>Ga0209724_1000135_pt1 | contig 90125 bp, 82 predicted proteins | sample grotaG_FD_184143 | JGI IMG/M metagenome (GOLD analysis project Ga0209724, IMG submission 184143) | Glacier valley bacterial and archeal communities from Borup Fiord, Nunavut, Canada, to study Microbial Dark Matter (Phase II) -... | ecosystem: Environmental > Aquatic > Freshwater > Ice > Glacier ...
TCCTCCTGCTCCGTCGGAGTGCCCCGATCGCACGGGATCTCCTCGACGGTACAGGCGTTGGTGGGGTGGTCAACTTTTCGGTGATCGAAAGGCCTCTACGTGGTCAACTTTTAGAGTACCGAACACATGAGTCATTAATATCGACAAAGAGCACGCCGCAAGGGAATCGCCGGAGCAGTGCGCGGCGCAGAGTGCGATGGACGACGGAGAAACGCTGTGGTGCTCTGGCGACATCCGCGAGGCACGCGTCGACAGAGCGCAGGAAGTCCGATCCGAGGCCTTGTGACTGCGTCTCGTACCACAGCGCAGCGTCGGTGATATCGACTTCCGCGTCGGGACGGACGATGAGCGAATGCATCAGGAGCAGAGCCGAAGGCGCTCTTCAATCCGAGCGCGAACCTCGTCCCATGGCACGCCCGTACCGGGATTCGCCTCAAGGTCGTCGAGGCGCCGATCGAGTTCCTGGATCTCAGCCGCGGGAAGAGGGACGTCGGCACCGCTTGCGGCGATGCTGTCCCACAGGTCCTCGACGAGCTGGATGCGCTCGGAGACCGACAAGCGATTGAAGTCATAGGCTGCGTTGCTCATGAGAATAGTGTGCTTCCTGCGGCCCTGTTCGGCAACGGCCGACCTATAGCTACTGCGCTGAAGCATCGGCCATCGAGGAGACCACCGCACCGTTGGCGCCGTAGCTCCCGGTCAGCTCCACGCCGAACGTCTCGACTCGACTCGCCTGGGTGACTTCCATCGTTACGACGGCCGACCACGAGGATGCGGGCTGGCTGGTGCCACGGCCGGACACGGCCTGCTCGTCGTGCACGGCACCGATCTTGAGCCCTGCAGCAGGCACTGAGGCGAACCGGCCCAGAGTCTCAGCACGCACCACTTCCGGGTCGACGATCGTCTGATAGCAGCGCTTGATGGCGCGAGGCTCGCCTGCGACAACAGCCGTCATGTAGTCACGCGAGGTCTTGCCGATGTACACGTCCCCGGGCACAGCCGTCACGGCCGGGCTCGCCTGCACCGGGATCGCAACGGGCCTCAGCCACCTCGACCAGACGAAGAACACGAGTGCCACCGCAACTACGACAGCCAACGCTACCGCCACGAGCCAACCGACTTGCTTGAGCAAGGATGTCCCCCATCCGTCGAACAGTAATTCTGCGGACACCTACCATACGGCAGACACGACGGTGCGTGTCATATTCTCCCACTCGGGATCCGGCCCCATCACGGCTGGGAACTCCGGCTAGCGGGCGCCTGGCCGCATGCCACTCGAGTCACGCCCGGTCCCCGCCCTATCCCTCCAGGTTGTATGTGAACCGACATCCCGATTGCCGGTAGTTGGAGCAGCCGAGGAACGGCTTCCCTGTCCGCGGCCCTGTTCCCGCCATGCGGCGAATGAGCTGGCCGCCGCAATTGGGGCACACGGATGGGACCACTCCTGGGAACCCGACAGGTGCCTTGGGCGCGCTCACTTCAGGCATCGGCTCATGTACCTGTGCGGCAGCAGCTTGAGTTGTCGCGGTTGCGCGGCCATTGGCGCGCTCGAGCTTGAAACGTCGGGACTCGACTCCGTATCGATCCAGCTCTGCTCGATACGATTCCATCAAATAGGGCTCCAGTTGCTGAAACATCACGTGTGCGATGCGGTAGATCTCGTCTGGGTCCAGCTGCCTGCGAGCATTGTGTCGCGCGATCTCGTTCGCGATCCATTTCAGCGGAATGACGTGTACTTCGCCTTCGCGGACCTGCTGCACGAATGCGCCATTCTGAGCGTAGACAAGGATCGGCACCACGAAGACATCACCGAGTTTGCCTGCGGACCACGTCCTGATCTTGTCCTTGAAGGTCAGCGAATTCCGGCGAACCTGCGCGACGTTCTTGCGAGTGAACGAGCTCTTGGCAGCTGGCTGAACGCTGGCCTGCGTGTAGTTCTTGGTCTCGATCACAAACATGCCATTGGGGCCGATCACGATGTGATCCACATTCCAGGCGGCTACCACTCCCGCCGCCATAGGATTGAAGTCGTGAAAGACGATGTAGGAGTCAGGAAGGGTCGACAGCGCCTGTCCGACCAGCGCCTCACCGTCGGCGCCTTTCGCCCAGTTCGAGGCTCCGCGCATCATCGCAAGCAGTTCGAGGTAGTCATCCCTCCAAATGTAGAGGCACACCGAAGTGACTACCACGAACTCCGCAATGACGAACAGGGGATTTGACCGAGAGAACAGGACCATCAAGCCCGGCAGAAGGAGCCCCGCACAGATGAGAATCGCCACGGGCGGGCCAAAGAGGTTGGCAAACCAGCTCTTCCTGGCCGATTGCCCCGGATGACCAATCACTACCGCCATATGCTCCCCCAGATCCGTGCGCGACTTGCAGATGTTGCATCCGCAGTGTCACAGCATGACCTACATAGCAAGTTTTGGGATTGACTGTCCACTCGCGCCTTGCGCCCACGCATGAACTGGATGATCCTGGCCGGGGACACATCCATGCGGGGAGGATTATGCGAGCCGACTTCTCAGTACTCACAATCGGTGAACGCTACAGCAGGAACGATCTCGTCCTGCTCTGGGGGCTCAAGGGTCGGCAGGCCATATCGCGCGGTGTTGTGACCCCCGCAGGGGCGAATCACATCGTGCTATTCGTCACTCAACACAAGAGTGCGGACATGGTCGCATATGAGGACCAGCTCGTCGGAGCGGAGCTGACTTGGGAAGGTGACGGCGTCGCACCGAACCTTCGCCGACTCGCTAACCAGCTAGACCATCCCTCCGATGAGATACATCTCTTCTTCCGCGATGTCAGGCAAGAGGATTTCATCTACTGCGGTGAGCTCACCATGACGAGCAGTGACCTATCGCATCCGAACGGTCGATTCAAGCTGCGACTAGCGCCGCAAAATGCGGTCGCAGCTAACAGAGCTCGCACGAACATCACGCAGCTGCCATTGCACACGGCGGAGCACAGTGGTTTTCCGATCAAGGTCGCCCAACGACCGACGATACCTGCTAGATCGGAGCCGTCGACGCCGGCGCCCAATCAATCCACGTCCTCAACGGGACCTCGGTGGGGCTGGGCCGGCAGTAGCACTCGCTTCCTCGAGTCGGATCCGTCTGATGTTCTGGAGGCGCTCCAGGCTCACTATCGCCGTCTGAATTCCGAAGAGCCTGTCCGCTCACATTTGGTCGCATGGCGCGACAGCATTCGCTGCACTCGTGAAGCGATCGCGCAGACTGTCCTCAATGATCCGACCGCCAGATTGTGGCACTTGGTCTTCGAGTATGAGCTGCCGCGTGAGCGAGGACGTCGTCCCGATCTGATAGTCATCGCCGACGGCTCGATTGTGGTCGTTGAGTTCAAGGGATACCCCGATCCGTCTCCCGCGAGCGTTGACCAGGCCTGCGACTACGCGCGCGACCTAGCGGACTATCACGAGGCTTCACACAATCACCCTGTGGCGGCCGTTCTCTGCCTGGTCTCGGGATCATCGGCGCCGACAATCATCAAGGATGCCACGGTTGTTGCCGGACAAGATTTGGCGACCGGCATCGGCATGAGCCTTGCGGCACTTCCCCGAACGCCTGCGGTCGATGCGGAAGAATGGCTGTACTCGGAATACGCCCCGCTGCCTTCACTCGTGGCGGCGGCTCGGCTCATATTTAAACATGAAGACTTCCCCCACATACGCAGGGCTGAGAGTGCGGGAATCCCACAGACAATCGAAGTGTTGGATCGCGTCGCGGAACGCGCGCAGTCTGCAGGCGAGAGCCACCTTGTTCTGGTGACCGGTGTCCCGGGGGCAGGCAAGACCCTTGTCGGACTGCAGTTTGTATATGAATCCCATTTCGGCGAAAGCACTGATCACCAGAAGGCCGTGTTCCTCTCGGGCAACGCCCCGCTCGTAAAAGTGCTTCAGCACACGCTCAAGAGCCGAGTTTTCGTTCAAGACGTTCTCGGCTTCTTGCGCACATATGGAGGATCAAGCCACACACTCCCCCGGGAACACGTTTGGGTATTCGATGAGGCGCAGCGGGCGTTTGATGCCGAGATGGCAATGGAGAAGCGCGGCGAGTCCATATCCGAACCGGAGGACTTCCTGCGTCTTGGTGAGAAGCTAGATTCCTGGGCACTAATGGTCGGCCTCATCGGCGAGGGACAGGAGATCAACCGCGGCGAAGAGGCCGGGATCTCTCAGTGGAATGATGCCCTGGCAACGATGAACAAGCCGTGGCACGTTCACTGTCCGCCAGCTCTCGCCTCAGTGTTCACTAATGCGAGCGAAACCACTATTGAAGAGCGTCTGAGCCTCGATGTCACGCTTCGTTCACACCGCGCGGAAGAAATCCACCGTTGGGTCGCACTCTTGCTCGATGGAAAGCTGAACGAATGCAAGGCGCTGGGTGAGCGCCTCCTGTCCCAGGGTTTCGAACTCTACGCGACGAGGGACCTTGAGGCTGCAAAAGTCTACGTCCGGGAACGGTATGCGGGTGCAGCAGACGCGCGCTACGGGCTACTCGCATCATCCAAGGCTAGGAATCTAACCGGCTACGGCTTCACAAACGAGTACCAGTTCACGAAGAACATGCGCGTCGGACCCTGGTTTGCCGATTCGCCCGAATCCGCATACTCCTGCTGCTCGTTTCGGGACACCGCGACCGAGTTCCAGTGCCAAGGCCTGGAACTGGACATGCCGATTGTTGGCTGGGGCCAGGACCTCTGGTGGGAGCAAGACAGATGGGACTGCAGTACCCGCTATCACGTTAAGGATCCGCTGCAGATCCGACGCAACGCATATCGCGTGCTACTGACGCGCGGACGCGACGGCTTCATCATATTCGTCCCACCGGAGCCCAAGTACACACCTGTATGGGACGCGCTTGCTGCGGCTGGTTGCGTCTCCTTGAGCCGCACTTGGCTCTAGGTGCCGCGCTCGCACGGTAGCGAACTGCTTCACCTCGTCGGATGACAAACCACTCTAGTCCCCGGTCCAGCGAGCCGGGCGAGATTGCCGGGCGGGCCTGCCCTCGCTAGATCGCCGACAAGGGGAAGACCCAGACCCGACGTATCAAGCCGGCTTCGTCAGGCTGCTGCTCACTGACCGGCGCCGACGACAGGCGCACCTCCCCCTGAAACTCGTACGTATTCGGCTTTCGCTTGAAGAACAGAATTAGCGATGCGCGAGAGCTGACAGAATCCGCGATTGCGCCGTTCCCACCCTTCATGGACTGATCGCCGCTTCTGCCTTCGCCGGTGTAACTGAACACGCCATCCTGCCAACGATCCCTATACAGAGAGTTGCTCACTGACGACACGATCACGATCGAATTGGTCGCTTTTGAGACACGAATGCCACGGATGTTGTTCACCCTAAAGGCGTCCATCAACTCCTGGTTTGTCAGTATGTCTCCGGGCATCACAATCCGCCCATCGAACGCGAACCCTGTCCCTGATGCAGAAACAACCCCGAACTCCACAACCGCCGACCGCGCGTGTTGAATGCCCTTCGTGGCAGCCGCTGCCGGTGTGAGGTGCCCACGCACGTAGTACTTCTTGCGGGGCGAGAGCTGAACGGACCCCCCAGCCAAGAGCACTGCGAGAGCAGCTATCACTTCTGAGCGCTCCTTGCCGGTCAACTTGAGTAGCAGTTCTTCCACAGTCATCTGCCCATGCTGCTTCAACAGCGCGACAATGACATTGGCGAATGTGTCATCCAATACCGCGTCTCCCTCAAGTTCAGTGTCCTGTGGGCTTCGTGCCCCCAGTTCTGCCGGTTGGCAAGTGAAATGGCGCCTCCCCGTTGAGGGGAAGTGGCAGTCCATGCTTGATGATGCTTCGCGCTCCCCTACCCGCACAGCTCCGGTTCCGACTCATCCTCCGCCCCCGCCACGCTCACCCGATCGCCACCAGCCGACTTCGACGCGTACACCGCTCGGTCGGCACCGGCGATGATCTCGCCGATCGTCTCCCCATGCTCGGGGAAGGTTGCCACGCCCAGCGACACCGTCGCCGTTACTCGGCCATCACCGATTCCCTCCAGGCACTCGGCCAGCTGCACGCGCCAACTCTCCGCACGCGCCAGCGCATTTTGGCTGCCCACGCGCGGGAGCACCACCACAAACTCGTCTCCGCCATAGCGACATGTGATGTCGTAGCTTCGGGTAGTCGTGAGCAGCTCGGCCGCGATCGCCTTGAGCATCTCGTCGCCCGCCGCGTGACCGAAGGTGTCGTTCACGTCCTTGAAGAAGTCCACATCGAACATCGTAGCCGTCCCCGGACTACTCCCTAGCTGCGTGTCCGATTAGTCGTCCATGGATCTAGACCTCGTGTCTGGAAGTCGCCTCGAGCGCAGCATCCATCATCACAATAAGAATGGACATCGTCGAGAATGCGTACTGTCGGAACTGGTCGTCGTTCAGGCCGGGAAACGCGGTCTCAGGCCTCTGGTTAAGCAGGGCGTCCACGCCATCAGAGTCGGGCGCTTCAAAGAGCGCGGAGAGGTTCCTCCTGCACTTCTTGAACCAGGCTAGGTGCTGGGCAGCGAGCCCTGCAAGCTGCTCCGCAACTGAGTCTCTCCAATCAGGGAAGGCATCGAGCACGAAGAAGATGTAGTACAGATCCTTCTCCCTCTTGACGCGGTCTCGGCGCTTCTTGAACACCAGCGCTTTGTGGAAGATAAACGCTCCCGGACTGGGGCCCTTAGCATCTGGTCGATGCTCTCGCCTCTGACGGGCACCGATCGAGGCACAGCAAGGTCAATATCGCGGGTCTTCGGTGATCTACCGGGGCTAGAGGCGTCGTAGAGCAACTCGTAGACATGGGGCACCCAACCGCCGGCAACAACAACCTCTCCGAGGTAGGGCTCAATCGCGGACAGCCCTCGCAAGAGGACCGGATCTATGCCGGTCACAACTGATCCTCTCGTTCAATCATCGACCTGAGCCGACGCTCGTACAGGTGCTCCGCTTGCTCACGTCCGCGGACAGGGTAGTCGTAGAGATCCAGGTAGAGCTGCAGGTCGGAAGCGGCTCTGAGCTGCCCGCGTGGCATCTGGGAATCGTAGAACGCCGATTCACGGTAGTAGGGCCGCAGCACATTGATGTTCCCGCCGCGATCGACGCGACGCGCGCCGATGCCCAAGAGCGCCTTCTGCGCCTCATCCAGGTTCTTCACGTAGACATCGACGACGTCGAAATCGGCGTGGCGATCGATGATGCTTGCGCCCGCGTGTCCGGTGAACTCGTAGTCAACGTGTTGATCATCGAGTGCTCTCGCGAGACTCGGCATCAGAGACTCAGCGTCGGACGCTGGAATGAAGTAGCTGCGTGAGACCGGTTGTTTGCGCTTGCGATAGGAAACCAGCCAATCGCTGAGAAGCTCATTGCTGTGTCGCAACACGATCCGCTCTTCACGTTTCGCGGCGTAGCCTCGACGCTCGAGTTCCTTGACCACCTTTGACACGTATCCTGGGGTCAATTTGATCTGCTCGTCTCCAGAACCGACGATGTCCGCAATCTGCCGTATACCGATTGGCGAACGCGCACCCAGCAGTGTCCGCAGCACTAAGGACGCCTTGTCGGAGAAGAGATCTCTCCCCTCGCGCTCCTCCCTTTCGGGATTGTGAAATCCGCGACGATCTACATGGAGCCCGGGTGTCACGAGCCACGCATTCCCCGCATAGTCAATGAACGGCGCATGTGCCTCACGGAGAAGCTTCTGCTTTGAGGGACTGAAATAGGGCGAGGCCAGTACCGCGATTGAGGAATGCGCATCGTCACGAGCTAGATGCAACAGTTCGACCGCATCGAGCAACCGCGCATTGCTTGCACTGTTCAGAATCTCAATCCACAGGTGCAGCTCACCATCCTCAAGCCGGACGTCAGCCCGAGCGGCTGGGGCATGCCCACGTGACTGGCTGGGCGAGAAGTCGACCAGACTGTCTGGGAATATCTCATGCAGCACACGCTTGAGATCTGAGTACTTATCGTCTTTAGCAGCCATGTTTCCTCCAACGAGACTGTTTCCCGCTCGGGAAACACCATACTCTCAGGAAACACCGCGCGCAACGAAAGCTCGAGTAGGTCCGAGGACGGGCGGTGCCAACACCGACAAGCTCCGTAGCCCCTCTACCCCTCCTGCTCCCCCTCCACCCCGCCAGCCACCCTCACCCGATCGCCGCCCGCCGACTTCGATGCATACACTGCGCGGTCGGCACCGGCGATGATCTCGCCGATCGTCTCCCCATGCTCGGGGAAGGTAGCAACGCCCATCGAGACCGTCGCCTTCACTCGGCCATCACCGATTCCCGCCAGGCACTCGGCCAGCTGCACGCGCCAACTCTCCGCCCGCGCCAGCGCGTTCTGGCTGCCCACGCGTGGGAGCACCACGACGAACTCGTCTCCGCCATAGCGGCACGTGATGTCGTAGCTTCGGGTCATCGTGAGCAGCTCGGCAGCAATCGCTTTGAGCATCTCGTCACCCGCCGCGTGCCCGAAGGTGTCGTTCACGTCTTTGAAGAAGTCCACGTCGAACATCACCACGCTCACCGGGTAGCCTTCGCGCACGGCTCGGAGGAGCTCGGAGCCGAGCTCCTCGGCGAGGTAGCGTCGGTTGTGCATTCCCGTCAGCGGGTCGCTGGTCGCTTGCTCCTGGAGTTCCGCGTGCAGCCCCTCGATCTCCACCATCCGAGCCTGGAGGTCCTGGTAGGCGCCCTCGAACGCTCGCTCCGCCTCGACCTGGGCGGTCACGTCGCGCAGCATGAACAGGTCGCAGGCCTTGCCCTCGCCACTCCCCTCAAGCGGGGAGCGCTCGATGCTCAGGAGCGCGCCGGTCGGTGACACGAGCGTGGATGCCAGCTGCTCGTAGATCGACTTCGCGCCCGGCTCGCCCAACTTCGGCCAGCCCGCTATCGCGTCACGGGCCAGCGTGCCCGGCTCCGGCGTGCCGGAAAGGCCCAGAAGCCGCACGGCTGCGGGGTTGATCTCGAGGATCCGGGCGGCGCAATCGAGCACGAGCAGCCCGTCGGCCATCTCCTCGACGATCACCTCGCGGGGCACCAGCTCCAGATCGAGCAGTTTGAGGCGCCACATCGACCACGACAGGATCGCAGCGGTGACGGTGAACGTGAGCGAAGGGTCGAGCGCCACGAGGCTCGGCGGGGCCGCGCTGTAGATGGCGCCACCCAGCCACGGTAGAACCGATGCCGCCGCCACGAGAATGCTCTGTGAGCGGTGGATGCCTCGGGCCCGCACGGCCGTGTCCACGAGCACCATCGTCGCCAGCAGCGCCACGCCCAGGGAGTAGAGCGACACGATCCAGTACACGGGTCCGTGCTGGTAGAGGAGGATGGTCGGCCGCCCGGCGACAGGGAGGAACCCGGTCCACAGCAGGTGGTGAGACGCGTTGGTGAACGCCGCGACGAGGCTGGCCAGCGGCACGACGAACAGCCACGCCACGCTCCACCTGGCCGGCCCGCGCAAGCGACCCGAGTACCGAAACGCGAACAGCAGGAACAGCACCGGAGTAAACGAGCCGAAGTAGGCGAACTGGGCTGCGGTGACGTGCGCAGACAGCGTGGTCGCGGAGTAGTCGAACGTGTTGGCGAGCGACCACACCGTGATGGCGATCGTCAGGAAGAAGAGCCACCAGCCACCCGGGGAGCGACGAACCCGGAACGCCAGAAGCGCGGCGACCACCGAAACGCAGGTCGCGACGAGGTAGATAAGCGTGTATCCCGAGAACTGGAAGGCGACGGCGATTCCCCTCACGATGCGTTGATTGAGGCCCCTTTGCGTGCGCGAAGAATATAGTCCAGCGGCATCATTGCCACAACGAGGTGGGCATGAGGGCGAGCTGTGCTTCGGTCGGTGGATAAGCCGCGGGTTGGATTGCGGTAAGGGCCATCGGCGACTCTTGGTGCAGAAGGACTCGTCTCCATGGAGGAGTTGAGATGCCAGTCGCGCAGGCAAGTCCGATTACTACTGGACATACTCACATGATGAGTGTTATTACTCACAATATGAGTGATAACCCTCTACAAGCAATCTTCTCGTCACGGACTCTGGTCCGGGCGCTTTCCGTGTTTTTGCTCGCCCCGGGCCGCAGCTACTACCAGCAGGAGTTGCTGCGCGAGACGGGCGGTCCGTTGCGACCTCTCCAGCTCGCACTGGATAAGCTGGTCGAGGCTGACCTGGTCACCACCTGGCGCGACGGCCGGCAGGTCTACTACCGCGCCAATGAACTCAACCCGGTGTTTGGCGAGCTGAAGTCCATGTTCGAGAAGTCGTTTGCTCTCGTCGATATCGTGCGAGACGCCTTGCAGCCTGTTGCACCCGAAATCAAAATGGCCTTCATCTACGGCTCGTTCGCATCCGGTGAGCAGCGCTCAGCAAGCGACGTGGATCTGTTCATCGTCGGCACGGCAGGCCGCAAGGCCATCGCGACCTCCTTGGGCGACGCCGAGGCGCGGCTGCAGCGCGAGATCAACATCTCACTGTACGAACCGAATCACTTCGCCAAGGCCGTGAAGCGCAAAGACCCATTCGTGCTCGACGTGCTCGCCCGTCCAAAGACGTGGCTGGTGGGTGACGAGCATGGACTTGGATCGCTGGATAGCTGACGGGTCCATCAAGGCGCACCGGCCCAGCCGCCCCGAGATACGGCGCTTACTCGCCGTTGTGGACCGGGATCTGAAGGATGCGGCCATCGAAGGACTCTCTGTTGACCGCCGATTCGCAACCGCCTACACAGCGGCTCTCCAGCTCGCGACCGTTGTTCTGCGCGCAAGCGGGTACCGGGCCTCTTCCAGCATCGGCGGGCACCACTGGCGAACGATCAGCCTCCTGCCGGTACTCATGGGTGCTCAGCAGCGACCCCGCAAGCTCTACTTGGACTCGTGTCGCCGTGCCCGAAACGAGGCCGACTACGATCGGATCGATGTCGTCTCGGAGGCAGAGCTGGCTGAACTGCTCGAAGACGCACTCGAGTTCCGCAACGATGTAGTCGTCTGGCTATCGAAACACCATTCGGAACTCAGCTAGTCTCGGCTGTTCCCCTCCTTCTCCCCCACCCTTGGCACGCCTCTCGCTGTGCCAATTGCCACAGGTAGCGATATATCGCGTTACCACTTAGAGAAGGGAACTCCTCATGCACACTCACACCCCCAACGACGAGTCCTGCGGCCGCGGCATGCGCGGTCACCACGGCGGTTTCGGCAAGATGGGCTTCAAGCCCCCGGTCGGCATGATGGCCCACATGCACGGCATGGGCGGTCCCGGCGGCAATCGCGCACGCCGCGGCGACGTCCGCATCGCGGTCCTGCGTCTGCTCTCCGAGGCTCCGATGCACGGCTACCAGATCATCCAGGAGCTCTCGGCACGCAGCGGCGGCGCCTGGACCCCCAGCGCCGGCTCGGTCTACCCCATGCTCCAGATGCTCGCCGACGAAGGCCTCGTCACCTCCGAGGAAGCCGCCGGCAAGAAGGTCTTCAGCCTTACCGACTCCGGCATCGCCGCCGTCGCCGAGACCGCTGACCAGCCCGCTCCTTGGGAAGATGCAGCAGAGAGCGATACTCCCGCTGCCGCCTACCGCGAAGCCGCGGGCAAGCTCATGCCGGCGCTCTTCCAGCTCGGCAAGTCCGGTACGCCCGACCAGATCACGGCAGCTATCGCGGTCCTCAACGACACCCGTAAGAAGATCTACGCCATTCTCGCCGAGGACTAGGCTCCCGCTCCACCGCCACCGCTCCAGGCCGCTACGCACGCATTATCGGAGGATGACTTGAAGGCTTCACAGCTCCGCGTCCGCTACTGGCGCATCGTGTTCTTCTTCGGCCGGGTCACCCTCGGCTTCATCTTCTGGGAGATATTCGCGCGTCGTATCGGCCTGGGCGGGGTGGCGAACCGCAACCGTTCGGAGCGCAACCGGCGCACCGCCGTGCGCTTCCGCGCGCTGGCCATTTCCATGGGCGGGCTCATGATCAAGGTGGGCCAGTTCCTCTCGGCGCGCCTCGACGTCCTTCCCGCCGAGATCACCGACGAGCTCGCCGGCCTCCAAGACGAGGTCCCCGCCGAGAGCTTCGCCGCCATCCTCGCCCAGGCAGAAAGCGAGCTGGCCCTGCCTCTGTCCGAGCACTACGCCTCCTTCGACGAGAATCCGCTCGCCGCCGCCTCGCTCGGCCAGGCTCACCGTGCCTGCCTCAACCCCGCCGACGCCGCCGAGCTGGGCTTCACCGACGTCGTGGTCAAGGTCCAGCGCCCGCACATCGAGCAGATCGTCGACGTCGACCTGTCCGCCCTGCGCCGCGTGGGCGGCTGGCTGCAGCGCTACAAGCCGGTCCGCGACCGGGCCGACGTGGGCGCGCTCATCGAGGAGTTCGCCGCCACCACGCTCCAGGAGATCGACTATCTCGCCGAGGGCGCCAACGCCGAGGCCTTCGCCGAGAACTTCGCTAGCGACCCGCGCGTGCACGTCCCGCGCGTGGTCTGGGAGCTCACCACGCGCCGCGTGCTCACACTCGAGGACGTCTCGGCGATCAAGCTCGGCGACTACGACGCCATCACCGCGGCGGGCATCGACCGCACCAAGGTAGCCAAGGTGCTCGTCGAAACCTACATGCAGCAGATCTACGAGGACGGTTTCTTCCACGCCGACCCGCATCCCGGCAACCTCTTCGTCACGCCGCTTGAAGGCACCGACGCCGAGGGCAACCGCAACTGGAAGCTCACGTTCATCGACTTCGGCATGATGGGACGCGTGCCCGACGGGCTGCGCGCCGGTCTGCGCGAGGCCATCATCTCCGTGGGCACCCAAGACGGCGCCCGCCTCGTGAAGAGCTTCAAGACGCTCGACGTGCTGCTGCCCAGCGCCGACTTGAAGCTCATCGAGCGCGCGAGCGTGCAGGCGTTCGAGCGGTTCGGCGGCATCAGCATGGGCGACCTGCGGGGCATCGACCACAGCGAGTTCATGAACTTCGGCCTGCAATTCCGCGAGCTGCTGCTCAACCTCCCCTTCCAGCTGCCGGAGAACCTGCTGCTGCTGGGACGCTCGATCGCGATCCTCTCAGGGATGTGCACCGGGCTCGACCCGGAGTTCAACCTGTGGGACTCGATCGCTCCCTACGCCACCAAGCTCATCTCCGACGAGGGCGGCGAAGGCGGCACCTTCCAGACGATCCTTGCGGAGGCCACGAAGATCTTCCAGGTCGCCATCGGCCTGCCGGGACGCGCCGACCGCGTCCTGACGCTCATGGAGCGCGGCGAGTTCAGCGTGCAGACGCCCATGCTCGACTTTCGCGTGCGCCGGCTCGAGCGCTCGGTGCGAAGCATCACCACCGGGCTGATCTTCGCCGCGCTGCTCATCGCAGGCGCGGTCGTGTACGGCACCGATCCCGGCTTCGGGAAGTGGCTCATGGGCGCCTCGGTGCTACCTCTGCTCATGCTGATGCTAGGCGGACGCGGAGGACACCCCGGAAGCCGGTAGAAACGGGTCGTCAAGGATCCCGGCAGATACGCTAGTGGTGGGCCCTTCCAGCCCGGATCTGGAAATCTCTACGCGATTACGGCCTGATGACTTGGCCTCATAGAGGGCCTCATCCGCCAGCCGAATGAGCACGTCCTCGTCTTCGATATCCGGGCTGGGGCACGCCGCCCCGCCCACGCTCACGGTGACTCGAACTGTCGTGCCCTCGTCAGAAAAGGCGCTCTGCCCGACGGATTTGCGCAGTCGCTCGCCGATGATCTGAAGATCCTCAGCCGAGGCCTCGGGCAAGACGGCGCAGAACTCATCGCCGCCGTAGCGAAACAGGATGTCGCCTTCCCGCAATGAAGACCGGGCGATGTCGCAGATGGACGCAAGGATGCGATCGCCAACAGCGTGCCCCTGAGTGTCGTTGGCCGCTTTGAAGTGGTCGACATCGAACATCAAGACGCCCATCGGCGCACCTCCGCGACACGTCCGCGTGAACTCCTCGTGGAGGCGGTTCAGGCCGAAGCGACGGTTGTAGACACCGGTAAGCGGGTCGAGGACGGAAAGGGTCCGAAGGGCGTCATGAGCCTGCGCATTTCTGAGCGCCAGCCCTAGGGTCTCCAACAGCAGATCGATCAACGCGCGGTCGTCATCGTCGAAGGTCTCCTCCGCCGCAAGAACGACCACTCCAAGGGGCTCACCCTTGCACAGGATCGGGCGGATGATGACCTCTGCGGGCCGGAAGTCCTCAGACGCTCCCCCGACGTGTATGTCGTCGGGCATCGACATGACGTGCGACTGCCCCGTCCGCATGGCGGTCAAGACACGATCATTGGCAGCCACCGAGTCCGGGTCCCGCAATCCGAGCGAAGCGACGACTTCCGGCTCGCCATCCGGTTCGCACAGAACCAGACCACCTGTCGCTCCCGTGTACTCGAATAGCTGTAGCAGGGCTTTCTCAGCCAGGCTCTCGATCTCCAATTCGCTGGTCAACATCTCAGTAAACGACCGAACCGCCGCTTGGGCCTTCGTCGCTATCGAGAGGGACTTCACAAGCCGGTTGAACGCCTGGGCGCTTTCGCCGATCTCATCCTGTGAATCGACTGGCAGCATGCAGTTGTCCGGCGTGCACAGGGAAAGGTCGCCGCTGAAGATCATCGCCTTCAGATTCTGCTCGACGTCGTTCATGCTGTCGGCCAGGGCCCGCAAGCGCGCGCCGACAATCCAGCGCGCGATGGTGTAGTTGACGATGCCGACAAGGGTCCCCGCCCCTAGGCAGGCCGCAAAGAACATCGGCTTCAGGGCGATGCTCGGCGACACCCCGAACATGATCACAAAGAACGGGAACGCGACCCCGGTACACAGGCCAAACGCCACCATCCAGATGGAGACGTCTAAGAACACTCCTCGCGTGATGCGCACAGCACTCCCATGTTCTGGTGTTGATCGTAGAGCGTGTGCTTGGCAACCCGCCTAACCCCGATCTTAGGATACCAGAAGACCTGGACTCCTCAAGGCGGGTAACCTGTCCGCGCACGCAGGCGCATGCAAAGAGGTCGGCTCCGGAGAGCCGACCTCTGGTCGCACGATCGAGCGTCGAGCGTCGAGTGTCGAGCGCGAGAAGCTACTACGCTTCCGCGATCTCCTCGTCGAGGTGGATGTGAGCCACGGCGTCGACGACGTCGGGATTCTTCTTCTGCATCACGTACAGCACCACGATGCCGATGATTATCCAGATTCCTGCGACCCACGGCGCGTACTTGTACGGCGCAGAGAGCGCGGAGATGAAGGACATCCCCGGGATGCCGGTGATGCCGGCGACGCTCAGGAAGCCGGGAACCAGGAAGAGCAGACCCAGCATCGGGATGACGATGTGGAGGAACCAGTGCTGCTCCTCCTTGCGGTGACGAGCGAAGAAGCCGATGCACGCCATGTTCGCGAGCATGTAGACGGGCACCACGATGACTACGATGCCGGTCGCCAGGATACCGAACGCGACTACAGGACTCGTCGCGAACCCGAGGCCGAGCGCCAGCACGACGCCGAGCACAAGCTCGACGAGCACGCCGAACTGCGGGGACTTGAAGCGCGGGTGCAGATTGGCGAACGCACGCGGGAAGACGCCGATGCGGCCCATCGCATACGCGGTGCGCGTGAACACGTTGGCGCCCGAGTTCGCGTTAGCGAGCGTCGAGTTCACGATGGCGAAGAGCACGAGTGCCCAGAACACGACGGACACTCCGTGAGCCAGACCGTCCCACGGCACTCCGTTGTTCCACGCAGCGAACCCGTAGAACTTCTCCGGACCGAAGGAAACGGTCGCGGCGTACGTCGTGAAGATGTAGAGCGCGCCGATGGCCACGGTCGCACCCATGATCGCGATCGGGATGTTGCGACGCGGGTTCTTGGTCTCCTCGGCGAGCGGGGCGGCTGCCTCGAAGCCCGAGAAGGCCAGCAGCGCACCGACGGCTCCGGCAAACACGCCCGACCAGCCCTTGAAGCCTTCAGCGTTGGCGTACTTGGTGGTGAACACGGCGAGCGTGTTGTGGTCGCCGGCCTTGATGACGAGGACGATGCCCAGGATCAGGAACACCGCGATCTCGATCGCGCCGAGCCAGACACCGGTCTCAGTCGAGGTCTTGACGCCTCGGTAGACCAGCCAGCACACGGCAAACGTGCCGACAACGGTGAAGATCCACCAGGAACCGGCGGTGATCGCCGGGATCATGGAGGTCAGCTCGCCGCCGAGCGTGAAGCCAAGCTGCAGCATGACGAGCGGCACGATCAGCACCTCGACTGCGGCGTAGCCCCAGCCCACGAGGAAGCCGATCTTCGGGCTCAGGCCCACGGCGGTGTAGGTCGCAACCGAGCCAGCGGCCGGGATGTGCGACGCGAGCTGACCGATGCTCCACGCCGTGAACAGGATGCCGACGAACGCGATGACGACAGCGAGCGGAAGCGCTCCGCCGGCAAACGCAGCGCCGAGCGGGATCGATGCCGCGATGGCGGCGGCAGGCGCCATCGACGTGATCGACTGGAACAGAACATCTGCCAGTCCGATCGCGTTTTGAGCGAGTTTTGTCTCCGTACCAGAATCGCTCATTCTCTTGCTTCTCCTATTCCTTTTTGGGGGACAGTGCACCGCCGGGACCCAGGGGAGTGTCGGCGGGAAGGGCCAGATTGGGGTGGTACTACTTGCGGAACGGCGCGGGGCAGGCCGAGACCTTGGGCACGCGCATCCGGGCGATGATGCTACCGGTGCACGGGTTGCAGGCCTGCGCGATTCCCACGTCGCCGGTGCACGACAGGAAGATGAAGGCGTCCTCCATCGTAAAGCCCCACTCGCCCACGAGCAGGTTAGCGGCGTCTTCGCACGCGAACTTGATCGCGTCCTCGAGGCTGTCGGCCGACGTGCCGTGCGTGTACCAGGAGTCAGCGGTCTCGGTGACGGGCCAGCGAGCTGCCTTGCCCTTGATGACGTCGACCTTGATCAGCGCGGTTCCGTTGACCTCGACGCCGGTGTCCGAGATCTCGCCGTCGCCCATGCACGCGTGCATGTCGCCGAGCGCGAGCAGCGCGCCGGGGTGGAAGACCGGGAAGTGGATGGTGGCGCCGATACCGTTGACGGTGTCGTCGAGGTTGCCGCCGTGCCTGTCGGCGAGGAACGTGCCGATCGAGCCCTCGGCGGGGGCCACGCCGATCACGCCGATCATCGGCTTGGCGGGAAATGACACGTGGTCGTTGAGCCAGATCGTGCCGTCGACGATCTTGAGGATCCGGGTGGCGGGCGCGTCGCAGAACTCGACGAGCTGGCCGCTACCGGGGATGACCATGGCCGAGCCCTGCGCTGCGGGCACGAGGTCGAGCAACGTCACTGAGAGCGTGTCGCCGGGCTCGGCACCGGTCACGTACACCGGTCCGGTTGCGCTGTTGAGGCGATCGGTCTCGAGCTCGTCGAGGGTGTCGGCCTCGGTCTGGACCTGACCGGTGAAGCAGTCCCATGTCTCAAGTTCGATGACCGTTCCGGGATCGACCGTTACAACCGGCTTCATGTCGGCTGAAAACGCCCATACGTGCTGGTCCTTCGCGATTCGTACATCTGGGGTATGCATGGCGCCCTCCTTCGTGAGTGTGATACTGGGACGACAATCCAGTGCCGAGAACATTACTCCAAGATGAATGTCGATGTGTTGCGGGTGTGTTTCGAGAGGAAGCGAACCTTCGTGATGGCTGTCACAAGCACCCACGTCGCGCCGCTCATGCGCTCGCGCTGCCCTGTCGATACCGAGACTGGAGGTTCACATGCCCATAATTCGCATCAGAGCGATACATGCACGCCACGAATCCGCTTCGGAGACCCGGTTCCCGTACGCCGTCGCCGGCCGCACGACGATCGCGCTCACCGCGCTGATTACAGTGCTCGCCCTTGCGCTCACGCTCGGCACGCCGACGAGCGCCTCGGCGATCAGCCGCGACCAGGTGCTCGCACGCGGTCAGGTGCGCGTAGACGCCCCCGTGCCCTACAGCCAGTCGAGGTACTACGCGGGATACCGCACCGACTGCTCGGGCTACGTGTCGATGGCCTGGAGCACCAAGACGTCATGGTCGACGAGGTCGTTTCACCTCGTGTCGCACCGCATCACAACCTCGCAGCTCAAGCCGGGCGACGCCCTGCTCAAGAAGGGCTACCACATCCGCATGTTCTACGGATGGGTAGACGCCAAGCACACCCAGTACGTCGCCTACGAGACATCCAACGGCAGCTACGCCGGCACGCGCATCCACTCCATCGCAGAAGACCTGGCCTACGGCTACGTCCCGACGCGCTACAACCGCATCACCGACAGCCCCAAGCCACTCAGCGTGCTGCAGAACGGCTCGTTCGACGTGTGGTCGAGGTCGTGGAGCGGTGCCGAGCAGCCCGTGTGGTGGCAGTCCAACGAGTCGTGGCGTCAGACGCTCGTCACCCACCGCAAGGACACCTACCGAGCAACCCGCAGCTCACTGAGGCTCACCAACCCGAGCGACGACCCCGAGGAGTACACCGAGCTGTCGCAGTCGGCCCCCGTCGTGGCCGGCGCGACCTACTACCTCTCGTCGTGGGCCAAGACCGACTCGGCTCCCGCCGGCGTGGAACTCAAGCTCGCTTACCTCAACGCAGCCGGCGAAGCACTCGTCGAGACGAGCACCTCAGGGGATCGCGCGCGGCTCAACGGCTCGTCGTTCAAGCGCATGGCGATGCTGACGGCCGCGCCCGCCGGCACCGTCAAGGCGCTCGTCACCGTGCGCCTCGCGCCAAGCACCACCGTCGATGCGTCCGGAACCATCATCCCCGGCACCTCGGTCACGCTCGACGAGATCGTCATGACGCGTCCGAAGGTCACCGTGGCGATCAAGACGAGCTCCACCGCTGGTCGCAACAACAAGAGGATCGTGCTGAGCGGAGCGGTCACCCCGGCCGCCGCCGTCGGCGCACCAGCAGTCATCTACGTGCAGCGACCCGGCACCGGCTGGACGAAGCTCGCCACGACGCGCGTCTACGCGTCGGGCAGCGCGGGTGCGTGGAAGGGCTCGTACACCTTCAACAAGCGCATGCGCCGCGGCACCTACCGGTTCATGACAAACGTCTCCGGCGTTCCCGGCTACCTGGGCAAGACGACGGGCGCGGTAAACGTGCGGCTCAGGTAGATCGCAGACAGCTGTCGGCACCCGCAATTCCGTGTGGACGATGACGCTTCTATGCAATACGATGCGTGGGTTCGCGGCCGAGGGCCGCGACATCATCCGATGCAGATGGGGGGCTTCTCGTGCACCGTACCAAATTGCTGCTCGCAAGTGCTTTGATTGCTGCGTGTGTGTTCTCGGGCGTGCCCAGTGCTATGGCAGCCGTTGACGAGATTCCCGGCGAGTGGGCCCAGCTCTACGAGTGGGCTCCGGTCACCCTCGACGGTGCCGACCCGCTCACTAACGATGCGGTCTACAGTGTTCTGCTCGTAAAGGGTGACAAGGTGCAGGCGTTTTCGGAGGCTGGAAGAGTCGATTTCAAACTCTTCGCACCAGGTTCGGGCTCCGTGGACACCGATGCCGATATCGCAACGGCGCGCGGCACCGACAACGAGGGCTTCCCGGACATCGACTACTCCGCAACGCAGACCGGCGAGTACTACGTCGATGCATACGCCCCTGAGGCATCGGGCGTCACGACCGACAGCATCTACATCTCGTGGGTACCGTTTACGGCTCTGACCCGCAATGGTGCAGCCGCCCAAGCGGTCTCCTACGCGCAGCGTGCCGGCATTTCATGCACGCTCCGTGACGGCGACGGCGCTGCGTTCGATCTCAAGGTGCCCGTACAGCTCTGGCGATCCGTCGCGGGAGGAGCATGGGACCTCGTGACCACGCTCGCCGAGACCGAGAATCCCGTGAAGTCCTACACCGCCCCCATCACGACGCGCACGGCGTTCAAGATGGTCGTCGCGGAAGACGAATTCACGCAGGGCAGCACGAGCGCGATCAAGACCGTGATTCCGGGAACGTCGCTGCAGACTCCGATTGCTCCCGCGAAGATGTCGCACTCCAAGTACTCAACGATCTTCGGAACGCTTAAGCCAAGGCACACGGCACGCACAACGCCCGTTCGTATCTACAAGTGGCGCCTCGTCTCGGGCAAGTGGAAGTCCGCCGGCTACTCCAACGCGAAGGCGTCCAACTACTTGAGCTTCACGAAGTACGCCAGTTCGGTCCGCCTGCCGTACGCAGGCAAGTGGCGCGTTCGCGCCTACTCCCCGGCCGACTCCGGCCACGCCGCGACGTGGTCGAGCGGATATGACTACGTGACGGTGAAATAGCGCTCCGAGTTCGCCCGAAACACAGAAGCGGCCGTCCCTCATGCAGGGGACGGCCGCTTCTTTCGTTCTCACAATCCGAAGGCGTGAGCGTGCCGCCTACTCACGCTTGCCGAATGCGGCCTTGAGCGAGACCTTCTTGGAGTACTCGATCGATCCGTAGCGAAAGAGCCGCACGGCGAGGCGCAGCACGACGATGCCGAGCCCGAACAGCTCGACGATGACGATCGTGGACTGCAGCACGCTCAGCGATCCGAACCCGTTCCGGAGCATCGCGGTAACCGGTGCCGTGTAGGGGAAGTACGTGAACACCTGCACGATGAACGAACCGGGATCGGAGACCACGACGCTCACCACGTAGAACGGGACGAAGATCGTCGTCATCAACACGGCGAAGACCTGTCCGGCTTCCTTGGCGGTGGGCATGATCGCGCCTGCCGCGACCAGAGTGGCCGTGAACAGGATCAGCCCACCGGCGAGGAGCAGCGCGCCGATGACCATCGAGCCGGGATGGGCGAGCAGCCCGGACAGGTCGAGGAGCGGCAACCCGAGCGGGGTTCTGAAGAACACGTATCCGACGAGCACCGGCACGGCGAACACGACCATCTGCACCAGCCCGATGATGAACAGCGAGATGACCTTGCCGATGACCAGAGTCGTCGGGTCCAGAGTGGTCAGGATCATCTCGGTGACCCGGTTCTCCTTCTCCTCGAGCAGGCTGGTGAGCATCTGGTTGCCGAGCACCACGAGCACGAGATAGAAGATGACGAGGAACATCAGCGGCGGGATGACGTCGGCGATGCCGCCGGATTCCTGCCCCGCCTTATACGTCGTGGCGACGACCGGGAAGTTGCCTTGGGCCAGTGTCGCCAGATTGCCTATCTTGGCTCGGGCGCTGGCAACCAGAAGCTCGGTCGCTAACGCCGAGTACTTGCCGTTCTCGAAGATCCCGTTGTCTGCGCCGTACACCTTCGTCGTCTGCTTGGCCGGGTTGGACGGGTACTCGAAGTACGCGCCGCTCCTGCCCGCCTTCACGTCTGCAATCGCCTTGGCCGGATCAGCCGCCTTGCTGCCGCCCATCGCGTTTGCCACCGTCGGGTTCACAAACCCCGAGGCGTCGCTATAGACGAACGTGAACCTCGCGTTCTTCTGCGAATCCACGCGGTTGCTGGTGGCGGTGTTCGACGACACGACCAGCGCGATGATGACAGCCAGAAGCACTGGTCCGATCATGCTGGTGATCCAGAAACGGCGCTTGGTAAGCGTCCGAGTCACTTCGAACGAGACGACGGTGCTCAGGTTGTGTCGGGCCATCAGTCACGCACCTCCAGCTCGCCTTGGTCCCCGTAGACCTTCACGAAGATATCGTCGAGCGAGAGCCTGCTCGTCACGAAGCTGCGCACCAGCACCCCTGCTTCCACCAGCGCACGAAGGATGACCGCCTCGTCCACCTTGTCGGCCAGCGTGAGCTCGGCGTAGTTGTTGTCCTGCAGCGTCACTTCGTAGAGCGCCGAGCGCGGAATATCGCCTTCATACTTCAGGCGGACCACCGTCCCGCCGTACTGATCCTGCACGTCGGCGATCGTCCCGTAGGCCTCGGCATGCCCGTTCTTGAGCAGGATCACGCGGTCGCAGAGCCGCTCGACCTCGTCCATCTGGTGCGTGACCATCAGCACGGTGGCGCCGGCCTGCTTCTGCTCTTCGATGATGTCCATGAGCAGCCGGCGGTTGACCGGATCGAAGCCCTTGGTGGGCTCGTCTAAGATGAGCAGCTCCGGGCAGTTCATGATCGTGACCCCCAGCTGCACCTTCTGCTGCTGCCCGCTGGAGAGCTTGTCCACCCGAAGCTTCGACTTGCCCTCCAGGCCGACGCGCTCGAGATAGTCCAGCGACCACACGGACGCGTCGTGCTTGCTCAAGCCCTTGAGCCGGCCGAAGTACGTCATCACATCGATGACCGACTCCTTCTTGTACAGGCCACGCTCCTCGGGCAGATAGCCGAGCGTCCCGCCGTCCTCGGGCTGGAATACCCGCCCGTTGATGTGCAGGGTCCCGCCGGTCGGCTGATAGATGCCGAGCAGCGCGCGGATCGTCGTCGTCTTGCCCGAGCCGTTCGATCCGAGGAAGCCGAAGGTCTCGCCTCGGTTGATGTCGAACGACAGGTCCCGGACGATCGTCTCGTCACCGAAGTCCATCCGGAAGTTCTGGATATGGACGAGTGGTTCAGCTGAGTTTGTTTTCATGCCCCCGACCCTATGTGGCGTGTGCAGAAGTGTCAAATGCTGGCCGACGATCAGAGCGCGACTTCCCCGCTCCCAGCACCCTCGCTCGTGCCGCCCGCGCGCTCCCCCGAGCCCCGCGGCGCGACTTCAGCCCAGGTCTTACCCTGCGAGATCGCCTGCACGGTGGATGCCGAGACGCCGTACTCGACCGCCACCTTCCGAGACGACTGCCCCGCGAGCAGCCGCTGCTTGATTTCGGCGACCTGCGACACCGTGAGCGCCTTGCCACGGCGCGGCTTGTCGGCCAGCCGCGCCGCAAACCCCGGATCGAGCTGCGCCCACGCCTGCCCGCGCTTGATCGCGCTCACCGTGCTCGGGCTGACGCCGAACTCCTCGGCGATCGACCGGCCTGAGCGCCCGGCTTCGAGCGCCACCATCACGCGGCGTGCACCCGCCGCGTCGAGGGCAGGCGTCGCGGGCGCGGCCGCCTGCATACATGCGCGCAGCGCTTCGTCGACGCATCCCGCCCACCGCTTGCCGCTCTTGATCGCGCCGACCGTCTCGACCGAGATGCCGAAGCGCTTGGCCACCGTCGTGTGGCGCTCCCCCGCGGCGATGCACTCGGCGATGGCGCGGACCTGGTCGGGCGTGAGCCTCTTCCCGCGCTCGTCGGAAGTGCGGGGCCTCTCTGCAGACACGGCCATTCCTCCACCCAGTCGGCGCAACAGTGCGCAACACCAGTCTATAGGCACACGCCGCCGGCTGCCGTGAACCGATGCCCCGAGCCCGTGGTACGGTGCGCATATACGACACTTCGCTCGCCAACGAGGGAGACTGCACATGGCACCGGACACCGTTTCCAACCGCCCGTTCGCCGTTGTCACCGACAGCACGGCGGACATCTCGCCGGCCATCGCTCTCGAGCGCGGCATCCAAGTCGTGCCCCTCGTGCTCACCATCGACGGAGAGACTCTGGCCGACGGCGTGCTCACGCAGCCGGAGTTCTTCGCGCGGATGAGGGCGGCCAAAGCGATCCCCACCACCTCTCAGCCGAGCGTCGGCGCCTTCCTCGACGCCTACGAGCGCGCGCTTGCCACAGCCGACTCGGTCATCTCGGTGCACATCTCCGAGAAGCTGTCGGGCACGATCGAATCAGCCCGATCCGCCGCCGAGAAGTTCGGCGGACGCGTGCACGTCTTCGACTCGCACAACCTGTCGTGGGGACTGGCGTGGCAGGTCATCGACGCGGTCGACGCCGCCCGGGAGAGCCTTGACGTGTCCGCGACCCTTGCTCGGCTCGCGCGCACCCGCGAGCAGGTCAAGCTCATCGTGGGGCTGGACTCGCTCGACAACCTGCGCCGGGGCGGCCGCATCGGCGCGGTGTCATCGCTGCTCGGCTCGCTGCTCAACCTCAAGGTCACGCTCACCGTCGACAGCGACGGCGCGTTCGCTCCCCTCGGACGAAGCCGAGGGGAGAAGGCCGCGCTCGACTTCACGCTCGACTGGATCGCCAAGCAGATGGGTGAGGCCACGTCGGGCAGGTTCGCCGTGGGCCACGCCCTGTCTGAGGACCGAGCACACCGCCTCGCCGACCAGATCAAGCAACACTGGGATGTGACCGACCTCGTCGTCTACGAGGCCGGCTCAGTCATCGGCGCGCACACGGGAACCGGCTGGGGCGTCGCGGTCTGGCCGCAGGGGTAGGCAGCTACCCTTCGTCGACGCGAATCAGAGCAGGCCAGCCACCTCGACGGTGACTGGCCTGCGTACGTTCTCGGCTTGCAAAAGCGATCGCTAGATGCGGCGCACGATGGTGCGCAGATGGGGCTCCTTGCCCGAGCGGATCTCAAACCCGAGGCCCTCGACGAACGGTGTGACTGCGGGGTTGTCCGCAGACACGTCGCCGTGGATCTCCTTCACGTTGCGGCTCCGCGCGACCTCGATCAGCGCGTTCGTCAGCTTGCGGCCCACACCCTTGCGCTGATAGTCGTCGCGTATGACAAGCGCGAACTCGCCCTCTTGCGCGTTGGCCGAATCGAGGGTGAGGCGTCCGACGCCGATCATCTGCTTCTTCGTGCCATCGGTGGGCTGGGTGACGACGGCGAGCGCGATCTCCCGGTCGTAATCGACGTGGCAGTAGCGCACGAGCATCGCCTTGGTCACCTCTTTGACCGACCCGAAGAAGCGGTACTCGGCGGTGGCCGGCGACAGCGACTCGATCATCTCGGCCCAGAGCGGATCGTCTTCCGGCTTGATGGCCCGGATGTGCGCCATGGCGCCGTCGATCGGCACCTGCCACTCGTACTTGCTCGGATACATCGGGATGATGAGGTGCGAGCCCGGCTGCACGACCTTATCGACGTCCGCCGGCTCGATCACGATGCGCGCGTCCAGAGCGCACAGGCCGTCGGCGCGCACCTGCAGCGGGTTGACGTCCATTTCGAGGATCTCGGGGAAGTCGACGAGCAGGTAGCTCACCTTGACCATCACCTGCTCCAGCGCGGTCATGTCCACCGGCTCGGAACCCCGGTAGCCCTGCAGGAGCTTGGACACCTTCGTGCTGCTGATCATGGAGTGCGCGAGCGCCTGGTTAAGCGGCGGGAACTCGACGGCCACATCGCGGTAGAGCTCCACGCCCGTGCCGCCCATGCCAAACATCAGCGCGGGACCGAACGTCGGGTCCTTCTTGGCGCCGACGATGACCTCGTAACCGCCCCGGCTCATCTCCTGCACCGTCACGCCGATGATCTCGGCCTCGGGCATCGCCTTCTTGACGCGCTCGATGACTTTCTCGAACTGCGCGGATGCCTCGGTGGCCGAGCGGACGTTGAGTGCGATGCCGCCGACGTCGCTCTTGTGCGTGATGTCGTTGCTGTGGATCTTGATGACGACCGGGTAGCCGATCTCATCGGCGGCCTTGGCGGCATCCTCGGCGGTCGTGACGATGACCGTCTTGACCGTGGGAATCCGGTAGGCGTCGAGGACGTTCTTCGCCTCGTACTCGCTGAGGATTGAGCGACCGTCCTCGGCCACCTCGCGGAAGATCTTCTTGACCGCGTCGCGATCGGGCTCGAACTCCGGAAGGATGTCGGCGGGCGTCTCGTAGAGGTTGGCCAGGCTGCGCGTGTACTCGTACATGTTCATGTACGCGTGTACGGCGGCCTCGGGGGTCGAGAACACCGGGACGTGAGCACGACGGAAGATGTCGATGGCGTCGGCCACCATGATCTCACCCATGAACGACGTGAGGAGCGGCTTAGTACCGGTACGTGCGACCTCGACGAGAGCGCGGGCGGTGTCGGTGGGCTCGCTGTTGGCCTGCGGCGTGAGGATGGCCAGGATGCCGTCGCAGTTCGGGTCGTCCATGAGCGCGCGGGCGGCCACTTCGTAGCGGTCGGCCGGTGCATCTCCGAGCACGTCGACGGGGTTGGCGCTGGAGGCGAAGGCGGGCAGTGCCGCGTCGAGCTTGGCGACGGTCTCGGGGGTGAGCTCGGCGATGTCGCCGCCGAGGTCGAGGAGGCGGTCGCACGCCATCACGCCCGGGCCACCCGCGTTCGTGAGGATCGCGAGACGCGGCCCCTTCGGGCTGTTCAAGCGGCTCAGGGCCTCGCTGGCGTCGAAGAGGTCCGAGACCTCGTCGACGCGCACGACGCCGGCGCGACGGAAGACCGCGCTGTAGAGCGTGTCGTCACCGGCCAGCGCGCCGGTATGGCTCGCTGCGGCGAGAGCGCTGCGCGCGTGGCGTCCGCTCTTCACAACGATGATCGGCTTGCTCTTGGCGAAGTGACGCGCGGCGCTCATGAACTTGCGGGCGTCGGTGATCGACTCGACGTACATGATGATGCTGCTCGTGTGCGGATCGTCGCCGAAGTAGTCGATCAGATCGCCGAAGTCCACGTCGAGCATGCCGCCGACGCTCACGAAGGCGCTGAAGCCCACGTGGTTCGCGGTCGCCCAGTCCAGGATCGACGTACCGAGCGCGCCGGACTGGCTGATGAACGCGACGCGGCCGCTACCGGGGACGACGTGCGCGAAGGTCGCATTGAGGTTGAGCGGCGGGCGGGCGTAGCCCAGGCAGTTCGGGCCCAGGATGCGCACGCCGTACTCCTCGGCGATTGTCGCAATCTCGAGCTCGAGCTTGACGCCTTCGGGACCGATTTCCTTGAAGCCGGCGGTGATGATGACCACGCCGGCCACGCCGGCTTCGCCGCACTGGCGCATGGTATCCGGGACTGCCTTGGACGGCACAGCGATGATGGCCATGTCGACTGTCTGCGGAACCGCGCTGATGGAGGCGTAGGCCTTGATGCCCTGCACCGACGGCGCCGAGATGTTCACGGGAAACACAACGCCTGTGTACTCGGCGCTGATGAGGTTGCGCAGCAGGGTGTAGCCGACTGAGCCCTTCTTGTTCGAGGCGCCGATAACGGCAATGCTCTGCGGGTTGAACAGCTTCTCAAGGTCGTGCTTACTCATTCGCCTACCCATCTCTCCCAGTTGCTCATGGCCTCGCGACTCGCACAGCACACGGCCAAGCCGCGCGCGGGTTCGCATACTGTACGCCTTGAGAGCCGATGACTCACCTCGCGCGCGCGAAGAAGCCGATCAGCCGAGCGCGATATCCAAGATCGTCATCAGCGTGAAGCCCAGGATCGCCGCGAGTACCGCCGAGTCCGCATGCCCGCACCGCTGGCACTCCGGAATGATCTCCTCGATCACGATGTAGACCATCGCGCCTGCGGCAAACGCCAGACCCCAGGGCAGGAACGCCGAGGACAGACTGATTGCTGCCGCACCGACGACCGCGGCCATGGGCTCGACCGAGCCGGTCATCGCACCCAGGTAGACGCTGTGTCTGCGCGTCTGGTTCTCTCGGCGCAGCAGCGAGGCCACCGCCAGCCCCTCGGGCATGTTCTGTATGCCGAGTCCGAGCGTCAGCGCGACCGCCGCGCCAATCGAAGCCCCCGACGAGCCGGAGAAGGCCGCCCCGACGGCCACCCCGAGCGCGAGCCCCTCGGGAATGTGGTGCAGCGTGATCGCCGAGACGAAGAGTGTGCTTCGCGTCCAAGGGGTCCGCACACCCTCGGCCTTGACCATGCTGTCAGGCAGGATGAGGTGAGCGTGCGGCATGACCTTGTCGAGGCCCCAGAGTCCAACGCCGCCCAAGGCGAATCCCACGCCAGGCGCCAGCCACGGAATCGCACCCGCTTCACGCGCGATCTCAACCGACGGGGCGAGCAGCGACCAGTAGCTGGCCGCCAGCATCACGCCGCCCGAGAAGCCCAGCAGCACGTCCATCAGACGTTGCGATGGATCGCGCCTGAGCAGAATCGCCGCCGCCCCCAAAGCCGTCATGCCGAACGTGAACAGTCCGGCGAGGAGAGCGAGGATGAGAGGCGATGTGATCTGCATGAATCTGGTTTACCACAAGAGCGCAGGTACCGCCCACGAAATGGCGGCGCGAGAGGCGTCTTTCCTCAGAGGACTATGGCTCAGCGATGGCGGTTTTTTATCGGGTCACGCCCGATTAGCTCGCGCCTCAACCGCCGAAGCCGCTCGGTGCCCAGGAGGAACCAGAGCACGCGGACCCAGAACCCACGGACCCCGTTGTCGCGGGAGCAGACCACGCGCGTCGCGTCTTGCAGCCGCAGATCGGGCATGCCTCGTCTCGGCTGGCCTCAGCGAAGCTCTTTCTGACATCGAATGCGTGACCGCATTCGGTACATGTGTATGCGTACTCGGGCATTGTGCGCCTTCCCAACGTGGTCGACTTCGATCGCTACAACCCAGAACAACTCAGGCGAGAGCGGCAAGGATCGCCGCGGAATCGATCGCCCCAGAGCATACCAGTCGCCCGCCGATGAGCACGTAGGGGGACGGAGTCCCGGCCACGACCGCATCGAGCGCGGCGTCACGGTCGGCGCCGGTGAGACTGTAGAGGTCGACCTCACACACCGAGACCGCATCGCCGATATGCTCGGCGACGTAGCGCCTGAGGCGTTCGACTTGCAGTGAGAGTGGCACGCCGCACAACGACAGCTCGGCGGGCACGTCCGTCGTTCCCAGCACCTCGGCCTCGTAGGCCAGCGACTCGAACAGACCGTCCGAGTAGGGATCGCTCCCGCTGCTTCAACTGCAGTCGTCCAGATCGATGACTCTGATGATGGTGCCCGACACCGCGATACCTCCCCGCCAGCGTTGCGTGCCGTACAGTGCTCTACGGTGGCGTATACCCCATAGGGTATCAGAGAAGACCACTGCCTTGCACGCAGAAGACCCGACAACGAAAACAGGCCAACCACCTCGAGGGTGACTGACCTGCGTAAGTTCTTGGTCGCGGGGGCCGGATTTGAACCGACGACCTTCGGGTTATGAGCCCGACGAGCTACCAGACTGCTCCACCCCGCAATGTTCCATACGCCTTTTCGGGCGACGCACAAGGTACCACACCCCACGCGTGCGATGCAACACCGTCAGCCACGAAAACGTGAGGATCATCCCCGCCCGACCTGCGTGAACCGCCTACCCGCAGGAGTACTCGAGAACGTCCTGCTTCTGTCGGTACTCTACGCCTTCGGGCCCGCGAAAGTGCGCGTCCTGGGTCCAAAGTACGGCTCCCTCAAGACGCGTAGCCGCCACGATCAAGTCGACCATTGAAAGCCTCTCCTCGAGCGACAGCCGTGGGAGATAATCTGCACCGTCTGCCCGGGCACCAGCTTCAGTTGCTCTCGCACGGCCTTTGGAATCACGACCTGGGACTTGGGAGAAACGGTTACGATATCCATTCGATAATTACCCTTGTCTACGCGTTGTACCATCGATAACGATCTCGTGAGCAATGCTCTCGGTAAGGTCCCGGTGAGCCCAGCGCGCGACACTGCCTCACAAGAAAGTGGGTGCTCACCACAGAATCCCCACAGCTGCGGGGTATCGTCGGCATTAGGTTTGCATGTAAGCGGCCCTGGGACGCGTATGTGACGTAAACTCGCAGGTGAAACCGCCTGCGGTCTCGTGATAGAATGAGTGGATTTCCTTCACGCCGCATAGGGGTAAATAGGACATCGCGGTCGAATCCATACCGGCGTACTTGGAAGGTAGGCACATGACCTCGGGATTGCTCGCAATGCGCCTGCGACAAGCGGGTACGCTCGCTGTTGCGGCAGCGTTGATTGCGGCTACTCCTGTCGCCGCCGCCCCCCTCGACACCACTACCACCACACCAGCCGTTACCACGCCGGCGCCAACTCCCACGGTCCCAAATCCCGGCACACCTACCGTCACCAAATCTAAGCCCAAGAATCCGGCCGAGACCACCACTCGGCGCACTCCTCCGACCAAGTCCGCTATCGACGTTGGCGTGGACCAAAAGACCGCAGCATTTCGCAAAGCGCTCGCAGACAAGCAGAAGCGTCTCGACGAATTCACAGCGCAACTCGATGCGCTCGACACCGAGCTTGAGATTGCCTCGCAGCAGTTCAACGAAGCTTCCGATCGTCTCAGCCAGATGAAAAGCCAGGTACAGGTCGCCCAGGGCGATCTGAGCACCGCACGCGTCTCCTTCAACCTGCAGACTGACATCTTGGGCCAACGTGCGACGTCGATGTACAAGGACGGGTCGTTTGGTGCCTTCGAGGTGTTGCTCGACTCCAAGTCGGTCGCAGACTTCGTCTCCCGAGTGAAGTTCCTCAACACCATCGGTTTGGCGGATGCCGACATTGCCGCCTCTCTGCAGGGTCAAAAAGAACTCATGGAGAAGCAGGTCTTGGCGCTCAAGAACACAGAGACGCTGGCCGAGTCACTTGAGTTCGAGCTCAAGGCGCGCCAGATTGAAGTCATGCTTCGTATTCAAGAACGCCAGCAGATGCTTTCCGCAGCTCAGACGGACCTTCTCGCGACGCTCGATCAAGAAGCCTCGCGCCGTCAGTCGACAGAGGCCCAGCTGCTCGCTAGCGTGCTCTCTGGAGCGGGCAAGGCTGGCATCGTTGCAGCGCCTGGCTCGCCGGTCGAGACCGCGCTCGCCTACCACGGCATTCCCTATCTCTGGGGCGGCGCCACCCCAAGAGCGTTCGACTGCTCAGGCCTCGTGCTTTACGTCTTCGCACAGCACGGCGTGCAGTTGCCGCACTACTCCGGCTCGCAGTTCCTGATGGGTGAGAAGATCGCTCCAGCCGCCCTGCTGCCCGGCGACGTCGTGTTCTTCGGCTCGCCCGTGCACCACGTAGGCATCTACATCGGTGGCGGCTACTACATCCACGCACCGCGCACCGGCGACTTCGTGAAGATCAGCCTGCTTTCCGGCCGCAGTGACTACGCCGGCGCACGCCGCTACCCATGGACGCCGCGAACCGCAGCGCCGCTCGGAGCAAGCGTAGATACGCAGAGAATCCTCAAATCGGTTCGATAGTGTTCTGCGGTTCGGATGTCAGCTTATGCTGGTCCGCGCTGAGAGTTTAGTGCTCCCTTCATAGCGCAGAATCGTCAGACCCGACCCCCACATCCGCCCCTGGCGTGAGCTGTCCGGACTCAGCGCGACGACCTTTGACGAGAACTTCGTTACTGCTCTTCGCATCTTCGGTTTCGGCTGTGCCATTTGCTCCCGAGAACTATCGCGCATCCGAGCACTGACGCGGGCATCAGTCAGAACGATGTCGCACCCTGCATCCCGCCATTGTCGCAGGCAAACAGGCTTCGCCGTACCAGGAGCTCTGCGCGACTGAGATTTCGAACCGCACTGTAGCCCCCACTGCCTACTCGGCCGAGTAGGCCGCAACAGTTGTGCCCGTCCTGCCCTAACGCTCCGTCACGGCAGTTCGGTGCCGCTGTACTGCGCCCCCGATCAACATGCCCGCAATCCCATTAAGGAGTGGCGCACCTGCAAGGATCAGTCCAATCGTGCCCCACAAACTCAGCTGGATCGTACCGATCACCGCCTGCGATGCGGCGGTAAGGGCGCTCGATGCAAGCAAGACAACCACAGCCAGCACACCAAGCTAACAGTCTTCACGGCCCCACTCAAGAAGACCACGCGCGGGCATCGTATCTCCTCACGTTACGCAGTGGCTTCCCTCGTCCAGACTGTGGGGTGGCCAGCGCCCGCGCAGTCCCGTGATCATGGTCGAATCGGTCACGAATCCCCAATAACGATGCGGAGCGGACCTCCCCACGCCGGCCGTGCGTATTCCAACGCCGGACCAAACCCTCACAGGTTCCCGTTGCCGCCGACGAACCAGGCATAGAAGAAGAGGGCCAGTAGCAGCACAGCCGAAACGGCCGCTATGACGTAGACCATTCGACCCTGCTCGTCCACCCCTGCGGGCGCAGTAGGATTCGGAGGCACCGCATCCGGCGGAACATCGCCAACGATCCGATCCTTGGCCACCGCTTGACGCACATTCGCAGGTAGTGGGGGTGGTACAGCGAGTAGTCTGCGGCCGCAACTCGAGCAGTTCCAAGAGCGGGCCTCGTTGTTCGTTCCGCACTGTGGGCAACGTCTCACGGCACACTCCTGTCCGTTGACGGACTCAACAAGCTCGAATCGGCGATGTAGCACTCAGAGAGGTCAGGGTGGGGTGGGCGTACCCGCCCCACCCTGACCTCATCACCATTGCGAACCGGCTGGAACACCGACTGCGCTCGGCCGAATCCTACTCGGCCGCGGGCTTCGGGTCTGCCTCTGCGATATGAAAGACCATCGTGACGTCACCTATGACGACGCGGTCGTCCGCCTTCAGCTCTACAGGGGCAAGTACCTTCTCGCCGTTTATGAATGTGCCGTTGGCGCTACCAAGGTCAATCAGACCGAATGACTCGCCGTTGGATCGCACGATCACTTGTTGAGCGGACACCCGTGAGTCGTTGACCACCACGTCGTTCAGCGCCGCATCACGGCCAATACGCGTGTCGCCGTTCGCCTTGAGATCGAAGATGCGCCCGACGCCGGGCCCCTTCACAACGCGGAACGCCGCAAACAAGGTGGCGCCTTCTGTTGCCATGTCTTCGATCACCGTATGCCCCCACGAAGGTGCGGCGGACACAGGGGGCTCCATCAGAGTCTGAGCAAACGGCGCGGGAGCCGAGTATGCTGCTAGCGTTCCCCCGTTCGGTGCGTCAGGCATCGTTCCCCCGCGACTACCAGCGCCACAAAATCCGGCCGGTGCCGGAGTCACTCCACCATCCAGAATCGTGTCACCCATACGCTCTGCCTCCGTCCGAATAGTGCACTGCTTATAGGTCTGCTAGCGGTATATGCCATGCGTCGCGCATCCAGCGAGATCACCAGATGGTGGTATGGCCCCCATCCGGGCAACGGGGCACGGCCTTCAGGCAACCACAATCGTCGAGATTTGCTCGGGTGTTGACGTTACCAATATCGTCATCGCCATCGGTTCCAAAGTCATGCTTACGCCATCATTGAACAGGTGGTTCGAATAGCACGAGCGCCTGCAGACGTCATGGGGTAACGCGTCAGTCACCTGGTCTTCGGAATCCGACGGCATATCGCCGGACACTCACAATCGGCTGAGACCCTAGCGACATGAAGCCTGCATGCTCCCCCAGTCAAGTACACAGACGTCAGTTCGCTAGGTGATTGAACTAAGGATTCTGGCCCGTAATCGCCTTGCGAACGGGCGAATCAGACCTGATACTCTGCACGAACAGGACATCCCTGCCGCTCAAGAAGAGCGGCCCCTCGCGTCCGATGTCCTTGCTCAACTGCGCAACCAGCGCCATGTCGTCGAGCGACTCGATAGGCGCATTCACGCCGGTCTTCGGCGAGCGCGTCAGATAGAAGCCTTCCTCGACTGACATCTGGCCATCGGGAAGGAAGTCGACCTTACCGAAGAGCAGACGACCATCCATAAGGAATACCGCACCGATATCAAGCGACTCGACTTCGTCCCATTTGGGCGCGCTCGTCTTCTTCTTCTTGCTGTTCTTCTCAATCACGTCCAGGACAAGCGACTTCGCCGAGATCGCTTGAACCGCGGAAACGGTCGAGACCGGCACGATCATGAAGCCATTCGGGGCATGAAACTCCGTGCCCATCTGGCGCAACATCGTCTTCTTCTGCTTACCTGTGGTGTCCACGAGCGGATAATATGGATCGTTTACCACAACGAATCCGTTCGCGCCTTCCCCCACCTGCCCGTAGTAGCTACCGCCACCAGTAAGGGTCAGCTCCGCCCAGCTTCCGGACTTGACTGGCAGAACACCCGATGCCTGGGCAGAGCGGGTCTCCTTGTCAGGAGTCGCGGTCTCGCCCTTGCCGCAGCCAGACAAGAGCATTGCGCTGGCGAGTGCCAGCGCAATGCCGAGGACTATCGAAGTACGCGCTAGAGGCTTCAACTGATTACCCTAGCGGATCGCTGTGTACGAGAAGGTGACATCCGCACCGGGATCCGCACTCAGATTAATGGTGAATCCATCAGCAGGAGATGTGCGATCGAGCCACCATGTGATTCCCGCGAGGTCGCTCTCCGGCGTCAGAGTCACCGACGAAGGAACGAACCCAACCGGAACCCCAACCGTTGTGTTGCCATTGGCGACGGTTGCTGTGCCTGCCCAGTTTCCAGTTCCCTTGTCGATGCCGCCATTCGCAGTCATCACGCCAGCCACCTCCACGTTGTTGAGAACGCTGAGATTGTAGACGGTGAGCTTGCCGGTACTTGCGAGCGTGGCATCTCCGCCACTTGTGATGGCGAACTCAGGAGTGTCGTCGCCGTTGGAGGAAAGACCCAGCCCACCGGTCGCCACAATGTAGTCGACCCCAGAACGCTGGAGCCTCAGTGTGTCCGCCTGAAGCGTCGTGGCATTCAGCGTCGTCGCATTCAGCGCTGTCGCAGTCACCGTGCCAGCCGTCAATGTGCCGGCCGTCAAGGCACCAGTGACGTTACCGTCGGCGGCCGAGATCTTCTGACCGACGTCGAGATCCTTGGTGACGTTCATCGGAGCGTTGATAGTAACGGTCGTGTCCGATGACACGGCCGATACGGTCAGCGTGCCCGTGACGGTCACATTCGTGGCTTTCGCCACCTTGAAGCTAGCATTCTCAGCGTAGAACGTGCCGGTGACAGTGGCTTCGTCGGACGTGAGGCCACCCGTAACATCAGCGCCAGCCTTGAGCGTAGCCATTCCGGTGGTGTCCAGAGAGCCAATAGTGGCGGTGTCGATGACGGCCACAGCCATGGTGGTGTCCCCTACGACTGCAAGGTCGCCTTCGATCTTGGCTGAGTCATCCAGAAGCACCAACCCACCACTGCTGGCGCTCTTGATCGTCGACACTTTCAGCGCGCCGTTGATGGTCGCATCACCAGTGGTAGCCAGATCACGGCCGATGGTCGCATCACCAGTGGTAGCCAGATCACGACCGATGGTCGCATCACCAGTGGTCTTGAGCGTATCGGTCTTCAGTTCACCGGTGACTTCCGCCCCGTCCTTCAGAGTCGCAAGCTCAGTGGCAGTCAGTGCGCCGAAGTGAGCGGTGGCGGCACCGATGTCGCCGCTTATGATCGCATTGCCAACGACATTCAGAGTTCCGTTGACCTGCGCTCCATCCTTGCCTGCGCCGAACAGATCCTCGCCACCAATGAGAGCCCAGTCACTTGTCCGATCGATTGCGCCCGCAATCTTCGAGGGCGAACCAACTGGCAAGTAGCCGATTCCGAATTTGGGGTCCGCGACCGCCCCGGTGAGAGTGAAACCAGAACCGGTCAGCGAAATCAGGTCCTGAACAGCGACAGTGTATGCGTAGAAGTACGGGGACTTCAGCGCGCGCAGCACATCGTTACCGCCGGTCGGGTCCCCGAGTGCGAAGCCAGCACCGCCCTCGGTTCCGCCGCCGTACCTGACTACCCATCCGCCGCTGCTCAGGCTGTATTCATACTTGCCCGAGTTGACATTCATGATGTCGAATACGGCGCTTTTGGCGTCGAGCTGACCGTTGAATGCGCCGCTTGCTGCAACGAGCTGACCGTTTGCGTCAACTGCGAAGCTCCCGTTGTCGTTGCCGATGCCGCCGAAGCTCGTGAGCTGTGCGACATTGACGCCGCCGCTGACGACCTCGAGAGCCGCATCCTTGTCCAGGCCGTCGGGGTACACCGACAGCATTCCGACCACAGTCTCGTCTCCGTTGAAGTTCACAGCACCGGTGGCATCCAGACCTCTGCCCGCATACAGGCTGTCGAACGTTCCCGTCTGACCGGTAACGTTACCGAAATCCCCGTCGGCGACACTCTTCTCCACAGCACCGAATCTGGCATCAACCTTCTTGCTGGTGGCCTGATCGAGTTGCGTGGCAAATCCCCGTGCATCATTTGCCTGCCCGGTTGCAAAGAAGCTTGCACCGACAAGTGCAACGATTCCAACCAGAATGGCGACGCCAACTGAAAAGGTGGTGGTTCCCCTACTCATGCGATCCCCCAGTTCATGAGACATGCGGAAAATGATGGCAATGTGCCAGCGGTGCGAGATTACCAGTACTTGCAAGGGAGGACAAGCGACGGATGATCGTCGATCGCGTCCAGTACCCTAGCCTTGGCTTTCGACCAATCAATGAACAGCCGAAAGCCTGGGGCTGGACTCATGGCACCCTCATCGGTCATATTCATTTTGGGGTCTCGGGGGCTCCTTCCTGTGTGCTTCTGTCTTTGGGGGGACAACAACTATTCCAGAGCTAATCGGAAACAGATACCAGTTGCTCGGCACTCTGGGTGCAGGCGGCATGGGCTCGGTGTATCGCGCCCTCGACACCAAGACGAACCTTGACGTGGCCGTGAAGATGCTTCACCCGCAGCATGCGGGCAAACGTGCCTATGTTGAGCGCTTCCGAGTGGAGTCCGACCTCGCCGTTCGCCTCAACCACCCCAACGTCTGTCGTGGGCTCGATCGAGGAGAGCATAACGGCGTGCAGTACCTCGTAATGGAGATGCTCACGGGTAGGTCTATCGCCGAGCTGGTGAACGAAGACCACTGCGTATTCAACGCCGATTCCGCGCTGAGCGTTTTAGTGCAGGCCGCGGCGGGGCTCGATGCAATGATGGCCGTTGGCGGAGTCGTCGCGCACAGAGACATGAGCTCCGCGAATGTGTTCGTCAATTCCGATGGCCTGGTGAAGATTGCCGACTTCGGGATCGCCAAGCTTGAGACCGGGAACGAAACCGGAACCGGCTCGTTCCTCGGAAACGTGAACTACATGTCTCCGGAGCAGATCAACGACCCCAAGCGTGTCGATATTCGGTCCGACCTGTATTCACTGGGCGTTGTTCTGTACGAGATGCTCGCGGGACGTCGACCGTTTGCGGGAAGCCCACCCGACATCGCAAATCAGCATCTCTACGCCGATCCCGTGATTCCGGTGCTCAGCGGTCAGCATGCTCAGCTGTGCACAGCTCTCCTGACGCGACTGTTGGCAAAGCAGCCCGAAGAACGCTTTTCTTCCCCGCGCGAGCTAATCGAGTTCGTGAGCGTGCAGATGCCTGAGATCCGTCCGGTGCTCGTATCTCCACGGCCCAAGCTGACAGGCCTGTACGTGGGCGTTGCGGCAGTAGCGCTAGTCGTAGGGTTGTTCATGATTTCGGGCTCGTTGTCCGGAGGAAATGCTGCGACAGCCGGCGGCGGCAGTGGAAGCACCATCGCCACCGGAACCGCCGCCAAGCCAAAGAGCATACCCGCGGATATGCGGGATGGCAGCGCTGCTGCCTGGGAAACTGCGCCGCCTGCGAAAGGTGCGCAGGGTGCATTATTCGACGTCAAACTCAAACCACTCGACTGGGCGCAGGGTGTTGTGATGATTACCACGTCGGGTAGCATCACCCCCGCCTCGGTCGCCATGACACGCGGCACCGACGGGACGTTCGTAGCAAGCGCAAGAATCGGGAAGCCGCTGGTGGCCACCCAGAAGGTGGGCGTCGCAGTGAGGATCACCTCGCAGGACGGCAAAGTGGTCACGTCTGGTCCGCTGATGATCAGCGTGACTGCACCAAGGAAGACGGTTGGCGAAATCCGATCACGGGGTGCCGCCAATGCCTCAGTAGGCTCCTGGGAGAGGAAATAGCGATGACATCCGCGGGTGAGCCGAGCGCGCTCGTAACTGTGTGGCTCTACGTCATGTGGCCTGCGCTGCTGCTATGCGCAGGTATCCTGTTCTACATCTGGAACGACCTGCGTCGACAGGTAGCACTCCGCACACATGTTGGAGTCCCTTCGACCGCGCTGCTGTGCTTCGTGGTGGTGTGCGTGCTACCGACACTGCAACTCCTTGGGCGTTTTGACGACCTCCAAGAGACCAGACCTGACACCATCGATGCCCTATGCCTTGTGGGCTTCGTCGCCACAATCGTGAGTGCCTTCGCGCTCATGTACTACTCGGGCACCACACGCAAGAGCATGTTCAACACCTCGGAGTGGAACCAGCTAGGTGGAGCGTTGGCAGGCATCCAGCAGACGGTCGACATACTCCGGGACGAGGAGATCGAACGGGCGTCCTCCTTCGCGCCACCTGCGGCGACGTTGGACGGGACCGTGATTGGTAATGTGGGCTTATCGACACCTTCTTGGGGGAGAACAATCATGGCAGACGGATCCAACGCGGTGTTTGCGTCGGTACGCATCATCGCAGGACAGGGCGTGGGAACGACGTTCGACGTACGCACTCAAGGGGAGACGCGTATCGGGCGCAGCGAAGCGCACAACGACATCACCATCGGCGACTCGAGGGTCTCGGCACAGCACGCGAAGATCAGGTTCGAGAAGGGCGCTTTCACCGTGTTCGATCTTGGAAGCGGAAACGGTACGTTCGTGAATGGTGTGCCCGTCGCAGGGACAGCACCAATCGGCAACCAGGACAAGCTCCAGGTTGGAGACACGGCATTCATCATGCAGATAGCCTCCGCCTGAACTCTCCCCTCTCACCGAAAACATCAGTCTCTCCACGTATCCGTTCATGTGACAACTTCGCACTAGGAGGCATGTGTGACCCCCGTTACAACCAGCGCGACGAGCGCGACCGATGTCGGGCGCGTACGGGACCACAACGAGGACACAACGACGGTGTTCGTCCCTTCGGACTCGGCACAGTTGGCGGCAAAGGGACTTCTGGCTGTCGTAGCCGATGGCATGGGTGGATTCGAGGCCGGCGAAATCGCATCCGCCTACGCAGTCGACGCCCTATCAAAAACGTACTACTCGGGCACCGAACCTGATCCAGTAAGAGCGCTCCTGTTGGGCGCGCAGAACGCCAACAATGCGGTACGCGCCATCGACGCGAAGCGGTGCGGAACCACGTTGGTGGCAGCAGCGGTGCTCGGCGAACGGCTGATCGTCCTGAACGTTGGCGACAGCCGTGCCTATCTCGTATCGACCACGGGGATACGGCAGATTAGCCAAGACCACTCGTGGGTGGAAGATCAGGTTCGTGCGGGGCATCTCACCGCGGAACAGGCTCGGACTCACCCACGTCGAAATGTCCTCACCAAAGCCATCGGCTCGGGTGAGTACTCTGAAGCTGACATCTTCGAAGAGGCCCTCTGCAACGGATGCTCAGTGGTGCTCTGCAGTGACGGCCTGCACGGGCTTGTCACCGATGAGGAAATCGGTGAAGTCGTCCGAGTTTCTACGCCTCAGCGTGCTGCAATGAAGCTCATCGAACTTGCAAACCAGCGTGGCGGCCACGACAACATCTCGGTCGCCATCGTACACAACGGCGACTCTGTCGGTCTCGAATCCGGCTACTCGACAGCCAAGCACCAGGTGGCATGGCGCAATCCGATACCGCCGAAGGCGCTGACGCTCGCGCTCTCCCTCACTCTGGTGGCAGCGCTCGGAGCGGTCGCGTACACCGCCCTGCCGAGGCTCTTCGACCGAGGAGAAGCCAAAACGCAGAGTGGCAATCGCGGCCCCACATCCGGAAATGGAGCGCCTACGCCAAACAGGGAAGCGGCGAAGTCCACCCCGGTGGCCGCCGTCGACACCTCCGGCACCGTGGCAGCAGCCCAGCTTGGTGGAGACCGAGTGCTCATCGTGGACAGCATTGGCGCGTACCTGTTTGAGCCCTCTGGAGGAAGTTGGACCCCCGCGGCAGACCGAACCATCCAGTGGCCTGCGCAGCTAATTGTCGATGCAACGTACGATCCAGTCAGTAGGATGCTGTGGACGAGTGAGCGGACGAAGGGGTCTGGCATCAGCAGCTCGATTGTCCGAGGCCGGTTCGTCGCACAAGACGGGACGATGCGGAGGCGTTTCACCACGTCGGAAGTGGGGCCAGTAGACATCGCCGGCATTGCGGTCGACGACGGTGCTCGCATAGCCGCCTGCGTCGCAGACGGTTTCACGAAGCTTCAGATCATCGATGCGACTTCCGGTCAGCAGGAGGCTCCAAACGCGTCCCCGGTTCTGAAGAAGCCCAAAGACGGCAACCTGATCGATCTTGCCCTCTCCCGATTGGCGTCGCCGATCAAGAATGCTACGCCCAAGAGCACCTCCGCCGTGGCTCATGGCTGGATTGGCCTGCTCAGCACGAATGGGGAAAAGACCCTGTACGACGGGACGACCGGCGAGAGCATAGACTCGGGAAACTACGCCGATGGGTGCGAACTCCTGGCAGCGGGCGACGATTGGGTCATTCCGTTCAAAGACCAGAAGAAGAACTTCTTTGCACGGGTAGGCCCCACATGGCGGACGGTCCCTACATCCAAGGCCTGGAACGGCGACGAGATCGTCAGGTATGTTCTGAGTTCGGGAGACGGCAACTCGGCACTCTTCGTGATCTCTCGACGTGACGGCTCGGACACTCGCATTGTGCGGATTCCTGAGTCGGACTTCGTCAAGTGAGCCTCGACGCCAGCCGGTTCACCAACCGAAGGGTCCTGGCCACGGGCGGTATGGCCACGGTGTATCGGGCCGACGACACAGAGCTCGGAATCCCCGTCGCCATCAAAGAGATACTGCTTGCGCCGACATTGTCGGCGAGGGCCCATCAGCAAATGGGAGCTCGCCTCAAGCGCGAAGCCCGGACGCTTCAGAAGCTAGACCATCCGAACATTGTCAGATGTCTAGGTGTCATCGAGAGTGGTGAACATCCGTACATCGTTACAGAGCTGCTCGAGGGTGTGACACTCGAACAGGAGATTCTCTCAAGCAGAATCGTCGGCGTTCGGCTGCGCATTCTCGACGTGTTCAGCCAGGTATGCGACGGTCTTGAGTACGCAAGGCGAAAGGGCATAGTCCACCGCGACATCAAGCCCGGCAACATCTTTCTGTGTACCTCGGGCGTGGTGAAGATAATCGACTTCGGCATCGCGCGAGCAGAGGACTCCGTCGGGATTACCGTCGACGGCCAGATTCTCGGGACTCCGCACTTCATGTCACCAGAGCAAGCTGCTGGTACTGGCAAGGTGGACTACCGATCCGACATCTTCTCGCTGGGAACCTGCATCTTCCACACAATCACCGGGCATGTCCCTTTCGACGGAACCGGCCACTTCGACGTTGAGAATTCGGTGCGCTTCAACCCGATGCCTCGCGGATGTGTATGGCCGGACATCGAGCCTGTGATTGCAAAGGCGCTGGAGAAGGATCCGGGGGACCGCTACCAGTCGTTCACTGAGCTACGGCAGGCGCTGCAGGTCGTAATGAAGGCCGATATGGTCGCCGCAGAGATGCCCTGCAGTGACCAAGTGATTCCGCCGCCCGTCCCTGCCGCTTCCGGGGATGGACCTTGCATCGCGCCTATTGGCGCGGATCGACCGTGGCCTACGGCGCTACCTCAGCCGCGCGGGTCGGCAAGCGGGACCTCAGCCACAACGTCAGTTGTTGCGCCTGCGATTCTCGCAGCGCTTGGCTTCACTCTGCTCGTGGTCGGTATCGCAACGGACTCCCCGTCACTCGTAATTGCGGGAGCGTTGGTGATTGCTGGGGGGGCACTAGTGCTCGCCACCACGCACGCAGCGAGCGACAGCACTTCGCACATTCACACCAACCCAGTGATCGGATCCCCGGGTGCAGCACTCCAGACGCCCGTCCCTGGGCCACCGCTGATCCGTCGACCGCCCGAGACTGCGCCGCCTCACAGTCACCTGCAAAGGGTTCTCCGGTTCACAATCAACGGAGTTCCGGGAGCGTCGGCGCCATCCACTAACGATACATTCGAAATAGGGCGCGAGCAGGCGTGTCACGTATGCCTTCAGGCGGATCCCAGGGTCTCTGGGCGTCATGCGACTCTGTCAGTGTCCTCAGGGGGCAGCACGATCTACGTACGCGATCACAGCAGCAACGGCACCTTCGTACACGGCCGCAGGATAGTCTCAGTGGAGATTCTGTTCGGGACACCTATGAAGCTGGGTACGACCGACCTTGTGATTGACGGCGCCTACGACCACAGCTCATAGGGATTGGCTGAAGCACAAGAGAGTCCCGCCGTAATGTGCGAAGCAGTCACCTCGCTTGCAGACGTGGCTTCTCACCACCTCGCAGTCGATGTGGCCGACGGCTGTGAGCACCCATCGCACCCCCTCGTCGGCGGCGGGGATGCGGGGTACCTCGGTGCCCCGCATCAGATCCAGGGCGTCAGCGGTGACCGCTGCCTTCGCCCTTGGGGAGCGACGCGGGGCAATGACCCTGCGCTCACACATGAGGCGAAGCATGCACTTGCGCGCCACGGCGATGTCCTAGACCGTCCCAGACCTTGCGATGCCCCTCGCCTGAGAACGGTAAGCACTCTAGGTCGCATTCGATCATGGCGTAGAGCCCCGAGGCACCGCGGTGTAGAACGTCGAGTGGACAGCCCAATGCGACGTATCGCAGTCGAACTGAGCCTGGAGCGGATCGCTTCTCGCTCCCTCAGGCGTCCTCCATGCTGGTCAGTGCCCTTTCCCTCCGCCGTTCCAGGCGGTAGACCTCAAAGCGGAGTTCTTGGGAAGGGCATTAATCGGCTCACCGCGCGGCGGCCTCAGGAGGACCTCACGTGTGCTGACGAGGCTCCAGCGCTGACCCGGGTCGAGCTGGCGGATGTGTACAACCCGACCTGCGCGAGCGGCTTCTTCGCCTTGCATGACAAACCTCTTTAGCGACACGGATACTGCAAAGGGCCGTGTCTAGAGGATCTGGAGCAGTCTCACCGGCGGGTCAAAGACACCCGGGCTCCCCAAAGACCGAAGAAGTAGGGCGGCCACTCCCTCGAGTGACCGCCCCAACGAATCGTACCGTATGTGGAAGGGTTGAAACGGCAACTACACCGTTGCGACCTGGAAGACGAGAACCGTGTCCCCGACCTTCACGCGATCCTCTGCCTTGAGGCGCACGGGGGCGGTAACGCGCTGTTCGTTGACGAAGGTACCATTCGAACTACCTAGATCGAACAACGTGAACTGATTGTTTTCGAAGCGCAGTTTGCTGTGCTGACCTGACGCCTTGCCGTCCGAGATAACGATGTCGTTCATCGCAGCATCGCGACCGATTCGGGTCTCGCCGGCAGCCCTGATATCGAAGTTGCGCCCGGTACCAGACCCGGCGACAACCCGCAGCGAGGCGAATACACCAGAAGTCGTGCCAGCGTCCTCAATGACGGTGGCTCCCCATGCAGGCGCCACCGCAACCGGAACATCGGCGATTGTCTGAGGAGAAGGCACCTGAGTCCTCGCCATCGTCGGCTCGGCGGTCATCGTCGGTGCCGTCTGCTCATAAGGCATGGGAATCGGCATCGGCGCGTATGCGGGCGCAACGACAGCATCGCGATTCCGGAATGCGAGGAACATGCCTACCGCAATCGCGATAGCCGCACCCACAAGTCCGAGCCCGGGGCCGGTGGAAATCTTGCCGACACCCGGAACTGTGTAAGCGCTCGAACTCAATATCGCGAGTACTCCAAGAACGATGACTGCAAAGCCGCCCGCAAACATCGAATGAATCTCTGACTTCGGATAGCCAATCAAGATGATGACCGCTCCCGCAACGCACGCGAAAAGCGCCAGGATCAAGGAATAGGAGAGCTTCTTGGTCTGGGCCGAAGCAGGGCTCAGGAGCGTCTCTTGCAGGTCCGCAGTCACAGCACCCTCATTGTCACCATGCATATAGTACCTAGCGACAGTGATAGACGGGCCCTTCAGTGCGCTGACCGACTTCTCAATGTTCTTCTCGAACGCCTTGATATCCGAATCACTCGGATCGTCTCCGAGCCGTCCGTACTGCGTAGACAAATCCTCGCTCATAATGATTGCGGACTTCGACAATTCCTTCTGCGCGTTCTTGGATGCTCGCTTGCTCGCGGGGAAGCCGAGCAGAATGGCCTCATGGCCGGCAATCGAGAAGTTGAGATCCATCTCGATTGAATTGGAGTCTCTGAACATCGTCTCTAGCGGATTGCCGCTGAGCGAAGACAGTGACTTCCCTGTGTCTAGCCCGTAGCCGAATGTTAAGAACGGAAGCAGAAACATGAGAATCGCTACCACATAGAACGCCGCAGGCAATTTCTTAGACATTTGGTCCCCTCACTGACGACAAGATGCAGCACGAATTTGATTTCCCCGAATTCCAATATACACCAACTCAATTGCCAAGAACACGACCGCCTGTCACGCGAATTGGACACTTCACCTAACCCGGCACAGCCAGACTGTCCTGCTGCACGGCTCTGCCATACAGTGTGCAACCTCGAAGGTGCCTTTGCCGTACGCAATCGCGCTTCCTGTGCATAGCGTCTGCTTCGAGATCCCGGGGGGATCCCAGGTACTCCTAAACGTCATGTCGCCCCGAGCAGCTCGACCCAGGGTGTAGAGAATCTCAATCAGGCCGTATCGGATCAGAAGTGTTAGTGCTCACGCCCCAAGAACTCAAAGCCCAGACGGCAATTGGAACTCCCCAGGGTCACCTCATCGTCAGCGCTGAGCGGGCCGCGCTCTGAGGAGATTGGTGTGCCATTTACGAACGTACCATTCGTGCTTCCCGAGTCAGCGATCCCCAGATCCCCATTCGAGTGCACAATCAGCGTCGCATGGGTTCCTGACACCTTCGGATCTGCCACAATCACACTATTCGACCCGCTGCGCCCGATAGTGAAGCAAGCACTGGGCGAAAGTGGCAGCACCGCTAGGATGCTGCCATTCAACAGGACACGAACCCTGCCTCCAGTGCCTCCACCCACTCCATTTCCTGTTGAAGCCTTGATTGCGCTGGAAACAGGCAGCGGCGAATCCGGGGGAGCAGCATGCGACGGTGCAGGGAGCTGAAGCGTCAACTCGGTATCGCCGAAACGAAGGACGTCGCCGTCGCTAAGCCGTGCCTCAGTCACCCGAGACCCGTTCAGCCAAGTACCGCCGCTGCTCTCTTCATCGCGAATCAAGTTCTCCCCCGGGGCGAGATGAATTGTCGCGTGGGTCCGGGAGACAACGGCGTCATTCAAGACGATGTCGGCTCCCTGATCTCGCCCTATGCGATTCTCTCCGGGTGTTAAGACGAACGAACCACCCGAGGATTCAACAAGCCGAGCGACTACCTGCCCAGCGTCGCCAACGGGCATAGGCCCGACAGGCACAATAGTGGGACTCGTGACCTTACGCGAGGAGTAAATTGCCGTGCCTGCGACTCCTACGAGGGCTACACCGGCCAACGCAAACCACATGGCAGAGTCATCTCCGCCCGGGTTGCCGCCTCCCATGCCGCCACTGCCGCTATTCATCGGAGCGAGGGTGATGGTGTCATCGATGCTGCCGTCGTTGCCGCGATCGACAAGTACAACCGGCGCAGATGCATCCAAGTTCCAGGTCTTGACTCCTACTGTGTGACGATCGCCCGAGCCGATGTGGAGCTTCTTCGCACCGTACACAGTCGTCGCCGAGCCGATGCTATGCACGGATACGCCATACGTGCTCGACGCGCCGTCGTTCACGAAGTCGAGCGTGGACAAGTCGTCGCCCGGGGTGAACTCATCCGCACCTGCGACCTCGACGCTGGAGCCGGCGATCTCAATCGCGTGGCTCGAGCCTGATGCCTCACGCGAGACAGAGTAGTTGTAGTCCGCAGGAGCGCCTGCGGCCTGCAAAGACACCGCCCCCGAGGCCGCAAGACTCGAGGTGATACCGCCACCCGTTATCTCCTCCAGGCCAACATATGAGCCCTGCGACACGAGACTAACTGCCGTGACAAGACCTGCGCTCGGCTCAAGAGAGACAGAAACCTCTGCGTCACGACGCCCAACATAGTTTTGCTGAGGAGACACCGTGTTTGAGGTCTCGGGGTTATATCCTAGCGGTCCGACCCATGTGATTCTTTCCGACGATGTGATTGCGGCAGTGGCAACCCCAGAAACGCTGACACTCATCATGTCAGCGAAGCTTGCGGAGACAGGCCAGTTCGTCATGGGCAATTTCGCATCGTTCCAAGGCGGCGTACCGGGTGTGAGCACGGTATTGACTGGAGCAAAACCAATCAGGCAACTGCCGTCCGCTTCAGCCTTAGCCTCTTTGGACATCTTCTTCCAGCCGCCCGTTAGCCACGCTCGGTCGAGGTAGAGATCTCCTGTCGCCCAAGACCAGTCAAGCGGCTCATATTCCCACGAGTCTCTCGCTCTATTGAACAGTACGTAGCGTCCGTTATCCTTCTCGTGGTTACAGTCATAGACAAACACTCGGGTTTCATCTGCACCAACGGCCATGTACTTGTAGGCGGTAAGCGCATGACCCGTCTTCCCATGCAGGATGGCAATCGCCACCGGCTGCCCCTCGTCAATGTAGTCCTTGAGTCCCGGTGCGCTCTTCGTTCCGGCGAGGACCTCGTTTGGCGAAGTCCCCCCCCAGGCCGTAAGCAAGTAGTCGAAACGGGGGTCATACTGCCTCGGTTGGTATGACTCGAGAAGCGCGGACTTCTCGTTGTGCTTGAAGACCCCTCCCTCGGATTCGGGCTTCGGCGCATCTACGAGTGTTCCTCCGGACGGCATGGGAGAGAACGACTGCAACCCTTGTTGCACGGCAATCGATGACATGGCCATGCCGAAGCACGATCCGGTGCTGACGGGCTTCCAATTGTGTTCGAAATCCTTGTCCGCAGCCCAGTAATGGTCGCCCTCTGCGGTTTGAACTACGTCCTTGCCGTAGTAGGCGGCGAACTCCTCCCATGTCGCCGCCGAACCCTCGTTCACGAACGAATAGCCGTTCTTGCTCGGCCGGTAGTTGGTGGGCTTCTTGGGCCCCTTAAGTAGAATGTTAACGGGGACCGTGGCGACTTCTACGCCATCCGCAACGACGTGCACCACGAAGTTTCCGACTCGGGTTCCGCCCACGCCCTCACCTTCCGTCGGTACGCTCACCTTGACTTTGAAGGTCTGCTCGGCGCCTGCTTTGACCGACGCACGCGATGCTGGTTCCAGCTTGACCCAAGCCGAGCTCGGACCATCTGCGGTGGCGCTGAGCTTGTCAATCTTCGTTGTCTCTGCCTGAATCATCTTCTGGGTCAGACTCTTCAACTTGACGTCGTCGCTCAGCTCGCCGTAAGCGCCGCCGGTCTCCTCGGCGACATACTCAAACGCGGTCTGGGCCTCAGCCGAGGAACCACAGTTCACCGAAAGGACGGCAATCCCCCTCTTCTTCAGCAGGGACACGACGTCGGTGTACTCAAGGTCATCATCGGTCTCCGCGACTCCATCTCGGCCCGGATCGCCGCCGGTATTGCTCCCGTCGAACGTAAGGTCATGCGGAGGCGCGTCACCGAATACGACCACGATCTTCTTGGTGTCAGAACGCCAACCGACGGCCGCATCCTCGGCGCACTCATAGAGAGCGCGGGTGTAGTCTTCGGGAGTGTCCGAGCCGCTCCGGATACTGAGCGACTTGATTGCAGCCTGTGCATCGCCGATGTCCTTTGTGATGGGCGAATCGAGTGCCCAAGGGTAATCTGCGCCTTCGCCGTAGTCCGACGCATAGTCGCCGTACGCAAATGCCCCGGGGTAGTCGCAAAAGGAAGCCACTCCGAAGCGTGCGTTCGGCACCACATCGCTCGCCACGTACTCCATCAGAGCTTTGCCACGGATCTTCGCCGACTCCAGCTCGCCGCCCATACTTCCGGTCACGTCGAACACGAACAGCACATCGACCTTGGGTATCGGTTTAGATCCAAGTTTGACTTTGACATCGATACTGGTCGACTCACCGACCCGCATCTTGAGGTCCTTGGCCTTTGGCGACCACGTTGTATCGCTGCTGAACGCCGCTAGTGGCCCAGAGATGGCGATTGCCACTGCAAGACAGACAACCATGCATGCCGCACGAGGCAAACGGTTCATCTGGCGCCGACAAGCGATACCTAGCCCATGACTCCGATTTGAGACTCTCATCGTGACCCCTCGTGAACTCCGCCCCTCGCGCCCCCTCGCGCGCCCTCTGGCACTATATCTCTCCGCGTACATTCCGACGCAAGTTCCTGCCCCTGGGCGACTAGCAAGAGACCCGAGTCAGCGGAGCGGATTACGCTGACAGGCAGTAGGTATTGTTACGCCGTCCGAAGGTGCCAGTGAAGATGCAGCGGATTCCTCCATCTTTCGATTCTTGACGATGACGTCCCCCTCGTCATTGGCAACGAGGTTGGATGCGTCGGAGCTGAATACCGCGTGCCGGCCGCTTGAGGCGCCCCGTCCTTGCGAACGGTTGCGCCAGGTGTGTGGGGGCTCGCTCACAGTGGCCTTCGCAGAATCTGGCCTCGTCGCTTACACCTTCGAGAGTTGGGCATCGAGTGCCGCTCTCGGCGATCAAGCAGGGGCGCCCAGCACGGGTTGCGTGTATCATTCGTGTCTATTATGGGGGTCAGTTATCTCTTCGTGGGGGGACTAAGAATGCCAGATCTGGGGCCTTTGGAGCTCGCCGTATACACAACAAGCATGACAGCCCAGCAGCAAATGATGTTCATGCAACAGTACAGTTCCGCGAAGAAGGACCGCACGATGGCCCTAGTGCTCTCGCTTCTCGCGGGGGGCCTGGGAATCGATCGGTTCTACTTGGGTGATATCGGACTGGGCGTCGGCAAGTTGCTCACAATTGGGGGGCTCGGTCTGTGGACGATCATCGACTGGTTTCTGATTATGGGTCGCGCTGACCAAGTGAACCGCCAGATTGCGCAGGATACGGCGATGATAAGTGTGTTCATGAACCAGGCCGAGGGGATTCCCCGCTCGAGCATGGCGCCTCCTACGCATGCAGCACCTCCCGGCCATGCTCCGAACGCGCCGCGCCCTTTGGTTGTCACCTCCGGGGGACGCGAGATTGCGCGCCTCAATCTCGTGCCCGGGGCGAGTTTCTCCATCGGACGCTCTCCAGGCGCCAACATCCCGCTTCAAGATCAGCGCGCTTCGTCCAGTCATGCGGCCGTGGACGTTCTGCCGGACGGCGGAGTCGCAATCCGTGATCTCGGCAGCACCAACGGCACCTTCATCAGCGGCGTGCGCGTGAGCGGCGCGGCAAGGATCAATCCCGGCGCAACCGCCAGGTTCGGAGACAGCCAGGTAGTGTTCACCTGGTAGCCAGCGGCCTGAGGTCCCCAATGCCCTAACCTGCGATGGACGCTTGGACCCCGTGTGCCGCGCTCGGGCTAAGGTACCGACGGCATGACAGCTGTCAGCACAGCCCTCACCGGCAACCGCGATCGAGCCACGCCAACATCGCCGTCAGGTAAGCGTCGATCCGTCGCGCCAGGTCCTCAGAGGCGAGGTTGCTGTTCGCGTCGAAGGGGTTCGCCGAGTCCGCGCAGAACAGCTCGGCGTCGGAGAATACCGGCGCCAGCCGGTTCTGAAGCTTCCACACAATGCGCAGACCTTCATCGGTGTTCCTCCGTTGCGTGGACCAGGTACACGGTAAGATTGGCTTTGGGGCCACGGGCCCCTTCAGGTCATCCCGACTCCACCAACACTCCATTCTGGGGGGTATCCACGTGAACGACATCATCGCTGCCGCGCTCAACGCGGCACAGCTCGCGGGCGCGTCGTACGCCGACGCGCGCATCGTCGACACGTCGCGCGAGGAGCTGCAGATCGCGTCCGGCGTCGTCGAGGCCGTGGAGCGCTCCGACAGCTTCGGCATCGGCGTGCGCGCGCTCATCGACGGCGCGTGGGGCTTCGCCAGCTCGCGCACGGTCACTGCAGACGAGGCCGCGCACGTCGCACGTCATGCGGTCGCTATCGCTCGGGCAAGCGCCATGGTGGCAGGGGCGCCCGTCGCGCTCACACCCGTCGAGCCCGCCCGAGGCACGTGGAGCGGCCCTGTCGGCATCGACCCGTTTCAGGTGCCGCTCGAGGACAAGCTCGCGCTGCTCATCGCCGCCGACGAGGCGCTACGCGCCCAACCCGAAGTCACGCTCACCAAGGCGCACATGGGCTTCTTCCGCGAGCGCAAGTGGTTCGGCTCCACCGAAGGCGCGATGACCGAGCAAAGCGTCATCGAGTCCGGTGCCGGCATCGTCGCCTACGCTATCGGCGAGGGCGAAGTCGTCAGCCGTTCCTACCCCAACTCGCACGGCGGCGGCTGGGAGCAGGCCGGATGGGAGTACATCACCCGCCTCGACCTCGTGGGCAACGCCCCGCGCGTCGCCGAGCAGGCCGCAGCGCTTCTCTCGGCGCCGTTCGTCGAGCCCGGTATGCGCGACCTGATCATCGACGGCGGCCAGGTGGCGCTACAGGTGCACGAGTCCATCGGTCACCCCACCGAGCTCGACCGCGTGCTCGGCGAGGAGGCGGCGTTTGCCGGCACCTCGTTTGTGGGCCTGGGCGACGTCGGCACGCTCCAGTACGGCTCCGAGCATGTCACCGTCACCTCCGACGCGACCATCTCCGGCTCGCTGGGCAGCTTCGGCTGGGACGACGAAGGCGTGCCGGCGCAGCGCGACTACCTCGTGCGCGAGGGCGTGCTCACCGGCTTGCAGACGTCTCGCGAGACCGCAGCGTCGATTGGGCGCACGAGCAACGGCTGCATGCGCGCCGATGGCTGGAACCGCATCCCGCTCATCCGCATGACCACCGTCTCGCTGGAGCCCGGCACCTGGGCATTCGACGATCTCGTCGCCGACACCGAAGGCGGTCTCTACATCGAGACGAACAACTCCTGGTCGATCGACGACAAGCGGCTGAACTTCCAGTTCGGCTGCGAGATCGGCTGGCAGATCGAGAACGGTAAGCTCGGCCGCATGGTGAAGACCCCCAACTACACCGGCATCACCCCGCAGTTCTGGGGGTCGTGCGACGCGGTGTGTTCGCGCGACTACTGGCAGGTGTGGGGTCTGGCCAACTGCGGCAAGGGCGAACCGATGCAAACCGCCCACGTCGCTCACGGTGCCGCGCCCGCACGATTCCGCAACGTCCAGGTAGGGGTTGGTCGCTGATGCTCATGACACCTGAAGAAGCACGCGCGCTGGCACGCAAGGCCGTCTCGATGACCCACGCCGATGAGGCCGAGGCGCTCGTCGCCGCCGAGTCGAGCTCGCTGACGCGCTTCGCCAACAACCGCATCAACCAGAACGTCGCCGAGGAGAACGCGCTCGTGAGCGTGCGCGCCGTGCTCGGCAAGCGCATCGGCGTGGCGTCCACCAACCGCCTCGACGACGCCTCCCTGCAGGCCGCCTGCGACGCCGCCGTGCGCGCCGCGCGCATCGCACCCGAAGACCCGTCGTTCCCCGGCCTGCCGGGACCCAACGCCGTGCGCGAGGCCGACCGAGCCGTGCGCGCCACGCGCGGGTTCGATGCCGAGGCACGCGCCGCAGCCGTGGGCTCCATCGTCGCGCAGTCCTCTGGCCGGGGTTTGAGCGCCGCGGGCAAGGTCCGCGTGGCCGAGCACACCATCGCCGTGGCCAACTCGCTCGGCGTCGACGTGGGCCAGGCGCTCACGGGCGCGCAGGCCACGGTGCTCTCATCCGGAGCCGACAGCGGAAGCGGCTGGGCGTCGTTCCTCGATGCCGACGCCAGCAAGCTCGCCTCCGAGGCGCTTGGCGCCGAAGCCGCCGACCTCGCCGAGCGCTCCGCCAACCCGGGCTCGCTCGACCCGGGCGAGTACACGGTCGTGCTTGCTCCCGAAGCCGTGGCCGACATCATGGACTTCCTCGCCTACGTGGGCTTCTCGGCCAAGGCGTATCACGAGGGCCGCTCGTTCATGAGCAACCACATCGAAGACGGCGTGATGAGCGAGCAGGTCAGCATCACCGACGACGCACTCGCCGCGCACGCGATGGGAATCACATTCGACTACGAGGGTCAGCCCAAGCGCCGCGTCCCGATGATCGAGTACGGCGTGGCCACCAAGCCGGTCACCGACTCGTACTGGGCCGCCAAGACCGGCTGGGACAACACCGGTCACGCGCTTCCCGCTCCCAACCCCTACGGTCCCATGCCGCTCAACATGGAGGTTGCTCCCGGAACCGCGTCGATCGACGAGCTCATCGGCAGCGTGAAGCGCGGCGTATACGTGACGCGTTTTCACTACGTCAACGTCGAAGACCCCATCTCGGTGCTACTCACGGGCATGACACGAGACGGCACCTTCATGATCGAAGGCGGCAAGCTCACCCGTCCGCTCAAGAACCTGCGCTTCACGCAAAGCGCGGTCTCGGCGCTGTACTGGTGCGACGCCGCAACCAAGGAACGCAAGTTCGTCGGTACCGAGGAGGGTGCGAGCTTCGTTCCCGGCTTGCTCATCTCCAAGTTCACCTTCACGGGGCAGACGAAGTAACACTGCGCGTATAATCGGCTCACCCCAACGGCACAACGCTTGCAGGTTACACAACGTGACAAACGCATCCCCATTCCAGATACGTGATACCAGCCGCGCGCTCACTCGAGCGCCGCGGCTGTCTCACATTGCGACCGCCAACGCCAGCGCACGTCTCGGCGCACGTTTCGATACCGGGATCCGCCTGTGAGGTCGGCACGCCGCAACCCGCGCACGGGCGTCCGTCGTGACAACGGCGTTCGCCTCATCCGCTCCAGCGACGTTCGCTACCCTGGCACCGAGCTGCCCGACACCGGCGAGCTCACGCCCGAGGTGGAGAGCGCGCGTGCCATGAGCCGCCGGCTCGGACCCGCGCGTGACACCGGGCTGGCCGTCGAGGGCCGCATCGCGCGGCAGCGTCGCCAGCGAGCCGGAGCCAAGCGACGCAACCTCACCGTCGCGCTCGTGATCATCGCCGCTATCTCGGTGGCCGCCCTGGGTTGGCGCTACAGCTCGGATCGCCGGGCCGCCGCGAACCCGTTCGCCGCATCCGAGAAGGCGGCGGTTGCAGCTGGTGGACACGCGCGCTCCAATTCGACGTTCGCCTCTGAGAACCCGGCCGATCCCGATCCCACCCCGAACTTCGCCGAGCTGGGCGCGCTGAAGCTGCGCCTTCCCGTCGAGGTCAAGGATCTCGGCGAAATCGGATTTCACCAGGCCTCGTACACCTACGCGATGCACATGACCACCACGATGCCCGATGCTCCGCTTTCCAGCGCCAAGAACAAGCGCGGAACGGGCCGAGACATCGCAAGCCAGCCCACCGGAGCCAACGCCCTGCTCGTGGGAAAGGTGGTGCGGATGTGGCGCTCGCGTCCCGGCAAGCCCGACAGCGCGGTCGATGTGGGCGCGCCTCCCGGCTCAAATGTGCTGGCACCGGTCAGCGGCCAGGTGATCAAGATCAAGTCGTACAAGCTCTACGGCAAGTACGACGACTACGAGATACACATCCGCCCCGACGGCCGAGACGACATCGACTGCGTGATGATCCACGTCACCGACCTGTCGACCACCGTGGGCTCCCGCGTCAAGGCCGGCGTGACACGCGTCGCCACCGTGCGAAAGCTCTCCAACGTGATCCACGACCAGCTCGGCGACTACGCCACCGGCTCCGGCGACCACGTCCACGTGCAGTTCAACAACGCGCTCGACCCACGCTACAAGGGTCTCGAGGGTGCGCTGGCTGCGGACGGTTCGTAACCCCGGTCGCGCCGCTTACTCTGCGCCGCGCTGCTCGATGAAGCCGCGGAACCTCCGGTCGAACTCGGAGCGCACGAGCATCACCTTGCGGTCGCAGCCACGGCAGCGCAGGCCGATGTCGGCGCCGAGCCGCACGATCTCCCACTCGTTGGCTCCGCAGGGGTGCGGCTTCTTCATCTTCACGACGTCGCCCAACTTCACGGGCGTTATCGGAATAGCCATCGACGCGAGCCTCCCTAGCCGTGGATTTCTGATGCAGACAAAGGCACAAAGCGCCCTGCCGCAACCGTTCGTGCGGTATAAATGAGTATAGCTCCCGCCACCGCGAGCCCAACGGCCGGTCGCGCGCCGTCAGCACTGGCCGCTCGCAACAAGGAAGGACCACCCATGACAACTCCCGCGATCCTCTCGGTGCTCGGCGAGGACCGTGTTGGCATCGTCGCCCGCGTCTCGAGTTCGCTGGCCGACGCGCACGCCAACATCGAAGACATCCGACAGACCATCATCGGCGGCATCTTCTCGATGACGATGCTCGTCACCGTCGACGAAGACACCACTCCCTTCAACGAGGTCCAGTCCAGCCTCACCACCCTGGCCGAGGAGCTCGGCCTGCAGATCACGCTCCAGCGCGAGGACGTCTTCCGCTACATGCATCGCGTCTAGCACCGCCTGCACGTCGCTTTCGCTCCGCCAACCAGCCACTCCAACGGACTCGCCTAGGAGGCCGCCCTCGTGCGTATCACGCCGGAAGAAGTCGTCGAAACCCTGACGATGGTGACCCAGCAGAACCTCGATATCCGCACCGTCACCCTCGGGCTCTCGCTCACCCGCTGCGTCGACTCGAGCCTCGAGGTGATGGCCCGTCGCGTCTACGAGCACGTGACCAGCCAGGCAGAGCGGCTCGTGCCTATCGCCGAGCAGCTCGAACGCGAGTACGGCATCCCGATCGTGAACAAGCGCATCTCGGTGACGCCCATCTCGCTTCTCGCGGCCGCTTGCACCGACGAGGACGTGTCGATCCTCGCCGAGGCTCTCGACCGCGCGGCCCACGAGGTCGGCGTGGACTTCATCGGCGGGTTCTCGGCGCTCGTGCACAAGGGTACCGGCGACGGCGACCGCCGGCTCATCCAGTCAATTCCCGCAGCACTCGCCGCCACCAAGCGCGTGTGCGCATCGGTCAACGTCGCCACGACGCGCGCTGGCATCAACATGGACGCGGTGCTCGCCATGGCCCAGACCGTGCGCGCGTGTGCCGACATCACCGCCGAGCAGGACAGCATCGCGTGCGCCAAGCTCGTCGTGTTCGCCAACATGGTCGAGGACAACCCGTTCATGGCCGGAGCCGTTCACGGCATGGGCGAGCCGGACGCCGTCATCAACGTCGGCATCTCAGGCCCCGGCGCGGTGCGCGCGATCGTCGCGGCGCTTCCCAAGGACGCCGACCTCACCACGATCGCCGAGGCCATCAAGGCGACGTCGTTCAAGATCACCCGCGCAGGCGAGCTCGTCGCGCGTGAGGCCGCCAAGCGGCTCGGCGTGAGCATGGGCATCGTCGACCTCTCGCTGGCCCCCACACCCGCCGAGGGCGACTCGGTTGCCGAGATCATCGAGGCGATGGGCGTGAAGCGCTGCGGCGGCCCCGGCACCACGGCTGCACTCGCGCTGCTCAACGACGCGGTCAAGAAGGGCGGCGCGATGGGCACCAGCTCCATCGGCGGCCTCTCGGGCGCGTTCATTCCCGTCTCCGAGGACCAGGGCATGATCCGAGCCGTCGAGTGCGGCGCGCTCTCCCTCGAGAAGCTCGAGGCGATGACGAGCGTGTGCTCGGTGGGACTCGACATGATCGCCATCCCTGGCGACACGAGCGTGGAGACGATCGCCGGCATCATCGCCGACGAGTGCGCCATCGGCGTCATCAACTCCAAGACCACCGCCGTGCGCCTGATCCCGGCCATCGGCAAGAAGGTGGGCGACCGGGTCTACTTCGGCGGTCTGCTCGGCGAGGCACCGGTCATGGCCGTCAATGAATGGGCCGGCACCGTCTTCGCCCGCCGAGGAGGACGCTTCCCTGCTCCGTTGCAGTCGCTAAGGAACTAGCGCGCGTACCGCGACATCGGCGCGGCAGAACCGCCGTCGCGTTACGTGGGGCGTATGCTGACAGGACCGCATCGATCGATTCACAGCAAAGCCGAGGTGACCGTGACACGAGGGACCGGGTTCGCAGGACTCTGCGCCCTCGCATGCGCTGCGGCCTTCGTGCTCACGTTGCTGGCGGCTGCGGCACCTCAGCGTGCTCTTGCGGTCAGCGCCAATGGCGGCACGAGCGTCACGGTGAACCCTGACGGCACGGGCCAGGTCGCGCAGTACGCCGTCGGTCGCTTCCGGAGCGCCAAGTCGGAGTATGTGGTGTCGTTCAGCGTGACGTTTCCCGACGGGACCGACGTCAGCGCGGCCACTGTCTCCGACCAGACCGGCACCGTGTCGGTGTCGGGGCAGACGGTCACGTTCGACCTCGCGACCCCGCTCGACGAGAAGGCCCGTTTCTCCATCGTCATCGGCGGAGTCGTGAACCCCGTCGTGGCCGACCAGTATGAGATCGCGCGCGTCGAGTTCGAAACGAGCCACTCCCAAGACGGCTCCCACCCGAGCACGTCACATGTGGACCTGGGCCGGGACGGGCGTTATGACATCACGCACGCTCCCTACGTCAGCATGACCATCGTCACCCCGGGCGCAGGCCAGAGCGTCGACTTCGGATCGATCGACCCCGGCGTCTCGACGCCCGGCGTGCCCGTCTCCGTCTCAGTGGCGTCGAGTCTCCCCTATACGATCACCCGCACGCTCGCCGGAAGCTACGCAGAGCTCGGACTAGCCATCACGGGAACTGCGATCGGGGCACGGCCCGCTGGCATCGCCGTCTTCAACCACGTATTCGGGCTGACGCCGCCCTGGACCACCGATCCGCAGGTGCCGTTGACCGCTACGGTGGTCTACACCGTCACACAATAAGCACACTGTCACATCGCCCCCGGCCCCGCCAATCAGGTGGAGAACTCTGTCAACTATACGTTCGTCGGCGATTATTAGCCGTTTATCATAAAGAACTCATGACTTAAGTCATGGATGCCGAAAACGAGGGAGTCAGAGTCGCGACCCGTCATCGTGTCTCCGACAACAAACCGAGTATCAAATCGAATGTGGAGGAATCAAATGAAGAAGAGTGTGATTCTTGGCGCGCTGGTCGTCGCCGTAGTCCTGAGTGCCGCTGTGTACGCCACCGCCGACTCGAAGGTCATCCCTGGTTCTGGCTCCCCCGTCGCCGCATCTGGCACGGTCAACGTCAAAGCGACCGTCAACCCCAAGCTGACGCTCACGATTGTGACGCCGGTCGGAGCATCGCAGACGGTCGACTTCGGCACCATCGATCCTGGCGTCGCCTCGGCCGTAGTGCCCGTGTCCGTCACGGTCAGTTCCAACAAGAAGTACGACCTCGACAAGGTCGTCGGTGGCCAGGCCGTTCTCATGGGCCTGACGACTGACCTCGCCGCTTCTGCCGCCAACGTGGAGACTGCATCGAGGATCTTCACCGACAACTACGCGATCACCGTGCCCTGGACCACCGCTCCCGGCGCGCTCACGGCCACCGTTCAGTACACGGTGACCCAGAAATAGCACGCAGCTCCACCGCACCTACAGAAGGCCCCGCAGCGATGCTGCGGGGCCTTCTTGTGTCGTGATCCGGATGCGCTGCAGGATAGCGCACGGCGTGCGACTAGCGTTTGAGCCTTAGCGCTTTTGCACGGCATGACTACCGATTGCCACTAGGGCGGTGCGCCGTGCGAGTACCACTGTCCCGTGGGGGCACCGTGCGCAGCGTCGTGCGGGCAATCGTCCGCTGGAGTTGGTGCGCCCTCGCGGCTACCCTCGTCCACCGCGCTTCCGCCTACTCGCCGTCCGCCCCGGCGGAACGCTCGCTCTCCAGTGCCTGCGCCTCGGCCTGAGCGCGACGAACGTCCTCGAGCTCGCGTGCCTCCGCTTCGGCCTCGAGCTGGCGATGCGCGCGGGCCTCTCGGCGAGCCTGAGCCTCGCTCTCCCGCGACGTGCGGCTAGGGCCGGTCGGGTTGTCATCATCGTCGTCATCCGGCGTAGGGCGCGTCAGAGCGCCACCCTTGCTCGCCTTTTCGTGCGAGCGGTTCGCTGCGCGCAGCGCCGCCGTCCAGATCAGCCGCCCGACGACCAGAACCGCGATCGCGATCACGGCAACCACGAGCCACAGCGGAATGAGCCACACCGTGCGCGTCTTGGTGATGGCGTTCTTGCCTGAATCGATAGGCCGGTTGGTGTCGTCCACCGGCGTCACGTCGATGCTCACCGAGTGCGGCCCCCACGGCTGCCGCTCGGCGACCAAGGTGCCGCTCGCTTCGAGCTGCTCGCCGGCGAACACGAGGCGCGCCTCGATCGGTATCTGCGACGTGACCTCGTTCTCGCTGCGATCGAGCAGCAGCGCACGCCCAATCACGCGCTGGTCGACGTTGCCAAGGTTGCGGACCACGTAGCGATACGGAATCTCCGAACCGATGACGAACGCGGGGACCTCGAAGGGCCGGACGTCGAGCCTTTCGACGATTTCGCCCTTCACCCTCAGCGTGACGCGCGCTCCCAGGCGACCCGATACCATCGACTGCGCACCTTCGCCGGCTTTGGGCATCTCGAACGATTCGAAGAACACCACGACGTTATGGTCGCCCGGCGTCACGCTGGTCGGCACGGTGAACGAGAACTTCACCGGGAAGCGTTGACCCGGCTTGAGCTCGAGGTACGGGATGTTGCCCAGCGACTTGCTGTCGGCAGGCATCGAAACTCTCGTCCACGTGGACGGATTCTGCTGCGAGGCGAGGTCGGCACGGCTCGGCGCTGTGTAGGCGATGGTTCCCTTGTCGTCGACGCGCTGGTCAGCCGCATACACGAGGACCTTGAGCGGCTCGGTCCCGTCGTTGACCACGAACACCTGACCGCCCACCACATCGCCCGCTGCCACGCTGAACTTGAACGTGCCGCTCGACAGACCGAGCGTCTTGGTCGCTAGCGCAGGAGCCGGAATGGCCAAAGACGCCACGCAGATCAGGGCAGCCGCATGCAAGAGTACTTTCGAACGAGCCTGGAGTGCCGCCATCAGATGCCCACCGCTTCACGAAAGGCGCGCGCCTGTCGGCGAGCGACCGGGATATGTGTCTCGTCACGGTCGCCGGCTACGACCATGTAGCAGCCGTCGACTCGCAGGATCTCTTTGACCTTGTTCAGATTGACCAGATAGCTGCGGTGCACCCGCGCGAACGACTCCCGCGTCATCTTGGATTCGAGCTCGCCGAGGGTCATGTCGACCAGGTACTGGTTCTCGTAGGTATGCGCATAGGTCGACTTGTTCCTTGCCGAGAGGAACACGATGTCGCCGATGGTCAGCAGCACCGTGCGACCGCCTTTTCGCACGGCGAGCTTGTGGAAGTCCGGCTCGCCGTTTTGCTGGATGCTCGCCGTGGCTCGTCGCCTGCCCCGCACAAGGCTCTCGACTCGAGCCGACAGCTCCATGATGTTGAACGGCTTTGTCACGTACTGCTGCACGCCCTGCTTGAACGCGAGGACCTTGGCGAGGTCTTGCGTCTTGGCTGTGAGCATGATGACGGGCATGTCCGAGGTCGCAGGGTTGTTGCGGATGTCCATGAGCGCCATCCAGCCATCGACGCGCGGCATCATGATGTCGAGTACGACGACATCGATGCGCTCTCGACCGAGCACGTCGATGCCTTCCCCGCCATCAGAACCTCCGAAAACGACCATTCCATCGGCTTCGAGACCGAGGCGGATCATCTCGACAATCGCCTCATCGTCATCGACCACCAGAACATGAATCGGCTCGTCGACCACCGTTCACTCCCCTTTAGCAACCGAGTGGATGGACTTCTCTACCAGACAGGCGGCCAGGCGAACCGCTCATCCTGCCCTCGATTGTACCCCAGCGGTACGACACAACGGCGGCAAGAGACCGCGGCTGGCCTAGAGCCGATCCTCGCGCAGCCACCGGTCCATCGCGCGCGCAGCCTTCTTGCCCGCGCCCATGGCCAGAATCACCGTGGCCGCGCCCGTGACGATGTCCCCGCCGGCGAAGACACCCGGCAGGTTGGTGGCGCCGTTCTCATCGGTGGTCACGTAGCCGCGGCCGGTCAGTTCGAGCCCTGGCGCCGCCCTCTTGAGGAGCGCATTGGCTCTCGTGCCCACGGCGGATATGACCGTGTCGCAGTCGATCGTGAACTCGCTGTCGAGCATGCAGACCGGCGCCCGGCGCCCACTGGCATCCGGCTCGCCGAGTTCCATCCGGGTTGCGGTGATGCCGGTGACGAACCCGTCGCGCCCGACGATCTCGACCGGCGAGCAGAGCATCTTGAACTCGACGCCCTCCTGCCGCGCGTGGTGGACTTCTTCCCGGCGGGCGGGCATCTCGTCTTCCGTGCGGCGGTAGACGAGGAAGACCTCCTCGGCGCCGAGGCGCAGCGCCGTGCGAGCGGCGTCCATCGCGACGTTGCCGCCACCCACCACGGCGACCTTGCGGCCGCGCCACACCGGCGTGTCGGAGGTCGGGAACTCGTAGGCCTTCATCAGATTGACCCGCGTGAGGAACTCGTTAGCCGAGTACACGCCGTTGAGGTTCTCTCCCGGAACGCCGAGGAACACCGGCAGGCCGGCGCCCGAGCCCACGAACACCGCGTCAAAGCCTTCTTCGCCGAGGAGCTCGGGCACGGTCACGAGCTGACCGACGACCGTGTTGGTGACGATCTTCACACCGATCGCGCCGAGCATGTCGATCTCGGCGTTGACGATGTCTTTGGGAAGACGGAACTCAGGGATGCCGTAAGAGAGCACCCCACCGGGCGCGTGGAGCGATTCGAAGATGGTCGCATCGTGGCCGAGCTGCGCGAGCTCGCCCGCGCACGCCAACCCGGCCGGTCCCGAGCCGATGACCGCGCAGCGAAACCCACTCGGTGCAGCGACTTCGGGCACACAGCGGTGATCGAGCTCGCACGCGAGGTCGGTGTCGCCTAAGAAGCGCTCGAGCCGGCCTATGGCCACGGCCTCGCCCTTCTTGGCCAGTACGCACGACGCCTCGCACTGCTCCTCCTGAGGGCACACACGGCCGCACACGGCGGGTAGCGCATTGCGTTCCTTGAGGATCCGCGCGCCTTCGGGCAGATCGCCATCGATGATCGCGCCGATGAACCCGCGGATGTCGATGTTGACCGGGCAGCCGTCCTGGCAGGTGGGGTTCCTGCACTGCAGGCAGCGGTTCGCCTCGCCGAGCGCCATCTCAGCCGTGTAACCGAAGCCGACCTCATCGAAGCTCATGCGGCGCTCCGCCGCAGGGCGCTCGGGCATCGGTGTGCGTGGAGCGCGCGAGGGCCTGTGGCGTGGCTTGTCAGAAGCAACCGGCGTCGCGGACCGGTCGCCGGTCTGCCCGGACTCATCTACAGGTGACATTGGCACCCCTTGGAGTAGTCGGCGTCGGCCTCGCGCTCGAGGTCGGAGTAGACGCGCTGGCGGCTCATGAGCTCCTCGAAATCGACCGCATGGCCGTCGAAGTCAGGACCGTCGACGCAGCCGAACTTGGTCTCGCCGGCTACGCTCACGCGGCAGGCGCCGCACATGCCGGTGCCGTCGACCATGATCGGGTTGAGCGACACCATGGTCGGCACGCCGAACTCGCGGGTGGTCGCCGCGGCGAACTTCATCATGATGGCCGGTCCGACGGCGAACGCGGCGTCGATCGCCCCGGCCTCGCAGAGCTCCTTGAGCGGGTGCGTCACAAGCCCTTTGATGCCTGCCGAGCCGTCGTCGGTGACGACCACGAGCGCCTTGAGCGGCAGCGCGCGCAACTCGTCTTCGAGCACGAGCAGCTCGGCGTTACGCGCGCCGAGGATAACGGTGACCTCGCTGCCCGCGGCCGCCATGGCGCGCGCGACCGGGTACGCGACCGCCGCGCCCACACCGCCGCCGATGACCGCGACACGTCCGAGCCCCTCGGTGTGGGTGGGCACGCCGAGCGGACCGACGACGTCGGCGAGCTCGTCGCCCACCTCGAAGTGGGACAAGGCGTGGGTCGTTTTGCCCACGCGCATGAAGATGAATCTAATCCAGCCCTCTTCGGCCGACCAGTCGCTGAAAGTCAGGGGAATGCGTTCGCCCGTGGCGTGGGTGCGGACCATGAGGAACTGGCCGGCGCGAGCCTTGGCGGCGATTCGCGGAGCCTCGACGCCGAGTTCGAACACCGCGTCTGAGAGCTGTCGTTTGTGGATGATTCGGTACACGGGTACCTCCGTCGAGCCGGTACGGTCGCTACAGTAGAGCAGCAGCGTCGCACAAGTATACCAGCGCGCGACCGCTCCGCCGGGCGCCCCTGCGTTGCTGCAGACCGCGCGCGCTGGTACTATTAATGGGCAATTGCGCCTTCCGGGCGGACACCACACCACCTCGACGCAGCAGCCCACCGGAGGATTCGAACTCGATGTCACGCAGCCGCGCATATGTTTCTATCGCATTCGCGATCGTCCTCGCCTTAGTGTGTGCTGCCCCCGCGCTCGGCGCGACCTCTGACGACTTAGCTGCACACCAGGCAGCCGCCGACGCGGCCCGCAAGAACGTCGCCAAGGCTAACGCCCTTGCCGCCGTCCTGCTGGCGGAGACGCAACGGCTCGACAAGCAGATCGACGGCTTGCAGGTGCAGGCGGATGCGCTCAATCCCAAGATCGCCGAGACGAGTGTGCGCACAGCCCGCTTGCGCGCCGAAGTCGCCCTGCTGCGAGCGCAGGTCGCCGCCAAGCAGGCAGCCATCGTCAAGACCGAGGCCCAGTACAAGGTCGAGCAGCAGCTGCTTTCCAACCGCATCGAATCGACCTACAAGCAGGGCAACTGGTTCTACCTCGAGATGCTGCTCGGATCGCGCGATATCGGCGACTTGATCACCCGTACCGAACTCGTGTCCCGCGTCATCCAGTCGAACAACGACATCGCCAAGCAGCTCTCCGGAACCAAGGACACGCTCCAACGCGCGAAAGTCACGCTCGACAGAACGCTGGAGACGGCCAACGTGAAACGCAGTCAGGCCGAGGCGGTCGAGAGCGATCTGAAGCGGCTCAAGCGGAGCCGTCAGTCCAAGGTCGACCAGCAGAATGCGGTGCTCGGACAGAAGGCCACGCTACTCGCCGACACCCGTCAGAACGCCGCCCGCCAGTACGCGCTCTACAAGGCCGAGCAGGCCGAGTCCAACCGCATCGCCGCCCTGCTCTCAGGCAACGGCTCTGGAGCGTTCCAGGGTTCGATGGCATGGCCGGTTCCCAGTTCGCACCGCATCACGTCGAGTTTCGGCCCGCGCAACTGCCCCTTCCACGGTCGCGAGAACCATAGCGGGATCGACATCGGCGCAGCGTCCGGCTCCCCCATCGTGGCCGCAGGCGCCGGCAAGGTCATCGACGTACACCGCAGCTCGTCGTACGGCAACATGGTGATGATCGATCACGGCAACGGCGTCGTGACACTCTACGCGCACCAGCGCGACGGCGGCATCGTAGTTCACGTCGGGCAGCGCGTGGACAAGGGCCAACGCATCGGCGCCGTGGGCAGCACCGGCAACTCCACCGGACCGCACCTGCACTTCGAGGTGCGCGTCAACGGTACGCCGAGAAACCCGCGCAACTACACCGGCTGAGTTCGAGCGCCGAGCCGCAATCCGGAAGGTCGCTAGCTCGCGTTGTAGTCGCGCATCGCCGCGTCGACTCCGCTCTCAAGGACGCTGAGCGCCGCTTGAGAAGCCGTGGGGATCGCCGACTCGAACTCCTCGAGCGCTGAGCCCTTGAGCGGTGCCAGCACGTAGGCCGCCGCATCCATCCTGCCGGGAGGGCGGCCGACACCCACGCGAACACGCAGGTAAGTATCGGTGCCCAGCTTCTCGTGCAGCGAGCGCAGCCCGTTGTGGCCGCCATGGCCGCCGCCGCGTTTGACGCGCACGTCCCCCGCCGGCAGGTCGAGGTCGTCGTGGATGATGATCACGTCGCCCACCTCAACGCCGTAGAGCTCGGCGAGCTTCTTGACCGAACCTCCGGACAGGTTCATGAACGTCTGCGGCTTGGCCAAGACGAGATCCTCATCGGCGAAGCGCACCACGGCAACCTTCGCGCCACCCTGGTTCTTCCAGTAGGTGGCGCGGAGGTTGTCCGCAAGAAGGTCGATAGCGAGGAACCCGGCATTGTGCCGGGTTCGCTCGTACTCAGGACCCGGATTACCGAGCCCGACGATCAAGTGCGTCATTGAAGTGCTACTCCTCGACCGGGGTCTCGCCGATGAGTTCCGGCTGCATCTGCTCTTCGGTCTCTTCAGGCTCTTCTTCAGCCATCGGGGGGGTCACGGAAGCGATCAGGTCGTCTTCAGCGTCGAGAAGCACAACGCCGGCAGGCAGAACCAGGTCGCCGGCGCGCACAGCGTCGCCGATTTCCAGGGCGGAGACGTCGAAGCTGATCGACTCGGGCAGGTCGCCCGGCTTGGCCTCGACGTTGATCTCGCGACGGTCGATGGTCAGAAGGCCACCCGACTTCACGCCCTCAGGATCGTTGAGCAGGTGGACGGCGACGACTGCGTGAACGACCTCGTCCATCGAGACCGCAAGGAAGTCGACGTGCAGGATGTTGCCCTTGGTGGGGCTGACCTGCAGCTCCGGGATCATCGCGTGAACCGGTGCCTTCTCGCCCTCGATCTTCAGCTCGACGAGCATGGAGCCACTGGAGTGGTGTCCCATCAGCAGCTCGAACTCGTGGCGGTCGACTGCGATCGGCATGGACTCGCGGCCCAAGCCGTACAGCACGGCGGGAATCAGGTTCTCCCCGGCGAGGCGACGGTTGGCCTTGCCAACGACGCCTCGGGGGTGAACGGTCAGCTTCGTAGTACGACTCATAGCTGTCGTGCTCCTTCCGTAAGTTCGATTATCTTATGTCTTGCTTCGTACCCGTTCCAGGCAGTGGATTCGACCCGATACGCAGCTGTCTACAGCTGGAAGTCAGGGTCGAACAGCTCGGAGACGGACGCGTTGGTAAACACGTTGGACACAGCGTGCGCAAAGAGCGGTGCGACCGACAGCACGCGGATCTTGCCGTGCTGGCGCTCCTCCGGCACCGGGATCGTGTTGGTGACGACGAGCTCGATGATGGGAGATGCTTCAATCCGCTCGTAGGCGGGTGGAGAGAAGATGCCGTGAGTGGCGGTGACGTAGACGGCGACGGCGCCCTTCTTGATAAGCGCCTTGGCGCCCTCGGTGATGGAGCCCGCCGTGTCGATCATGTCATCGGCGATGATACAGGTCTTGCCTTCGACATCACCGATGACATGCGTGATTTCGGCGATATTGTGGTCCGGGCGACCCTTGTGCATGATCGCCAGGCTCGAGCCGAGCATGTCGGCGAGTTTCTTGCACGCCTTCGCCCTGCCCACGTCAGGGCTGACCACGCAGCAGTTCTCGAGTTGAAGCGACTCGAAGTAGTCTGCGAGGATCGGCAGCGCGGTGAGGTGGTTGACCGGCTGGTTGAAGAAGCCCTGAATCTGACCCTGGTGAAGGTCCATCGTGATGACGCGGCTCACGCCTGCGGTCGTCATGAGATCGGCGACGAGCTTGGCTGTGATGGGCTCGCGTGCGGCGGACTTCTTGTCCTGGCGCGCGTAGCCGTAGTGCGTCACGACCGCGGTGATCGAGCGGGCCGACGCGCGCTTGGCAGCATCGACCATGATGAGCAGCTCCATCAGGGCGGTGTTCACGGGAGCGCAGATGGACTGCACGATGAAGACGTCAGCCCCGCGCACGCTCTCGAGGTAGCGGACGTAGATCTCGCCGTTGGCGAACTTGCGGATCTTCACGTTACCGAGCTCGATGCCCAGGTGCCGTGCGACGCCCTCGGCGAGTTCGGGGTTGCTCGTGCCCGCGAACACGATCATGCGCTTGGCGTTCTCGTACATCTTCGACGCACTCCGTTTCGACCAGTGGCTGCTACTTGCCGTCTCTTGCACGCCGACGGTCGGCCCAGCCTTCAATCGTGACCTGCTCCGAGCGCTCGAGTGCCAGCGCTCCAGGGGGCACGTCACGCGCTATCACGCTGCCGGCGGCCGTCATCGCACCGGCGCCAATCGTGACCGGCGCCACCAGCATCGTATCAGAGCCGACGAACGCTCCGTCGCCGATTACGGTCGAATGCTTGCTCACGCCGTCGTAGTTGCAGGTGATCGAGCCAGCGCCGACGTTGACTCCGGCGCCGATCGTGGAGTCCCCGATGTAGGAGAGATGCGGAACCTTGCTGCCCTCTCCCACCGTCGAATTCTTGATCTCCACACACGCGCCAGCTTTCGCGTTGGCGGCGAGTACAGCACCCTTACGCAGGTAAGACACCGGACCGACGCTCGCTCCGGCACCCACGATGGCGCCCACGAGCACGGAGGCGTCGACCTGTGCATCCTCGGCGACGAACGTGTCGGTGAGGCGAGAACCGGGGCCGATGAGCGCGCGGTCTCCCACTCGGGTCGACCCCATAAGAAAACTCATAGGAAGAATTTCTACGTCGCGCCCGATTTCGACGTCAGGACCGATCCACACGAGATTGGGGTCGGTCATCGTGACCCCGCCCAGGAGGTGTCGGCGGTTGATTCTCAGCTGCATGATTCGAGACGCCTCCGCGAGCTGGACACGGCTGTTGACCCCCAGGGTCTCGAGCGGCTCGTCGGTCGACGCGGCGCTGACCGTCAGGCCCTCGGCGTTGAAGATGGAGACCATGTCGGTGAGGTAGTACTCGCCCTGCGCGTTTTCGGTGGTGAGGCGATCGAGGTGCGCGAAGAGGACGGCTGCGTCGAAACAGTACGTTCCGGTGTTGATCTCGCCGATGCGGCGCTGCTCCGCCGAGCAGTCCTTCTCCTCGACGATGCACCCCACGCTGCCGTCACGCATGTCTCGCACGATGCGGCCGTAGCCGGTGGGATCGGACACCATGGTGGTCAGGAGTGTCAGGGCGGAACCAGAGGATTCGCGCATGGCGACCAGCCCGGAGATCGTCTCTGCATGGAGCAGCGGGGTGTCGCCGGAGAGCACCACCAGGGAGCCCTCGAAGCCGCGCAACGCCTCGCGGGCGCACATGACCGCATGGCCGGTGCCGAGCTGCTCCTCCTGCCGAACGCTCTCGACGTCGCCGATGAGCGCCTCGACCGCCTCTGCGCCGTGGCCCGTGACCGCGATGATGCGCGCGCACCCGGCATCCCGTGCGGCCCGGACAACCCACTCGACCATGGGCAGGCCGAGGATCCTGTGCGCGACCTTGGGCATGTCGGACTTCATTCGGGTGCCCTCGCCGGCGGCGAGGATGAGAGCGATCGAGCTCATATGCAGCTCCTTGTGTCGCCGCGGCGCCGAGCCCCCACGGGGCCGCGCCGGTCATGTGATGTGGCTGGGGCACCAGGATTCGAACCTGGATAGCGGGCACCAAAAGCCCGAGTCCTGCCGTTAGACGATGCCCCAGTGAAAGGTCCGCACGGCGCGAAGCCGCACTGCAGTGTAGGAAGTGCCTGAAAGGGGCGTCAAGCCACAGTTGTATTCGGACGCAAGAATACTCCCCGCAAACGGGGGGTCGAGCCGCAATCCGAAGGGTGGAGCTTACGCTTCTGCGGAGACTCCCGACTCACCGGCAGCGGCGGCGAATGCGTCGATTCCGCCTTCGGTAGCGAACTGCTCGAGTACGGCGCGCTGAATCTCGGTGCGCGAATCGGTGTTTATCGGGTGACAGATGTCGCGGAAGTCGCCATTGGGAAGCTTGCGTGACGGCATGGCGACAAAGAGGCCCTTGTCACCATTGACCACGCGAAGATCGTGCACGACGAAGCAGTCATCGATCACGATGCTGGCGATCGCACACACCTTGTTCATTGCGACCGGCCGCAACGTGACTTTCGAAATCTGCATTGAATCCCCCTTTTGTAGGTCCGAACGACCCCCCAGCCGTCCGTACATGTTACCGCGCTATTCGGCGCCGCCTGCAGATATCCTACCCGAGGAGCGCTCGGACAGAACCCTCTCCGCGACGACGACGTCGATTGGCTTGTCCACGTCGGCGCCGATCGAGGCATACGACGTGTAGACCGCAGCGCACTTCGCGCCGAGCAGCTGCTCCATCTTGCGCTCGACATCGTCCACGCGCAGTCGCCCTGTCACGTACTTCAGAATGAACGGCAAGCCGATCACGCGTGCCATCGCCACCGGGCTCTTGCGCGTGTCAAAGAGGCGTTGCCCGATCTCGCGATTGCGCTTCACGAGATCTGGAGAGAGCACCATCATGTTGCCCCCAGTGACAGGTCCGCCGGCGACTGTGACGTAGGTGCGCTGAGAACCCGGGAACTGCTGTTCCATGTCCTGGGCGCGCACAAGCGGATAGCTGAAATCGGCCCCGGACTCAAGCGAGCGCACGATGTAGTCGTCGATGGCCTCTGGCGTCAGAGCGGGCAGATCGCCGGTGGCGCCCAGCACGTGCCGGTTGTTCCCGAAGATGCTCATTCCCGCGATTGCGTTGTCGATGAAAGAGGCGTCGGACACAACGAGGTAGTCGACTCGGTCGGCCCACGCTCCCAGACCGTGCGCGGTGGGCACGACGACGGCGATGTCGGCCACATGGTCGGCCGCCCGCAGGGCATCGATCACCCACTCGATCATCGGCCGTCCCGCGATGCAGACGAGCCCCTTGATACTGACCGTGGGGTCGATGACCCCACCATCGCCGCCTGCCAGCACCATCGCATCGACCTTCACGAGCACCCCTCTTCGTCTCTCACAGTCACGGTGACGCCCGTGCTCCGGGTTTTGGTCGCTACCGCCCACCAGCCACGCTCCGCGGCCCCAGACGCGACCGTTTGAGCACTCTGCGCGCCGTCGCACAGCGCGAACACCGCCGATCCGCTGCCGGCCATTGCGACTCCGAACACGCCGCTCTCTCCGCGCGCCCATGCTAGCGCGTCGGCGATGTCTGGCACCAGCGCACACGAAACAGCGGTCATGTTGTTCGCCAAGGCGGCGCCGAGCGCTTCGGCATCGCCGAGGCGCAGCGCGTCTGTCACGCCACGGGGATCGCCAACCGGAAGCGGAGACGCATCGAACGCCCGGTAGGCCTCGGCGGTGGATACGGGCGTGGGCGGCTTGAGCAAGGCGACATGGACGTCGAGAGGTGGCAGAATCCGTGCGAGCTCGTCTCCCCGACCGTGCATGAGCGCGGCGCCTCCGACGAGCGAGAATGCGCAGTCGGCTCCGAGCGAACGTGCGACACGCACGAGCGTGGGGTCATCGAGGGGCAGATTCGCCCAGTGCGCCAGTCCTGCGAGTACGGCAGCTGCATCCGCCGAGCCCCCGCCGAGACCGGCACCTGACGGAATCACTTTGGTCAGCGCGATGTCGATGAGTACATCGCAGCCGTAGGCCTCGGAGAAGGCCTGCGCGGCCAGGTACGCCAGATTGTCCTCGGCCGGGATTCCCAGGTCGGTGGCGCATGAGAGGGTGAGCTCGTCGGCGGGAGTGAGCACGACGGTGTCGGCGAGCTCGAGCGCGTGCACGACGGTCGTCACGGAGTGGTAGCCGTCAGGACGCAGGGACCCTACTCCAAGGAACAGGTTGACCTTCGCAGGTGCGGCTAGTGCGAGAGCACGCATGCGCACTTTCTCCCTTTCACGAGAAAGCGCGGAGCAATTGCCCCGCGCCTTTTTCTCATACCATGTGCCTCAACGGCTAGTTCAGCCAGGGCAGAAGATTCTCGCCGCTCTCGACGTGCGTGAGCTCCACGGTGCCGGTGAGTACGTCGACGTACTGATACGACGCGCGCGCCGTGCGATCCCGCTTCTCCATGACTTCCACCACGAACAACGCGGGGTGAGTCTGCATGAGGATGCCTTCACGCTCCACGATCTTGGAACGGCCCATGTTGGCGCGCACGCGAATGCGGCTGCCGGTCATGCCTTCGAGGTCAGTACGGATACGACCGACGACTTCGGTCTGTTGTGCAACATCCATGAATGGAACCTCCCTGGGCTAGGGAGGTAGTATAGCGGATGAACGGTACTTTTGCCAGCACGAATGAAACTGACCAGTCAGTCAGACATCCGATGAGAGGTCCACGGGACCGCGCCAGCGGCGTGCCCAACGGTCATGTGACGCCTAGGCGGAGTGTGACCGGCCTGCTCTAGAAGTCGACGCCGCTGGCCCGCAGCGCCGTGGCCAGCGCGAGGAAGCATTCGGGTTCGAGCGTTTCTGCGCGCAGGGATCCGTCGACGCCCGCGGCCTGAAGCGCCGCGTCAAGCGGACCCGCTTCTGCGCCCAATGCTGAGCGCAGCGAGTTGCGGATCGTCTTTCGGCGCTGTGCGAACGCCGCATCGGCGACACGGGCGGCGTCGTGCAGGAGCGTGGGATCGTCACACAGCTGATGGCGCTCCAGGCGCAGCACCGTAGAGTCCACACGTGGTGCAGGCAGGAAGCAGGTACGCGTCACCGAGAAGCGTCCCGCCGGTGCCGCGAGAAGACGCAGCTTCACGGTGTAGGAGCCGAAGGCTTTGACCCCGGGCGAGGCGGCCATACGTTCGGCGACCTCGGCTTGCACCATGATCGTGGCCGACTGCAGGCTCGGGATCTCCTCGAAGAAGCGCAGCACCACCGTTGCGGCCACCGCATACGGGAGGTTGGCGACGAGCGCGGTGGGCGGACCGAACGGCTCGGCGAGCGCCGCCGGAGAGACGGCCACCGCATCGGCACGCAGGACGGCCAGGCGCGGACAGTGCGCGGTCGTCTCGGCAAGGGCCGGCAGCAGGTCGGTATCGCGCTCCACAGCCACGACCGCGCCCGCATGGGCACAGAGGGCGGCAGTAAGCGTTCCGATTCCGGGGCCAACCTCAAGCACCGTCTCGTCGCCGGTCAGCGCGGCGAGCTCGATGATGCGGCCCACCACGTTGTCATCGACGAGGAAGTGCTGGCCAAGCGACTTCTTGGTCGCCAGACCATGCCTTTTGAGCACGGCGATGGTCGCCGTAGGGCTTGCGAGCGGAGAGTGTGCCACGGTCAGTCCAGAATGATGATGGTGACCATCTGTCTGCCCCACACCCGCGCCTGGTCGTTGTTAGCGAAACACAGGTCGATCTTCTTGCCGTTGATGGCGCCGCCGGTGTCGGCAGCGACCGCGTAGCCGTAGCCTGGGACGAAGACGTGGGTGCCCAGCGGGATGACCTTCGGATCGACCGCGATCACACCGCGCACGGCGGCTGCACCGGTGGCGGTGGTGTGGTCAGCCCCGCCGGCTCCGGGAGCGTAGCCCGACGCCTCGACGCGCAGGGTCCGTCCGCCCTTCGGTGCAGATGCGGTGACGCGGACCGCGCGGCCGGAACCGGCGACCGCGGCTTGGCCCTCGAGGCGCGTGCCGCCTACTGCGACGACCTCGGTGACCGGCGCAGCGACGACTCTCGCCGCTGTCTGGATCGGCTTGCCCTCCACCCCGTCGGTCACGAGCGTGCGGAAGAGTCGCAGAGCGCGACCGTTCTGCCCGTCCACGATGAGCCTGCGGGCGCCTCGCTTCATCGCGGGATCGACGCGGATCTCAGTCTTGAACGGAACCGCGACTTCGGCCTGCGAGACGCGGGCGAAGACCTCGGGTGCGCTGATCGTCATGCCGTCGACGAGCGGTGCCGAAAGCGAAGGCGTGACGGCGGGGTTCGACGAGGGGTCGAGACCGGCTGCGACGAGCGCGTCGGCAACGGTGTTGCCAACCACGTCGAGCCTGATGGTTTCGCCGCCGAGCCGCACGGTGACCGGCACGGCATGGCGCACGATGATGGTCATGCCATCTGAGACCTGGGAGTCGCCCGCTGGGGTAACGACGTCACCGGCCCCAACGTCGATGCTGGCCTGCGTGAGCAGTCCGGCTACGTCAGAAGCCTGGGTCTTCATGTACGAAGAACGACCGTCTACGACGACGGTAACCTGCTTTTGTGCCCACACGAATCCGGTGATGCTGAGTGTCACGATGAGTGCTGGGATGAGAGCTGCGATGAAGTAGTGGGTCCTTCGGGATCGTGCCGAGCGACTCGGCCGAGATCTCATTCAGACCTCTCTTGTTGGGGTCATTGCAACCGTTTAGTAACAGACGGCGAAGCACTGATGCTACCGCTATAGAGTGTCCCGCGCAAACCCGCAGGTCGCCACGAATGGCTTTCGGCGAGGCCGCCGACTAGAGCCTGGCGCGCGCCGCAGCGACAAGCTGGCGACCGATCTCCTCGGCACGTGAGAGCGAGTCGGGGTGCCGTCCCATGTCGGAAGGCGAGTCGGGTCCGACCACCTCGAGCACCTCCGTGGCAGACACGCCGAGAACGGCGAAGACACTCCTGCTCGAGGTGACCGCACACACGGTACCGAACGGATCGCCTCCCCCGCCGACCACCAGAATAGCCCCAGGACGCTTTCTCGCGGGCGCTGGCTGGCCCAAAGCGTATCTGCGTGCCCAGTACGGCTGGCACCGATCGTAGAGCGTCTTGAGCGGCGCAGGGACGGTCGCGAAGAACACCGGCGTGGCCACGGCGATGGCATCGGCGGCGTCAAGCGCCGCGTAGACCACGTCCATCCCGTCGCGCAGCACACACTCCCCCGTATGGGAACACGCGTTGCAGCCCCGGCAGAAGCCGGCGCCGACATCGATTGCGGCGAGCCGCACCGGCGTGCCTCCGGCCGCAAGCACGCCGCGAGCCAACGCATCGAGAAGCTGCTCGCTGTTGCCATGACGGCGGGGGCTGCCGGCGATGCACAGCACGCGAGGAGAGAACGCGTGCTGCTCGTCCGGGGCATCCAGCGCACCCGGAGTGCTCGGCGCGGCCGCGATGTCGCCGTGCGTACTCACGGGCGCGCGCGATCGAGGATGCGCAGCGCATTGGCGTGCGCTGCGGCGGCGAAGACCGGCAGCTCTTCGGCGCGTGCGGCCGCGATACGGGCAGCCGTGAAGATGGTGTAGGCGGGCTCGTTCTTGCGACCGCGGAACGGCTCGGGCGCCATGAACGGGCAGTCCGTCTCGGTGAGGATTCGATTGAGCGGCACCACCGCAGCGGCCTCGCGCACCTCGTCGGCCTTCTTGAAGGTGACGGGTCCGGCGAAGCTCACGTAGCAGCCCAGGTCGACGAATCGAACGAGCGGCTCGGTACCCAGGTTGTAGCAATGCAGGATGCAACCTGCAGGCGGCAGGCCGACCTCGCGCAGAATCGCCTCGCCGTCCTCATGCGCTTCGCGCAGGTGGACGACGGCCGGCAGGTCGAGCTCGCGGGCAAGTTCGAGCTGGCGACGAAAGACCGCACGCTGTGTGTCGCGCGGCGAGTAGTCGTAGTGGTAGTCCAAGCCGATCTCGCCGATAGCCGCGGTGCGCGGGTCGGCTGCCAACGTCCGCATCCGCTCCTCGATGTCCGCCGAGAAGTCCTTCGCGTTGTGCGGATGCACCCCGACGATGATCCGCACGCGCGGCGGCGCAAGCGGCGGCGCGGCGGCCGCAAGCGTGGTGGCGGCCGCTTCGAGCCATCCCGACAGCTCGGCGTAGGTACGCGCCGCAGCCTCGGTCGGGTCGGCGACAGTCGCCACGAAGTCGACCCCCGTGCGGGCAGCGAGAACCAGGGCGCGCACGGGTTCCTCGAGCATGTCGAGGTGCGCGTGCGTGTCTGCCACCGGCCCGCCGAGGTCGGGAATCGCGATCTCGCGGCCCTTGGCGTCCTGAAAGAGCGGCTCGGGGCTCATCGGCCCACCTATTCGGCGTCTTCGACGATGCGCTGGAAGAGCGCTTCGCCCTTCACGACCGTGTTACCCACCGGCAGCCGGCCCCATGCGGCCTCCGCAGTCAGATCGGTCACGGCGACCGGGTCGCCGAGGCCCATACGCGACCACACGTCACGCGAGGTCTCGGGCATCACAGGAGCGGTGAACAGTGCGGCGACGCGTACGGCCTCAAGGGCGGTGTAGAGCACCGCATGCAGGCGCGGCAGCGTGTCTTCCGCCTTGGCGAGGTTCCAGGGAGCGGCGTCTTCGATATAGCGGTTCGTGCGCTTGACGAGCTCCCACGCGGCCTCCAGCGAACCGGCGTAGTCGAGCGCCGCCATCCTCTGCGAGAACGCCTCAGGCAGGCCTGCGACGATCGCGCGCATCTGCTCGTCATCCTCGGTCAGTTCCGGGGAGCCGGACGGGTCGGGTACGAGACCGCCGCAGTACTTGCCGATCATGTTGAACAGGCGCGAGCACAGGTTGCCCCAGTCGTTGGCCAGATCGGCGTTGTAGCGCTGCACCATCGCCTCGAGAGAGATCGAGCCATCCGAGCCGAACTGCACCTCGCGCATGAAGTAGTAGCGATACCCGTCGACACCGAACCGCGTGACGAGATCGGCCGGCGACATCGCATTGCCCTTGCTCTTGCTCATCTTCTCGCCCTTGGTGAGCAGGAACCCATGAGCGAACACCTGCTTGGGGAGCGGCAGTCCGGCCGCCATGAGCATCGCGGGCCAGATCACGCAGTGGAAGCGGATGATGTCCTTGCCCACGAAGTGGACGTCGGTCGGCCAGTGATGCGCGTGCTCGCCCGAGAACGTGGGAGTGCCGTCGGCTCCGTAGCCGCACGCCGTGATGTAGTTGATGAGCGCGTCGAACCAGACGTACATGACATGCGCGCTATCGAACGGCAGAGGGATGCCCCACGTGAAGGTCGTTCGAGAGACCGACAGGTCCCTCAGGCCTGAGTGCACGAACGAAAGCACCTCGTTGCGGCGCGATTCAGGTTGAATGAAGGGTGTGCCGGCCTCGTCGCACGCGGTATAGTGCGCCAGCAAGCGATCCTCAAACGCCGAGAGCTTGAAGAACCAGTTGTTCTCCTCGACGAACTCGACATCGCGGCCGCAGTCGGGGCACTTGTTGTCCACGAGCTGCTCGGCGGTGAAGAAGGTCTCGTCGGGCACGCAGTACCAACCCTCGTAGCGGCCTTCGTAGATGAAGCCCTCGTCTTTCAGCTTCTGCATGAGCACCTGAGCGGCACGCTCGTGACGCGGCTCGGTGGTACGGATGAAGTCATCGTTGCTGATGTTGAGCAGTTCCCAGACCGCACGGAACTTGGGAGCGATGGTGTCGACCCACTCCTGCGGGGTCGCACCGTTCTCCTCGGCGGCCTGCGCGATTTTCTGGCCGTGCTCGTCGAGTCCGGTGAGGAAGAACACGTCGTCGCCGAGCATGCGGCGATAGCGCGCCAGGACGTCGGCGGCGATAGTTGTGTAGGCGGTTCCGAGGTGCGGAATCGAGTTTACGTAGTAGATCGGCGTGGTGAGATAGAAAGACTGTTGGCTCATGGTGTTTCGGGACTCCGTAGCCGTGGGTAATACTGGAAGTGATAGCGTGCCGATGGCACGTCTGGAACAAATTCTAACCGTTCCGGGACGTTTAGGCGTCCGGACCGACTGAAGGGCGAGGGCGATGCACGACACCGGAATCGTTCGACGCGTTGATGATCTGGGCCGAATCGTCATCCCGATGGAGTTGCGACGCACCCTAGGTATCAAGGTCAAAGACCCCATGGCGATCTACGTCGAGGGCGAGCGCATCATCCTCACGAAGCACAAAGACTCGTGCGCAATCTGCGGCGACTCAGGCAACACGGTGTCGGAGGTCAAGGGCCGCCCGGTGTGCTCGGACTGCATCGCCGTCATCAAGAAGGCGTAGGGTCCGCTCCTCGCCGAATCCATCCGCGGTGGTTCTCCGACGAGCGGGGCTGGTTCACACGCGGTGCGCGATCTCGTAGACCTCGCTTCGAGGGAGGCCGAGATCGCGCGCGATGCGCTTGACCGCCTCGCTCTTGCTCACGCCTTCGGCGATGAGCGCGTCGACGTGCGCGCGTACGTCGGCCGCGTCGGCCGGTTGGCGCACAAGCGCGGGTGGAGGGCCAACCAGCAGTACGACCTCGCCCTTGAGGCTCTCGCGCGCCGCGATCGTGACGGCGAGCTGCTCGATGGGCTCGCGGACGACCTCCTCGTGCATCTTGGTCAGTTCGCGAGCCATCGCAGCATCGCGGCCGGGCAGCGCCTCTGCCAGCGCCGCAAGCGTGACCGCCGAGCGGTGCGGAGACTCGTAGAAGACGAGCGTCGCATCGAGCGAGGCCAGCGCATCGAGCGCACGTCGGCGCTCCCCCGCCTTCCTCGGCAAGAAGCCGCCGAAATAGAAGGCGTTGGTGGGCAGACCGCTGGCGACCAGCGCGGTGAGAATCGCGCTCGCTCCCGGGAACACGTCGACGGTGACCCCCGCATCAATGCACGCATCCACGAGACGCGAGCCCGGGTCGCTCACCCCGGGGGTGCCGGCGTCTGAGACGAGCGCGATGACCTCGCCGCCGAGCAGACGCCCGATAAGCGCAGGCGTCTGCCGCGCCACGGTGTGCTCGTCGCAGCGCTCGAGCCGCGTGTCGATCTCGTAGCGCGCGAGGAGCTTGCGCGTGACGCGCGTGTCCTCGGCAGCGACCGTATCGGCATCACGCAGCGCATCGAGCACCCGCAGCGTGACATCGCCGAGGTTGCCGATCGGGGTGGCACAGACGATCAGACGGCCGGAACTAGACATCAGCGGGCGGCGTCGGAGCGTCAGGTGCTGCGGGCGTAGCAGGTGGCGTCGGCGCAACCGGCGGGTACACGGGCGCGACAGGCGGCGTCGGAGCCACCGGAGGATACGCGGGCGCGGCAGGCGGCGTCGGAGCCACCGGAGGATAGGCGGCCGCGGCAGGCGGCGTCGGAGCCACCGGAGGATAGGCGGGCGCGGGCGCCTGGTAGGCAACGGGAGGCGCGGGCACGACGGGAGCTGCGGCGATGAGTTCGCGGCCGGTCATGCGGCGATAGAAGACGGTCCACAGCGCCGAAGTGAAGGTGCCCCAGATGGCGGTGTAGAGGAACCCGAGCACGAGGAGGACCAGAAGCATCAGGCCGATGCCGCCGATGAGCGCGCCCCACTGCTCAGCGCGACCGGCAATGACCGCGGGGATGACTGCGATGACGACGACGATGACGATCGGAATCGCAATCACGATTCCCGAAGCGATGTTGAGACCCCAGTTGATGAGCCACATGAGTGCGCTGTCCTTGAAGCGACGGCGAAACGCGCGGTAGCCCTCCTTGGCGGCCTGCACGGCACCCATGTTCTCGAGCACGATGAAGCGCACACCCAGCACGTACATGATGCCGAACACGAAACTGCCCACCAGCAGGAGCGGCAGCCCGATGGCGAGCGCTCCGCAGATCGGCGCGATGATGACCCCGACCTGCGGTGTGCCACCGCTCAGAGCCGCGCTGATCAGCGGAATCAGAATCGCGGAGGCGATCACGAGGCCGACGATGGCCATCGGCACCTGCAGCAAGAACCCGAGTCCGAGCATGCTCCAGAAGCGGGAGAAGCCGAGCGACCAGGCAGCACCGACCGAGGGGGTGCGGCCCTCCTCGACTTCGTTGACCGCGTGAACGAGTCCGGCGCGCGCTGCGAGCGCGAGGACGCCCCACACCATGCCGATGACGATGAGCCCGGCGAAGACGACCACAATCACCGGAATGAGATTACGAAGTTCGAGCAGCGCGTTGTTCGGATCGAAGTTGGAGCCGAAAGGGTTGGAGGTGTTGCCGCTTCGAAACGAGCTGCCACTGCCGCCGCTCGATCCGCCCGATGCGCCCCAACCGGTGAGCCCGGCGAAGAGCCCGAGAATCCACAGCGCCTTGTAGCGCCACGTGATACCCCACGCCTTCTTTATGATCTGGCCGAATCCCATTGGTGATCCCCCTACGTAGTCGATGGTGAGCCTGTCGGGTTTATGCCCTACTCCAGGATGCTGAGCTCGTAACTGCGAGTGCCCAGCCCCATCTCCTCGGCGTAGGCCATCGCGACGGTGCCGTCGATGCCGGTGATCTCGTGGAACTTGTCGGTGCCGGCATCCATACCCTCACCGCGACCACCGGGCAGTCCCTGCGCGGCGACTATGAGGTCGTACGCCGCCTGGTCGATCGCAACGGGATCGGTGGATGCGAGCACGCCGATGTCGGCGACGACGGGCGCGTCGGAGAAGTTCCAGCAGTCGCAGTCGGGTGAGACGTTGGTGACGAAGGAGAGGTAGACGACCTTGCCCTCCTTGCCCTGAACCGCGCCGGCAACGTGCTCGACGATCTTCTCCTGGATGGCGTCGGGCGAGGTCTTCCACTGTGTGCCGATGGCGCCGTACGAGCACTGCGCCACGCACTCGCCACAGCCGTAGCAGACAGCGTAGTCGACGACCGCGACGCGATCGGGGCCGATTGCGATGGCGGCCACGGGACATGCCTTCACGCAACGCTTGCAGGCGGTGCACTTCTCGGCGGTGACCTCGGGCTTGAAGTCGGCGTGCATGCGCTGCTTGGAGCTGCGACAACCCAGGCCCATCCCGACGTTCTTCAACGCGCCGCCGAACCCGGTCGCCTCGTGGCCCTTGACGTGACTGACGACGAGCATGCCGTCGGCATGTACGGCCGCCGAGCCGATACGCACGCTCTCGAAGTGCTTGAAGCCTTCGATGGCCACCTCGCACGCTTCGCGGCCGTCGAGGCCGTCGGCGATGATGATCGGCGCCTCGACCGTGGCGTAGCCGAACCCGTGCTGGATGGCAATGGTGAGGTGGTCGACGGCGTTGGCGCGCTGACCGCTGTAGAGCGTATTGGCGTCGGTGAGGAACGGGCGACCGCCTGCCTCCTTGACGCGATGAACGACCTCGCGGATGAAGACCGGCTGCACGAACCCGGTGTTGCCCTCCTCGCCGAAGTGCAGCTTGATGGCGACAAGGTCCTTGTCGGCGATGGCGTCTTCGATGCCGGCGCGCTTGAGCAGCTTGCCCACGCGCTTGACCATCGACTGCTTCTTCACGCTACGAACAGGCGCAAACCATACGATTGCCTTCTCGCTCATCAGTGCACCCCTTCTCTCGCATCGTGCTCGTCGAACGCGAGCGCGGCGGCGCCGAGAATGCCTGCGTCGTTGCCGAGCACCGCCTGAACGACCTCGACGTCGCGACGTCCCGCGAGCGCCTCGGCCTGCATGACTTCAGCTGCGCGCGCGACCATGTAGTCAGCCGACTCCGCGACGCCCCCGCCGATGCATATCAATCTCGGATTGAAGATGTTGACGAATCCCACCAGTGCACGACCGAGGACCTCTGCGCACTCGAGCATGATCTCGCGCGCCACCGGGTCGCCGGCTTTGGACGCCATCAGGACGCTCTCGGCAGTGACCTTGTCAGCGTCGCCTCCGGCTGCAGCCACGATCTCGCGACCCTTGAACATAGCGGCCGCCTCGCGGCCCTTGGCAGCGATCGCGTGGCGCCCCAGGTAGGTCTCGAGATGTCCCTTGCCGCCGCACGGGCACGGGGGGCCGTCGAGCTCGATGACGATGTGCCCGAGTTCGGCGCCCAGCCCTCGGCTGCCGCGGAAGGGCTCACCGCCGATGAATATGCCGCCGCCCAGTCCGGTGCCGACGGTGATCATGATGAAGTCGCGCACTCCCTTGGCGGCGCCGAACCGCGCCTCCCCAAACGCGGCGAGATTGCCGTCGTTGTCGAGGGTGACCTCTTGGCGAACGCGAGACATGACCAGTGAGCGCACGTCCACGCCGGCAAGCGGCAGGTTGGTGCAGAACTCGATCGATTGGCGCGTGAAGTCGATCTGCGCGGGAAGTCCGATACCTATCCCAGCGATCTCGGATGGCTGCACACCGGCGCTGACCTCCTCGACTAGGTCGATGATGGTGTCGACGACCGCGAACGGGCCGGTCCGAGGCGTCAGGCGCTTGGCGTCCTTGACGATCCTGCCTTTGCGCTCGACGAGTCCCACTGCGATTCGGGTTCCGCCGACGTCGACGCCGACCGCGTAGCTGGTACGCATCCGTGTGCCTCCCCTGGAACAAACGCGATGAGGGACCGCCTTAGCGCGGCCCTCCCTTCGCATCATACCAGCGAACGCCGACATTCAATCGCCCGAGCGTGGGCCGATCAGTAGTCCCAGCGGACGGGTTGCTGGTTCTGGACGATACCCAGTTCTCGCATGCGCTCGAGCATCGCGCCCTCTCCCACCGCAAAGAGCCTCGACAGATAGCGGTAGTCGTTGAACCACAGGCGAGACTGTTCGATGACCATGAGCATCGGCATGGTGAGTTCGTGGGCGATGATGTCGGCTTCTTGGTGGTTCGTGGCTTGCCGCGGGTAGCCGCTCTGGAAATCCTCCTGCAGCAGCAGCACGTGCCCGAGGAGGTGCGCCAGCGCGAGGCGGCGCTCATGCTCCGGCTTGGCGAAGTTGGAGACGATCACCGGAACGCCATCCTCGGAGATGATCGCCGCGGTGAAGAACTGAGGCAGGTTCACGGGCACAATGGGGATGCCGAGCGAAGCGACGATGTCGGCGATCGGCACGGGAGGATCCACAACGCCGGCAACAGCCAGCGCCTTCTCGGCGATTCGTCGGTAGTATGCTTCGTTCTTAGGCGTCACACGTACTCCGGCCCTATCCGCGATTCCGAAGGGTATGCCGCGGCCACATTCCCTCTATCGGCCTATTCCCGTAGGCAGCACAGTACTCATTGTGAACTGTGCTGTGCGCGCGGTCACACATTCCTGCATCGCGCGTGTAGCGGGACGGCGTGTAAGCCGATATACCTTGTTACGAGGCGACAAGCGAGAGGAGGCCTTAGGTTGAGCGTCGAGTCCGAGAACTTCCCCCGCGCCGAAGAAGCGCTGCGGTTGCTGGCTACCGCCGCCGGGGCGGCACGGCTCTACCCTCCGGCCTCCACGCTTCCTGCCGAAGCCGTCGATCGTTTCACCGAGCGCACCAACGAGGCCATGACCACTGTGGGGCCGATGCGCTATATCATCGACCCGCACGGATTTCGCATAGGCGACGCCGAGTTGGCGCCAGGAAACAGCCAGGTCGTCACGCTGGCCGAGTCGCTTCACGCCCTGCAGGTGGGGCAGCTCGTGATCGTACCGGGACTGACTGCCGAGGAGTCCACCGCGTTTGCCGCGATCGCCAACGCCGACGTAGCCAAGGTTCGCGCGATTGGCGGGCCGCGCGCCGCCCTCGCCGCTGCGGGTGTCACCCACATCGCCGTGATCGAGGTATCGCTGCGCGCCTCCGAGGAAGAGGGACTGCTCGGCCTCGATTTCATGACCGCGCCACTCGACGAGATGGCGGCCGAGACGGCAGCCGCCGCGGAGCGCTGGGCCCGGTCGAGCGGAGCCGGCGACGACGAGATGGCCTCGGCGATCGGCCGGCTCGAAGCCGCGACCAGACAACTCGCAACCGAGCGCGTGGCCGAAGCTCTCATGCGGCTCGACGAGAACACGCGGATGCGCGTGCTGGGCTACTCGCTCAAAGCAGACACCAACGGCCGGCGCATGGACGGCATGCTCGCCGTTATCGCCCAGATGAAGCCGGCAGCACTCGCCCGTCTGCTCACGCTCGTCGCGGCGCAGGCCGGCACGGACCCCCGCCGCATCGCCAGTGCGCTCGAACTGCCCCCTGAAACCGCGAAACTCCTCGCGATGATGCTCGCGTCAGCTTCGAGCGCCGAGTCGACGGAAGAGGATACGCTCGTCGAGAACCCTGCGGCGCAGCTTGCCCGGGACATGGCGGTGGAAGAGGACTACTCCGACCTCACTCGCCAGATCGCGATCGCCTCCCCGCAACTCTCCGCCGGGCGCGCGCTGTCCACCGCCGTCTCCATATCTCGCGAGAAGCCCGACGCCGATGCGGTCGGCGCCATCGGCGACTCTCTGGCGCAAGCGGCACGCGACGGGGCGTTCCCGACGGTGCGCGAGGCGCTGCGCAGGCTCGACGAGCTCGCGAGCCAGCCGGACCTGACCGATGCCATCGCGACAGCACGCGCGACGCTCTGGGAGCCCAAGGTGCTCGCCGAGGTCTGTGCCGCGGTCATGACCGATGCCGACGCGGCCATCGCCGGAGAGATCCTGCAGGCCGCCGGCGCGCGAGGAGCCGAGGCGCTGTTGGATGCCTACACGCGCGGCTCGGCCCAGTCGGCTTCGCTGCTCCGACCGGTACTCCGCGGGATGAGCGAAGCCGTGCTTGGCGTGGCCAGGACACGTCTGCGCACCGAGAACGGTCCGCGCTCCATCGCGGTCCTGCGCGCGCTTGGGGCCCTCGGCGACCGCCGCGCTGTCCCGGTCATCGCGTTGGGCCTCAACCACCTCGACGAGCCGGTGCGCTTCGCCGCCATCACGTCGCTCGCCAACACGCCGCTTCCGGAAGCCGAGGCCGCGCTCGTCAGGGCGCTCGGCCACTCCGAGCCCGAGACGCAGCGCTTCGTGGTGCGCGAGATCGGGCGACGCAGGGTCGCCTCGGCGGTGCCCGCACTTGCGCGAGCGCTCGACGACATCAACGTCTTGCAGCGCACGTATGAGATCAAGAAGGCCATTCTCGGCGCTCTCGAGCAGATCGGGACGCCGGAAGCCCAGAAGGTGCTACGCCGCATGGGCGATCGAAAGCTCGTCATGAGCCGAAAGACCCGGGAACTTCGCACGCAGGCGCGCCGCGCCGTTGCAGAGCTTGAGACCAGCCGCACCGCAGACGAAGGAGAGACGCCGTGACGGACATGCCTTACCGTCCCGAGAACGAGGGCCCGCTCGCAGGACCCGCCCAGATCGCCTCCGAGACCGCATTCGTGGCCGTCTCGGCCCCGTTCGCGACACCCGAGAAGCTCGAGCGCGCCCGCGAGCTCGTGCGCACCCTCGCGGTGGCCTACACCAACTCGGCGCTCTACCCCACCACGCACCCACTCGTCGCCCAGTCACTCAGCGAGCTGGTCGCATCGGTGCGCGCCTTGTCGGCGTCGGGCTTCGAAGACGTCACCATCAACATCTACAAGGGCACGCTGTTCGTCGAGAACCAGGTGTTTCCCGAGGAGAGCGTCACCTACCGCAAGCTCATCGAGGAGCTGCTTGCACGCGGCATCTCGGCGGTCACCTTCGGATCGATGATCACGATCGAAGAGGGTGGCGCGCTTCTCGACCTGCTTGCTGACGCACGTGTCACCGAGATCGATGCGGCGCGTGTGTTCCTCGAAGCACGCGGCGTGCGAGCGATCGACGTCGCCGAAACCACCACGCTCGAAGACCCGACCAGCGAGGCACAGAACCGAGAGGTTCGCGCACGGGCCCGCGAGAGTTACGACGCGGGGCTGTCGGCCATGCGCGACCTCGAGTCCCAGGCCAAGCTCGGGCGCGTGCTCGAAGTCGGTCCGCTCCAGCGCATCGTCGAGTCCATGCTCGGCAATCTGCTTCAGGACCCTGCTGCCGTCCTCGGCCTGACCGCGATCAAAGGCCACGACAGCTACACGCTGAACCACTCCATCAACGTCTGCATCCTGTCGATCTCGCTGGGCACGGCGCTGGGACTCGACACCGAGGACATGCATTCGCTGGGTCTGGCCGCGCTGCTCTACGACATCGGCAAGGTCCGTGTGTCGGAGGACGTACTCTCCAAGACCGGGCCGCTCACCGCCGAGGAGTGGGCGCTGGTCAAGCGGCACAGCCAGGAAGGCGCCGATCTGCTCAAGCGTCTCCAGCTCGAGGACAAGATGCCGATGATCGTGGCCTTCGAGCACCACCAGCGCCACGACTTGATGGGTTACCCCGACTCGACAGGCAGCGAGCAGCACCTCTTCAGCAAGATCGTCGCGGTGTGCGACGCCTACGACGCCATGACGACGAGCCGGCCGTTCCGCCGCGAGATTCGGCCCGATAAGGCGCTTGCCGTCCTCATGCAGGGACGCGGCAAGGCCTACGACTCCGGCGTCACCAAGGCGCTCGTCGCGATGCTCGGCATCTATCCGATGGGCGCGGTGGTCAAACTCGACGACGACTCGACCGCTGTGGTCTACCGCGTCAACAACGACGACCTGCTCCACCCCCGTGTGAAGCTGCTCGCCGACACCACAGGGCGCTGGCTCGAGGTGCCCGAGATCATCGATCTTCGCCTCGTGGACACCACCACCGGTCAGCCGGTTAGCTGGATCGCCGAATGCATCCCGGCTGTCGAAGCCGGCGTGGACGACGTGTGGCAGTACCTCTAGGCGCTCACTCTGAGGTGAACAGGAAGGGGACCCTGCACGTAGCGGGGTCCCCTTCCGTTGTGTGTGCCCAGACCGCTTAGCCCATCTTCTGGTCTAGGAAGCACCAGCGCCAATCCTCGCCCGGCTCGGCCGAGCTGATGACCGGATGCCCGGTTTCGTGGAAGTGCTTCGTCGCATGCTTTCCGACCGACGAGTCGCAGCAGCCTATGTGGCCGCAGGTCTCGCATTTCCGCAGGTGAACCCAGGCCTGGCCGAGCGCCTCACACTCTTGACAGCCTTCGCTCGTGGCTGCGGGGCTCGGCTCGGCCGTCTCGCTGAGGTGTTCGCACTGGCTCATGGGTGCCGCCTTTCGTCGTCTCGTGGTCAGGCGCGTGCCGGTGGGGCGGGTAACGTGTAGACATAGTCGAGCGCGTCCCAGCCGCCGAGCGACGTCGCGACACCGTATACGCTGTTGAGGAAGTCGAGGATTGCCTGACGAGGGTCCTCGCAGGAGATCACATCGTCGTAGGGCATCATCCACTCGCCCATCGCCTCGACCCAGCCGGCGTGTTCGGGGCTGATCGCAACGACGTCGCACCCATCAGGCCGCGGGTAGAGGTAGGCGTAGAAGCCGGCGGTGGGCGCGCTATCGTCGCCAGGCCAGAAGCCCGCGTTCATGAACTCCGCATCGAGGTCGTAGCGCATGATGTAGCCGCGATCCTCCGGGGCTTCGGCATGACGGCCCGAGAAACGCAGCACCGCGAGGTCGAACGCACCCCACCAGAAGGGCAGAGCGGTGCGACCGAAGAACTCCGAACGCCACTCGTCGAACACGCCCTGGACCGCCGCGAGAACGCTGAAGAAGCGCTGGGCGTGCTCCAGATCGATGGTGCAGTCGTGCCGGTTCTCCGTAAACGGCGTGGTGTCGGCGAGTTCCTGGGGCTTGGCCCAGAGGTCGACCTCCACACCGAGGTCGGCGAGCGCCGCAGTGAAGTCGGTGTACACATCGGCTACGCAGCGGTCGGGCGCGATGCGGATGGAGTGCATCCGGCCGTCACTTGAGTTGAGCTCGATGGCACCGTCGTAGACATCGAGGCGCGCCTCGAGAAGCGAGGTGCCCCACGGCATGGCTCCGGTGGTGAACCCGTGCGCGTCGAGCTGCAGCGAGGCGTTGAGCCACTCGGGCTGCGGCGGCTCGATCGCAAGACGCAGCTTGCCGAGCATCTGCGCATACATCTGCAGCGTCTTCTTGGTGTCAGCCCACTCCTCGTAGGGAAGTGCGGGCCACTTGTTGGGTGCATGAAGCGCGGTCATGGGAGCCTCCTGGGAGTAGTCGTCGAGGGAGTGTGTTCCCGACTGCCGCGCATCCCCCACCGGAATCGGGGACGCGTTACCCGATCGGGTCGCCGAAGTAGCGCCAGTGCAGGAGCCAGAACGACATGGTCCCTCTGAGATGCGGGGTGTACTTGTAGAGCGAGTACGTGGAAGCGTTGATGGGGTGCACGGCACTGCCGTCGATAGTCATCTCGATACCCTGGCTCCACGGCACGGCATTGTTGTTCAGCTTGCCGGCCCCGAACCAGATCTGCTTGCCGAATCCCTTGAACTGGTAGTACGTACGGCTGTCCGCTTTGCCGCACCCCATCGCCCAGTCAAAGGCATTGGCTTCGGGATGCGCCCGTTCGAGGAGCGACTGCTCCTTCTGGAGCGTCACGAGGATCACCTTGGGGCTCACGTTCCATCCCACGGCAGCCTCGGCGATCATCTCGGCGGCGGTGCGCGACGTGCCGGTGTGGTCCAAGGCCCGGTAGCTCTTGAGCGATCCGGGCTGCTCGTCAAGGAACGCCTGGATGTCTGCAGCGCTCATCGACGTGGCGGCGCGGAAACTGGCGTCGGTGACGACCATATCGGGTGAGAACTGTCCCGAGGGGACCGCGCCGCTTGTCCGCACCGAGTGCGATGTCATGAGCTTGGCGATGTCGGCCCCGGCCGAGTCGGCGACTATCTGCTGCTGGGCCATGTCGCTTTCGATCTGCGAGCGCTGTTTGTCAGCGGTCGCCATGAGCGCCGAGAGCGTCGCGACGCGCGTATCGAGATCGGTCTGGAGCCACATCGTCTCTGAGCGCGCGAGCCGCACGTCGTTGAGGAGCTGTGAGTCTCGCTGCGTGATCGACGTGAGGTAGAACGCCCGGCTCATGAGGTCTTGGATCGACCGTGCATCGAGCAGGAGCGCCAGCATGCTGGCTTGGTCGCTTCGGTAGAGCTGGACCGCGCGCTCTTTGAGCACGGTCTTGGCGTGTTCGTAGGATTGCGTCTGCTCGCCGAGCTGAGCGCTGACCTCGAGGATCTCGGTGCGCGTTCGCTGCAGCTCGCGCGCGATCGCGACGTAGTCGTTCACCCGGCTCTCGAGATCTGCCTGGAGCGTGCGCAGCCGGAGTTGGGCCGCCTCAGCCGCAGCCTTCTTCACGGCCAACTCCGCAGGACTCGTGGCGGGCGCTGACGCAGGCGCTCCGAAGGCTACAAGAGGCGCGCAGACGAGCAGTGCGGCAAGCGCGAACGCCAGCGCAATCGCCCGCACACGTATGGTCGTGAGACCGAACACCCAACCTCCCCTAGCAGTCGGACCGCGTCAAAAACGGCGCATCAGACGATAGCACGCCGAGCGTGTAGTCGAGCCGCGCACCTGTCACTTGCGGCGTTTGCCGGTCGGCTTGTCGCCTTTGTCCTGATTGTCGTTCGAGTCGAGCACCATACTGACCACATAGCTGACGACTGAGCCCTTGGCGGCGCTGTGATCGCCGACCGGAGTCTGCTCCATGACGGTGTTCTCGGGGATATCTTCGTCGAACTCCAATGGCAGGGCCTGCGTGCGGAACCCCGCCGCCTCCAGCGCCTGTGCTGCCTGAGCCTCGGGCATGCCAACGACATCGGGCACTGAGATCATCTCGGGACCCTTGCTGAGCACGAGATCGACTGCAGACCCCCTCTTGGCAGTCGTATTGGACACGGGGGACTGGCTGACGACGCTCTCGGCCGCGACGGTGCCGTCAAACGCCTCCGTCACGGCACCCAGCGTGAAACCTGCTCCCTCGAGCGCGACTTTCGCTTCGGCGCGCGTCATCGAACCCACGGCCGGGATTGCGGCGGTTGTGACTGCAGCGGCTGCCGGGGGCGAAACGGGGGACTTCTGCTTGTTCGCGGCACCGATTCCGGCGACCACGAGCAACGCGACCAACACGGCGAACACGGCCCACTGAGCGACGGGCTTCCTCTTGCGTGCGGCGCGATTCTTCGTCGACCCCGCGCTGCTCACAGCGCTCTTGCTTGAACGTGCCGGAGGCATGGCGGTGGTCTTGTCGACGCGCAGCAGCGCGGTGGGGGCATCCACCCCTTGCATGACGGCGGTCTCACCGACCCGCGTGCGCGCTGCCGCTGCGACATCAGCGGCCACTGCGATTCCCGCGGCGCCCGCGATTCCCGCACCAGCGACGGCGTACCCCGCCCCGGTGTGCTCAATATCGACCGGTCGCCCCGCCGCCACCGCGCGCAGGTCACGGCGCAGGTCGTCGGCTGAGACGTAGCGGTCGGAGGTCTTCTTCTGCATCGCCTTGAACGTCACGCCGTCGAGGTCCGAGTCGATGCCGGGATTGGCGACCCGCGGCGGGACTGCCGGCTCGTTGACCTGCATGAGCGCCACCGCCACGGGGGTGTCGGCGTCGAAGGGCAGGCAACCGGTCGCGGCCTCGTAGAGCACCACGCCGAGCGCGTACAGGTCGCTCGCCGCGGTCAGCGGCTTGCCCTGTGCCTGCTCCGGGGACATGTACTGCGCGGTGCCGAGCACCAGCCCGACCTGCGTCATGGCCGTGTTGCCGGCGCGCGCGATGCCGAAGTCCATGACCTTCACCGTGCCGTCGGGCTGCACCATGATGTTGTGGGGTTTGATGTCGCGGTGGATGACGTCGTAGCCGTGGGCGACCGACAACGCCGAGCAGACCTGAGCGCCGATCTCGGCGACCTGCTTGGAGGGCAGCGCACCCCTCTGGACGATGATGGATTTGAGGTCGCTTCCGCGGACGTACTCCATGACGATGTAGTAGGTGCCGGCGTCCTGGCCCCAGTCGTACATGTTAACGATGTTTGGGCTCACGAGGTTGGCGGCGGCTTGCGCCTCCTGGCGGAAGCGTGCGGCGAATTCGGGATCGCCGGCCAAACCGGCATGCATCACCTTCACTGCAACGGTGCGTCCCAGTGTCTCATCGACCGCCTTGTAGACATCGGCCATACCGCCGGTGCCGATCTTCTCGGTCGCCCGGTATCTACGGCCAAACAGCAACTCTTCCACGTGGTACCCCACACTCATCGCTTGCAGGAAAGACCTCTCACTACCCCAACCATAGCAACTTGCGTGCTTGTCCCGTTTCACGCGGCGCCTCAGGCACGCCGAAGGCCGGCCCCAGCGGGACCGGCCTTCGTAGGATTAGCGCCTACTTGGTCAGCTCGTTCCACGCCTTCTTCGCGCGGAGTTCCCACTCCTGCCATTGGAGTTCGAGATCCTTGCGACTGGAGTCCCATGAGTCGTCAGCGACGTCCCACGAGTGCGCTGCACGAACCTTCAGGTCGTCGAGCTGCTTTTGGAGCTTTGCCACGTTCTCCTGGTATCCGACCTTGGCCTGACCTGTTGCGGCATCGGCCTTCGCCTTCATGGTCTCCAGGTTGCCCTTCCACTCATTGATCTGAGCCTCGATACGGGCCTTGGTCTCTGCGCGATCCATGGTCTTCACTCCTTAACGGTTTTGGGCTCGGACGTCGTCGTCCTTTTCGACCCGCTCGACGGTCTCGGAGCGGTCACGGGGATTCGCGGCGCGGATGAGCGCGACGATCCCCCACGCGACGAGCGCGTAGACGGCGATTGCGACAAGCGCGCTCCATTCGAACGTGGCTCCCGATACACGCTGCGTGCCGAAGATCGTGCTGAACGGAACCATGAAGACGCCGGACACTCCGTAGATCAGCTTCACGAATCCGGCGGTTGCGTTGGCACCCAGCAGCATGAGGACGAAGCGGATAGCGATGAGCACTTCGATCACGCCGAAGACATACATCACGAGGCGCGACGCCACCACTTCGGCAGGAGCACGGACTTCGGTATGCACTTGGCTCCGACGATCAGTCGAACTTGCGTTTCCATTCATGGCAACTCCTTCGAATACCGTCTCCTCTAGGAGCGGCGACCCGAGAGCAGGTTGAACACGAGCAGGATGAGCGCGATGACGATGAGTATGTGAATTAGCCCGCCGCCAATGGAGAAACTAAAGCCGAGCAGCCAGAGGATGAACAGGATCACGATGATGGTCCATAGCATTTCGAATCACATCCAGTCGATAGGTTCTGGGACCGTTCATCGAGTATGTACCCCTCCCGCCTTGGCGATTGTGACATCGGTCACATAGCGAGTGAGGCCGCTCGTTGACAAATAGTACGAACCGTACTACATTGTTCGGGTAGTACGAACCATACCATATGCAATCGAGGTGCAGACGATGGGCAAGACGAGCGCCAAGGAACTGTTCATTCTGGGACGAGTCTCTCTGCGTCCCACGCACGGCCACGAGATCATGCGCACCCTGAAGGAGTCCCGCTCTGACCTGTGGGTTGAGCTCTCCGAGAAGCACGTCTACTACATCCTGAGGAAGTTCGAGCGTGACGGCTTGGTCGAGGCGACCGAGGCTCGCTCCGGCAACCTGCCGGCGCGCAAGATCTACGCGATCACCGCCGCGGGCCGTGAGGTGCTCGCCGAGATGATGCGGGCCGAGAGCCTCATCCATGCGATGCCCTACTCGGAGTTCGACGTGCTGCTCGGCATGCTGTGCTATGCCGATGCGCTCGACGATGCCGCCAAAGACGCGGTGCTAGCGAGCCGCGAGGCAGCGCTCGAGGGGCTGCTCGAGGAGCTTGCCAGCGCGGCCGCCGACCCGACCCTCGGCGACGAGTTCGAGGGCTTCCCGAAGCTCATCCTTGCGCGCGTGACGAGCAAGATCGAGGGCGAGCTCAGCTGGCTGAGAGAGATCGCAGCCGAGGTTAAGCGCGCTGGCTGGGCATCGATGAAACCCGTCTTCGGCGAGAGGAACTAGCGCCATGTCACCGACGCTTACCTTCGCGATCGTCTCGATGCTCCTCGCCGCGACCCTCTACACCATCGCTGTGTTCGGCGAGCGTTCCGCAGGCGTGCTCAGGCCCTGGCATCTGGCGCTCTTCTGGACGGGGCTCGTATTCGACACGACCGGCACCACGCTCATGGCCCAGATTGCCGGTACCTGGAAGTGGGACATCCACGGATGTGTTTGTCCACCGAAAAGTTGACCACTTCGATCATCGAAAAGTTGACCACGCCAAGCTTGTCTACTTCCGCGGTTTCGTGAGCCGTCCCGCACTCTCCCGGAACCGATAGGACTCCCCTTCGAAC
>Ga0209724_1000136_pt1 | contig 89759 bp, 80 predicted proteins | sample grotaG_FD_184143 | JGI IMG/M metagenome (GOLD analysis project Ga0209724, IMG submission 184143) | Glacier valley bacterial and archeal communities from Borup Fiord, Nunavut, Canada, to study Microbial Dark Matter (Phase II) -... | ecosystem: Environmental > Aquatic > Freshwater > Ice > Glacier ...
CGGGCCGAAGACCCTGATCGCGACGCGTCGAGACGGCGAGGAAACCTGAACCGGACGAGGTCTACTGGTTGACGCCGGGCGGCGGCGCGAGGCCGCTGGGGACCGGTACGCGCTGCTGCATCGGCGACGCGCCCGGTTGAAACGGCATCGCGGTGCGCGGCGCGAGCATCGACGGCGAAGGGGCCGGCTGTTCGCGCGATTCGGGCATCACGGGCATGACCGGCGCCGCGCTGCCGATGATCGTCAGGCCCGGCGCGGTGGCCCGTGCGGGCGGCAAGCGGAAGACCTGGCGGGCACCGCCGGCTTCGAGCTCGATCTCGTCGGGACGGATCGCGCTGACCGTGCGGCCGTCGATCGTGTCGCCGACCCGGTAGACCTTCGGCACCTGGCCGTCGACGCTGACGATCACGCTGCCGCGACCCGAGGCATCGGCCACGACGCCGAGCGCGCGCACGTTGTCGGACAGCACGCCGGGCTTGCGCGAGCCGAACAGGCGGGCGCTCGCCAGGACCGCGTCGACCCGGCTCTCGCCGCCGCTGCCGTCGACCACGGCGGCCGGCGGGATCGCGATCGGGGCGCCGGCCATCAGGCGCGTGGCCCACCAGCCGACGAGTGCGCACAGGGCCACGACCAGCAACGGTGTGACGAATCGGGACAATCTTTGCATCGTGATGACAGGCTCGGTCGGACTTGTCGCGCGGTCGAGACGGTTCCTCTCGGGGGAGGGCGGGCCGTGCGCAGGGACGCTGCATAATACAGGCCGCTTGCGGCGTCATCCGCAGCCGTGCAGCGCCCCGGTGACACTCGACGCCGGTCGACCGCTTGGCTGCGGCCGAGACGCCCGCTTTCGATGCATCGCAGCGTCCTCGTCGATGGAGAGTCCCTTGAAGGTCACGTTTCACACGCGTCGCGGACGGTCGGGTCCGAAAGGCTGCGACCGGCTGGCACGCCCGCAGCGCCAGCGCGGCTTCACGCTCGTCGAGATCATGGTCGTGGTCGCCATCCTCGGCATTCTTGCCGCGCTGATCGTCCCCAAGATCATCGGCCGCTCCGACGACGCGCGCATCGTCGCGGCCCGCCAGGACGTGGCGACGCTGGTCGCGGCGCTCAAGCTCTACCGTCTCGACAACCAGCGCTATCCCACGACCGACCAGGGCCTCAAGGCGCTGGTCGAGAAGCCCACCGTGGATCCGGTCCCCAACAACTGGAAGACCGGGGGCTATCTCGACAAGCTGCCGAAGGATCCCTGGGGCAATGCCTACCAGTACCTGCAGCCCGGCCTGCACGGCGAGCTCGACATCTTCTCGTTCGGCGCCGACGGCCAGCCGGGCGGCACCGGCAACGACGCCGACATCGGGTCCTGGGATCCGTGAAGCGCGGCCGCCTGGTCCGCAGGATGGCGAGCGGCGGGGGCTACACCCTCGTCGAGCTGCTGGTCGTGCTGGTGGTCCTCGGCGTGATGCTCGGCCTGGTGTCGCTGTCGATCGTCCCCGACCCGCGCGCCAAGCTGCAACGCGACGCGGAGCGTCTCGAAACGCTGTTCGCGCTCGCGGCCGAGGAGGCGCAGCTCACGTCGCGGCCGATCGCATGGCGCGGCGACGAGAACGGCTACGCGTTCTTCCGCCGCGAACAGGATCAGTGGGTGCCGTTCGAGGGCGATGCGCAGTTCAAGCCGCGCAACTGGGACCTGAAGCCGCTGCGCATCACGCTGGCCGCGAGCGACGTGCCGCGCTGGGCCCCGAAGCGGGGGAGCGGCTTCAACGGCGCCGACGACGGCAGCACGGCGATCTCGTTCCCGCGCGACGGGCTGCAGGTGGCCTTCGATCTCAGGCTCGAGGCCGACGGCCGGACCGTCGTGCTCAAGAGCGACGGCGGCGGCCGCTACTGGGTCGAGCCCGGCGCATGACCCGCGCCATGGCCCGGTCGGGCGGCTTCACGCTGATCGAGGTGCTGATCGCGCTGGTCGTGGTGTCGCTGGTGCTGGCTGCCTCGATGCGCGCGGGCGGCACGATGATCGTCACGCAGGACGCGCTGCGTCATGCCACGCTCGCCGGCTGGAGCGCCGAGAACACGCTGGCCGACGTGCGACTGCCGCGCGTGTTTCCGGCGCTCGGCACCAGCGAGGCGCCCTGTCCGCAGATCGACATCGCGATGGTGTGCGTCGTCGAAGTGCGCACGACCCCCAATCCTGCGATGCGCCGCATCGACGTGCGCGTCTTCGACGCGGCCGACCGCACGCGCCAGCTCGCGCACCGCATCGCGTTCCAGGCGAGCCTGCCGTGACGTGGCTTCGATCCCAGCGCGGATTCACGCTGCTCGAACTGATCGTCGCCGCCGGGATCATGGCGCTGATCGCCGTCTTCTCGTGGCGCGGGCTCGACACGCTGATCCGCGAGCGCGAGGCGATCGCGGCCTCGCAGGCGGCCATCGACGCTTACCAGCGCTCCTTTGCCCGGCTCGAGCGCGACGCGCTGCTGGCCAGCGACATCGAACTCGACGAGTCGGGAACGATGCGCCTGCTCGCCGGCGACGCGTCGCCCGACGGCTCGGGCGCGACCACGGTCGAGTACCGCCTCGTGAACGGCACGTTGACGCGCGCGGTCGCCGGCGTCGACGCCGCGCCGAGGGTAGTGCTCGACGGCGTCGCCACGCTGACGATGGAGGCGTGGCAGCCGGTCCAGGGCGGCGGCGGCTGGGTGCGTGCGAAGGCCGCGGCGCCGCCCCCGCCCGCGCCGCCGCCGCCCGGCACGCCACCCGGTCAGGCGACCGGCGCCGCGCCCAACGCGGCGGCGCCGGTCCGCAACAACGGTCCGTTCGTGCCCGGCGTCGTGCCGGGTGCCCCGCCCGGCGGCGCGGGGCTCGGTACGCGCGTGGTCGCCGCGGCGACCGGCCTGCGCGTGTCGATCGATCGTCCGGACGGCACGCGCGTGACGCGCGCCTTCATGGTCGGGGGAAGCTGACGTGCGGGCCACCTCCAGGCGTCAGCGCGGCGTGGCGATCATCACGGCGCTGGTCGTGGTCGCGGCCGCGACGGTCGCGGTGTCGGCGATGCTGTGGCGCGAGTCGATCGCGGTGCGCAAGGTCGAGAACCAGGCCGCCCTCGGCGAGGCGCGCTGGCTCGCGCGCTCGTCGATCGAATGGGCGCGCCTCGTGCTGCTGCAGGACGCGCGCACGTCGACCGTCGACCACCTCGGCGAGATCTGGGCGCTGCCGCTGGCCGAGACGCGCGTGACCGAGGACCTCGGCACGCAGCAGGCGTCGTCGACGATCAACGCCGAGACCTCGCAGACGCCGTTCGCCGACAACGACGCCGCCTTCGTCTCGGGCCGGATGCAGGACGCGCAGGCGCGCCTGAACCTCACGGGGATCATGACCGGCGAGCAGGTCGACGAGCAGCGCGCCGAGATGCTCGAGCGGCTGCTGACGGTACTCAACCTCGACAAGGACCTGGCCAAGCCGATCGCCGAGCGCATGGCCGCGAGCCCGAAAGTCACGAGCACCGACATGCTGATGCGCGAGCTGACCGGCGCCGGCACGCTGGAGGCGGCCGCGGCCGGGCGCATCGCGCCGTTCATCGTAGTCCTGCCGGTGCCGACGCCGGTGAACATCAACACCGCGCCGCCCGAGGTCCTGGCCGCGTGCTTCCCCGACCTGCCGCTCGACGCGGCGCGCGCCCTCGCGCGCAGCCGCACGCAGGCGTGGTTCAACCAGGTCGGCGACGCGGCCGCGCGGCTGCCGGGCACGAGCGGCAAGACGCCGGCCGGCAACGTGTCGATCAGCAGCAACTACTTCGAAGTCGACGGCCGGGTCCGGGTCGGCCGGGCCGACCTGCAGATCGCCGCGCTGATCGAGCGCGATGCGGGCGGGACGACCCGTGTACGCTCGATGGTCGAACGATGACGAACGGCATCGGCCACAACCGATCGGGCTTCTTCGACGTATCCGATCCCGGAACCACCCGCACGCACCGAGACCAGGAACACCGCACGTGAAAGCCCCACCCGCAAGCAGCCGTCTCCACTGGCCCCGGGCCGGCGTCGCCATCCGCGTGCCGCCGCGCCGTCTCGTGGGGCCGGGCGCCGTCTGCGAACTGATCGCGTTCGACGGAGCCCGGGCGCAGCCCGCGAAGCGTCATCCGTGGGACGCGCTGGCCACCGGCCTGCCGCGCGGCGTGCCGGTCGTGCTGCTGGTCGCGGCCGAGGACGTCTCGTTCACCACGGCCGACGTGCCGGCGCTGTCGGGCCTGCGGCTGCGCGAGGCGTTGCCGAACCTGGTCGAGGACAAGACCGTCGGCGACGTGGGCTCGCTGCACGTCGCGCTCGGCCTGCCGGCCGCCGAAGGACGCAGCCGCACGCTGGCGGTGATCGACCGCACCTGGCTCGCGGCGATCCAGGTCCACGTCGTGCGCAGCGGCCATCGCGTGGCGTCGATCGTGCCCGAGTCGCTGGTCGTGCCGCTGGTGCCGGGATCGTGGTCGCTCGGCTGCGTGGGCGGGGACGCCGCTCAGCCCCATTCCTTGCGCTGCTGGCTGCGCACCGATGCCCAGCAGGCGATGCTGCTGCCCGACGATCCGGCCAGTGCCGTGGTCCTGGCGTCGTCGCTGCTGCGCCAGCGGTCGCAGGACGAGCGACCCGCGAAGCTCGCGGTGTACGCGACCGGCGACGCCGCGTCGGATGCGAAGGCCTTCGGCGAGGCGATGGCCGCGTCGCTCGGCCTCGATCTCGCGACGCACGCGAGCGATCCTTTCGCCGCGTGGCTCGCGGGGCAGGGGCCGGACGGCGGCTACGGCGCGCCGCTGTCGCTGCTGTCGTTCGACGGCTCGGGGCCGAACGCGACCTGGACGCGCTGGCGCTGGGCGGCCGGGCTGGCCGTCGCGCTGGTCGCGGTGCAGATCGTCGGCATGCAGGTGCAGTGGGGCCGCCTGCGCCAAGAGGCGGGGACCCTGCGGCAGCAGGCGAGCACGATGCTGACCACGACCTTTCCCGAGACCAAGCTGGTGATGGACCCGCCGCTGCAGATGTCGCGCGGGCTCGCGGGCCTGCGGACGTCGGCCGGCCGCAGCGACCCGGCCGACTTCAGTTCGATGATGGCCGCGTCGGCGCGCATCTTCGCGGCCCTGCCGTCGAACGGGTTGCGCGGCGCCGACTACGACGCGCGCGCCCTGCGGCTGCGGTTCGCGGCGGGCGTCGCGGCGGCGCCGGACGAGCGCGAGCGGCTGGCCGCACTGGCGTTGCAGGAAGGCTACGTGCTGCGCTTCGACGCCGCGGCCAACGGGGCCGGCGAATCGACCGCCAGCCTGCGAACCAAGGGAGGTGCGTCGTGAACCGCGCAGCGCTCGTCGGATGGTGGCAGGGGCTCGCGGCGCGCGAACGCCGCGTGCTCGGGAGCGGCGGGCTGGTGCTCGCGGCCGTGATCGTCTACCTGCTGCTGTGGGAACCGCCGGCGCAGGGCATCCGCAAGCTGCAGGTCGACCTGCCCGAGCTCCACGCGCAGGACGCGACGATGCGCGCGATGGCCGCCGAGGCCGCGACGCTGCGCGCCGCTTCGGGCATCACGACCGTCATCGCGCCGGCCGACCGGATCAATGCCGTGCGCCGTTCGCTACAGCGCGCGGGGCTGTCGCGCGAAGGCGAGACCGCCGCCGGACCGAAGACCACCGATGCCAGCGGCGCGAGCACGGTCTCGACGCTGACGGTCTCCGGCACCGTGACGACCGTGTCGTCGTCGGCGACGACGCGCAGCGACCCGCCGGAGGTCACGGCCGAGTCGGCCGACCGCGTGCGCGTGCGCTTCGAGAACATCGACTACGGAGTGTGGGTGTCGTGGCTGGCGTCCACCGAAGGCGAACTGTCGGCGCATGCGGCGAAGGCGTCGGTCGTCGCGCTGGCCCCCAAGGCGCCGGTCGGTCACGTGAAGACCGAGGTCGTGCTCGACTGGACACCGACCGGTTCGTCGGGCACGTCCGCACGGCCCTGATCGACGCTTCCTTGACGCCGCACGCGCCGCTCGACCGGGAGCCGACCTGATGGCCGACGACCGCCCGGTGGCGCGCGCGACGATCGTCGCGACGACGGTGGTCGCGCTGGTCGGCGTGCTCGCGATCGTCGTCGCCAACGCGCCGGCCAACTGGCTCGCGGGCTGGCTGGCGAGTCGCACCGACGGCGTGGTGCTGCTCGCCGACGCGCGCGGCACGGTCTGGTCGGGGTCGGCGGTGATGGCCGTCGCGACACCGCGCGGGGCGGGCGAGCCCCGGGGCGAGGCCGCCGGGCTGGCGTTGCCGGGGCGCGTCACCTGGACGCTGGAAATCGAGCGCCTGCTGGCGCCGGTCCTGCATCTGACGCACGATGGCGTGCTGGTGCAGCCGCTGGCGGTGCGGGTCCGCGACGGAGGGCTGGTCCTCGACGCGGGATCACTCGCGCTGCCGGCCTCGATGCTGCGGCTGGCCGGCGCGCCGTTGAACACGCTGCTGCCCGAAGGCCGCTGCACGCTGCAATGGAACGGGCTGCGTTTCGACGGCGCCGGGCCGCCGGTCGGCGAAGGCACGCTGCGGGTCGGCGCGTTCGGACTGGCGATCAGTCCCGTGAAGCCGCTCGGCGACTACCTCGTGTCGTGGTCGAGCGGCGCGAACGGCCTGGCGTGGCAACTCGCCACCGAGCAGGGGCCGCTGCAGATGGAGGGGGGCGGCAGCCTGGTCGGTCGACGCGCCCAGGCGCGCATCGTGGTGCGGATCGCGCCGGACACGCCGGTGGCGACGGTCGCACAGTTGAATGCGTTGCTCGATATGCTCGGGCGGCGCAGCCCGACCGAAGCGGTGATCGAGACGGGCGGCAGGTCGTAGGGGGCGTTCGGCGACGCCGGGATTGCGGGCGCGGCCGACGCGGGCATCAAGGTCAGAATCAGAGAGAACATGCAGAAACAACGAAACGAGCGTCAAGCGGTCGAGACGGCCTCCGTCGATTCACTGTCGCGGGTCCGTTGCGGTCCGGCCGCCAGCTGCGCGCTGGCGCTGGCCGTCCTCGCCCTCGCCTGCGCGTCGATCGCGCCGGCCGGCGCGCAGACGCGCACGAAGACCCCGAAGCAGGCAGCCAGGACCGCGGCACCCGAGGAGCGCGTCTCGCTCAACTTCGTCAACGCCGAAGCCGAGTCGGTGCTGCGGGCGATGGGGCAGTACCTCAAGCGCGACTTCGTGCTCGACCCGCGCGTGAAGGGTCCGATCACGCTGACCACCGACCAGCCGGTGACGCGCGCCGAGGCCTACCGCCTGCTGCTCACGTCGCTGCGCTTCGCGGGCTTCACGATCGTCGAGAACGGCGGCATCTACAAGGTACTGCCCGAGGCCGACGCCAAGTTCGCCGGCGGCCCGACGCAGGTCGACCGCAGCACCGCGCGCAGCGACGGCATCCGCGGCGACCAGATCGTCACGCAGATCTTCCGGCTCAACTACGAGTCCGCGTCGACCATGGTCAACATGCTGCGGCCGCTGGTCACGGCGAACAATCCGATCACGGTCAACCCGGGCAACAACTCGATCGTCATCACCGACTACGCGGACAACCTGCAGCGCATCGGTCGCATCATCGCCGGCGTCGACACGCCGCCGTCGGCCGACGGCGACGTGGTGCCGCTGCAGTACGCGCTCGCGGTCGACATCGCACCGCTGATCCAGCGCGTGCTCGAGCCGCCGCAGGGCGGCACCACCGATCCCGGGCAGCGTGTCACGGTGCTGGCCGACTCGCGCACCAACACCATCCTGCTGCGCGCGTCCAGCCCGGCGCGGATCGCATCGGCGAAGGGCCTGATCACGCGGCTCGACGTGCCCACCGCGACGGCCGGCAACATCCACATCGTCTACCTGAAGAACGCCGAGGCGACCAAGCTCGCGCAGACGCTGCGCTCGATCACGTCGGGCGACTCGTCGTCGCTGACGCCCACCGGCTCGTCGTCGAGCAGCTTCGCGCAGAGCGTCAGCGGCGGCCTCTCGTCGGGCGGCGGCGGCCTGGGGGGCATTGGGCAACAGGGCGGCGCGTTGCAGACCGGCTCGATACCGGGCGCCCCGCAGAGCCCGTTCGGCGGAGGTGGCCTCGGCGGCGGATCGACCGCGTCGACGCTGTCGAATCCGTTCGGCTCGACCAGTTCGTCGTCGACCGCGGGAGGCGGCAGCAGTGGCTTCATCCAGGCCGACGTCGCCACCAACGCGCTGATCATCACGGCGCCCGACCCGGTCTACCGCAACCTGCGCGCCATCATCGACAGCCTGGACGTGCGCCGCCCACAGATCTTCATCGAGGCGCTGATCGTCGAGGTGACGGCGGACAAGGCGGCGGAGTTCGGCGTGCAGTGGCAGGACCTGACCGGCGTCAACAACCGCGGCACCAATGTCATCGGCGGGACCAATTTCGGGGGGAGCGGGACCAACATCATCTCGGCCGCCGCGAATATCGGATCGATCGGACAGGGTCTGAACGTCGGCATCGTCCGCGGGTCGGTCAACATTCCCGGCATCGGCACCATCCTCAACCTGGGCGTGCTGGCCCGCGCGTTCGAGAGCGACAACAACGCCAACGTGCTGTCGACGCCGAACCTGCTGACGCTCGACAACGAGGAGGCGCAGATCATCGTCGCGCAGCAGATTCCGTTCGTCACGGGCTCGAACACCCAGATCGGCACCACGACCGGCCAGGCATTCAACACGATCGAGCGGAAGGACGTGGGTCTGACGTTGAAGATCAAGCCGACCATTTCGGACAACGGGACCGTGAAGTTGCTGATCTACCAGGAAGTATCCAACGTGCTCAACTCCACGATCAACAATGCGAACGGGCCGACCACGACGAAGCGCGCGGTCCAGACCGTGGTCCAGCCGAACGAGGATGAACTGGTGGTGCTCGGTGGCCTGATCCAGGACCAGGTCGAGAACGGCACGAGCCAGGTCCCGGTGCTCGGCAACATCCCGTATCTCGGCGCGCTGTTCCGCTACCAGACGCGTACGCGCTCGCGCACCAACCTGATGGTGTTCCTGCGGCCGCACGTGATCCGCGACGAGGCCAGCAAGACGATCTACGCCGACAAGTACGACCAGATGCGCAAGGTGCAGATCGAGGCGCAGGCGCCGCACTCGCCGGTCCTGCCCGACATGCCGGGCTCGATCCTGCCGTCGCGCACGGAGGCGCCCGGCGGGGCCACGCCGCCCTACAAGACGCCGGTCTCGCCGCCGATGCCCGCGCTGCCGGTCACGCCGGGCGCGGTCAAGCCGCAATGAGCGCGACGCTGCGCTTCGGCGGCCCGGCGCGCAGCGGCACCGGTGCGCCCGGCGCGTCCATCCCGGCGGACCTGCGCATCGCGCGCGAGGTGCCGTACGCGTTCGCGCGCGACCAGCAGGTGCTGGTGGCGCGGCGCGACGACGCGGAGCCGCAGGGCGCGCCGCGGATCGTCTACATCGGCCCGGCCACGTCGCCGTCGGCCATCGCCGAACTGCAGCGCGCGCTCGGTCCGGTGCGTCTCGTCGAGGTGTCGCCCGAGACGCTCGACAAGGCGATCGCGAAGGGCTACTCGACCGACGATGGCGCATCGGCGCGCGTGGTCGACGAGGTCGACGCGTCGCTCGACCTGTCGCGGCTGATGCAGGACGTACCCGAGATCGAGGACCTGCTCGAGGCCGAGGACAACGCACCGGTGATCCGGCTGATCAACGCGCTGTTCACCGAGGCCGCGCGCGAGGGCGCGTCCGACATCCACCTCGAGCCGTTCGAGACGCACTCGGTGGTGCGCTTCCGCGTCGACGGCACGTTGCGCGACATCGTGCGGCCACGTCGCCAGCTCCATTCGGCGCTGATCTCGCGCATCAAGATCATGGCCAACCTCGACATCGCCGAGAAGCGCCTGCCGCAGGACGGCCGCATCGCGTTGCGTGTGGCCGGGCGGCCGCTCGACGTGCGCGTGTCGACGCTGCCGGTCGGCAACAGCCCGTCGCAGCCCGAGCGTGCGGTGCTGCGCCTGCTCGACAAGGAAGCCGGGCGCCTCGACCTCACCGCGCTCGGCATGGGCCGCGAGACGCTCGCGACCTTCGACGCGCTGATCAAGCAGCCGCACGGCATCGTTCTCGTCACCGGGCCGACCGGCTCGGGCAAGACGACGACGTTGTACGCGGCGCTGGCGCGCATCGACGCGGCCACGACCAACATCCTCACGGTCGAGGACCCGATCGAGTACGAGCTGCCCGCCATCGGCCAGACCCAGGTCAATGCGCGGATCGGCATGAGCTTCGCGGCAGCGCTGCGCGCGATCCTGCGCCAGGACCCCGACGTCATCATGATCGGCGAGATCCGCGACCTCGAGACCGCCCAGATCGCGGTCCAGGCCTCGCTCACCGGCCACCTGGTCCTGGCCACGCTGCACACCAACGACGCGGTGTCGGCCGCCACGCGCCTGGCCGACATGGGCGTCGAGCCTTTCCTGCTGTCGTCGAGCCTGCTCGGCGTGGTCGCCCAGCGCCTCGTGCGCAAGCTGTGCGACGTGTGCAAGGTCGAGAAGACGGGATCCGACGGCCACGTGGAGTGGCATCCGGTCGGCTGCCCCACCTGCGGCCACACCGGCTACCAGGGCCGCACCGGCATCTACGAGCTGATGCGCATCGACGACAGGCTGCGCGACATGGTCCACGACGAATCGGGCGAGCCGGCGCTGCGCGAAGCGGCCCGTGTACAAGGGATGACGAATCTGCGCGAAGATGGGAACCGCTGGATCCGCAGCGGCGTCACTTCCCGCGAGGAAGTGTTCCGCGTCACCCGCGACTGAAGCGAGCCATGGTCCTGAAGTTCCTCCTGCTGTACCTCGCCGTTCTGTTCGTCGCGCTGTTCGCGTCGATGTTCCTGCGCGCGCTCGCGCGACAGCGCAGCGAGGAACGCGACTGGCCGTTCACGGCGCAGGTCCCGCTGTCGCACATCGAGCAGGTGTTCTACCACCGGCTCGTGCAGACGCTGCCCGACCTGGTCGTGATGACGCAGGTCCCGCTGGTGCGCTTCCTGCGCGTGAAGATGGGCCAGCCTTGGCTCGAGTGGCACGACCGGATCAGCCACGAGAGCATCGACTTCCTGATCTGCGACCGCGACTTCGGGATCATCGCGGCGATCGAACTGGACGATCGCTCGCACGACGCCGCGCCGCGCCAGAAGGCCGACGTGACGAAGAACCGCGCGCTGGCCGCGGCCCACGTGCCGCTGGTGCGCTGGCGCGTGACCGCGTTGCCGAACGCGCAGACGATCCGCACGGCGATCGACGAGATCCGGCGCGACCGCTACGGCGATGTCGGCGCGGTGACGCCCGCGCTGGTCGAACCCCGCGCGACGGCGAGCCGCATCGACGCCAGCAACGACCCCACGATGTTCCACGAGGAGACCCAGCAATGATCGGCTACGTGACGCTAGGCACCAACGACATGGAGCGCGCCGCGGCGTTCTATGACGCGCTCTTCGCGGAGGTGGGCGGCAAGCGCTCGATGCAGTCCGACCGCTTCATCGCGTGGTCGGTGTCGCCGAAGGCGCCGGCGCTGATGATCGCCAAGCCTTTCGACGGGAAGCCCGCCACGGCCGGAAACGGCAACATGGCTGCGCTCGTCGTCGACACGAAGGACAAGGTCGAGCTGGTGCATCGGCGTGCGCTGGAGCTGGGCGGCACGGACGAGGGCGCGGTGGGCCCGCGCGGGACCAGCGGGTTCTACGGCGGTTATTTCCGCGACCTCGACGGCAACAAGCTCAACGTGTTCTGCATCGCGCGTCCCGCTTGACTGCCTTTCGCTACGAGGCAGCCGAGGGCTCGGGCCGCATCCGCACCGGCGTCGTCGATGCGGACAGCCCGCGCCTCGCAAGGGCCGGCCTGCGGCAGCAGGGGCTGACGCCGCTGTCGGTCGAAGCGCTCAACGCGTCGAACGACGCGCGCATCGACGGCGAGACGGGCGACACGAAACGCGGCGCGACGCGTGCGCCGTCCGCCGGGCTGCGGCGGCGCCTGCCCACGACCGAACGCGCGCTGCTGATCCGGCAACTCGCCAGCCTCGTCACTGCCGGGTTGCCGCTCGCCCAGGCGCTGGCCGTCGTGCAGGACCAGGCCGAGAAGCCACGCGTTCGCGACCTGCTAGCCGCGATCCGCGGCGACGTGGTGTCGGGCATGACGCTCGCGTCGGCCTTCGCACGGCATCCGCGCGACATCCCCGAACTCGACCGCGCGCTGATCGCCGCGGGCGAGCAGTCGGGCGACCTCGGCACGGTGCTGATGCGCCTCGCCGACCACATCGAGCGGCGCAATGCACTCAAGGCAAAAGTCACCGCGGCCTTCGTCTACCCGGCGATCGTGACGACCGTCGCGGTGCTCGTCGTCACCGCGCTGCTGGTCTACGTCGTGCCGCAGATCGTCGGCGTGTTCGCGCAGACCAGGCAGAAGCTGCCGTTCCTCACCGTCGCGCTGATCGCGATGTCGAACTTCATCCGCGCGTGGGGCTGGCTGGTGGCGATCGTGCTGGCCCTCGTGGCCTTCGTCACGCGCCGCGTGCTCAAGCAGCCGGGGCCGAAGCGCGCGTGGCACAAGCGGCTGCTGTCGCTGCCGCTGGCGGGACCGCTGGTGCGTCGCGCCGATCTGGCGCGCTTCTCGGACACGCTGGCGATCCTGGTCGGCGCGGGCGTGCCGATCCTGCGGGCGCTGCTGGCCGCACGCGACACGATGAGCAACGTCGTGCTGCGCGACACCGTCGACGACGCGATCGTGCGGGTGCGCGAGGGCGCGTCGCTGTCGCGCGCGCTGCGCCCGCCGCGCGGCGAGCGCGGCGAGTTCCCGTCCGTGCTGCTCAACCTCATCGCCAGCGGCGAGGCCACCGGCAAGCTGCCCGACATGCTCGAGCGCGCGGCCACCAGCCAGTCCGACGAACTCGAGCGTCGCACGCTGTGGCTCACCAGCCTGCTCGAGCCGCTGCTGGTGCTCGCGATGGGCGCGATGGTGCTGCTGATCGTGCTCGCGATCCTCATGCCGATCATCGACATGAACCAGCTGATCCGCTGAGCGCGGGACTGCGCTGTACTGCGCACCGCTGCGGTGGCGCGATCCTGTCGATCCGCTTGACATGTGCGCACGCAGCACAAGCCGATACCGCCATCGAAAGAAGCGCTTACGCTCGTGGCGCGCTTCGTGCTTCCGCTAGAGCGCTGTGCCCGCAACGTTCGAATCGGCTGTTCACAGGCGCCGCAGCCGGTTTCGAGCTCTCCACGGCCGACCGCGAGGTCGACCGCCATCGAACGGAGTAACGCCATGAATCGATTCCCGACGTGTGTCGTCCTGGCGATGCTCTGTATCGCCACGCCTGCGGTGGCGACTCCGATGTTCACGACCTTCGAGGCCGCGGGCGCGAACGCAGCCTCCATCACCGCCACGCGCGATGCGTTTCGTGCGGCCGTCGGCGGCGGCACGGTAGCGGGCGCCAACGGGTCGTTCGGCGGCCTGCGGCGCGAGATCAACTGGGACGGGGTCCCGGACGCGCGCGCCGATCCCAATGCCCTGCCGGGCGATTTCTTCAACACGACGTCGCCCCGCGGCGTGGTCCTGAGCACGCCGGGCACCGGACTCTTCGTGAGCACCAATGCCGGACTGGCGACCGCGCCGCTGTTCGGCTTCAGTAGCGACTTCCAGGCGTTCAGCGCACAGCGGGTCTTCAGTGCCTTCAACAGCAACATCGTCGACATCAGCTTCTTCATCCCGGGCACGACGACTGCGGCGGTGACCACCGCCTTCGGTCTGATCTTCGTCGACGTCGAGGTCGCCGGCTCGACCCGCATCGATTTCTTCGACGACACCAACGCGTTGATCTACACGCGCAATGCGCTTACGGCCGGCAACCAGGGCCTCAGCTTCGTCGGGGCCACGGTGACGGGCGGCGCGATCAGCCGCGTGCGCATCACGTCGGGGCTGAACACCATCGTCTCCAATGGCGTCCTGGGCAATCCGAACGACGACGTCGTGGTGATGGACGACTTCCTGTACGCGGAGCCGACGCAGCGTCGCAACGCCGTGCCAGAGCCGTACAGTGTCGCACTGATCTCATTCGGTCTGCTCGGTATGGCGGCAGCGCGCCGCCGTGTGCGTCGAACCGCCTGATCGGCTGAGCCTTCAACGCCTTCGGCCCGCTTCGCGCTCGCGCAGCACCTTGCGCTGGACCTTGCCGGTGGTCGTCATCGGCAGCGCGTCGATGAACTCGATCTCGCGCGGCGTCTCGTACGGCGCCAGGCGTTCGCGGACGTGCTGGCGCAACGTGGCGACCAGCGCGTCGCTCGCCGTGAAGCCGGCGCTGAGCACGACGTAGGCCTTGATCACGTTGCCGCGCTCGGCGTCGGGACTGGGCACCACGGCGGCGTTGGCGACGGCCTCGTGGCGCACCAGGCAGTTCTCGATCTCCGACGGCCCGATGCGATAGCCCGCGGCCTTGAACATGTCGTCGGCACGACCCTGGTACCAGAGGTTGCCGTCGTCGTCGGCATAGGCGAGGTCGCCGGTGCGGCACCACCCGCCCTGGTCGAACTTGGCGGCGGTGGCCTGCGGGTTGTTCCAGTATCCGAGGAAGAACACCGGGTCGGGTTCGCCGTGCGGATCGAGGCGGTTCGCCGCGACGTCGCCGGTCTCGCCGACCGCGCACACCGCGCCGGCTTCGTTCAGCACCGCGACGCGATGGCCGGGATACGGGCGGCCGATCGAGCCGGGCTTCGCCGGCCACTCGCGATGCGCATTGCCGACGATGTAGTTGATCTCGGTCTGGCCGAACATCTCGTTGACGGCGACGCCGAGTTCGTCGCGGCACCAGTCGAAGACCGCGGTGCCGACCGCCTCGCCCGCGCTCATCAGTCCGCGCAGGTGCAGGTCGTAGCGCTCGCGCGGATGCGGCACCGCCTTCATCATCATCTTCAGCGCGGTCGGGAACACGAAGGCGTTGGTGACGCGATGGTGCTGCAGCAGCGCGAAGGCCGCGAGCGGATCGAAGCGGCCGTCGCGTCGCCCGTCGTCGGCGACGATCGGCATGCCGAAATAGAGCGTGGGCAGCAACGCGTCCATCAGCCCGCCGGTCCACGCCCAGTCGGCCGGCGACCAGAACACGTCGCTGGCCTCGGGGAAGCCGTTCTGCGACAGGCAGAAGCCCGACAGGTTGCCGAGCAGCGCGCTCTGCGGGATCAGCGCGCCCTTCGGCGCGCCGGTGGTGCCGCTGGTGTAGATCAGCACGGCGGGATCGGTCGCGCGCGTCGTGGCCGCATCGAACGGCCTGGCGGGTGCCGCCATCAGCGTGTCCCAGTCCGACATCGCGTCGCTGCCCGCGACGGCCGTGCCGACGACGATCAGGTGGCGCAGGGCAGGGCAGGCCTCGCGCAGTCCATGCACCTCGTCGACGAACGGCGGCAAGCCCGACGCGTGGACGATCGCGACGACCGCGGCGCTGTCCTGCAGGCGGAACGCCAGTGCGTCGGGGCCGAACAGCAGCGACAGCGGCATCGCGACCGCGCCGAGCTGGTGGATCGCCAGGTGCGCGACCGCGGTCTCGGCGCATTGCGGCAGCACGATCGCGACGCGGTCCCCGCGCAGAACGCCGCGCTCGCGCAGAGCATGCGAGATCCGGTCGGCTGCATCGCGCAGGTCGCGATAGGTCCAGGTGCGCGCATCCGGCGTGGCCGGCAGGATCGCGATGCGCGTGGCGTCGTCGGCCCAGCGCAGGCAGGCCGCGCCGATGTTGAAGTCGTCGGGCACCTGCCAGCGGAAATCGCGCATCAGCGCCGCGTAGCGGTCGGTCGTCATCGGGGGTCTCCGTCTCGTGGTGATGGTCGACGCTGCGGGGGCATCGGACCGGCCTCTTATAATCGTCCTGCGCCGCGCGAAGCAAGCCGTCGCCTTCGTCGACCCTTCGTTCCTTCGCGCATGTCAGCCTACGTTCCCCGCAAGACCAGCCGTTCGTCGTTCGTCCGCCTCCGCGACATCGACTACCACGTGCGCGAGTGGGGCGATCCGGCCGCGCCGTTGCTGGTGATGGTCCACGGCTGGATGGACGTGTCCGCCTCGTTCCAGTTCCTGGTCGACGAACTCGCGCAGGAGTGGCACGTGGTCGCGCCCGACTGGCGCGGCTACGGGCTGTCGTCGCCCTCCACGTCGGGCTGCTACTGGCTGCCCGACTATCTCGGCGACCTCGACGCGCTGCTCGAACGCGTGTCGCCCGATGCACCCGTCAAGCTGGTCGCGCACAGCCTGGGCGGCAACATGGCGCTGATGTATGCCGGTGCCCGGCCGGACCGCATCGAGCGCCTCGTCAATCTCGAAGGGCTCGGCATGGCGGGCGACGCGCCGGACAAGGCGCCCGCGCGGCTGGCGAAGTGGCTGTCGGAACTGCGCGATCCGCCGACGCTGAACGAGTACCCGTCGCTGCACGCCGTCGTGGCGCGGCTGCGCAAGACCAACCCGCGGCTGCGCGAGGACCGCGCGCTGTTCCTCGCGCAGCACTGGTCGGGGCCGACCGATGCGGGGATGCGCCGCATCCTCGGCGACCCGGCGCACAAGGTCGTCAACGCCTATCTCTACCGCGTCGAGGAAGTGACCGCGTGCTGGGCCGCGATCACGGCCCCGGTGCTGTGGATCATGGCGCGCGACTCCGACTACGCGCAGAAGATGGACGCGCTGCCCGACTATGCCGAACGGATCGCGGTGATCGCCGATGTGGAGCGCCTGTGGATCGCCGAAGCGGGTCACATGCTGCATCACGACCAGCCCGAACGCCTGGCGGTGGAGATCGAGCGGTTCCTCGCCTGATGACGTCGCGGCCGGGCCACGCCGCTCCTTGAGCCGCCTCCCGTACCGACCGGACATCGACGGCCTCCGCGCGATCGCGGTGGTCCTGGTCGTCGCCTACCACTTCGGCGTGCCGGGCGTCGGTGGCGGCTACATCGGCGTCGACCTGTTCTTCGTGATCTCCGGCTTCCTGATCGCGTCGATCTTCGCGCGCCAGCCGGAGATGACGTTCGCCGACCTGGCCGCGTTCTACGGGCGGCGCATCCAGCGGCTCGCGCCGGCCTTCGTGTTCGTCGCGCTGGCCACCGTGGCGATCGCGAGCGTGCTGCTGCTGCCCGACGACTACGTCGCGTTCCTCAAGAGCGTCCGCGAGTCGCTGGTCACGCGCGCGAACCTGTTCTTCGAGCACGAGACCACCGGCTACTTCGCGGCCAGCGCGAAGGAGATGCCGTGGCTGCACACCTGGTCGCTGTCGGTCGAGTGGCAGTTCTACCTGTTCTTTCCGCTGGTGGCCGTGGCCTTGCGGCGACTGCCGTCGCAGCGCTCGCGCACGATCGCGACGGCCGCGATCGTCGTCGCCGGCGTCGTGCTGTCGGTGTGGATGGTCGAGACGCGGCCCGCGCATGCCTATTTTTCGGCCGCTGCGCGCGCGTTCGAGTTCTTCCTCGGCGTGCTCGCCGCGTCGTTCGACCAGCCGCAGCGCCCCCCGACGGCGAACCGGGTCTCGGTCGCCGGCGTCGTGGTGCTGCTCGCGCTCGGCGCGGTCTTCACCGCGCAGACCCCGTTCCCCGGCGTCGCGGCGCTGGCGGTCTGCGCCATGGGCGCGCTGCTGCTGGTCTACGGTCACGGAGCGTCGCTGCTCGCCGATCGACGGCTGGTGGCGATCGGCCGGCGCTCGTACGCGATCTACCTGTGGCACTGGCCGGTGGTCGCGATGCTGAACTACGTCCAGCACCGGCCTTCGGGCCTCGAGATCGTGGGATGGTTCGTCGTGGTCTACGCCCTCGCGGACGTGACGTGGCGATGGGTCGAGCGACCCGGCATGGCCTTGCCCTGGCGACCGCGCACGGCCTTCGCGGTGTGGTGCGTGCTGCCGTTCGCGTCCGGCGCGCTCGGCTACGTCTTCGTGCGCAACCACGGCGGCTTTCCGGAGCGCCTCGGGGCCGATGCGCAGCACGCGGACGCGAACCTGCGACGCTTCGACACCCGCGCGCTCGACCTGTGCCACGACTACCGTGCCACCGACCTCGAGCCATGCGCGTTCGGCGACCCGGCCTCGTCGACGCTCGCGCTGATGATCGGGGACTCGCATGCCCGTCACTTCCGGCCGTTCGCGCAGGTCCTCGCCGACGACGCGCACGTGAAGGTCTACGGCCTGACCGACAGCGTCTGCCTCGCGCTGGAAGGTACGGGGGCCGTGCCCGACAGCGCGCGCCAGTCGACCTGCATCGACGCGGTCGCGCGCGACTACGCGCTGATCCGCAGCGGGCGCGTTCGCTACGTGATCCTCGCCGAGCGCTGGATCGGTTACCCGCCCGATCCGTTGGCGGGACTCGACGAGAGCCTGGCGACCATCGTCGCGTCCGGTGCCGTCCCGGTGATCTTCCTGCCCGCCGCCGAGGACGGCACGAGCACGAAGGACTGCTTCAACCTGCACATCAAGATCCGCAGCGCCTATGCCGACGATTGCGACATCCACGCCGACAACGGCTTCGCCGCGCCGGCCAAGGCGCGCGTGGCCGCGCTGATGCGACGCATGCAGCAGCGCCACCCGTCGCTGATCCTGATCGATCCGCAGGCCGTCCAGTGTCGAGACGGTTCGTGCCTCACGGTCATCGATCGCACGCCGATCTACACCGACACCCACCACCTGAGCGAGTTCGGCTCGACGATGCTGGGCCGGGCCTATCTCGAACGCGTCGGCAATCCCCTGCGCGGCGGACCCGGGTCCGCTCCGCGTGCGCCTGCGACGCCTCCCTGAATCCTGCGGGGTGGTCCGGGCGTAAAATGCGCCATGTTCTCGCTTCGCCCGCGCCGCGATCCCGCGCCCCTCAACGCCGACCTCCACTGCCACTCGACCGTCTCCGACGGCACGCTCGAGCCGGCCGAGCTCGCGCGGCGGGCGCACGCGAAGGGCGTGCAGCTCTGGGCATTGACCGACCACGACGAACTCGGCGGTCTCGCCCGCGCGGCGGCCGCCGCGGCGGAGCTGGGCCTGCCGTTCATCGCGGGCGTCGAGATCTCGGTGAGCTGGGCCAGCGAGACGCTGCACATCGTCGGCCTGCGCATCGATCCCGACAACGCGACGCTGCGTGCCGGCCTGGAACAGACGCGTTCGGGCCGCACGATCCGTGCGCACCGGATGGCCGACCAGCTCGCCGCCGCGGGCATTCCCGATGCCTTCGAAGGCGCGTTGAACTATGTCGGCAATCCGGACCTGATCGGCCGCACGCACTTCGCCCGCTACATCGTCGAGATCAACCGCTGCGACGACGTGCGCGAGGTGTTCACCAAGTTCCTCGTCGAGGGCAAGCCCGGCTACGTCCCGATGCAATGGGCCACGCTCGAGGAAGCGGTCGGCTGGATCCACGCGGCCGGCGGCGTCGCCGTGATCGCGCACCCGGGGCGCTACAAGCTCCGGGAGCCCGAGCTGCGCGAGCTCTTCGCGCAATTCAAGGCGATGGGCGGCGAGGCGATCGAGGTCGTCACCGGCAGCCACAGCAGCGACCAGTTCCGGCGCTTCGCGAGCTACGCGAAGGAGTTCGGCTTCCTCGCGTCGCGCGGCTCCGACTTCCACGGGCCGGAAGAGAGCCGCTTCGATCTCGGCACGTTGCCGCCCCTTCCCGACTCCGTCGTGCCGGTCTGGCACAACTGGTAGGGCCACCCTGTTGCGAGCGGTCGCGGGCTGTCAGCCCGGCGACGGCTTCTCGCGTTAATTTTCGATGTCCCAATACTTCGCTCCCCACCCCGACGACCCGCAGCCGCGCCTCATCAAGCAGGCCGCCCAGATCGTCCGCGACGGCGGTGTCGTCGCGCTGCCGACCGACTCCTGCTACGCGATCGCCTGCCAGCTCGACGACAAGGACGCGGTGACGCGCCTGCGTCGCATCCGCGGCATCGACGACAAGCATCACCTCGCGCTGCTGTGCCGCGACCTGTCGGAGATCGCGCAGTACGCGCAGGTCGACAACGTGCAGTACCGCCTGCTGAAGGCGACCACACCCGGCCCCTACGTGTTCATCCTGCCGGCCACGCGCGAGGTGCCCAAGCGCGTCTCGCATCCGTCGCGCAAGACGATCGGGCTGCGCGTGCCGCAGAACGCGATCACGCAGGCGCTTCTGCAGGAACTCGGCGGCCCGCTGCTGTCGAGCACGCTGATCCTGCCCGGCGAGACGGTGCCGATGAACGACGGCGAGGAGATCCGGGTGCGGCTCGAGAAGGTGATCGACCTCGTGCTCGACGGCGGCGCCTGCGGCATCGAGCCGTCGACGGTGATCGACCTGACAGGGACCAAGCCGCAGCTCGTGCGCGCGGGCATCGGCGACCTGGCGCCGTTCGGCCTCGAACTGTCGTCGGTCGAATGACGGCGTCTTCGCGGCGGGTACGGGATGTCCCGCAGCTAGAATGCCGTCATGAATGACGTCATCCAGACGATCGCCGTCTATGCCATTCCCGTCATCTTCGCGATCACGCTGCACGAGGCCGCGCACGGCTACGTGGCGAAGTATTTCGGCGATGCGACCGCGTACCTTCAGGGGCGGGTGAGCCTCAATCCGCTCAAGCACGTCGATCCGGTCGGCACGATCCTGATCCCGCTGGTGCTGGCGCTGCTGCCGTTCGGCTTCGTGTTCGGCTATGCCAAGCCGGTCCCGGTCAACTTCGAGAACCTGCGCGATCCCAAGCGCGACATGATCTGGGTCGCGCTGGCCGGGCCGGCGGCCAACCTGGTCCAGGCGTTCGTCTGGGTCGGCATCGGCACGCTGTTCGAACTGTCCGGCGTCACGGAACCCTACTTCGGGCGGGTCGTCTCGGCCGGCGTGATCGTCAACTGCGTGGTCTTCGCATTCAACCTCATCCCGGTGCCACCGCTGGACGGCGGGCGCATCGTGATGGGCCTGCTGCCCGATCGCGCGGCGCTACCGTACTCGCGCATCGAGCCCTACGGCTTCTTCATCGTGATGGGGCTCGTGGCCTTCGGGCTGCTGGGCGTGTGGATGGGCCCGATCGTCAACGGCCTCGTGTTCTTCTTCAATTCGCTCTCGGCGATCCTGTAGTTCTCCCTCCTTCGAACGACCCCATGGCGACAGAACGCGTCCTCTCCGGCATGCGCCCCACCGGCGCGATGCACATCGGCCACTACCACGGAGCCCTGAAGAACTGGGTGCGCCTGCAGGCGGACTACCAGTGCCTGTTCTTCGTGGCCGACTGGCACGCGCTGACCACGGCCTACGACGAGGTCGAGATCATCGAGAAGAGCGTCTGGGACATGCTGATCGACTGGCTCGCCGCCGGGCTCGATCCGGAGCGCTCGACGATCTTCATCCAGTCGCGCGTGATCGAGCATGCCGAGCTGACGCTTCTGCTCGGCATGACCACGCCGCTCGGCTGGCTCGAGCGCATGCCGACCTACAAGGACCAGATCGCCAAGCTGTCGCACAAGGACCTGACCACGTACGGCTTCCTCGGCTATCCATTGATGCAGTCCGCCGACATCCTGATCTACCGCTCGCACTTCGTGCCGGTGGGCGAGGACCAGGTGCCGCACATCGAGATCACGCGCGAGGTGGCGCGGCGCTTCAACCACCTGTTCGGCCGCGAGCCGGGCTTCGAGGCGAAGGTCAAGGCCGCGATCGCGAACCTCGGCAAGGCCGGCGGGAAGACCTTCGAACTGCTGCGCAAGCGCTACGGGGAGCAGGGCGACACCGACTCGCTCGAAGAAGGCCGGCTGCTGCTCGCCGACGCGAAGAGTCTCGGCTCGGCCGACCGCGAACGGCTGCTCGGTTATCTCACCGGCTCGCAGCGCCAGATCCTCGTCGAGCCGGCCGCGCTGCTGACCGAGTCGCCGAAGGTGCCGGGCCTCGACGGCGCGAAGATGAGCAAGAGCTACGGCAACGCCATCGGCATGCGCGAGGATCCGGCGGTCGTGACGAAGAAGATCCGCACGATGCCGACCGATCCGGCGCGCGTGCGCCGCGACGATCCGGGCGATCCCGAGAAGTGCCCGGTCTGGGCGCTGCACAGGATCTATTCGGACGCCGAGACGCGCGACTGGGTCGTCGAGGGTTGCACGACCGCAGGCATCGGCTGCCTCGACTGCAAGCAGCCGCTGATCGACGCCATCCTCCGGGAACAGGAACCGATCCGCGAGCGCGCGCAACGCTACCTCGACCAGCCGGCGCTGCTGCGCGACATCGTCGATGCGGGGTGCGACAAGGCCCGCGCGCTGGCGCAGGAGACGATGCGCGAGGTGCGTCAGGCGATGGGGCTGAGCTATCGCTGAAGAGGCGCCGTTGCCCGTGCCTCACGGGCATCGCGGCGACACGCCTTCGCCGTGGGTCGTCCGCTTCGGCGAAGCGGTCAGGCGCGGCGGCACGGTGCTCGACGTCGCCTGCGGTCGCGGACGTCATGCCCGCTGGTTCGAGGCCGCGGGGCGCCGCGTGACGGGCATCGATCGTGACACCGCGGCGCTGGCCGCCTGCGGCGCGTCCGAGGCGATCGTCTGCGATCTCGAGACCGAACCGCTGGGGTGGCCGCTGCCCGGCCGTTTGTTCGACGCGGTGGTCGTGACGAACTACCTGCACCGGCCGCTGTTCGGGTCGCTGCTCGCCGCGCTGGCACCGGGCGGCGTCCTGATCTACGAGACGTTCGCGGCCGGCAACGGCCGCTTCGGAAAGCCGAGCAATCCGGCCTTCCTGCTCGAGCCGGGCGAACTGCTGGCGCGCTGTCGCGAGCTGCGCGTGGTGGCGTTCGAGGACGGTCTGGTCGCGCTTCCGGGCCCTGCGGCGGTCCAGCGCATCTGCGCGTTCCGCCCGGTTTCGGAAGCCGACGCGATCGCGCGTCACGCCTTGTAACCGCGATCGGGCCCAGAGCGGTTCAAATCCGCTAAAATCGCACACCTTTTTCGATCCGGCCCGGATTTTCCTGCTTCCGGTTCCCCGGTTTCCCCACCGCGCGCGCGTTTCCGCGCACCCGAGCCCACCAGCCCACGACGCCATGATCCAAGGCAGCATCGTCGCAATGGTCACCCCCATGCACCCGGACGGGAGCCTGGACCTCGACGCCTATCGGCGCCTGATCGACTGGCACGTCACCGACGGCACCGACGCGATCGTCGCCGTGGGCACCACCGGCGAGTCGCCGACGGTGTCGGTCGATGAGCACTGCACACTGATTCGCGTGGCCGTCGAGCACGCGGCCGGGCGCATCCCGATCATCGCCGGCGCGGGCGGCAACTCGACGGCCGAGGCGGTCGAACTGACGCGCTACGCGCATTCGGTCGGCGCCGACGCGGTGCTGTCCGTCGTGCCGTACTACAACAAGCCCACGCAGGAAGGCCTGTACCGCCACTTCGTGGCGATCGCCGAGGGTGCCGACATCCCGGTCGTGCTGTACAACGTGCCGGGTCGCACGGTGGCCGATCTGGCCAACGACACGGTCGTGCGCCTGGCCGCGGTGCCGGGCATCGTCGCGCTCAAGGACGCCACCGGCGACATCGGTCGCGGCATCGCGCTGATGACCGCGCTCCAGGCGTCGGGCGCGAACGACTTCGCGGTCTACAGCGGCGACGACGGGAGCGCCGTGGCGCTGATGCTGATGGGCGGCAAGGGCAACATCTCGGTCAGTGCCAACATCGCGCCGCGCACGATGCACGAACTGTGCATGGCGGCGATCGCCGGCGACGCGGGCACGGCGCGCGAGCGGCACGTCAAGACCCTCGGCCTGCATCGCATGCAGGCCATCGAACCCAACCCCACGACGACCAAATGGGCCCTGCAGCACATGGGCCTGATCGAAGCGGGCATCCGCCTGCCGCTCGTGCCGCTGTCGGCGGCCGCCCAGCCTGCGGTGATCGATGCGCTCCGGCAATCCGGGGCGCTGCAACAGACCGGCGTGACCGATCGACTCGCGGCTTGAACGCACTGCCGACCGGCCCCGGGTCGGCGGCCTCGCGGCAGCCCGCATCGATCGCCTGATTCTCGAATGGACCACATGAACTCTCGACTTGCTCATCCGACCGGCCGCACCCCGGCCGCCACCATCGCCCTGTCGATCCTGCTGTCGACGCTGCTCGGCGCATGCACCTGGACGAGCAGCATGCTCGAGGGCGACAAGCTCGACTACAAGTCGCAGGCGACCGTGAAGGTCAAGTCGCTCGAACTGCCGCCCGACCTGCAGGCCGCGCCGCGCGACGACCGCTTCGACGTGCCGGGCGACAAGGGGCCGGCGACGCTGTCGGCCTACAACCAGCAGAAGGGCCTTGCGCCCGTGGCGGCCCCGGGCAGCGAGGTGATCCCGCCGATCAAGGACGCGCGCATGGAACGCGCCGGCGGGCAGCGCTGGCTGGTGGTCAACACCAAGCCCGAGGACGCGTGGCCGGTGATCCGCCAGTTCTGGCAGGAGCAGGGCTTCCTGATCAAGTCCGAGTCGCAGGACACCGGGATCATGGAGACCGACTGGGCCGAGAACCGCGCCAAGATCCCGCAGGACTTCATCCGCAACACGATCGGCAAGGTGATCGACGGCCTGTACTCGACCGGCGAGCGCGACAAGTTCCGCACGCGCATCGAGCGCACCCCGGACGGCGGCAGCGAGATCTACATCAGCCACCGCGGGGCGAAGGAAACGCTGACCGGCGTGCAGAAGGACAACACGATCTGGGAGCCACGCCCGTCCGATCCCGAGCTCGAAGCCGAATTCCTGCGTCGCCTGCTGGTCCGGCTCGGGTCCGACAAGGAGCAGGCCAAGACCATCGTCGCGGCCGGTTACGTGACGCCCGGCGCGACCGGTCCGGTGCGCTCGAAGCTGGTGGCGTCCGGTGGCGGCACGCAGGGCTACGTCGAACTCGAGGATCCGTTCGATCGCGCGTGGCGGCGCGTCGGCCTGGCGCTCGATCGCGTCGGTTTCACCGTCGAGGACCGCGATCGCAACCAGGGCCTGTACTTCGTGCGCTACGTCGACCCGAACGCCGATGCCAAGGACAAGCCGGGCCTGTTCTCGCGCATCTTCACGTCGGCCGACGATCGCCTGAAGCAGGCGGCGCAATACCGCATCGCCGTGCGCACGCAGTCCAACACGACGCGCATCACCGTGCAGGACAAGGACGGCGCTGCCGTCACCACCGACGTCGGTGGCCGCATCCTCGCGCTGGTCAACGACCAGCTGAAGTAAGCGGCAGCGGCGTGCGATTCGCCTCGCTCGGCAGCGGCAGCGAAGGCAACGGACTGATCGTCGAGGCGGGCCCCGACCACGGGCGCGACCGCCCGTGGCGCGTGATGGTCGATTGCGGGTTCGGCTTGCGGGCGGCCGAGGCGCGCCTGCTGCGGCTCGGCATCGAGCCGGCCAGCCTCGACGCGATCCTGGTCACGCACGAGCACGGCGACCATCTCGGTGGCGTTTTCGCGCTGGCCCGTCGCCACGGCCTGACGGTCTGGGCGTCGCACGGGACGCTACAGGCGGTGCTGAGGGATCGCTTCCCGAACGTCGTCGTCAGGGTCTGTTCGGGCCACATGCGGTTCGCGGTCGGTCCGATCGCGGTCATGCCGTTCCCCGTCCCGCACGACGCCCGCGAGCCGACCCAGTTCGTGTTCGACGACGGCGTCCATCGGCTCGGCCTGCTGACCGATACCGGTCGCGGCACCGCGCACATCATCGACAGCCTGTCGGGCTGCGACGGGCTCGTGATGGAGTGCAACCACGATCCCGCGATGCTCGAGGCGTCGGACTACCCGTATCCGCTCAAGCGGCGCATCAGCGGCGATTACGGCCATCTGTCGAACGACGTCGCCGCGGAGATCGTCTCGCGCCTGGACCGCTCGCGCCTGCGGCGCATCGTCGCCGCCCACCTGAGCCGCTCCAACAACCGGCCCGAACTTGCCCGCGCTGCGCTGGCATCGGCGACCGGTTGGGAACAGGCGCGCATCGACATCGCCGACCAGGACGCGGGACTCGACTGGATCGACCTGTCCCGACCATGAAAAAAGCCGGCTCGCGCCGGCTTTTCCGCAAGACCGCGAAGCGTTGATTACTTCTTGGTTTCTTCGGTCTTGGTGGTCGTCGAGCTCGTGCTGTCGGCCGGTGCCGGGGCCGCGGTGGTATCGGCAGGCGCGGGCGGGGTCGTGGTCGTGGTCGTCGAGGTGGTGTCAGCAGGAGCCATTGCCGGCGGCGTTGCGGGAGCCGGTGCAGGAACCGTCGTCGTCGTGGTGGACGTGGTCGCGGTTTCTTCCTTCTTGCCGCAAGCGGTCAGGGAAATGGCGAGCAACGATGCAACGAGCAGGGTCTTCTTCATGGGGAGTTGCCTTCCTAGGGGGAGTTGATGATTGCGCGCATTCTCGGCGCGTCTTGCGCGAGGCCGACATCTCGGGCCGTCGATTCACTCGGACTCGGATTATAAAGGACGCAGCCCAGCGAGCCGGGTCGGAGAGACACCGAGAATGCGAGTTCCCGCGAATGTGACAATTCGCGGGAATTCGAGGGGTCGTCCGCGATCAGCCGAGTCCGAGCGTGGTCGACGCCAGCGTGGGGGACGATTCCTCCCACAGGGTCTCGAACTGGTCGAGCCACGGCCGTGCGGCCGCGGGGTCGAATTCGGCGGCGCCGCGCAGGTGGTCGCGATGGAAGCGGCGGACCAGCAGCGACCTGTCGGCGATCATCATCGAGCAGGCTTCGCCGAAGCGCGATGCCGCGTGCGGCGGGACGAGGCGGCATTGCGCATTGACGGCGTGGCCCTTGATGACCTGCATGAAGCGCGGTGCCGTCGCCGGGATGCGGTCCGCGTCGAGGGCCAGCAGGCGCAACTGGTTCGCCGCGCTCTGGCGCAGGAAGGCCTGCAACGCGGCCGTGAACGCCGGCTCGGCGAGCGGCCAGTCGGCGAAGTCGCGATCGGCCATCCACACTTCGCGCTGCGCGCGTTCGAGAACGTCCTGCAGGTGGCGGGTGAATGCTGCCCGCGTGTCGAAGGGCGTGCGCACGAACGTGCTGCTCGCCGGATGCAGCTGCGGGTCCGAATCAGGGTGCGCCATCGCAGACTCCTTGTGCGAAGTGGATCCATCCGTCGCTCCACCACGTGTGCAGCAGCGCGCGGGAGCGTGGGTCGTCGAGCATCACGGCGACCGCGACCGCATCGACACGGCGTCGGTCCGCGAAGCGCCGGTAGGCCGCGCGACAGCCCGTCGGCAGCGTGAACGACTCGCCGACGATATAGCCGTTCGCTCCGCGATGCAGCAACGTCGTGCGCGGGTCGAGCACCAGCCCGTGCTTCGCCGCGCGACGGGCGAACGCGCCGGGCGACATCGGGGGCGGCGGATCGAACGAGACGTGCGCCTTCGGTTCGCTGAAATGACGACCGACGAAGATCTCGATGTCGCGAGCCGTCCAGCGGATCGTCGAGAGCCTGCGCTCGATCGCGCTCAGCATCGCGGCGTCGATCGCACCGGGCGACCGCGTCGGCTCGCGGCCCGCATCGGCGTGACGCCCGTCGGGCCACGTCCGTTCGGCCATCGTGAACAGGAATTCCTGGCTGAGCTCGTTCCACGACGGCGCGCGAAAGCCGATCGACGCGGTGGTGCAGGCGCCGACGGCCGTGCCCTCGTGCGCGCACGACGGCGGCAGATAGAGCATGTCGCCGGGTTCGAGCAGCGCCTCGTCGGTCGGCGTGAAGTGCCTGAGCAGTTTCAGGGGCACGCCCTCGACCAGCGCGCGTTCGCGCAGCGTCACGGAGCGCTGGTCGCGCCAGCGCCACCGCCGGCGTCCCTCGACCTGCAGCAGGAAGACGTCGTAGGAGTCGAGGTGCGGACCCACGCCGCCGCCGTCGGCCGCATAACTGATCATCAGGTCGTCGAGCCGCATCGTCGAGACGAAGTCGAAGCGCCGCATCAACGCGTCGGCAGCGGTGTCGTGCAGGTTCACGCCCTGGACCAGCAGGGTCCAGTCGTGCCGGCTTCGCGGCAGTCGCTCGAACGGGCCCTGCTCCATGGACCATTGACCGTCGACGCGCTTGACCAGGCGGGACTCGACGTCGTCGCGTGAGGCCAGCGCGCCGAGCGCCGCGCGATCGGGCAGGCGGTCCAGGTGGGTGACGGCGCCGCGGATCAGCAGGGGCCGGCGTTGCCAGTGGGTCTTCAGGAACGCCGCGGGAGAGAGGCCGCCGAGGAGTCGGGCGTCGAATGCAGGGCTTCGGGACATGGACGCAGATGGTAGCCGCACGCCGTGCGTCGTCGCGGGGGCGTCCCGTCCCCTGCGTATAATCCGCTGGTCCCGACCGAACCAGCCGCACGGCCCCCATCCCATGAAAATCGCCAAGAACAGCGTCGTCACGCTCAAGTACCGGCTCACCGATGCCCAGGGCGAGTTCATCGAAGAGACCGAAGAGCCGGTCGAGTACCTGCACGGGGGCTACGACGGCATCTTCCCCAAGGTCGAGGAAGCCCTCGAAGGGCAGGAGTCCGGCTTCAAGACCGCGATGCAACTCGAGCCGCAGGATGCCTTCGGCGAATACGACGCCGACCAGGTCCGCGTCGAGGCGCGGTCCAAGTTCCCCGAGCCGCTCGAGGTCGGGATGCGGTTCGAAGGCGTGCCCGAGGACGAGGAGGAAGAGCCCGAGATCCTCACGATCACGGACCTCACGGCCGACACGGTCGTGCTCGATGCCAATCACCCGCTGGCCGGGATCGCGCTGCGCTTCTCGTGCGAGGTCCTCGAGGTGCGCGAAGCGAGCGACGAGGAGGTCGCCCATGGCCACGCGCACGGCGAACACGGGCACGACGACCACGACCACGAAGGTCACGACCACGACGGCAAGCAGCTGCACTGACGTGTCGTTCGCACGCGCGCTCTTGCTGTCCCTGTAACCACACGTAAACCGTGTGAGCGGACCGGTCCAGGATGTCGGACCGGTGTCCGCGCCGAGTCACCTCCGGTAACAATCGATCGGCCGACGCGGTCCTCCGGCCGCTGTCTTCCCCGTTGATCCAGAGATCAACCCGGAGGTCACCATGAAATCGATTGCGCCTGCACTCCTGTTCGCCACCCTCGCAGGCTGTGCCGTGGTCCCGATCGGTCCGCCCGTCTACGTCGGCGTCCACGCACACGGCGGTTACGGCCATGGCTATGGCGGCGGCTACTACGGCGGCCGTGGCTACTGGCGCTGAGGCCAGAACGACGACGGGCGGCCGAAGCCGCCCGTCCCGGTCGATCGCGGTCCGTCAGGCGCGGGCCGGATTCGGATAGATCACGGAGCGGACCCCGCTGCGGTCGAACGGCTTCCACGCCCCTTCGGGCTGTGCCAGACGATCGGCGACGGCGAACAGCACGGCCGGATTGACGCCCAGTCCGAGGTGGCTGGCATAGACCTCGATGTTCTCCGACGTGGGCGTCTCGACGTCGATGCTGGAGGGCCACGCCACGATGCCGTCGGTCCTGCTGTAGATCGACGTCGCCGGGACCACCAGCTGGCCGCGCAGGCGCTCGTGGGCCGTCGGGTCGTCGGACCTCTGGCCGCTCGCCCATTCGTAGACACGCCACGCGTTGGTGGAGCGCGGCGATCCGGCGAACGGGCTGCCGAGCGTGATCACGCTGCGCACGGAGTCCGGGTTGTGCTTGGCGAGCACGCGCGCGTACAGGCCGCCGAGGCTCCAGCCGACCACGCTCACCTTCTGTCCGTGGCGCTGGTTGAGCGAATCGAGGCGTTCGAACAACGCCTTCTCGACCCCGTCGCGCAACCCGAGGTTGCGACCGAGTTTCCAGCCGTGGACGTAGTAGCCGCGCTCGCGCAGGAAGCGGCGCAGCACGCGCGTGGACAGGTCGCTCGCGACCAGGCCGGGCAGGACCAGCACCGGATGACCGTCGCCCTTGGGCGCCATCGACAGCAGCGGCCAGACCGACACCGTGGCGCCGAACTCCAATAGCGCGCGGCCTTCGAGCAGTTGCAGGAGCCGCGACGGCGGACCGACCGGTCGGGAGGCCATCGCATCGCGTGTCATCGTGTTCATCGTCTTCTTCCCTTCAACGTTTGCCGGTCGACGGCGGCCGAAAAGGCGGCCATGCGACCCGCGCTGGCGACATCCTAGCCGCCGCTTCAACCCAGGTACTTGCCCCGCAGATAATTCAGATAATCGCGCGCCTCGCCTACGACGTAGGGCGACAGCAGGGTCAGTGTGTAGTACGCGGCGAATCCCGGCCCGGCGTGATCGCTGCGGGCATTGTGCGGCGTCAGTCGGGTAAACGAGAACCAGCAGGTGGTCGTGAAGACCATCTGCAGCGCGAGCATCTCGATGTCCCCGACCGAGGCCTTCAGCACGCCCGCCGCGGCCAGCCGCGCGCACAGTTCGCGCGACGCGATCAGGTTTGCGGCCACCAGCGTCTGGGCGGCTTCCTCCAGTTCCGGGTACTCGTGCAGCAGGAAGGCGATGTCGCGGTACACGAAGCGGAACGCGTCGATCGCCTCGAAGGTCATGTGCAGCGTCAGCCAGACGTCGTCGATCGCCGAGACGCTGGTCGCGGCCTCGAGGCACGGCGCGATGCGCCCTTCGAAACGGCGGAACAGCCACGTGACGATCTGCTGCTTGGTCTTGAAGTGGTAGTGCAGGTTGCCGGGACTGATGTCGGTCTCGGTGGCGATGCGATGCGTCGAGACCGCGGCCACGCCCTCGCGATTGAACAGCGCGAGGCTGACCTCGAGGATGCGATCGCGGGTGCTGGTGCCGGCCATGACCGGGCGGCCGTTGCCTAGCGCTTCCGTCCTTGCACCTCGAGTCGCGCGACGGTCTGCCGCAGCTGCTCGACCTCCGCCTGCAACGCGGCGAACGCTTCCGCGGTCGGCACGCCGATGTGCTCCATCGCCTTCGCCACGCGCTGGTCGAACACGTCCTCGAACTTCCTGAAGCCGAACGGATCGAGCGGCGCTGCGGCCTTCTCGGCCTCGCGCCGCTGGCCGAGCCCGAGCAGCGATTCGAACACGCGGCTCTGCCGGGCGACGGCTTCCTCGTGCGCGTGCGTGAGCGCCTTGATGCCGGCCGTGAGGATGTTCTTCGTCGCGCGGGGCGGTGCGGCCGCGGGTTCCGGCGGCACCGCGGTCTTGGCGACGACCTTCTTCGCGGGGGACTTGCGAGCGGCCGTCGGACGCGACGGCGCTGCCTTCACTGCGGGTTTGCTCATGCCGCTCTCCGGACCGGTCCGACAATGCACAAGGCCGGCGATCGAGAGTCTCGATCGACCGGCCTCGCAACGTCGCTGAATGTATCACCACGGGTTGCCGCACCCGTGCGGGCGCGGCAGCGAGTGAGATCGATCAGGCGGCGGCGCGCTTGCCACGGGCCTTCGGCTCGTTCGTCGCGGCGACGACGGTCGCGGCCACGGCTTCTTCGACGGCAGCGACACGCTCGGCCAGACGCTTCGAGCCTTCGACCACCTGGCCGGCGATCTGCAGCGACAACTGGGCAGCGGGCATGTTGATCTTGGTCATCGTGTCGACGACCGGCTTGCCGACGACCGCTTCGAAGCGCTCGCCGACGCCGCCGAGGCGCTTGATGCCTTCGGTGGTCGTGTCGCTGATCTTGTCGATCGCGAGGTCGGCCTGCTCGGTGGCGCGGGTCACGCCGCCGACGAAGAAGCCGGTCAGCTGGGCGTGGGCCGACAGGATGCTCGAGCGGATCGAGTCGTCGACCATCGGCAGCGACGGCGACTGGATCATCGACGTGTAGCGCTCGCTGATCTGGGCGACGACGCGCTGCGTGCCGAGGCGATAGGCGTTGACGAGGTGCTTGCTGGCGAGGGCGTACTGGCCGACGACGTCGAGGGCAACGGTGTTCAGGGTAGCGTTGGACATGTGAGTCTCCATTCAGGGTTGGTCGCATGCAGCGTGGCGGGTGCCGGTTTCGCTGCCGGAGCCAGTGCGCTTGAACCGCTGCACGACTCCATGGACCGCATCTTCGGCGAGACCGCCTAGGTGGTGAAAACTAGAAACGCGGGATAGTTAGGGCGATCGCCCTAATGCGCCGCGACGTCCGAGCGAAGGGTCGTGAACGCGTCGGCCAGGCGTTGCACCCGTCCCGCGTGGCGCGCGTCGTAGCCCGGCAGGGCGTCCACCGCGGCCCGGAAGGTCGGGCCGCCGACGATGGCGAGGACCCGCTGCATGACCGGCTGTTCGAGCGACGACGCGTCGCACATCAGGAAGTAGCGTTCCATCGCCATGGGGATGAAGTCGAGACCGAAGCGGCGGGCCGGAGTCTCGAGTCCGAAGCCGACGTCCGCGAGGCCGCTCGCGATGTAGGCGGCCACCGCTGCGTGCGTGACCTCGCCCTGTTCGAACCCGTTGACGTGATTGCTGTCCACGCGCGCCTCGCCCATCAGTCCCTCGAGCAGGAAGCGCGTGCCCGAGTTGCGCTGCCGGTTGATGAAGCGCACGTCCGGTCTCAGCAGGTCCTGCAGTTCGTAAATCTTGAGCGGGTTGCCGGCGGCGACCATCAGTCCCTGACGACGCGTCGCCATGTCGATGATCGCGTGACGGGCCGGGTCCATCCAGCGGCCGTAGTGACGCAGCGCAGGCGCCTCGAGCGTCCCGATCGGCACGTGGAAGCCGGCGACGTCGCAACTGCCGTCGCGCAGCGCCGCGGGGGCCTCGAGGCTGCCGACGTATTTCCGCTCGAACGCGACGCCGTGCGCGGAGAGCAGGTCGAAGAGGATCTCGATCGCGAACCCGTGGCTCGCGCGCACCCGCAGCAGCACCGGCTCGGTCTGCAGCACGGTCTCCATCTCCGATTCGAGTTCGGACGCCAGCGACGCGAGTCCGGGCGCGAGCCGTGCCTGGATGCGCTGATCGGCGCGCACGAGCTTCTCGCCGAGCGCGGTGAGATGCGATCCACGCCCCCGTTCCATCTGCAGCAGGCCGGCCCCGAACAGCGCTTCCCCCTGACGGATGAGCTCCCAGGCGTGCCGATAGGACGTGCCCGACTTCGCGCACGCGGCCGACAGGCTGCCGTTCACCTGGACCTGCGCGAGCAGGTCGAGCAGGCGCGGGGGCAGGGTCTTGCCATCCGGGAAGCGGATGGTCCATTGCGGCTTGATCGAGACGCGTTTCATGAGGGATGTCGGTAGTGGTCCCTAGGGTCTCTCCCTTAGGCGGCGACGGGCATAACTGCTGCGCTGTGGCGCTCTTATTGCGGGGCCGGTCCCGCACGCCTACATTCGCGCCGTGCACGCTGCCCCGGAACACCCTGGAGGGGGCAGATGATGCACGCAAAAGGATCGCGCCGAGATGCGCGGCAGACAATGAACCGGGAGACCTGATTTTGGCATCAGTCGCAGCAGACCGCATTCCATCGCAACCACCGTCCCACGGCTTCCTGTCCAAGGAACGGACCATCGCCGGGCCGGGCTTCAATCGCTGGCTGGTCCCGCCGGCGGCGTTGGCGATCCATCTGTGCATCGGCATGGCCTACGGCTTCTCGGTGTTCTGGCTGCCGCTGTCGAAGGCGATCGGCGGCAAGGAAGCGCTGGCCTGCTCGAAGGACACCTCGCTGCTGGCCGAACTGTTCACCACCACCTGCGACTGGCGCATCTCCAGCCTGGGCTGGATGTACACGCTGTTCTTCGTGCTGCTCGGCCTGTCGGCCGCGTTGTGGGGTGGCTGGCTCGAGCGCGCGGGCCCGCGCAAGGCCGGTGTGGTCGCTGCCGTGTGCTGGGCCGGCGGCCTCGTGATCTCGGCGTTCGGCGTCAGTACCCACCAGCTATGGCTGATGTGGCTCGGCTCGGGCGTCATCGGCGGCATCGGTCTCGGCCTCGGCTACATCTCGCCGGTGTCGACGCTCATCAAGTGGTTCCCCGACCGTCGCGGCATGGCGACCGGTATGGCGATCATGGGCTTCGGCGGCGGCGCGATGATCGGCTCGCCGCTGGCCAACGAGCTGATGAAGCTCTTCGCGACGCCGACCAACCCGGGCGTGGCCTCGACCTTCCTCGTGATGGGCCTGATCTATTTCGTCTTCATGATGGGCGGCGCGCTCGGCTACCGCGTGCCCGCCACCGGCTGGAAGCCCGCCGGCTGGACGCCACCGGCCGTCGATGCGAGCAAGACGATGCAGACTCCATCGATGATCACGCAACGCCACGTGCACGTCAGCAAGGTATGGGGCATCCCGCAGTTCTGGCTGGTGTGGATGGTCCTGTGCATGAACGTGTCGGCCGGCATCGGGGTGATCGGCATCTCGAGCCCGATGCTGCAGGAGGTGTTCGGCGGCAGCCTGATCGGCAACGACCTGCGCTTCGGCGCGCTCGACAAGGACCAGCTCAAGGCCATCGCCACCGTCGCCGCTGGCTTTACCGCTCTCCTGAGCCTGTTCAACATCGGCGGCCGTTTCTTCTGGGCGAGCCTGTCCGACAAGCTCGGCCGCAAGATGACCTACGTGGTGTTCTTCGTGCTCGGCGGCCTGCTGTACGCGAGCATCCCGGCGTCGGCCGGCAGCGGCAGCAAGCTCCTGTTCGTGTCCGCGTTCTGCATCATCCTCAGCATGTACGGCGGCGGCTTCGCCACGGTGCCGGCGTATCTCGCGGACCTCTTCGGCACGCAGATGGTGGGCGCCATCCACGGTCGCCTGCTGACCGCGTGGGCCACCGCGGGCATCCTCGGGCCGGTGGTCGTGAACTACATGCGCGAGTATCAGCTCGGCCTGGGCATCCCGCGCGAGCAGGTGTACAACCAGACGATGTTCATCCTGGTCGGCATGCTGGTCGTCGGGCTGATCTGCAACCTGCTGATCAGGCCGCTCGATGCGAAGTGGTTCATGAGCGAAGAGGAGCTTGCGCGCGAGAAGGCGCTGGCCCACGAGAAGGTCCGGGCCTCGTCGATGGACGGGGTGGCCGCCAAGTCCGACGCGCAGAGCGGCACGCTGATCGCGGTGCTCGCGTGGGCCGCGGTCGGCATCCCGCTCGCGTGGGGCATCTATCGCACGCTGATCAGCGTGCAGAACTTCTTCAAGTGAGCGCGGGGCCCGACATGTCGCAGACTGCCACCGCCGCTGGTCCCGACGCGGCCACGATCGTCGACGAGCTGGTCGCGGCGCATCGCGGGCAGGCCGGTGCGCTGCTGCCGCTGCTGCACGCGATCCAGGAGGCGGTCGGCCATGTGCCGGACGAGGGGGTGCCGGCCATCGCACGCGGCCTGAACCTGTCGCGCGCCGAGGTCCACGGGGTCGTCACGTACTACCATTTCTTCCGCAGCAAGCCGATCGGCCGCCACCTGGTGGAAGTCTGCCGCGCCGAGTCGTGCAAGGCGGTCGGCGCCGATGCGCTGATGGCGCATGCCGAGGCGCGGCTCGGCTGCCGCTCGCATCACACGCGGGCAGACGGCGGGGTGACGCTCGCGCCGGTCTATTGCCTCGGCCTGTGCGCGCTGTCGCCGGCGATCATGGTCGACGACAAGCCGTACGCGCGGATGACGCCGGACAAGTTCGATCGCCTGGCTGCGAAGCTGGAGATCGCGGCATGAGCGTGACCGTGTACGTCCCCCGCGATTCGGCGGCGCTCGCGGTCGGCGCCGACGACGTCGTCGATGCGCTCATCGCGGCCTGTGGTCGTCGGGGCGCGTCCGTCGACATCGTCCGTAACGGATCGCGCGGCCTGTTCTGGCTCGAACCGCTGGTCGAGGTCGTCACGCCCCGCGGGCGCATCGCCTACGGTCCGGTCGCGGCCGAGGAGGTCGACGCGCTGCTGGACGCGGGCCTGCTGCAGGGCGGCGATCACCCGCTGCGGCAGGGGCCGATCGACGAGATCCCGTACCTGGCCCTGCAGGAGCGCCTGACCTTCGCCCGCATGGGCGTGACCGACCCGCTGTCGCTCGCCGACTACGAGGCGCACGACGGCTGGTCCGGCCTGCGTCGCGCGCTGACGATGGACGGCGCGGCACTGGTCGAGGAAGTGACGCAGTCGGGGCTGCGCGGACGGGGCGGCGCGGCGTTCCCCACCGGCATCAAGTGGAAGACCGTGCTCGCCACGCCGGCCGCGCAGAAATACGTCGCCTGCAACGCCGACGAGGGCGACTCGGGCACGTTCTCCGATCGCATGACGATGGAGGGCGACCCCTTCATGCTGATCGAGGGCATGACGATCGCCGGCGTCGCGGTCGGCGCGACGAAGGGCTACGTCTACATCCGCTCCGAATATCCGCACGCGATCGCGTCGATGCGCGAGGCCGTGGTCCGCGCGACCGCGGCAGGCTTCCTCGGCGCCGACATCCTCGGCTCCGGCAAGGCCTTCGATCTCGAGGTCCGCAAGGCCGCGGGCTCCTACGTCTGCGGCGAGGAGACCGCGATGCTCGAGAGCCTCGAAGGCAAGCGCGGCATCGTGCGCGCGAAGCCGCCGCTGCCGGCGATCGAAGGGCTGTTCGGCCAGCCGACGGTCATCAACAATGTCATCAGCTTCGCGAGCGTGCCGATCATCCTGTCGAAGGGTGCGGCGTTCTACCGCGACTACGGGATGGGCCGCTCGAAGGGCACGCTGCCGTTCCAGCTCGCCGGCAACATCCGCCACGGCGGCCTGGTCGAGAAGGCCTTCGGTATCACCCTGCGCGAACTGCTGCACGACTTCGGCGGCGGCACGCTCAGCGGCCGCCCGATCAAGGCGGTACAGGTCGGCGGCCCGCTCGGCGCCTACGTGCCCGAGTCGCAGTGGGACGTGCCGCTCGACTACGAAGCCTATGCCGCGCTCGGTGCGGTGGTCGGCCACGGCGGCATCGTCGTGCACGACGACACCGCCGACATGGCGCAGCTCGCCCGCTATGCGATGGAGTTCTGCGCGATCGAGTCGTGCGGCAAGTGCACGCCGTGCCGCATCGGCTCCACGCGCGGCGTCGAAGTGATCGACCGCATCGTCACGCCCACCGCCAAACACCCGCGCGTGCAGCAGGTTCAGCTGCTGCGCGATCTGTGCGACACGATGCTCTACGGCAGCCTGTGCGCGATGGGCGGGATGACGCCTTATCCCGTGATGTCCGCGCTCAACCACTACCCCGGCGACTTCGGTATCGAACCCGACGCCGTGCCCGACGCAGTGCTCGACTGCCCACAAGGCGACGCCAGCACCCAACACAAGCAGCCCGCGTGACGCGGGAAGCCGGAGAAGATCATGATTCGTGAAGCCAAACGTGCCATCAGCCCGCCGACGGAACGCGACTTCGGCACGCCCAGACGCACGTCGATCGAGGAAGTCACGCTGACCATCGACGGCTTCGAGATCACCGTCGCGAAGGGCACGTCGCTGATGCGCGCGGCGGCCGAGGCCGGCGTCAACATCCCGAAGCTGTGCGCGACCGACAGCCTCGAGCCGTTCGGCTCCTGTCGGCTTTGCCTGATCGAGATCGACGGCCGCAAGGGCTATCCGGCCTCCTGCACGACGCCGGCCGAGCGGGGCATGGTCGTGCGCACGCAGTCGCCGAAGCTGCAGGAGCTGCGCAAAGGCGTGATGGAGCTGTACATCAGCGACCATCCGCTCGACTGCCTGACCTGCAGCGCCAACGGCGACTGCGAGCTGCAGGACATGGCCGGCGTGACCGGGCTGCGGAACGTCCGTTACGGCGTCGGCGAAGCGGCCGGTGCGCACCACCTCGACGACGTCAAGGACGAGTCGAACCCGTACTTCACCTACGACCCGAGCAAGTGCATCGTGTGCAACCGCTGTGTGCGCGCGTGCGAGGAGACGCAAGGCACGTTCGCGCTGACCATCAGCGGCCGCGGCTTCGACAGCCGCGTGTCGCCGGGGCAGAGCGAGTCGTTCATGGAGAGCGAGTGCGTGAGCTGCGGCGCCTGCGTGTCGGCGTGCCCGACCGCCACGCTGCAGGAGAAGAGCGTCATCTGGCTCGGCCAGCCCGAGCACAGCTTCATCACTACCTGCGCGTATTGCGGCGTCGGCTGCGGCTTCAAGGCCGAGATGAAGGGCAACCAGGTCGTGCGGATGACGCCGTGGAAGGACGGCAAGGCGAACGAGGGCCACAGCTGCATCAAGGGCCGCTTCGCGTGGGGCTACGCGACGCACGCGGACCGCATCACGAAGCCGATGATCCGCGCGAAGATCAGCGACCCGTGGCGCGAGGTGAGCTGGGACGAGGCGATCGGCTACGCGGCGAGCGAGTTCAAGCGCATCCAGGCCGCCCACGGCACCGACTCGGTCGGCGGCATCACGTCGTCGCGCTGCACGAACGAGGAGGCCTACCTCGTGCAGAAGCTCGTGCGCACCGCGTTCGGCAACAACAACGTCGACACCTGCGCGCGGGTGTGCCATTCGCCGACCGGCTACGGTCTCGGGCAGACGTTCGGCACGTCGGCCGGCACGCAGACCTTCAAGTCGGTGGAACAGGCCGACGTGATCATGGTGATCGGCGCCAACCCGACCGACGCGCACCCGGTGTTCGCGTCGCGGATGAAGCGGCGCCTGCGCGAGGGCGCGAAGCTGATCGTCGTCGATCCGCGCAGGACCGACATCGTCGACGGCCCGCACGTGAAGGCCGACTACCACCTCGCGCTCAAGCCCGGCACCAACGTCGCGGTGATCACCGCCATGGCCCACGTCGTCGTGACCGAAGGCCTGCTCGCCGACGACTACATCGCCGAGCGTTGCGACACCAAGAGCTTTCAGGACTGGAAGGACTTCGTCGCGCTGCCCGAGAACTCGCCCGAGTCGACAGAGGGGCGCAGCGGCGTCCCCGCGGCCGACCTGCGGGCCGCCGCGCGGCTCTACGCGGCCGGACCGAATGGCGCGATCTACTACGGCCTGGGTGTCACCGAACATGCGCAGGGCTCGACGATGGTGATGGGGATCGCGAACCTCGCGATGGCCACCGGCAACGTCGGGCGCGAAGGGGTCGGCGTCAATCCGCTGCGCGGCCAGAACAACGTGCAGGGCAGCTGCGACATGGGCTCGTTCCCGCACGAGCTGCCGGGCTATCGCCACATCTCGGATACCGTCACGCGCACGCAGTTCGAGGACGCCTGGGGCGTGCCGCTCAGCCCCGAGCCGGGCCTGCGCATCCCCAACATGTTCGACGCCGCGCACGACGGCAGCTTCCTGGGGCTGTACTGCCAGGGCGAGGACATCGTCCAGTCCGACCCCAACACGCAGCACGTCGCCGACGCGCTGATGGCGATGGAATGCGTGGTCGTTCAGGACATCTTCCTCAACGAGACGGCGAAGTTCGCGCACGTGTTCCTGCCGGGCTCGTCGTTCCTCGAGAAGGACGGCACCTTCACGAACGCGGAGCGGCGCATCTCGCGCGTGCGCCAGGTGATGCCGCCGCTCGCGGGCCTGGGCGACTGGGAGGTGACGGTCAGGCTGTCGAACGCGCTCGGCTATCCGATGGCCTACACGCATCCGGAGCAGATCATGGCCGAGGTGGCGTCGCTGACGCCGACCTTCGCGGGCGTGAGCTACGAGAAGATCGATCGCCTCGGCAGCGTGCAGTGGCCGTGCAACGACGACACCGACGAGGCCGGCACGTCGGTGATGCACGTCGACCGCTTCGTGCGCGGCAAGGGCAAGTTCATCATCACCAAGTACGTGCCGAGTCACGAGAAGGTCACGCGCAAGTTTCCGCTGCTGCTCACGACCGGCCGCATCCTGTCGCAGTACAACGTGGGTGCGCAGACGCGGCGCACGGACAACAACCGGTTCCACGACGAGGATCGGCTGGAGATCCACCCGCACGATGCCGAGGAACGCGGCATCCGGGATAACGACTGGGTCGGCATCGAGAGCCGGGCGGGGCAGACGGTGCTGCGCGCGACGCTCGCCGAGCGCATGCAGCCGGGCGTCGTGTTCACGACCTTCCACTTCCCGGAGTCGGGCGCCAACGTGATCACCACCGACAACTCCGACTGGGCGACCAACTGCCCGGAGTACAAGGTCACGGCGGTGCAGGTGATGCCGGTGGCGCAGCCGTCGGAGTGGCAAAAGGACTACGCCGCGTTCAACCGCACGCAGCTCGAGCTGCTGGCGCAGGGTCAGGCGGAGACCGAGTCGGCGCTGGCGAAGTGAAGCGCATCCACACCGACCCGGATGGAGCGGGCGTCGGTCGCACGCACGTCACGCGCCTGCGCAGCGAACGCGTCGAAGAGGCCGACGACTGGCTCGTGGACGAGGTGCCGGTCGCGCTGGTGTTCAACGGCATCTCGCATGCGGTGATGCTCGCGAGCCCGCTGGATCTCGAGGAGTTCGCACTCGGCTTCTCGCTGACCGAAGGCCTGCTGAAGGACCGGTCGGAACTCTACGGGGTCGACGTCGTGCCCGTCACGGTGAACGACGCGATGCGCGGCATCGAGGTCCGTCTCGAAGTCGCCAGCGCGTGCGAGTTCCGCATGAAGGAGCGGCGGCGCAACCTGAGCGGCCGCACCGGCTGCGGGTTGTGCGGGACCGAGAGCCTCGACCAGGTCCTGCGTCCGATGCCGACGATCGACCGGCCGCTGTCGGTCGAGACGGCGGCGATTGCCCGGGCGCTGGGCGCGATGACTGTCCAGCAACCGCTGCAACGCCTGTCCGGCGCCGCGCACGCGGCCGCCTGGTGCGATCGCGAAGGTCAGGCTCTTGTCGTCCGCGAGGACGTGGGACGCCACAACGCGCTCGACAAGCTGATCGGTGCGATGGTGCAGGGCGAGCTGGCGACCGAGGCGGGCTTCATCGCGGTCACCAGCCGGGCCAGCGTGGAGATGGTCCAGAAGACGCTGATGGCGCGCGTGGGCATGCTGGTCGCGGTGTCCGCGCCGACCGCCCTCGCGGTCCGTATCGCGGCCTCGCACGGACTGGCGCTTGCCGGCTTCGCGCGCGGCCGGGACCTGGTCTGCTACACGTATCCCGAGCGCTTCGGGTTGATGGTCGAACCGGTCTCGGGACTCGCATGAACGTCGACAACCTCGTCTCGATGGCCAACCAGATCGGCGAGTTCTTCGAGGCGATGCCGGATCGCGAGGAGGCGCTCGAAGGCATCTCCAATCACCTGAGGAAGTTCTGGGCGCCGCGCATGCGCGATCGGTTGACGGCGTACTGGACGACGGACGGCGGTGCGGGCCTGTCGCCGCTCGTGCTCGAAGCACTGCAGAGGCACTCGATCCAGGCGCCGGCGGTGCCGGCGAATCCGCGCGATCCGATGAGGGGGACGGGGCGGCACGACCTGGACGGCGCTACGGAAGCCTGATTCGTGAGTCGCTGCAATGGCGACGGCGCATCGACGTCATCGTCGATCGGATATGGCGTGCTGTTCCTGCCATGACGGAATCTCGGATGGGAAGCGAATGGCGCATTGGCCAATCGTCTATTGCTGAGATTAAATACCAATTCGATCTAGGGCGCTGAATTAGATCGATGGCATCGCGAATCCTAGTGACCTAGGATTCTTTCCGCCCGAATAAATTTTTTTCGGGTAGAAATTCCGAGTTTGAAAAACAACAAAGCCCGCAGGATCCCGGAAAACGGGATGCGCTGCGGGCTTGGCGCGAATCTTGTAGCGTATTTCTCTTTCAGAAATGCACAGATGAGTTTCCGCCGCCGACATGCGCGAGCTCTGTGTCCTGAACAATCGTGTACTGCACGTCCTTCTCTGCAGAAACGGAGACCACGGCGTCTTGGGTTTGGATTTCAGAGATCATGGAATTGCTCCGTTAAAAAATTGATAAGGGTTTTGTCGCGAACTGACAGTTTTCGTCAGATGGTGCCAAGTTAGCGTAGTCATCAAATCGAAGGCAAGCGCAAAATGAACACAGGGATTTCCGTAGACGATTTGCTTTCCGCCGATGCGTGTGAAATCGCGCGGTTGTTGAGCACGGACGATTCGGCAAGCACTGCCAATCTGTTCAAGCGTCTAGGCGAACTAGTGGTTGCTGCGATTGCAGGAATGGATGACCAAAAACGATCGATGGTCGACCAATTGACGACAATCCTGATGCATATGAGCGGCTTGCCGTACCTTGAAGAGCGCATTAAGTTGCTCGGCGATGCATGCTTCTACTATTTGAAAATTGGTCGAGCCTTTGACGGAATCCCCCGCGGGCTCTTGGGGAAGAACTTGGCGGCGCAGCACGGATTGAAGAACCTTGAGCGCCTGGCTGCCAACGCGCTTGCAAACGCATACGTCGACGGAGCTTGCTTTGAAGAAGCCTGTCGAACGTTGGAACGGACACTTGGACTCTCGCGTGATCTGGCTGATCCGGTCCTTGAATGCCTCGCGTTCACCAACACGGCGGCTCTTCTCAAGGAAATGGGGCTTTATCAGGACGCGATCGAGGTCACTGACCGAGCACTTACCTTCGACCTTGAGTCACCGCGCGGACGCTACCTCGGTCTCGCCAACGCGACTCACGGCCTCTTCAGCGCCCACCGCCTGCGCAACGAGAACGCGGCCCTGCGCTACCTGAGCATCGGCTCGCACATGCTCGACGACAACCCGATGGCGGATGTCGTGCTCAAGACCACGTTCGAATACTTCCGCGCGCTCTACCTGCTGGCGAACGACGATCACGAGACCGCCGAGATGCTGGTCGCTGCGGCCAAGGAACGCACGGCGAACATCCGCAACCCGCGCGTCGAGACGCTGCTGGGCATCGCATCGGCCCTGTGCGACTGGGCCAGCCGTGACCCGCAACGCGAGGCGCGCGCCAGGACCGAACTCCTCGCCCTGCACCGGCAGACCCGCGAGTCCCGTCTCTACCACGACGACGTCCTCCGTGCCCTGATCGACGTCCACAAGCGCACCCTCACCGGCGAACTCACCGACCTTGACCGCAAGCACGCCCGCCGCGCCGACGACGTCACGTCGGGCCTGGAAGCGCTCACGCGGATCGTCTCGCAGACCGCCAAGACGGGCATCGACTACGCGAAGGAACTCGTCGAGTACACCGCGGGTTCCAAGGTCAATCCCGGCAAGGAGCTCGTCGAGTACACGGCCGGCGTCAAGAACGCCAAGTTCTACCGCCAGATGGGGTCGCGCGGCGTCGCGCTGCGCGAGCGTCCGGCCGGCGAGAAGGTCGAGGCCTTCGATCCGTTCACCGGCGTGCGCCGCTGGCTCGAGGACGATATCGCGTCGCCCGCGATCGCCGACATCGCCAATCCCTTCCTGCTCGCGAAGTCGCCGACCCGCACCGAAGAAGTCAGGAAGCACGACGAGCTGACCGCCATCCACGGCGACATGGCGAGCCTGCGCATCGAATCCCTGAAGGCCGCGATGCGCACCGCCGCCTACGACGTGGCCGAGAACTGGGCGCTGACGGCCGAGTTCTTCGACGACCAGACCGGCGAGCACTGCTTCCGGGTCGGACGCCTGGCCGGCCTGCTGGCCGCCGAGATCGGCATCGACCCCGAGAACTGCCTGCGCATCGAGCACGCCGCGCGACTGCACGACATCGGCAAGATCGCGGTCAACGAGATGATCCTTCTCAAGCCCGGTCCGCTCGACGCCGCCGAAGTCACCGCGATGCGCGCGCACACCGACATCGGCGCGCAGCTGCTCGAGGCCTCGTCCGACGAGACGCTGCAGATGGCCGCGATGATCGCGCGCTATCACCACGCGTGGTGGAACGGCGCGGGCTACCCGAGCGTATCGGGGGAGAACATCCCGCTGGCCGCCCGCATCTGCGCGTTCGCGGACGTCTACGACGCGCTGACCAACGAGCGTCCGTACAAGCGCGCCTGGCCGCATCGCCTCGCGGTCGAGCAGATGATGTGCGAGAGCGGCGCCCACTTCGATCCGCGCCTGATGCGCCCGTTCCTGGCCGTGCTGGAGCGTTACGTGGGTTCGACGGCACAGCCGCCGGCCAACAAGCTCCACCTCAAGGACATGCAGGCCAACGGCCTGCTCGCCTCGCGCAAGAGCCTGATGACGGCCATCCAGGCCGCCTGAACCCCGACGAACTGGAACGCCCAGCCGACGACGAACAGCCCGGTGCCGGCGGCCGGCGAGGCCCCGGACGTCAACGGCGATCGCCAGCAGGAGCGTCATGACCGCGCTGAGGCGGATGTCCAGTCGCAGGTAGTAGATCGCGACCGCGACGGCGACGACCAGGGCAGGGGACAGCGCCACCGGGCCGGGTGCGACCAACGGCCGCCCCAGCAGCGTCGTCACGGCGACGACGATCATCGGGATCCCGAAGAGATGGGTCTTCAGGTTGCGATGGTCGCGGTGGCAGGCCGCGTACTGCGACAGCTGGTCGGTCAGGGTCTTCATGGCGGCGTCCTCGGTGAATCGAAACGATGGTGACCGGCGCCGGCGGACTCGGGAACCCGGATGCCGAGGGCAAACCCGCGTTGCCGGCCCGGCTGCGACTGTTATATTTCCACGGACCGAGGCGACGATCCGCCGGTCAGGGGAGACGTCCGAACGAGGACACCGGCCCGGCCTCCCGGCCGCGATCCGACCGACGATCGTCCGGTTCGAAGAATGCGCATCGGAAGGCGCACACGAGGAGCGACCCATGAATCACCTGAGCGGGATGGATGCGAGCTTCCTGCATCTCGAGACCCCCGAGACGCCGATGCACGTCGGCGGCATGCACACGCTGGAGCTGCCGAAGGGCTACCAGGGCGACTTCTACGAAGACTTCCGCCAGCACATCATCGATCGCCTGCACATCTCGGAGGTGTTCACGCGCAAGCTCGCGCTGATGCCGTTCGAGATGTCGAACCCGGTCTGGGTCGAGGACGACGACGTCGACGTCGACTATCACATCCGCCGCGTGACGCTGCCCAGGCCCGGCACGCACAAGCAGCTCGAGCAGTACGTCGCGCGCCTGCATTCGTCGCTGCTCGACCGCAGCCGGCCGCTGTGGGAGTTCTTCGTGATCGACGGGCTCGAGCATGGTCGCGTCGCGCTGTACACGAAAGTCCACCACGCCGGCATCGACGGCCAGGCCGGCGTCGCGCTGGCCACCGCCATCATGGACGTGACCCCCGAGCCGCGGAAGGTCCGTCCGCCGCGCGAGCAGCGTCGCAAGCACCAGTACCAGCTCGGCATGGCCGAACTCGCGTCGGCGGCGATCAGCAACGCGTTGCAGCAGTACGTGAAGCTGATCAAGACGCTGCCCGACATGGCCCGCGCGCTGCAGAGCGTCGCGTTGCCGGCGCCCGACGCCGACGGCAAGCGCGACTGGACGGTGTCCAGGGAATTCAAGCTGTTCGGCCCGAAGACGATGTTCAACGTCTCCATCACGAACCAGCGCGCGTATGCCGGTCGCTCGATCCCGCTCGCCGAGACCAAGCAGATCGGCAAGCGCCTCGGCTTCTCGCTGAACGACGTGGTGCTCGCCACCTGCGGCGGCGCGCTGCGCCGCTACCTGCACGAGTACAACCAGCTGCCCAAGAAGTCGCTGACCGCGGCGGTACCGGTGTCGCTGCGCGAGCAGGGCAACACCGATGCCAACAACCAGGTGTCGATGACGATGATGACGCTCGCGACCGACATCAAGGATCCGATCGAGCGGCTCCAGGTCATCCACGAGTCATCGGCGGCCGCCAAGACGATGATCGGCAACTTCAAGGCCGCGATCCCGACCGACTTCCCGTCTTTCGGCGCGCCCTGGCTGATGTCGGGCCTGGCATCGATGTACGGCCGCTCCGGTCTCGCGAACTCGATGCCGCCGGTCGCCAACGTCGCGGTATCCAACGTGCCCGGCGCGCAGATGCCGCTGTACGTGTGCGGCGCGCGGATGCTCAGCTACTTCCCGGTCTCGATCCCGACCCACGGCGTCGCGCTCAACATCACGGTGCAGAGCTACAACGGCTCGCTCGACTACGGCCTGATCGCGTGCCGGCGTGCCGTGCCCGACGTGGCCGATCTCGCGGACTTCGTCGTCGAGGAGCATCGACGGCTCTACGAGGCGGCGATGAAGGAGCCTTCGGTCGAGGTGACGACCGACAAGCCCGCCCTGGCGACGCCGGTCGCGGACCCGGTCGACTTCCAGCCGGCCGTGCGGCGCAAGCCGTCCGCCGTCGCGAAGCCCGCACCCGCGAAGAAGGCTGCGGCCAAGAAGAGCGCGTCGAAGTCCGGTGCCAAGAAGAGCGCCCGGGTCGAGCCGCCGGCGAAGGCCGCCACGCCTCGCAAGCCTGCGCGCAAGCCGCGGTCGCCCGCCAGCGCGTTGCACTGATACGTACAACGATCGACGGCACCGCTCCCTTCCATGCCGGGGATGACGATGCCGTGCGTCGCCCGGAACCCTGACGGACCCGACCTCCATGCCTGACCAGAAACTCGTTCCACAGCCGCCGATGAAGCCCTTCATCGGCAACGCCGGCGATCTCGATTCCGCCGCGCCGATCCAGAGCATGATGAAGCTCGCGAAGACCTACGGGCCGATCTACAAGCTCACGATCTTCGGCGCCGACATGTACGTCGTCAGCTCGCAGGAACTGGTCGACGAGCTGTCCGACGAGACGCGGTTCCAGAAGCGCATCCACGGTCCGCTCAAGGAGATCCGCGCGTTCACGGGCGACGGTCTCTTCACGGCCTACAACAGCGAACCCAACTGGGCCAAGGCGCATCGTCTGCTGATGCCGGCGTTCGGACCGCTCGGCGTGCGCTCGATGTTCGACCGCATGGTCGACATCGCGAACCAGATGTTCGTCAAGTGGGAGCGCTACGGGTCCGGCGCGGTGATCGACGTCGCCGACAACATGACGCGCCTCACGCTCGACACGATCGCGCTGTGCGCGTTCGACTACCGCTTCAACAGCTTCTACCAGAACGAGATGCACCCGTTCGTGGCGGCGATGGTCGAAGCGCTCGACGAGGCCGGGCAGCGCAGCCGCCGGCCGAACATGCTGTCCAACGTGATGGTATCCAGGAAGCGCAAGTACGAGGCCGACCAGGTGGTGCTCACCAGGGTCGCCGAGCAGCTGATCGTCGAGCGTCGCCAGGACCCCAAGGGCCTCGAGAAGCACGACCTGCTCAACGTCATGCTCAACGGCGTGGACAGCGTCACCGGCGAGAAGCTGTCGGACGAGAACATCCGCTTCCAGATGGTCACGTTCCTGATCGCGGGGCACGAGACCACCAGCGGCCTGCTGTCGTTCGCGACCTACCTGCTGCTGAAGAATCCCGCCGTGCTGATGAAGGCGCAGAAGATCGTCGACGAGGTGCTCGGCGACGAGCTGCCGCGCATCGAGCATCTCGCGCAGCTCAAGTACATCGAGCAGCTGCTGATGGAGACGCTGCGGCTGTGGCCGACGGCGCCGGCATTCGCGGTCAAGCCATCGGAGGACACCGTGCTCGCCGGTCGCTATCCGCTGACCGCGCGCGACACCCTGCTGGTGCTGCAGCCGATGCTCCACCGCGATCCGCTGGTGTGGGGCGACGACGCCGAGACCTTCGACCCGGACCGCTTCTCGCAGGAGCAGGCCGAGAAGCTGCCGCCCAACGCGTGGAAGCCGTTCGGCAACGGCGCGCGCGCCTGCATCGGCCGGCCCTTCGCGATGCAGGAGGCCCAGCTCGTGATGGCGATGCTGCTGCAGCGGTTCGACATCGTGTTCGAAGACCCGTCGTACCAGCTCGAGGTCGCCGAGACGCTGACGATCAAGCCGCACGGTCTCAACATCCGGGCGAAGGCCCGCGGGCACGGCGATTTTTCGCTCAAGAGCGCGATGCCCTCGGCGGCGCTGCGGCCGATGACGAAGGATGCGGGCGACGACGTGGTCCCCGCCGGAAACGCCGTGCCGCTTCTGGTGCTCTACGGCAGCAACACCGGCGCGTCCGAGATGTTCGCGCGTCGCATCGCGGCCGACGCTGCGCGGCAGGGTTACGCGGCGAAGATCGGCTCGCTCGACGAACATGCCGACACGCTCGCTTCGGGCACGCCGGTGGTCGTGGTGACGGCATCCTACGAGGGGCAGGCGCCCGACAACGCGAAGAAGTTCCTCGCATGGATCGAGAGCCGTGACGCGTCCGCGCTCGCCGGGGTGCCGTTCGCGGTATTCGGCTGCGGCAACCGGCAGTGGGCGCGGACCTACCAGTTCGTGCCCAAGCGCGTCGACGCGGCATTCGAGGCCGCGGGTGCGACCAGGTTGCGCCCGCGCGGCGAGGCGGACGCGGGCGGCGACTTCTTCGGTGCGTTCGACGAATGGTACGAGGGCCTCTGGTCCGACCTCGGCAAGGCGCTCGGTCACGCCGTCGCCGAGAAGCCGGCCGCCCCGACCTTCGACGTCGAGGTGCTCAAGGCAGGCCGCGAGAGCGCGTTGCAGCTCCACGAGCTCGAGCAGGCGACGATCGTCGACAACCACGAGCTGGTGAACCTGGCGAACGTCGATCCGACCCGCGCGCGATCCAAGCGCCACCTGCAGATCGCGCTGCCCCCCGGCATGCAGTACCGCAGCGGCGACTACCTCGCCGTCCTGCCGCGCAATGCGCCGTCGAACGTGCAGCGCGCGCTGCGCCGCTTCGGCCTCGCGACCGACACGCAGATCCTGATCCACAAGCAGTCGGGCGCGACCGCGTCGCTGCCGGCCGACTATCCGGTGAGCGCCTTCGACGTGCTGTCGAACTACGTCGAGCTCGCGCAGCCGGCCACGCGCTTGCAGATCCACCAGCTCGCCGACGCGACCGAGTGTCCGCCGGAGAAGAAGGAGCTGGAGCGCCTGACCACCGACGACGCGTACACGCTGGAGGTCCTGGACAAGCGCGTCAGCGTGCTCGACCTCGTGGAGCGCACGGCGTCGTGCAACCTGCCGTTCGCGGGTTTCCTGGCGATGCTGCCGCTGCTGCGCGCGCGGCAGTATTCCATCTCGTCGTCGCCGCTCGCCAACGAGGCCGAAGCCAGCCTCACGATCGCCGTGGTCGACGCGCCGTCGATGTCGGGGCAGGGCCGTTTCCTCGGCGTCGCGTCCACCTATCTCGCGAACCTGCAGGCCGGCGATCGGCTGGCCGTCGCGGTCCGTCCGTCGCAGTCGGGATTCCATCCGCCGGCCGATCCGGCCATCCCGATGGTGATGGTCTGCGCCGGCACCGGCGTCGCGCCGTTCCGCGGGTTCCTTCAGGAACGGGCCGCGCAGAAGGCGGCGGGTCGCGAGGTCGCCCGCTCCGTGCTGTTCTTCGGCGTCGACCATCCGGACGTCGACTATCTCTATCGCGACCAGTTCGCCGCGTGGGAGGCCGAGGGCGTCGTGGAGATGCGACCGGCCTTCTCGTCGCAGCCCGACGGCGACGTGACGTTCGTCCAGCATCGCGTGTGGAAGGATCGCCGCGACGTCGCGCAGCTGTTTCGAGATGGCGCGCAGTTCTTCGTGTGCGGCGACGGCAAGCACATGGCTCCGGCGGTGCGCGATGCCTTCGTGCGCATCTACCAGAAGGCGACGCAGATCGACGACGCCGGCGCTGAGGCTTGGGCGGACCGCATGGAGCACGAGCACGGGCGATACGTGTCGGACGTATTCGCGTGATGCACGTGAAGGCCTCATCACCCACGGTGCGCGCGTTGTTGCTGCTCCTGCTCGTCAGTACGATCACCCTGTCGCTGCAGGGCTGGATAGGTAGCTATACGATCTACGGAGACGACCTCAAGATCAAGCGTGAGGAGGTCCATCATGCGATTGTCGTCAACGAGCCTCCGCACGGCGGTACCTGGGCAGCGATCGGCGCATCAACCTTGAACATTCGGGTCGGCGTCGTCTATCTTGCCGAGGCCGTCCATCTCGCATCCGGCCTATCGATCAGCCGAACCTACCAGTTGATCGACACGGGTTTTCTTTTCGCGGCCTTGCTGGCGCTTGTGATCTACCTACGGCGATGGGTCGACGATGACTTGTGCCTTGTGGGCTTGCTCTACGCCGCCGCCGTACTTCCGCTGACCTATTTCCTTCACGCATTCCAGCCGTGGGATCGGCCGCAGTTGTTCCTGTGGATCGTGATGCTGGCCTGTGTGCGCGACCGTGCTTTCGTCCCGCTGTTGATCGTCCTCGCGGCGAGTATTGTCGTGAAGTTTGATTCGATCCTGCTGCCGGGCCTGTGGTTCATCGTGCACGTGTCCAGGAGAGCGTGGCGGCGCGCGATATTCGAGTCAGTCGCACTGGCGGTTGTGGCGGTCGGTGTCTATGCGTTCCTCAAGTGGTGGTTGCCTGCGCCGAACGAACCGGCACGCTTTAGTTTGCAGGCGATGCTCGGCCTGGTGCAGACCAACCTCGCGACGATCTGGGCGATGAATGTCCGCTACCCGCCGTTCCTCGTGTTCGCGCTACCGATCTTGTTGGCGCTGTTGGGGCTGTGGCGGCGCGATCGCTTCGTCGTGGGCTCGGTGCTGTTCGGCGGGTTGATGGCCTCAGTCTGGTTCCTGACGACGCACGCGGAGGAAGTACGTGCCGAGATGGTGCTGCTGGTGCTGTTGTTGCCGGCGGCGCTGCTGACGACGCGCGAATTGCTCGCTGGCGGGGCCGGACGGCATCGTTCGGCCTGACTGATCTGAGTGCAAGAGAGTCAAGTCCGTCTGATGACGGTCACAACGCTCAATAGACGGAGACACGATGACGATCGATGCGAAGCGACCCTGGACGACCCAATACCCGCCCGGCGTGCTGGCCGACCTCGACATCACGCGCTACGCGTCGCTCGTCGAGCTGTTCGAGGAGAGCTTCGAGAAGTACGCCGACCGGCCGGCCTACGTCTGCATGGGCAAGACGCTCACCTACGGCGAGTGGAACCGCCTGTCGACGGCGCTCGCCGCCTGGCTGCAGAGCAAGGGCCTGGTGAAGGGCGATCGCGTCGCGATCATGATGCCCAACCTGTTGCAGTACCCGGTCGCCGTGGCCGCGGTGCTGCGCGCGGGCTTCGTCGCGGTCAACATCAATCCGCTGTACACGCCGCGTGAGCTCGAGCATCAGCTGAAGGACTCGGGCGCGACCGCGATCATCATCCTCGAGAACTTCGCCACCACGCTCGAGCAGGTCATCGCGTCGACCGCGATCAGGCACGTCGTCGTCGCCGCGGTCGGCGACATGCTCGGCCTCGCGAAGGGCCTTCTGACCAACTATGTGGTGCGGCGCGTGAAGAAGGTCGTGCCCCCGTACACGCTCAAGGGGTCGACGCGCTTCCCGGTCGCGCTGGCGCTCGGCAAGAAGCTGCGCTTCGTACCGGCCGCGGTCGGGCCCGACGACGTCGCCGTGCTGCAGTACACCGGCGGCACGACCGGCGTGTCCAAGGGCGCGACGCTGCTGCACCGGACCATCGTCGCCGGGCTGATCGCCGCAGAGGCGTGGACGATGCCGGGACTTGCGCGCAAGAAGCTCAGCGGCCAGATCACGCTCGTCTGCGCGCTGCCGCTCTACCACGTGTTCGCGTTCATCACGTGCGCGCTGCTCGGCATGCGGCTCGGTGGCATGAACATCCTGATCCCCAACCCGCGCGACATGGCCGGCTTCATCGCGGAACTCGGCAAGTACCGCTTCCACGTGTTCCCGGCCGTCAACACGCTGTTCGCGGGACTCGCGGCGCAGCCCGACTTCGCGAAGCTCGACTTCTCGCAGCTCGCGATCTCCAACGGCGGCGGCACGGCGGTGCAGGAGGTCGTTGCGAAGAAGTGGCTCGCGATCACGGGCTGTCCGATCGCCGAGGGCTACGGGCTGTCCGAGACCTGCTCGGGCGTGACCTGCAACCGCACCGACACCGACGCGTTCACAGGCACGATCGGCCTGCCGCTGCCCAACGTGGAGCTGAAGATCCTCGACGACGACGAGAACGAGGTGCCGCTCGGCGAACGCGGAGAGATCGCGATCCGCGGCCCCCAGGTGATGCGCGGCTACTGGATGAAGGAGGACGAGACCGCACGGGTCATGACGAAGGACGGGTACTTCAAGTCCGGCGACATCGGCATCATGGACGCCGACGGCTACACGCGCATCGTCGATCGCAAGAAGGACATGATCCTGGTGTCGGGCTTCAACGTGTACCCGAACGAGGTCGAAGGGGTCGTCGCCAGCCTCGCCGGCGTGCGCGAGTGCGCGGTGATCGGCGTGCCCGACAAGAACTCAGGCGAGGCCGTGATGCTGTTCGTCGTCAAGGGCGATGCGTCGCTCGACGAGTCCCGCGTCGCAGCCTATTGCGCCGAGCATCTCACCGGCTACAAGAAGCCGCGGCACATCCGCTTCATGGACGACCTGCCGAAGACCAACGTCGGCAAGATCCTGCGACGCGAGCTGCGCGACAGCGTGATGAAGTCGATGGCGTGAGCGACGTGAGTGGCGTCCTCGCGGCGGTCGGGCCGACCGGCCCGCCGCGACGCTGATCGACGCCCGTCTCCCGTGCGTGCATGGCCGCCGTCTTCGATCCGGGCGCGTCGTCGCTGCGCGACGCGTTTCGCGAGGCGCATCTCGACCGTTCGTCGACGATCTCTGCGAACGGCATCGAACTGGCCTATCAATGCTTCGGCGACGCCTCGCGACCGGCGATGCTCCTGGTGATGGGCCTCGGCGCGCAGATGATCGGCTGGGACGACGGCCTGTGCGACATGCTGGCCGCGCGCGGCTACCACGTGATCCGCTTCGACAATCGCGACGCGGGCCGCTCGATCTCGCTGCGCGGCACTAACGTCCCCAACCGCTTCGCGCTGATCGCCGCCGCGTTGCGCGGCCGGCATCTGGTCGTGCCCTACGCGCTGCGCGACATGGCCGACGACAGCATCGGGCTGCTGGACGCGCTCGGCATCGAACGCGCGCACGTGGTCGGCGCGTCGCTCGGCGCCGCGATCGCACAGGAGATGGCGATCCATCATCCGCGCCGGCTCTCGAGCCTCACGTCGATCATGGGCATGACCGGCAACATGCGGATGCTGCGGCCGCGGCGCGAGGCGCTCGCCGTCTTCTTCGCACGGGCCGCCCCCACGGAGGCGGCGTTCATCGCCGGCTGGCGTTCCACCGCCCGCGTGATGCGGGTCGGCCGGTTTCCGGACGACGAGGCGCGCGACGTCCATCTCGCCCGCATCGCCTGGCTGCGCGGCCACAACCCCGACGGGAAGCTGCGGCAGTTCGCGGCGTTCCTCGATTCCGGCAATCGCGGCCCCGCGTTGCGGACTCTCACCGTGCGCACGCTGGTGGTCCACGGCGATGTCGATCCGCTCGTTCCGCTCGACGCCGGACGCGAAGCCGCGGCGGTGATTCCCGACGCCCGTCTGCACGTGATCGCGGGGATGGGCCACGCGCTGCCGATGCGCTTCTGGCCCGAACTCGTCGAGGTCATCGCGCAGCACGCGCGATGACCCGCGGGTGATCAGGACCATTCCCGGCGACGTCGCGCGTGTAAACATCTCGGCACTCGACGTGTCGGGCGTTCGAACCGGCTCGGTGGCCGACCTGTATCGTATGCGGCATGCGCGGCCGGTCCGCGTCAACGATCCCGCCTTCCATGCTCGAATCTTCCGTCGCCGCCCCCGCCATCGCCCACGTCACCGGCATCGACCTCTGCTACCAGTCCTTCGGCGATCCGGCGAAGCCCGCGGTCCTGCTGATCATGGGCCTCGGCACCCAGATGCTCGCGTGGGACGAGGTCTTCTGCACCCAACTCGCCGATCGCGGCTTCCACGTGATCCGCTTCGACAATCGCGACATCGGCAAGTCGACCTGGCTGGACCACGAGGACGTGCCGAACCCGATGGCGTTGCTCGCCAAGGCCGCCATCGGCGTCAAGCCGAAGGTGCCCTACACGCTCAAGCACATGGCCGACGACTCCGTCGGGCTGCTCGACGTCCTCGGGATCGCGAGCGCCCACGTCGTCGGCGCGTCGATGGGCGGCATGATCGGCCAGGTCATGGCGATCGAGCATCCGGACCGCCTGCTGAGCTTCACGTCGATCATGAGCACGACCGGCAACGCGAAGCTGCCGGCCGCGAAACCCGAGGCGACCGCGCTGTTGATGGCGAAGCCGGTCACCAGCGAGGACGAGTTCGTCCCGTTCTACAAGAAGCTGATGACGACGCTGCGTGCCGGCGACTTCCCGGAGGACGAGGCCCTCGACGAGAGCCGCGGCCTCGCCGCGTACCGGCGGGGCTATCACCCGGCTGGCAGCGGGCGCCAGCTCGCGGCGATCATCGCGTCGGGCAACCGCACCGAGGCCCTCAAAAGCGTGCGCGTGCCGACCCTGGTGATCCACGGCCGACCCGATCCGCTGGTGCCGGTCGAAGGCGGCATCGCGACCGCCGAAGCGATCCCAGGCGCGAAGCTCCTCATCATCGAGCGGATGGGCCACGCATTGCCGCTGTCGACCTGGGGGCAGATCATCGACGCGATCGTCGACCATGCGAACGTGAGCGACGGCGCGACGGACCGCTAGCGCGACAAGGCCACCGTCAGCGCCGGCGCCGGGCGTTCGATCATCACGCTGGTGCTGCCCGTGCGCGCGCGGCGCTGGTAGTCCTGGTACGCCGGCAGCGCGATCGCGGCCAGGACGCCGATCACGAACGTGCCGCCCACGATGACGAGCGCCCAGATCGACCACAGCCGCTGCACCCGGTTGAAGTGTTCGAGGCTGTCCCAGCGCTTGTTCTTCCACGCCCATTCGCGGCCCTTGAACCCGACCACGAAGGCCATGACGAAGCCGACGTACGGGACGAGGCAGAGCAGGGCGATCCACGTGCCGTTGAACGGACCCCAGATCCAGTTCAGCAAAAACGCGCCCCACGACCACCCCTTCACGCCGTCGGGGAGGGGTGCGTCGCGACCCGCCGGGGCGGTGCCTTGCGGCGCGCCGCAGTGCGGACAGACGACGGCCGTCTCGTGAAGTTCGTGGCCGCAGCCGCGACAGGGAACCATGCAACACTCCTGGACAAAGTGGGGTGGGTGGGCGCACCGGCATCGCGGCCGACGCGGGCCGCTGCGCGGCGCCACCCGAAGCGTAACGCCTTCGCGATGCCGCGGCCCGCGCATCGCCCGTCGTTCGATCACGCAACGCAGAGGTGTGGTCCATGAAGCGAATCCTGTCCTGCTGCGTCGTGTGGTGCGTCTTCGGCTGCGCGTCGGTCACGCAGCCCGCGTCCGTGACGGCCGCGCGCGAGGTGCTGGAGGTGCAGCGCCAGGCGTGGAACCGGGGCGACATCGACGGATTCATGCAGGGCTACTGGCGCAGCGCCGACCTGCGATTCGCCGGCGGAGACGCGTTCCGCAACGGCTGGCAGGAAACCATCGACCGCTACCGCAAGACCTATCCCGACGCGGCCGCGATGGGCCGGCTCGACTTCGATCTCGTCGAGGTCCGCGAACTGTCGGCCGACGTCGTCTACGTCTTCGGCAAGTGGGCACTGCAGCGCGAGCAGGACGCGCCGGGTCAAGCGCCGCACGGCCTCTTCACGCTGCTGGTCGAGCGGAAGAACGGGCAGTGGGTCGTGACGCGCGACCATACGTCGGCGGCGGAACGCTGACCCCCCCGGGACGGACCGGGCGGGCCACGTGACGGGCGCCGTCCGCTCGGCCGCGTCGCGTCGACGGCCCTCAGCGCGACGGATCGATCCGGCCGACGACCTTGAGGGCGCCGCCGTCGCGGGCGACGACGATGCCTTCCCCCGAACCCGGAAAGAGCCCGGTCAGCGCGGTGATGTTGACCTGATGGCTCACGACGACCAGGACGCCGGGGCCCCTCCACCCGAGCAGCAGCGCGCGGGCCGCGGCCGTCTGCGTCGCATCGTTCGCCGCATCGTCGAAGAACGAATTGAAGGCGGGTTCGTCCTTCGTGCGCCCGGGGAACGCGAGCTCGGCGGTCTCGTGCGTGCGGCACCACTGCGAAGAGAGCACCGCATCGACCGTGATGCCGCGCGCACGGAACGCGTCGCCGATCCGGGTCGCTTCGGCGCGCCCCTTCGCGTCGAGGTTGCGCTGGGTCCGGCAGTCGCCGAGCATGAAGCCCTGCGGGTCCCCGACGCCGGGCGCCGTGGCATGCCGCAACAGGACGATCGCGCCGCCGTGCAACGTCCGCCACGCGTCGTCGTCGGCAATCGCCGCGCTCGCCGCGCTCGCCGCGCAGAGGAGGAGGGCGGTCAGGACCGCACGGGCCGAGGCGGCGAACGAGGGGAGGCGATTGGGCGGGTGCACGGCGCTTCGATCACGCGCGGGCCGACGGGTTCCTGCAGCGCAGGGCGTGGCGCTCAGGCTTTTCCATTTCCGTCGGTCGCTTCGTCGTCGAGCGCGGCCGCCAGCCGGTGGCGCAGGCGGCGAAGCGTCGCCAGTTCAGCGCGGGGCGCCTGCAGCATCGGCCACAGCACACCGACCAGTTCGTCCGCCGCCGCGTCGATGTCGATCGGGCGATGCGCGACCACGGCCTCCCACAGGATGTGCTCCATCGGGCCGTAGATCAGCGAGCGCAGCAAGCGCAGCGGCACGTCTTCGCGCACCTCGCCCTTCGCCTGGCCGCGCGCCAGCAGGTCCATCAGCGGGGCGGTGTAGCGCCGCTGCAGCGGGACCAGCCGGTCACCGAACGGCTGGCCCTTCGCGCGGCCCTCGGACAGCACCAGGGCGCACATGCCGGTCCCCTGGTCCAGGAAGAGCCGCAGATGCGCCCGCACGACGAATGCGAACTGCGTGCGCACCGACTGGCCGCGCGGCATCCCTTCGTCGATCTGCCCGATGATCTCGTCGTACCAATCCTCGATGACGCGCACGCACAGGTCGCGCTTGCCGCGGAAGTAGGTGAAGATCGTCGCTTCGGAAATGCCCAGGCGCTCGGCGATCTCGGTCGTCGTCGCGGCCTCGTAGCCGCGGTCCGAGAACACGGCGCGGCCGACGCGGACGATGTCGACGATCCGTTGCGCCGACTTGGCGCTGCCGGCCACGCGACGCGGGGAGCGCGCGGCGGGTTGGACGGCGATGGGCTTCGACATGACGGCAGCCGGTGGACGGAAAAAGTTGAGGATATCTCAACATTTGCCCGCTGTCAGCGCTCCGTCCCGAGGGCCCGGCGCTGCCGGTCTCTTCTGCCCCGCATGCCCTCGGTCGATGACGCGTGCGGGCATCGCGATGCGGGTCGACCGGGAATGACGCGCCGCGTGCATGCCAGAACTTGCCCGGCCGATCCGGCTGGGCATTGCCCGGCCGCGGCACGCGACGCTGGTACGATGCTTCGGAAGTCGTCGCACGGAGCCCTGCTCCGTCAGACTGCGGCTGGGCCGAGGCAATTGTCGAGTGAAGCTCAATTCTCTGGCATTATGCGCCTTTTCCGGTGACCCAGATCACCTGCGCACCGCCGGATTCGCCGGTGCGCATCGAGAACACCAAACCACGGAGATCCGATGTCCCAGGTTCCGGCTCTTGCTTTCGATCTCGGCGACGACATCGCGCAGATGCGCGACACGATTTACGCCTTCGCCTCGAACGAGATCGCGCCGCGCGCGGCGAGCATCGACAGCGACAACCTCTTCCCGCCCGACCTGTGGAAGAAGCTCGGCGACCTCGGCCTGCACGGCATGACGGTCCCTGAGGAATACGGCGGCACCAATCTCGGCTATCTCGCGCACATCGTCGCGATGGAAGAGGTGTCGCGCGCATCGGCGTCGGTCGGGCTGTCGTACGGCGCGCACTCCAACCTGTGCGTCAACCAGATGCGGCGCAACGGCTCCGACGAACAGAAGCGCAAGTACCTGCCGAAGCTGGTGTCCGGCGAGCACGTCGGCGCGCTCGCGATGAGCGAGCCCAACGCGGGGTCGGACGTCGTCAGCATGAAGCTCAAGGCGGAACGCAAGGGCGACCGCTACGTCCTCAACGGCTCGAAGATGTGGATCACCAACGGCGGCGATGCCGACACGATGATCGTCTACGCCAAGACCGATGCCGAGGGCGGTGCGCGCGGGGTCACGGCGTTCATCGTCGAGAAGGGCACGGCCGGCCTGTCGTACGGCAGCAAGCTCGACAAGCTCGGCATGCGCGGCTCGAACACCTGGCCGATCTTCTTCGACAACTGCGAGGTCCCGGTCGAGAACGTGCTGGGCGAGGTCGGCGGCGGTGTGAAGGTGCTGATGTCGGGCCTCGACTACGAGCGCGCGGTGCTGTCGGGCGGCCCGCTCGGCATCATGGCCGCGTGCATGGACGTGGTGATGCCGTTCGTGCACGAGCGCAAGCAGTTCGGCCAGAGCATCGGCGAGTTCCAGCTCATGCAGGGCAAGCTGGCCGACATGTACACGACCTGGCAGGCGTCGCGGGCCTACGTCTACGCGGTGGGCGCGGCCTGCGACAAGGCCGACCACGCCCGCACGCTGCGCAAGGACGCGGCCGGCGCGATCCTCTACTCGGCCGAGAAGGCGACGTGGATGGCCGGCGAGGCGATCCAGGTGCTCGGCGGCGTGGGATACACGAACGAGTATCCGGTCGGACGGCTATGGCGCGATGCGAAGCTGTACGAGATCGGGGCGGGCACGAGCGAGATCCGGCGAATGCTGATCGGGCGCGAATTGTATTCGGAGTCGATGTGATCACTTCGTGTCATCCCGGCGAAGGCCGGGACCCAATCTCTCGAGCGACACGCGCATTCAAATGAGGCCCCGGCCTTCGCCGGGGTGACATGGTCAGATGGACACCCTCGATCAACTCTTCGCCAACAACATTGCCTGGTCCGCCGCGCAGACCCATCGCGATCCCGCTTATTTCGTCAAGCTCGCGAGACTGCAGGCACCGAAATACCTGTGGATCGGCTGCAGCGACAGCCGGGTCCCGGCCAACGAGATCATCGGCCTCGCCCCGGGCGGGGTCTTCGTGCATCGCAACGTCGCCAACGTCGTCGCGCACTCGGATCTCAACTGCCTGTCGGTCCTGCAGTTCGCGATCGACGTCCTCAAGGTCGAGCACGTGATGGTGGTCGGACACTACGGGTGCAGCGGCGTCCACGCGGTCGCCACGAACCAGTCGATCGGCCTGGCCGACAACTGGCTGCGCCACGTCGAGGACGTCGCGCTCAAGCACGGAGCGCTGCTCGACGCGCAACCCGGGCCCGACGATCGCGACGCGCGATTGTGCGAGCTCAACGTCGTCGAGCAGGTCGGCAACGTCTGTCGCTCGACCATCGTGCGCGAGGCGTGGGACCGGGGCCAGAAGATCGAGGTGCACGGCCTCGTCTTCGGACTGCGCGACGGACTGCTGCGCCGCCTGGGTTCGAGTGTCTCCGCGGCCGGAGGCTGGACCCCGTTCTACGAGACGGCGCTCGCCGACATCGGCGACGAGGACAAGTCGTTCATCCGGACCCACACCAGCGCATGAAGATCGAATCGAAGCTGAACCCGCGGTCCGAGGACTTCAAGGCCAACGCCGCCGCGATGCGCACCATCGTCGACGACCTGCGCGTGCAGGTCGCCAAGGTCGAGGAGGGCGGCGGCGCGTCGGCGCGCGCCAAGCACGAGGCACGCGGCAAGCTGCTGCCGCGCGAGCGCGTCAACCGGCTGCTCGACCCCGGCACGGCCTTCCTCGAGGTCGGCCAGCTCGCCGCGTTCGGCATGTACGACGGCGACGCGCCGTCGGCCGGCGTCATCACCGGCGTGGGCCGCATCGCGGGCGTGGAATGCATGATCGTCGCCAACGACGCGACGGTGAAGGGCGGCACCTACTATCCGATGACCGTCAAGAAGCACCTGCGGGCGCAGGAGATCGCCGAGCAGAACCACCTGCCGTGCATCTACCTGGTCGACTCGGGCGGCGCGTTCCTGCCGCGCCAGGACGAGGTGTTCCCGGACCGCGACCACTTCGGCCGCATCTTCTACAACCAGGCCAACATGAGCGCGAAGGCGATCCCGCAGATCGCGGTCGTGATGGGCTCGTGCACGGCGGGTGGCGCCTACGTGCCGGCGATGAGCGACGAGACCATCATCGTGCGCAACCAGGGCACGATCTTCCTCGCCGGGCCGCCGCTGGTGAAGGCCGCGACCGGCGAGATCGTGACGGCCGAGGACCTCGGCGGCGGCGACGTCCACACGCGCGTCTCCGGCGTGGCCGATCACCTGGCCGACAACGACAGTCATGCGCTGTACATCGCGCGGCACATCGTCGGCAACCTCAACCGCGCCAAGCCGAACGCGGTGAGCTTCGAGAGCGTCGACGAGCCGCTCTACGACCCGGCCGAGATCTACGGCGTGATCCCGAGCGACACCAAGAAGCCCTACGACGTGCGCGAGATCATCGCGCGCGCGGTCGACGGCTCGCGGCTTGACGAGTTCAAGTCGCGCTACGGTACGACGCTGGTGACTGGCTTCGCCCATCTGTACGGCATGCCGGTGGGCATCATCGCCAACAACGGCATCCTGTTCGGCGAGTCGGCGCAGAAGGGCGCGCACTTCATCGAGCTGTGCGCGCAGCGCGGCGTGCCGCTGGTCTTCCTGCAGAACATCACCGGCTTCATGGTCGGCCGCAAGGCGGAGAACGCGGGCATCGCGAAGGACGGCGCGAAGATGGTCACCGCGGTCGCGACCGCGCAGGTGCCCAAGGTGACGATGCTGATCGGCGGCTCGTTCGGCGCCGGCAACTACGGCATGTGCGGCCGTGCGTACTCGCCGCGCTTCCTGTGGATGTGGCCGAACGCACGCATCAGCGTGATGGGTGGCGAGCAAGCGGCGAGCGTGCTCGCGACGGTGCGCCGCGACGGGGTCGAGGCCAAGGGCGGGTCGTGGGCGAAGGACGACGAGGAGCAGTTCCGCGCGACGATCCGCCAGCAGTACGACCAGCAGGGGCACCCGTACTACGCAACGGCGCGGATGTGGGACGACGGCGTGGTGGATCCGGCGCAGACGCGGCGGGTGCTGGGGCTGTCGCTGTCGGCGGCGCTGAACGCGCCGATCCCGGCGACGAAGTTCGGGCTGTTCAGGATGTAGGTTTTCTCCTTCCCCCTCTGGAGGAAGGTCGGGTACTGGGAGCGCGCGCAGCGCGCTCGACGGTCGTGGTGCTGGTCGTCCGTCGCGCGCCCCCTGCCCAACCCTACCCCGGAGGGGGAGGAAGCGAGAACAACAGGAGACGCGGTTCATGCACGCATACGAAACGATCCAGGTCGTCGTCGCCGATGGCGTGGGGACCATCACACTCGATCGACCCGAGGTCCGCAACGCGTTCAGCGAGGCGATGATCGCGGAGCTCACGCGCTCCTTCGTCGACCTCGCGAAGAACGATCACGCGAAGGTCATCGTGCTGGCAGCCGCCGGCAAGGCCTTCTGCGCAGGCGCCGACCTGAACTGGATGAAGAAGATGGCCGGCTACTCCGAGGCCGAGAACCGCGCCGATGCCCTGCTGCTGGCACGCATGCTGAAGACCATCCACGACTGCCCGAAGCCGGTCGTCGCGCGCGTGCAGGGCGACGTCTACGCGGGCGGCACCGGGCTGGTCGCGGCCAGCGACATCGCGGTCTGCGTGCGCGAAGCCGGCTTCTGCCTGTCGGAAACGCGCCTGGGCCTGATCCCCGCGACCATCGGCCCCTACGTGATCCGCGCGATGGGCGAGCGTGCCGCGCGCCGCTACATGCTGACCGCCGAGCGCTTCGATGCGGCCGAAGCGCTGCGCATCGGCTACGTCCACGAAGTGGTCGACGCCGATGCGCTCGACGCCGCCGTGGCGCGCTTCGTCGACGTGCTCAAGGCCAACTCGTCGAACGCGATGCACGAGACCAAGCGGCTGATCCGCGACGTGGCGACGGCGCCGCTCGACGAGGCGCTGCTCGCGGACACCGCCGGTCGCATCGCGACGGTGCGCGCCTCGGACGAAGGACGAGAGGGGATCCGATCGTTCCTGGAAAAGCGGAAGCCATCGTGGGTCGCATGACGCTCCTGCGGTGTCGCCGGTTCATGACACGTTCACAGGGACCGAGTCCATGTTCAAGAAGATCCTGATCGCCAATCGGGGCGAGATTGCCTGTCGAGTGATCAAGACCGCGCGTCGCATGGGCATCGCGACCGTCGCGGTGTACTCGGAAGCCGACGCGAACGCGCGCCACGTGCGCCTGGCCGACGAAGCCGTGCTGATCGGCCCGGCCGCCGCGCGCGAGTCCTACCTCGTGGCCGACCGCATCCTCGAAGCCGCGAAGCGGACCGGTGCCGAGGCCGTGCACCCCGGCTACGGCTTCCTGTCCGAGAACGAGGGCTTCGCGCAGGCTTGTGCCGCGTCCGGCATCGTCTTCATCGGACCGCCGGTCGAGGCGATCCGAGCGATGGGGTCGAAGTCCGCCGCGAAGGCGCTGATGGGTGCCGCGGGCGTGCCGCTGACGCCCGGGTATCACGGCGACGACCAGGACCCGGCACGCCTGCATCGCGAGGCCGACGGTATCGGCTATCCGGTGCTCATCAAGGCGAGCGCGGGCGGCGGCGGCAAGGGCATGCGCCGCGTCGACCGGAGCGAGGACTTCGATGCCGCGCTGACGTCGTGCAAGCGCGAGGCGAAGAGTTCGTTCGGCGACGAGCACGTGCTGGTCGAGAAATACGTGCTCAAGCCGAGGCACATCGAGATCCAGGTGTTCGGCGACACGCATGGCAACGTCGTGCACCTGTTCGAGCGCGACTGCTCGGTGCAGCGGCGCCATCAGAAGGTGCTGGAAGAAGCGCCTGCGCCGGGCATGACCGACGCGCGTCGCGCGGCAATGGGCAAGGCCGCCGTCGACGCGGCGAAGGCCGTGAACTACGTCGGCGCCGGCACCGTGGAGTTCATCGTAGAAGCAGGCTCCGGCGGCGAGGACGGCAGATTCTTCTTCATGGAGATGAACACGCGGCTGCAGGTCGAGCATCCGGTCACCGAGATGATCACCGGCCTCGACCTCGTCGAGTGGCAGCTGCGGGTCGCGAGCGGCGAGCCGCTGCCGTCGACGCAGGACCAGTTGAGGATCTCCGGCCACGCGCTCGAGGCGCGCATCTACGCCGAGGACCCCGACAGGGGCTTCCTGCCGTCGACCGGCCGCCTGGTCCATCTCGCGCCGCCGCCACAGTCCGATCATGTGCGCGTCGACACCGGCGTCGAGCAGGGCGACGAGATCACGCCGTTCTACGACCCGATGATCGCCAAGCTGATCGTGTGGGGCAGCGACCGCCGCGAGGCGCTCGCGCGGATGCGCCAGTCGCTCGCGCAGTACCGCATCGTGGGCGTCAGCAACAACGTCGAGTTCCTCGGACGCCTGATTGCGACGCCGTCGTTCGCGCAGGCCGATCTCGACACCGGCCTCATCGAGCGCGAGCATGCGCTGCTGTTCCCCGAACATCGTCCGGTGCCGGGCGATGTCTGGCTTCTGGTCGCGCTCGCGGAGCTGCAGCGCGAAGCACGCATCGCGCGCGACGCGGCGGCCGCTGCGGTCGATCGCGATTCGCCGTGGCGCCTGCTCGACGGCTGGCGGCTGAACGGCGGGGCGCGGCGGACGATGACCCTGCGGCACGGCGACGCCACCCAGGCCCTCGTCGTCGAGACCAGCGGCGACGGCTGGCTGCTGGCGCTCGATGGCGAGCGCATCGCGAGCCATGGGTCGCTGACGGCCGCAGGAGACCTGCAGGCGCAGTTGGGCGAGCGGCGCCTGCGTGCGACGGTCTTCGCGTCGAACGATCGTCGCCAGGTGTTCTTCGACGGTCGCGTGTGGACCATCGCGATCGTCGACACGCTCGCGGTCGGCGGCGCCGGAGACGAGGTCGAAGGCGGCCTCAAGGCGCCGATGCCGGGCAAGGTGATCGCGCTGATCGCGGCGCCCGGCGCCGCGGTCGACAAGGGCGCGCCGCTGCTGGTGCTCGAGGCGATGAAGATGGAGCACACCATCACCGCGCCCGGCAAGGGCATCGTGAGGGCGTTCAACTACGCGGCGGGCGACCAGGTCGCCGAGGGCGCCGAGCTCGTCGACTTCGAGGCGTCCGCTTGATAGGTGTCGACTCGATTCCCTGCTGCGGCACGACCTGCATGATCCGGAGAGCCCCATGAACGCACCCCATCAGGCCCGCATCGTCGAAGTCGGCCCGCGCGACGGCCTGCAGAACGAGAAGCAGACCGTCACCACCGACACCAAGCTCGAACTGATCGCGCGGCTCGCGGACGCGGGCCTGCGCGCCATCGAGTCCGCGTCGTTCGTGTCGCCGAAGTGGGTGCCGCAGATGGCCGATCACGCCGACCTGATGCAGCGTCTCGTGCGCAGGCCCGGCGTGAGCTATCCGGTGCTTACGCCGAACCTCAAGGGGTTCGAGGCGGCGCTCGCGGCGGGGGCGACCGAGGTCGCGGTGTTCGCCGCGGCCTCCGAGAGTTTCTCGCAGAAGAACATCAACTGCTCGATCGCGGAATCGATCGCGCGCTTCGATCCGGTGTTCGCCGCCGCGCGCGAACACGGCATCCAGGTCCGCGGCTATGTCTCGTGCGTGGTCGCGTGCCCGTACGAAGGCCCGATCGCGCCGCAGGCCGTGGCCGACGTCGCGCAGGCGCTCTACGAGCGCGGCGCCTACGAGGTGTCGCTGGGCGACACCATCGGCACCGGCACGCCGTCGTCGGTCGAGCGGATGCTCGATGCGGTCGCGCGCATCGTGCCGATCGATCGCATGGCAGGCCACTATCACGACACCTACGGGATGGCGGTCGCGAACGTCGACGCCTCGTGGCGCTTCGGGCTGCGCACCTTCGACAGCTCGATCTCGGGTCTGGGCGGCTGCCCGTACGCCAAGGGCGCGACCGGCAACGTCGCGACCGAGGACGTGGTCTACCTGCTCGAGGGCCTCGGCGCCGACACGGGGATCGATCTCGATGCGCTGGTGGACACGTCCGCGTGGATCAGCCAGCGGCTGGGCCGCGAGCCCGGCTCGCGGGTCGCGCGCGCGATGCTGGCCAAGCGGGTGCCGGCCTGACGGATCGAGACGTGATGGAACCGCTGGTCGCGGGCGATCTGCGGCTCGAGCCGCTGACCGTCGCCCACGCGGACGAGATGTTCGACGTGCTGGCGGATCCGCGCATCTATCGCTACCTCGACGATGGCCCGCCGCCGTCTCGCGAACACCTGCAAGCCGTGTACACGCGTCTCGAAGCGCGTCGCTCGCCCGACGGCACGCAGCAGTGGCTGAACTGGATCGTCCGCGCATCGTCCGGCGCGCCGCTCGGCGTCGTGCAGGCGACCCTCGTGTCGCCGCGAACCGCCTGGGTGGCCTACGTGCTGGGGAGTCGATTCTGGGGACGGGGACATGCGCGTTCCGCGACGCGCGCGATGATCGACCATCTCGTCGCGCACTATGGAATCGGCGAGTGCCTGGCCACCGTCGAAGACGAGAACGCACGGTCGATCGCGTTGCTCGAGGCGCTCGGCTTCCGGCCCGCGAAGGCGGTCGAGAGAGCCGACCACGACCTCACGGCAACGGAGCGGTTGTTCGTGCTCGCGTGCGCGCCCGGCTGATCGCGCGTCGTGCCGATCGTCGACCTTCGCCGGAATGATCCGCCGTCCGATGCCGTTTGCAGTCCACGGTAACTCCGTCTCGCGACCGCCGACGTATCTGATGCGGTAGACGAGTCCCGCATTGCGCGACTCCCGAACAACCCCCGTTCCTCCCTGGAAACTCCATGTCCCGACGCTTCAAGCTGCTGCTCGCTTCCGCACTCGCCACCTCCACCCTGGCAGGTGCCGCCTTCGCCCAGACCCCGGCGGCTCCCGCGCCCAGCCGCCTGCGCGGCGAGATCGTTTCGCTCACGGGAGACACGCTCGTCTTCCACCGCGCCAACGCCGACAACGTGACGATCGATTTCAAGTCGGACGTGCAGGTCGGTGCGGTCAAGAACGTGAAGCTGGCCGACATCAAGCCGAATACCTTCGTCGGCGTGGCGTCGCTGCCGGGGGCCGACGGCAAGCTGACGGCCAAGGAGGTGCTGGTGTTCCCCGAGACGATGCGCGGCAGCGGCGAAGGTCATTACGCGTGGGACCTGCTGCCCGGCTCGATGATGACCAACGCCAACGTCGACACGGCCGTGCAGTCCACCAGCGGCCGCGAGCTGACGATGTCCTACAAGGGCGGCACGAAGACCGTGCTGGTGCCCGAAGGCGTTCCGGTCGTGACCTTCACCGAGGCCACGCGCGCGGACGTCGTCGCCGGGAAGAAGGCATTCATCGTCGCCAAGCCGGTCGAGCCGGGCAAGTACACCGCGCTGCGCGTGATCGTCGAGAAGGACGGCGTCGCCCCGCCGATGTGAGGGGTCTTCAACGGAACGACGCGGCCAGGTCCCGGCTCGACTTCGCGAGCAGGCTCGCGTCCACGCCAACGGCGACGAAGGTCGCGCCGAGGTCGAGGTAGTGCCGCGCCAGCGTCGGGTCGGTGTTGAGGATGCCGGGCGCCTTGCCCGCTGCCAGCACGCGGGCGATGCCGTCGTCGAGCGCCGCCACCACTTCCGGCGCGCCAGCGTTGCCCTTGAAGCCCATCGAGGCCGACAGGTCGGCCGGACCGAAGAACACGCCGTCGACGCCGTCGGTCGCGGCGATCGCGTCGAGGTTGTCGAGGCCGCGCTGCGACTCGACCTGCAGCAGCAGGCAGAGGTCGTCGTCTGCGGAGTGCAGGTACCCGGTGTCCTGGTTCCAGCGCGACGCGCGCGCGATCGCGGACCCCACGCCGCGCACGCCTGCAGGCGGGTAGCGCGTCGCCGCGACCATCGCCGCGGCCTGTTCGGCGGTCTCGATCATCGGGATCAGCAGCGTCTGCGCGCCGATGTCGAGCAGCTGCTTGACGAGTGCGGTGCGGCCTTCGACCGCGCGGACCACCGGGTGCGACGGATAGGCGGCCAGTGCCTGCAACTGCGCGAGCGTCGACCGCAGGTCGTTGGGCGCATGTTCGCCGTCGATCAGCAGCCAGTCGAAGCCGGCCGTCGCCACGATCTCGGTCGTGTAGGCGTTCGCCAGGGCGAGCCAGCAGCCGATCTGCGGCCGGCCCGCCGCCAGCGCCGCCTTAAAGACATTGGTCGCCATGTCAGCCCGGGTGGGTCGGGTCGACCCACAGGACCTTCTCGGGCTTCTCGACCGGCTCGATGTCGAGATTGATCGCGACCGCCTCGCCGTCGCTGCGGCAGAGCACGCATTCGAGCACCTCGTCGGCGCTCGCGTTGATCTCCTGGTGCGGCACGTACGGCGGGATGTAGATGAAGTCGCCCGGTCCGGCCTCGGCCATGAACTCGAGCTTCTCGCCCCAGCGCATGCGCGCCTTGCCGCGCACGACGTAGATCACACTCTCGAGCGGGCCGTGGTGATGCGCGCCGGTCTTCGCGTCGGGATGGATGTGCACCGTACCGGCCCACAGCTTCTGCGCGCCGACGCGCGCGAAATTGATCGCCGCCTTCCGGTCCATGCCGGGGGTCTGCGCGGTGTTGGGGTCGAGCTGGTCGGCGCCGACGACGCGCACGCCGTCGGTCTTCCAGCGGGCCTCGGGGGCCGCGTGATCAGGAGAGGAAGCCATCGCGATGTCCTTTGCGGAAGTCCGGAACGACCCGACGAGGGTCGGTGCTTCTCGTGCGAGCCGAAGCATCGCACGACCGATCGGGTCCGCGGCATCGACATCGGGTATCGTCGCCGTCGCATTGCCCCAACCTCCAGGAGAACTCATGCACCGTACCGTCCCTGTCCTCGTCGCGGCGGCCGCGCTTTTCGCGACCTGCGCTTTCGCCGAAGAGCGTCTGCCGACCATCCCGCCGGCGCAGTACACCGCCGACCAGAAGCAGGCCGCCAGCGACTTCGAGGCGGCGCGCAAGACTCCGGTCTTCGGGCCCTTCGAGCCGCTGATGCACAGCCCCGAGGTGATGTCGCTGTCGCGCTCGATGGGCGACTACCTGCGATACAAGTCGTCGATCGGCAACACGCTCAGCGAGCTGGTGATCCTGGTCACGGCGCGCGAGTGGTCGCAGGACTTCGAGTGGACCTTCCACCTGCCGATCGCGATCAAGGCGGGCATCCGCAAGGAGATCACCGAAGCGATCGCCGATGGGCGGCGGCCGACCGACATGAACGCCGACGAGACGATGATCTACGACTACACGACGGAACTGCTGCGCAACAAGCGCGTGTCGGACACGACCTTCGAGAAGGTCAAGGCGCGCTTCGGCACCAAGGGGGTCGTGGACACCACCGGCATCGCCGGCTACTACACGTTCCTGGCGATGCAGCTCAACGTCGCGCAGTACAAGAACCCCAAGGATTCGAGCAAGTTGCCGCGCCTGCCGGAATAGGACGTCAGGCGAAGCGGAAGGCGATGCTGCCGAGCGGTCCGTAGTCCGCGTGGAAGGTGTCGCCGCGCGCGGCGACGACCGGCCGGGTGAACGAGCCGGCCAGCACGATCTGGCCGGCCTCGAGCCCTTCGTCGTAGGGAGCGATCTTGTTGGCCAGCCAGGCCACGCCGTTGCCCGGATGGTTGAGCACGCCGGCGGCCACGCCGGTCTCCTCGATCACGCCATTGCGGTGGAGCAGGGCGGCGACCCAGCGCAGGTCGACGTCGTCGGGCCGCACGGGAAGGCCGCCGGTGACGATGCCGGCGTTGGCCGCGAAGTCGGAGATCGTGTCGAAGACCTTCCGCATCGCCTTCGTGTCGCGGTCGAACTGCTCGATGCGCGCGTCGATGATCTCGAGTGCCGGCGTCACGTACTCGGTGGCGGCGAGCACGTCGAACAGCGTGATGCCGGGGCCGTGCAGCGGCTTGCCGAGGACGAATGCCAGCTCCACCTCGACGCGCGGAGCGATGAAGCGGTCGAACGGGATGTCGCTGCCGGCCGCGAAGAACATGTCGTCCATCAGCGGCGCGAAATCGGGCTCGTCGATCTGGGACGACTGCTGCATCGCGCGCGACGTCAGGCCGATCTTGCGACCCCGGACCGCGTGGCCGTCCGCTTCCTCGAGCGCGACCCAGGCGCGCTGGATCGCGTAGCCGTCGTCGATCGTCATGTCCGGATGCGCGGCGGAGAAATGCCGCAGCGGCACGCGGCTCTTTCGCGCATCGTAGAGCTGGCGTGCGAGCGCGAGGACGGTCCCGGACGGCAGCATCGGATCAGTCCGTCATCGTGGTGCTGAGGAACCACGTCATGAAGCCGCAGAACGCGACGGCGAGCAGCAGCACGATCAGCAGCCGGCCGAAGTAGGGACCGCCTGGGGTGTCCTGCTGACCGATCGCCGGTTCCTGCGGAGCGTCGTCGTCTTGCGGGTCGTTCATGCGGGATTTCGTCGGGGTCCTGCGTGGGGCAGGTCTCGGGGGGCTGCGCGGGGCACGATCATAGCGCGGGTGCCGGCGTCACCCGCCGGCCTCCGCGCCGGTTTCCACCGCGCCGGGAGCGGCGGTGAGGTCGAGCCGACCGCAAGTTCTAGGCCAAAGGACGAACTCCGGATGGCTTCGTGTCCGACGAGAGGCCCCGTGCGCAAGAGTTAACGTCCGCTTGCTCCGCGGCGCTCGTGTCCCTGCTGCGATCTCCCACTCACCATCCATTCGAGGATTCCCCATGGCGAAGAAACCAGTCAGCGCGAAGAAGTCCCCCGGCAAGGCCACGGTCGACGCAGCCCACAAGGCCGTCGAGCCGACGCTGCACCTGCAGAAGGGCGCGATCCAGTCGCACGAGACCCAGAAGTTCGGCGACCTGATCCCGATGCCCCACGGCTTGTCTTCCGACGTCGTCCGTCAGAGCGTCAAGGCTCTCAACACAGTGCTGGCCGACACCATGACGCTGCGCGACATGTACAAGAAGCACCACTGGCAGGTCGTGGGCCCGACGTTCAACCAGCTCCACCTGATGTACGACGAGCACTTCACCGCGCAGGTCGCGCTCGTCGACACGCTGGCCGAACGCATCCAGATCCTCGGGGGCGTCTCGCTCGCCATGGCCGCCGACATCGCGGAAGCGACCAACATCCCGCGTCCGCCGAAGGGACGCGAGCCGGCGTCCGTGCAGCTGTCGCGGCTGATCGACGCGCACACGCTGATCATCAAGGAATCGCGCGCGCTCGCCGAGAAGGCCGGGGACGACGGCGACTCGGGCACCGACGACCTGCTGGTCAGCGAAGTGCTGCGCACCAACGAGCTGCAGGTGTGGTTCCTGTCCGAGCACCTCGTCGCGGCGTCCCCGCTCTGAACGCAACGGTCGGATTACCGGCCGAGCCGGTGATCGTCGAAGCGATGGACCAGGACTCGCCGCGGGCACGCACGCCGAAATGGGATGCCGTCCTCCTCGTGTGCAAGGAGTGCGGCAAGCGACGCGGCGCGCCGAAGGATGCGAAGCCGAAAACGCTGGCGGGTGACCTGCGCACGTTGACGAAACGCGATCGCAGCCGGTCGCGCGTCGTGCTTTCTCCCTGTCTCGGCCTGTGCCCCAAGGGCGCGATCGCGGTCACGCGGGTCGGCGAGGCTACGGCGTCGAGCCTGGTCGCGATCTCGCGTCGCGGCCAGATCGAGCCTTGGTACGTCGAGGCTAGGCGCCCTCGCGGAACACCACCGTCCGACGACCGTTGAGCAGTACGCGGTGCTCGGCATGCCACAGCACCGCGCGCGACAGCACGACGCTCTCGACGTCCTTGCCGATGCGCACGAACGCATCGCCGTTCAGGCCGTGGCCGACGCGCACGGTCTCCTGCTCGATGATCGGGCCCTCGTCGAGATCGCTGGTCACGTAGTGCGCCGTGGCGCCGACCACCTTGACGCCGCGTGAGTGCGCCTGGTGGTAGGGCTTCGCGCCCTTGAAGCTCGGCAGGAACGAGTGGTGGATGTTGATGCAGCGGCCTTCGAGCTGGCGACACATGTCGTCCGACAGGATCTGCATGTAGCGCGCGAGCACGGTGAGCTGCGCGCCGCTGTCGCGCACCACTTGCAGGATGCGACCTTCCTGACCGGCCTTGTTGCCGGCCATGGGCAGGTAGTGGTACGGGATGTCGTACCAGTCGACCATGCGACGCATGTCCTCGTGGTTCGAGACCACGCCCACCACGTCGATCGGCAGTTCGCCGGCATGCCACTGGTGCAGCAGGTGGTTCAGGCAATGGCCCTGCTTCGAGACCGCGAGCAGGACCTTCAGTCGTTCGTCGGACAGGAACAGCTTCAGCTCCGCGGCGAAGCGCCGCGCGACCGGCGCCATCACCTCCCTGAAGTCGTCGAGCGTCACGAAGCGTGTGCCGGTCGGACGGAACACCGTGCGCATGAAGAAGAGGCCCGTCTCCTCGTCGCCGAAGTGCGACGACTCGGTGATGAAGGCGTCGGCCGACGCGAGCGCGGAGGCCGCGGCCGCGACGATGCCGACCGCGTCGTTGCAGCGGATGGTGAGGATGTAGCTCGGATTCACGGGAACGGCCTTCGGGCTGGCGGGGTTGGGAGAACTCAAAAGAGGCCGACGATGCGTCCGTCGCCGTCGATGTCGATCGCGTTCGACGACGGGACCGCGGGCAGCCCCGGCATCGTGAGGATGTCGCCGCACACCAGCACCACGAACTCGGCGCCCGCCGCGAGCCGCACTTCGCGGATGTCGATCACGTGGCCGCTCGGGGCGCCACGCAGCGTCGGATCGGTCGAGAACGAGTACTGGGTCTTGGCGATGCACACCGGGTAGTGCCCGTAACCCTGCGCCTGCAACTGGTCGAGCTTCGCGCGGACCTTGGTGTCGGCGCTGATGCCCGAGGCGCCGTAGATCTTGGTGGCCACCGCCTCGCACTTTTCCCACAGCGTGGCGTCGTCCTCGTAGACGAAGCGGAAGTCGGCCGGCGTGGTCTCGGTCAGGCGCACCACCTCGCGAGCGAGCTCCTCGGCGCCGGCACCGCCGTCGGACCAGTGCTTGGCCAGCACCACCGGGACCTCGTGATGGGCGAGCTTGCGCGCCAGCAGCGTCCATTCGGCCGGCGTGTCGCGCACGAATTGGTTCACCGCCACGACGCACGGCAGCCCGTAGTGGTTGCGCACGTTGTTCAGGTGGCGCTCCAGGTTCGTGACGCCCTTCTCGAGCGCCGCGAGGTTCTCGTCCTGCAGGTGGGCCGCAGCGACCCCGCCGTGGAACTTGAGCGCGCGGATGCTCGCCACGAGCACCAGCACGTCCGGTCGCAGGCCCGACTTGCGGCACTTGATGTCGACGAACTTCTCGGCGCCGAGGTCGGCGCCGAAGCCGGCTTCGGTGACGACGAAGTCGCCCAGCTTGAGCGCCGCGCGCGTGGCGATGACCGAGTTGCAGCCGTGCGCGATGTTGGCGAACGGGCCGCCGTGCAGGATCGCCGGGTTGTTCTCGAGCGTCTGCACCAGGTTCGGCTTGATGGCGTCGCGCAGCAGCGCGGTCATCGCGCCTTGTGCCTGCAGCTGCTTCGCGGTGACCGGCTTCTGGTCGCGCGTGTAGCCGATCACGATGCGACCGATGCGCGACTTCAGGTCGGCCAGGTCGTCGGCCAGGCACAGGATCGCCATGATCTCGGAGGCGACGACGATGTCGAAGCCGTCCTCGCGCGGATAGCCGTTGGCCGGGCCGCCGAGGCCGACCGCGATGCTGCGCAGTGCCCGGTCGTTCATGTCCATCACGCGCTTCCACGTGATGCGCCGCACGTCGATGCCGAGCGCGTTGCCGTGGTGGATGTGATTGTCGATCAGCGCCGACAGCAGGTTGTGCGCGAGGGCGATCGCGTTGAAGTCGCCGGTGAAGTGCAGGTTGATGTCTTCCATCGGTACCAGCTGCGCGTGCCCGCCGCCGGCCGCGCCACCCTTCATCCCGAAGACCGGTCCGAGCGACGGCTCGCGCAGGCACACGACGGCCTTCTTGCCGATGCGGTTGAGGCCGTCGGCCAGGCCGACCGACGTGGTGGTCTTGCCTTCGCCCGCGGGCGTCGGGCTGATGCCGCTGACCAGGATCAGCTTGCCGTCGGGCCGGTCCGCCAGGCTCGCGAGGTAAGGCAGCGAGATCTTGGCCTTGTAGCGGCCGTAGGGCTCCAGCTCTTCCTCGGGGATGCCGAGGCGCTCGCGCGCGAGCGAGACGATGGGTTGCAACGTGGCGTTCTGGGCGATCTGGATGTCGCTTTGCATACGGATGAGTTTCCTTCGGGTCGGGCGGGCGAGCGCGCTGGAACGCGATTCTCGCCGAAACCGGGCCTTGTGGCCGACAAAGTGGGCCTGCCACGGCTTCTGGTACGCGTCGATCGCGCGCAAGATGCCGTGGCCGACCCCCGTCCTCGGACGGTGTCGACGCCCGAATGCACAGACTGAGATCCCGATTGCCCTCGCCCGATTGCGCACCCCTGCACGATGCCCTGCGCGCGCAGGTCGACCAGCAGTTCCTGCCAGGCGTCTCGACGGCGCTGCTGCGCGGACGCACGGTCGTCGATCGCTGGTGCTACGGCGATGCCGACCGCGAGGCGCAGGTCGCGCTGCGCGACGACCACCTGTACCGCATGTTCTCGAATACCAAGCTCGTCACGTCGTGCGCCGTGATGCAGCTCGTCGAGGAAGGGCTGATCCGCCTCGCCGATCCGGTGGAGGCGTATCTCCCCGAGCTCGACCGCCTGCAGGTCCTGCGTCCGGGCGCGACGCGGATCGACGACACCGAACCGACGCACACGTCGATCACCATCGAGCATCTGATGACGCACACGTCGGGGCTCTCGTACGGGCTGTTCGATCCGGGTTCGCTCCTGTTCGCCGCCTACAACGAACGCCGCGTGCGCAACCCGGCCCGGCCGCTGGCCGACATGGTCACCGCGCTGTCGACGCTGCCGTTGTCGTTCCATCCCGGGACGGCCTGGGAATACTCGATGGCGACCGACGTGCTCGGCCGGCTGATCGAGGTGGTCCGGGGACAATCGTTCGGCGAGGTCATCGCGCGCCGGATCTTCGCGCCGCTGGGGATGGTCGATACGGGCTTTCGGGTCCCGCAGAGCGAGCGCCACCGGCTGTGCGCGCTGTATGTCGGCGCCGACCTAGCGGACCCGACGCGCCCAGGTCTGTCGCGTGCCGACGACAAGCCCTATCCGGGCGCCTATCTGGAGGACTGGCCGCTGGAATCGGGCGGCGGCGGCCTGGTGTCGTCGCTCGACGACACGATCCGCCTCGTGCGCAGCCTGCTGCCGGACGGCGACACGCTGCTGCGGCCCGAGACCATCGAAGCGATGTTCCACAACCGGCTTCCCCCGCACCTGTGCGTGCGTTTTCCGAACCTGCCGCGATTCACGCATCGCGGTTTCGGCCTGGGGTCGTCGGTGACGCTCGCGGCCGGTCCCGGCGAGCCCGACGCGATCGTGGGCGAAGTGGCGTGGGGCGGGCTCGCGGGGACCGTCTGGTGGATCAACCCGCGCATCGGCATCGCCGGCGTGCTGATGACGCAGCGCTGGTTCGGGTTCGAGAATCCGTTCTCGTACGTGTTCAAGCGCGAGGCTTATCGCGCGCTGGGGTTCTGAGTGCGGGCACGGATGAAGCGGTCGCGCGGCCGGCGTCCAGGAAAGGGGGAGCGACTGAATTCAGTTAAACCGGGTCGGTGTCGATAAGCCATCCAGGGCCGCTGCGCTGCGGGTCGCGATCGTACCCACGTCATGCCGATGAAGAACCCGTTTTCGATGCTCATCTCCCGCCTCAGCGTCGGCCGCAAGCTGATGCTGATCTATCTGCTCGACCTGTGCACGGTCATCTTCGTCAGCGGCATCCTGATCAACGAGAAGTACATCGCGATCGATTTCGCCCGCAAGGAACTGGCCGGGAACGCCTACATCGCCGCGCTGCGGCAGCCGCTCCTGGAGACCGCTGCGATTCATGCAGTGCCGTCACTTCCGCATGACCGGAGCGTCCTGGCGGACGCCGTGCGGACCGGGGAGTCGCGGCATGGGGCCGACATGGATTCCGCAGGGCTCAACGCGGCCTTCGCCAACGCGCTCGATACCGGAGCCTCCGGGCAGGGTGCGCGACCTGCCGCCTCCGAGAAATCGGCGCTCACCGACGGACGGGAGCTGCTGACCCGGATCGGCAACGCGTCGAACCTGATCCTCGACCCGGATCTGGACAGCTACTACACGATGTCGCTGATCCTGCTGCGCTATCCCGAACTGCTCGAGACGACGCACGACATCACCGCGCAGATGCAGGCGTTCATGGCGACGCAGCGTCCGATGACGAACGCGACGCAGACCCGCTACTTCATCCTGGAAGGACGGCTCGATGCCGTCACGAAGGGGATCGAGAGCGATTTCGTCGAAGCCTTCGCCGGCTCTTCCGATGGACGTCTGAAGAGCGCCCTCGATCCGCAGCGCGCCCGGCTGCTCGCAAGCATCGATGCGTTCCGCACCGCATCCCGCGCGATGCTGGGTACCGAGGTCGGGGCGACACAGCTCACCGCCGTTTTGGCCACCGACGACAACCTGCTTCGCGTGCTCGACACGGTCTGGATGCGCTCGTCCAACGAGCTCGACCGCCTCCTGGACGAAAGGGTGGCCGGCTTCTTCCATAAGATGTGGCTGCATCTCGGGACCGCGTTGTTTCTGCTTTGCCTGATCTTTGCAGCGGTCACGACCGTCGCGCGCCAGATCGCCGTTCCGCTCCGCCGCCTGTTGAAGGTCGCCGAGTCGGTCGTCCGTGATGGCGACCGGGGGGTCCGCGCCGAGTGGAGCAGTACCGACGAGATCGGTCGCCTGGTCCGGGGCTTCAACGGGATGCTGGATCAGCTGGCCTCCGTGCGGGGTTCGGAAAGGGAGTTCGCGGCCACCGCCCGCGCGGCGGTCGCGCAGCGCGAGTTGGTCGAATCGCTGCCGATCCCCATGATGGTGACGGCGATTCCCACCCACGAAGTGCTCCACGCCAACGAACTGGCGCAGGCGTGGATCGGCGCAGAGGGATCCGATCCATGGGCGGCCGGCCTGGATCCGACCGTGCGGTCGCGCTTCTTCCAGCGTCTCGCCGACGAGGATGCAGTCAACGAATTCGAAGTTCTCTGGAAGGGAAGCACCAAGCCGGTCTGGGCATTGCTTTCGGCGCGACGGCTGGTCTACCAGGGCCGGGCGGCGGTCGTCACCGCGTTCACGCCGATCAGCCGCATCAAGCTGCTCGAGCAGCGGCTCGGGCTGTGGGCGAAAGTGTTCGAGGCCTCTTCGGAAAGCATCATGATCGTCGGCGCGGACCACCGCATCCGCAGTGTCAATCTTGCCTTCTCCCGCAGCACCGCACACGACATGCGCGACGTGATCGGGGAGTCGCCCGACTTCCTGCTGGCCGACAACGAAACCGAGCAGCAGGCGAAGCCTTCGTTCGACGCTTATTGGCCGCTCGTCGAGACGCGCGGGGCCTGGCAGGGCGAGGTCCGGATCCGGCGCCGGGACCTCACTTCCTATCCCGCATGGATGGTGATCAGCGCGGTTCGTGACGCAACGGGCAGCCCGACCCACTTCGTCTGCACGTCGCTCGATATCAGCGAGCGCAAGGCCAGCCAGGAGCGCATCAGCTTTCTGGCGCAGCACGACGCACTCACCGGACTGCCGAACCGCTCCCTGTGCACCGACCGCCTGCGCGACGGGGTGGCGCAGGCCGTCGACAGCGGCGAGAGGATCGCCGTGCTCTTCCTCGATCTGGACCATTTCAAGACGATCAACGACTCGCTGGGCCATCACATCGGCGACGGCCTGTTGCGTTCCGTGTCACGACGCCTGCTCGACGCGGTCAGGACCGGCGATACCGTCAGTCGTCTCGGCGGCGACGAGTTCGTCGTCGTGCTGCGGGGCGTCGGAAGCAGCCAGGATGTGCTGGAGTCGGTCGAAAATCGGCTGGTCACTTCGATCCGCAGGCCGCACGTCGTGGCCGGTGTCGAACTCCAGCTGACCTGCAGCGTGGGAATCGCGATCTATCCGGACGATGCAAGCGGCATCGACGAGCTCATGCGTCGCGCCGACGTCGCCATGTACCAGGCAAAGACGTTGGGCCGCGACTCGGCGCAACTCTTCACGACGGAGCTGGATGAACGCGCGCAACGCAAGCTGACGCTTCAGTCGCATCTGCGACAGGCGCTGGACCGCGCCGAACTGAGCCTCCACTACCAGCCGAAGATCGATGCGTCGGATCGTTCTCTGGTCGGCGTGGAGGCGCTGCTGCGCTGGAACTCGGCCGGGCTCGGTCCGGTCGCGCCGGTGGACTTCATCGGCGTCGCCGAGGAGACCCGGCAGATCCTGCCGATCGGCGCCTGGGTCGTCGGCGAGGCGATTCGGCAGCATGCGCAGTGGAAGGCCGACGGGTACGGGGAGATTCCGGTATCGATCAACGTGTCGGTGGTCCAGTTGCGTAGCGGCGAACTGGTCAACACCTTTCGTGATGCGCTCCGGCTCCATGGCGTGGCGCCCTCGGCCATCGAAATCGAACTGACCGAGTCGACGCTGATGGACAGCCAGGACGGCACCCTCGGGCAGCTTCTCGCATTGAAGGACCTGGGCATCAAAGTCTCCGTGGACGACTTCGGCACCGGCTACTCGAGCCTGACCTACCTGAATCGGTTTCCCGTCGACACGATCAAGATCGATCGCAGCTTCATCAGCAATCTGCTGGTCAATCCGGCCGACTTCGCCATCACGCGCGCGATCATCGGACTCGGCCATGCGCTGGGATTGACCGTCATTGCCGAGGGCGTCGAGACCGAGGAGGTCGCTCTGGCCTTGAAGGACGCGCGCTGCGACTTCCTTCAGGGCTATTACTTCTCCAGGCCGCTGACCGCGAGCAAACTGGTCGATTGGCTCGACCATCGGTCTCCATCGGCGGCCGTCGATGCGCGTTTGAAATGGGTGATGTCCGAGGACATCCTTTCATGACGGAGGCACCCGACTGGGCGGCAGCAGCCGGAGGTTGGAAGGAGCGACCACGCACGCTCAAGTAATTCGAGGGACTGCCGAGAATTGCAGCATGGACGTGCGTCATGCGTTCCTCTCGGGTCTTCTGTTTGGCGGAGCGGTGCAGGGCGATACGGGCGCATGACGTGCGGCCCTCGGTATTCGCGAGGGAATGAAGATCCTTTCGCGGAGCGGCATGGCAAGGCGAGGTCGTCACTAGTCGAAGCGGCGGCTAGAGGCGATGGCTCACAGGGAGTCGTCAGGCGCACCTGTGCTTCCAGCCCTACGCATGGGCCCATGGCGGTCTCGACGTTCCGGCCTTCAGAGGGCTTCGCATCGCATCTTGTTTTCCCATGCCCTGACCGGCGCCGTCGAGACGCGGCGAAGCACCTCGTCACCCGGTTTCCTCCCGCGTTTCGTTCTCCGACCGCCCGAGACCATTTGGTCAAGGCGAAAAACCGGTTCACCCGACCCGCAACTGTGTTTCACATACAAGGCTCCCGATGACCCTCCCAGTGGCCTTGCGTGGCCTCACCGCCGCCCGCATCGGGCCTTTGGCGGTGTCGTTGATGGGCGCTTGCCTCGCCGCCGCATCGGGTCTGTGGATGCACCGGGAGAACGCGGCGCAGGCCGCGGCCGACTTCGAGCGCAGTGCCGCGCGCGTTGCGAGGGTCGTGGAATCACGCATCCTGCAGCCGGTCTACGGGCTCAAGGGGGCACGAGGCCTCTACGCGGCCGTCGAACAGGTCCACCGTCGCGAGTTCCGTGCCTACGTCCAGTCTCGCGACCTGCCGCGGGAATTCCCCGGTTCGCAGGGCTTCGGCTTCATCGAGCGAGTATCCCGCGCCGAGGTACCCGCCTTCGTGGCCGCGGAGCGGACCGACGACGCGCCGCAGTTCGCGGTCCGCGCGCTGGCCGCGACGGACCACGACGACCTCTACGTCATCAAGTACCTCGAGCCCGCGGCGTCCCATGGTCCCTGGCTGGGCCTGGACATCGGATCGGAACCGGTTCGACGCGAAGCGGCCGAGCGCGCGGTGGCGACCGGACTGCCGACGGTCACGGCGCCCATCACGCTCGGGGAGGACGGCCAGGGTGGTCGCGGATTCCTGCTCTTCGTCCCCGTTTTCAGACAGGGGTCCGACCCGGCCACACCGGCCGAGCGGCGTCAGGCGCTGGTCGGACTGCTGTTCGCGCCCATGGTGGTCGGCGAAGTCCTCGCCGCCAATCCGGAGGTGGTCTCCGGGATGGTTCAGTTCCAGCTGGCGGACGTGCATTCCGGCGATGCGTTCTTCGACACGGGTGACGGTTCGGCGACGGGCTCGGGGAGCGCATCGCCGGCCATGGAACCCGGCCGGTTCCGGGACGAGCGCAGGGTGTCGCTGCCTGGCGGCGAGGGGTTGCTGCGGGTGCGAAGCACGCCGCTATTCGACGCCGCGCACGCGAACGTCTCGCCATGGCTTTCGTTCGCCGGCGGCGTGCTCGCCAGCGTCCTGCTGGCTGCCGCCCTGGCCATGCTGTTGCGTCAGCAGGCGTCGCTGCGCAGTCGCGCGGAGGCGCTCGCAGAAGGCCTGACCGCCGACCTGGACCGATTGGCGCAGGTCGCGCGACACACGACCAGTGCCGTGCTGACGACGGACCACGACCAGCGGATCAACTGGGTCAACGAAGGGTTCACGCGGCTGACGGGCTACAGCGGCGCACAGGCCACTGGCCGGACGGTCGAGGCCTTGCTCGGCGCAGGGACTCTTGACGCGTCGGCACGTCGGGAACTCGCCTCGTCCATCGCGGCCGGTCGGCCGTGTCGGGTGGAGGTCTCGCTTCGTGCCGCCGACGGGCGCGAGGTCTGGCTCGACCTGGACGTGCAGTCGATGCGCGATGCGCGGGGCGCGTTGACGGGCTCGATGCAGATCGGGTCCGACATCACGGAACGACGCCGGACCCAGGAGCGGCTGGAGAGCGCCTTGCGCGACACCGACGCGCTGCTGCGCGTCATCAACACGCATGCCATCGTTTCCGTGACCGATCGCGCTGGCCGTATCGTCGAGGCCAACGACGCCTTCTGTTCCATCAGCGGCTACACCCGGGAAGAATTGCTGCAGCAGAACCACCGCATCGTCAATTCCCGCGTGCAGCCGCCCGCCTTCTGGGTCGACATGTGGCGCACCATCGCGGCCGGCAACCCGTGGCGTGGCGAAGTCTGCAACCGCAACAAGGACGGCCGGATGTATTGGGTCGACACACTGATCGCCCCGTTCTTGGATGCCGACGGACGCATCGAGAAGTACGTCTCGATCCGGACCGACATCACCGTCAGCAAGAACGCCGCCCGCGAACTGGCGCGCCAGCGCCGGCGCCTGGACAACATCCTGGAAGGCACGCAGGTCGGCACCTGGGAGTGGAACGTCGAGACCGGGGAGACCGTGTTCAACGAACGCTGGGCCGAGATCGTGGGCTACAGCCTGGCCGAGCTGATGCCGACGACGGTGGATACCGTGTCGCGCCTGACCCATCCGGAAGACGTCAGCCGCGCGAGCGTGCTGCTGGAGCGGCACTTCAACGGCGATCTGCCCGTCCACGAATACGAGGTGCGGCTGCATCACAAGGCCGGCCACTGGGTCTGGGTGCTCGGGCGCGGCAAGCTGTTCAGCAGGAGCGAGGATGGTCGCCCGCGCTGGATGGCCGGCACGATCATGGACATCACCGAGCGCAAGCACGCAGAAGCCGCGCTGCGCGCGAGCCAGACGCTGCTCGACAAGACCGGACGCATCGCCGGCGTGGGCGGCTGGGCCCTCGAGTTGGACGCGCAGAGCATCCACTGGAGTGACCAGACCTGCCGCATCCATGGGCTCGAGCCCGGTCACCAGCCGCTTCTGGAAGAGGCGATCGGCTATTACGCCCCCGAAGCGCGCGAGACCGTGGCGCTCGCGGTAAAGCGCTGCATCGACCACGGCGAAAGCTTCGACCTGGAGCTGCCGATGGTCACGGCGCAAGGCCGGTCGATCCTGGTGCGCTCGGTGGGCGAGCTGGAATCCGCCGATGGCCGGCCGGTGCGCCTGGTGGGCACGTTCCAGGACGTCACGGCGCGGCACGGGCTGGAAGCCGACGTGCGACGCCAGAGCGAGGTGCTGACCAGCGTGATCGAGAACCTGCCCTGCGGCGTGAGCGTCTTCGACAGCGAGTTGCGACTGGTCGCATTCAACAGCGAGTTCCGCCGCCTGCTCGACTTTCCGGACACGCTCGTCGCGGGCCCGACCACGCGATTCGAAGACGTGATCCGATTCAACGCCGAGCGCGGCGAATACGGACCCGGCGACGTCGAGGCCACCGTGCAGGCGATCGTCCAGCGTGCGCGACAGGTGACCGTGCAGCATCAGTTCGAACGCGTGCGCCCCAACGGCATCCCGCTGGAAATCCGCGGCGGCCCGATGCCCGGCGGCGGCTTCGTGACCACGTACACGGACATCAGCGAACGCAGGAACGCGGAGGCCGAGGTGCAGCGCAGCTCGCAGCTCCTGCGCGGCGCCATCGAAGCGCTCGACGAAGCCTTCGTGCTGTACGACGCGGATGATCGATTGGTCTTCTGCAGCGACAAGTACCGCGAGGTGTATGCCAGGACGGCGGAGCTGATCCAGCCCGGCGTGACGTTCGAGGAGATCGTGCGAACGGGCGCCGAGCGGGGTCAGTACCCCGAAGCGCTGGGACGGGTCGACGCGTGGGTCGCGGAGCGCCTCGCGGCCCATCGCAACGGCGACCGGAACCTGATCCAGCGCCTCGACAACGGACGCACCCTGCGGGTGATCGAACGCAGGATGCCCGATGGCCATACGGTGGGTTTTCGCATCGACATCACCGAGATCGTCCGGGCGGTGGAGGTCGCCGAGGCCGCGTCGTTGGCCAAGGGCCAGTTCCTGGCCAACATGAGCCACGAGATCCGCACGCCGATGAATGCGATCCTCGGCATGCTGGCCTTGCTGAAGAAGACCGAGCTGACGGTGCGCCAGCGCGACTACGCCGGCAAGACGGAAAGTGCGGCGCGATCGCTCCTGGGACTGCTGAACGACATCCTCGACTTTTCCAAGGTCGAGGCCGGCAAGATGACGCTGGACCCGCATCCCTTCCGCTGCGACCAGCTGCTGCGCAACCTGGCCGTGATCCTCGCAGCCAACACGGGGGGCAAGCAGATCGAGTTGCTGTTCGACATCGACCCGAGATTACCAGCCGTGCTGGTGGGCGACGCGATGCGCCTGCAGCAGGTGCTGATCAACCTGGGGGGCAACGCGGTCAAGTTCACGGCCAAGGGCGAGGTGGTCGTCTCCGTATCGGTGCTCCAGCGGATGGGCGAAACGGTGACGCTGGAATTCGCCGTGAGCGACTCGGGCATCGGCATCGCGCCCGAGAACCAGACGCACATCTTCAGCGGTTTCTCGCAGGCGGAAGCCTCGACGACGCGTCGCTTCGGCGGCACCGGCCTGGGCCTCGCGATCTGTCAGCGCCTGGTGGGCCTGATGAATGGCGAACTGCAGCTCGATAGCGCGCTGGGCCGCGGCAGCCGTTTCCACTTTCGCATCGAACTGGCCGTCGGCAGCGAGCAGTCCAGCGCGGACCTCGCGCCTTTGCGTGTGCGTCAGCCGTTCCCGCTGCGCGTGCTGATGGTCGACGACAACGCGCTCGCACGCGAACTGCTGGCGAGCATGGCGCAGTCCCTGGGCTGGCAGGTGACGCTGGCGGACAGTGGCGCAGCGGCGCTGGCCTGCCTGGAAGACGCCGACGCCCCTTTCGATGCGGCGTTCATCGACTGGCAGATGCCGGGCCTGGATGGCTGGCAGACCTGCCACCGCATTCGCCAACTCTGCGCGAGCGGCACGAGGCCGCTGCTCATCATGGTCACGGCCCATGGAGCCGAGATGCTGACGCAGCGCAGCGACGACGAACAGACGTTGTTGAGCGGCTTCCTGGTCAAGCCGGTCACGGCGTCGATGCTCTACGACGCCGTCGCCGATGCGCGCGCCGACCCCGACGCGCTGATGGCGTCGCGCACGGGTTCGTCGCCGGAAGGACAGCGCCTGGCCGGCCTGCATCTGCTCGTCGCGGAAGACAACGCCAACAATCAGCAGGTGGCGCGCGAGCTGCTCGAAGCGGAGGGGGCGCACGTGCAGATCGCCGACAACGGCCAGCTCGCCGTCGAGGCGGTCGCCGCGGCCGACCCGCCCTTCGACCTCGTTCTGATGGACCTGCAGATGCCGGTGATGGACGGATACACGGCGACCCGGAAGATCCGCGAGAACCTGCCCCACGCCGCGCTGCCCATCGTCGCCATGACCGCCAATGCCATGGACGCCGACCGCGAGGCCTGCCTGGCTGCAGGGATGGATGAACACATCGGCAAGCCTTTCGACCTGGATCACCTGGTGGCCGTGCTGCGACGCCTGACGGGTCGTGCGGCGGGGCCTGTCGCGGGACGCGGCCTCGACGATCCCGGCGCAGCGCTGCCGGCGGCCGTGCGCGCCGCCGCCGGGGCTGCCGGGGTCGACATCGAACGGGCGCTGGCCCGCCTGGGCGGCAAGCGCAAGGTCTACGGCCGGGCACTGCGCAGCTTCACGACCGATCTGCGGCTGCTGCCGCAACGGCTCGACGGCCTTGCGCTGCGCGGCCAACGCGACGAGTTGCGCCGCGAGCTGCACACGCTCAAGGGGCTGGCCGCCACCATCGGCGTCACGGCGCTCGCCACGCTCGCCGCCGAGGCCGAGGCACGACTCGCCGGCGGGTCACCTGCCGGCGACGAGGCTGAATGCGTGAGACGGGTCCGGGCCGGCATCGACACCGCGGTGGGGCCCCTGGCATCGCTTTGCGACGCGCTGGATGGCGGAGAAGGCGCTCCCGCCGCCGCTGTTCCCCGCGCCGCGCTGTCGCCGGTCGACACGGCCGTGCTCGCCAGCCACCTGCGGACCCTGCAGGGCTTGCTGCAGGCATCGGACCTGGATGCCGCAGACGCATTGCAGACCCTGCGCGGACAGCTGCCGTCGGCTAGCGGGGCTCGGCTCGACGCGCTGGAAACGGCGGTCGAATCGCTCGAATTCGAATCCGCTCTGTCGAATTGCGACGAGTGGCTGCTGGAGTGTGAGTCATGAACCTTTTCGAACCCGGTCTCGCCGGCCTCCTGGCAGCCGTACCGCCCGTTGCCGAACAGAGGCCCCGCCTGCTTGTCGTCGACGACCAGCGCGTCAACATCCAGGCCCTGTTCCAGGTCTTCCAGACCGACCACAAGGTGTCGATGGCCACCAGCGGGGAGCAGGCGCTCGCGCTGTGCCGCAGCCAGCCGCCCGACCTGGTGCTGCTGGACGTGGTGATGCCGGGCATGGATGGCTTCGAGGTCTGCAAGCGCCTCAAGGCAGACGAGGCCACGAAGGACATCCCGGTCATCTTCGTCACCGGTCACAACGACGAAGAGGCGGAGACCCGGGGGCTGGATGCGGGTGCGGTGGACTTCATCTCCAAACCCATCAATCCGCGGATCGTGCGGGCGCGGGTCAAGACGCATCTGACGATGAAGCGGCAGGCGGACCTGCTGCGGCAGTGGGTCTACATCGACGGCCTCACGGGGGTGTACAACCGCCGTTACTTCGACGAGCACCTGCAAACGGAGTGGGCGCGTGCCGCGCGTGTGGGTTCGACGCTCAGCGTCGCGCTGGTCGATGTCGACTTTTTCAAACGCTACAACGACCACTACGGCCACCAGGCCGGTGACGAATGCCTGCGGCGCGTATCGGCGGAAATGAAAGCCGCGCTGAAACGGCCGACCGATGTGGTGGCCCGCTATGGCGGCGAGGAGTTCGGTCTGCTGCTACCCGACACCGATGCGGACGGCGCGCTGTACCTCGCGAATGAAATCCGGCAGCGACTGCGCGAGGCGAAGATCGAGCATGTGGACTCGAGCGTCGGTCCCTGGCTCACGATCAGCGTCGGGATCTGCACCTTTCCGGCAGTCGCGGCCGGGACCGCCGAGACCTTGCTGCGCGAGGCCGACACGCAACTCTACAGGGCGAAGTCGGGTGGCCGTGATCGATGCTGCGACGCGAGACAGGTTTAGGTTTTCGTGCGTTCACGGGAGACTCCGGACACAAAGCGGGGAACGCGCGACATACGCCTTCGCGATCGCTGCAGATCGCAGGGCCCCCTGACGAACAGGCGGGGGCCATTGGACACGACGCAGACATGAGTCGCGAAGCAATCGTCATCGCGATCATCCAGATGGCCCACAGCCTCGGTTTCAAGACGATTGCGAAAGGCGTCGAAACGGACGCCCGGGGGCCGATTCGTGGCTTTGAAGCAAAGGCATCAGATGAGGTTTACCCCCACTCTCCCCCCATCTTGGAAAGACACGCAACGATGACGGCGATCGAAGGAGAGGATCGAGCAGGACGACAAAGCGCGCACGCAGTCCGACGAAGAAGCCAGCGACATCGACACCAAGGAAAATCGTGGTCCGCGATTTGGTTGAGGCCAACACACAAGAGGCTCGTATCGCTTTAACGCCAAGCCTCAACGCCGCTGCGGTGCTCGAAGTCTTCGGGACGTGGGTTGGCGGCGACGAAGCTCCCGATATTGGCGACCTGGCGGCTTCGCTTTCCGCCGGAACCCGCGAACTGTGGGCTGGCGACATGAAACGCGTCGAAGCGATGCTCTATTCGCAGGCGCACGCGCTCCAAGGGATATTCGTGAGCCTGGCACGGCGGGCGGCGAAGCAGCAGCATCTGAAACAATGGGATGCCTACATGCGCATGGCGTTGAAGGCGCAGGCGCAGTGCCGCATGACTTTGGAGACCCTGGCGACGATCAAGAACCCGCCTGTAGTGATCGCGCGGCAAGCGAACATCAATAACGGCGGGCAGCAGCAGGTGAACAACGGAGCGCATGGCGACGCGCCGGGTCTCCCCGTGCACGCGGAGAATTTCGCAATCCAGCAAACCGAACTATTGGAGGCAACCGATGGCCAACGGCTGGACATTCGAGCGACGAGCACGGCAAGCGGCATTGATCCGCACATGGAAACCGTGGGAGCAATCCACCGGCCCGCGGACGCGTGACGGCAAGGCTCGCACTGCGCGCAACGGGTTCAAGGGCGAGCGCTGGCGTGAGATGCGCGAGTTGACGAAGGCGCTGAACAAAGTGCTACGCGAGCAGCGGGACGGTCTTCTGCGGGTAACGCGCTGCCAGCCCGGGAGCTAACTTTTCGCGACTAGCAGGATTCGGCCAGAAGCCGACCTTCGCGAAGGTCGGGTTTGGTGGACGCTTTCAACATGCCGTTCATCGGTTGTGCAAGAGGTGTTCGCCGGCACAATCCTCCGCGTGAGCCAGCCACTACGACTTGACTGCGAAACCGACCATCCCGCGGAAGCTTCCGTGCTGGCCGCCTTCGGCTGCACCTCTGCGCCGTTGAATGTATTCCTCTCTGATCCTTCGCACATTGCGCACTTCGAGGCAAACTTGCAAACCATTCCTGTCGACTTCGATCGCTTCCTGTTCCGGCGCGACAAGGAGACCCTCGGGACGCCGGCCGCAGGAGCTCTGCTGATTCCACGGAACACGTGTGCCTGCTGGCACGACTTTCAACGATCGTGCCGCGGACCCGAGTGATACGGCTGGCGCGGTTCCGGTGCTTAGTGGGCGGCCGCACGCGGCATCCGGAAAAACGCTGATTGCCCACGGCTCGCGCGGCGCCCACACTTGTTGTCGGCAACCTACTCGTGCCCGGTAGGTGCGATCGTTTGGCTGCGCGCGCAAAGCGCTTGGAGGAACCGATGACACCCCGCAAACTGTTGATCCTTGCAGTCACCGCAGCAGCCCTCGCCTTTGGCGGGGTCGCACGTGCCGATTCCGTCGATCAGGACCGCAACAACGCCGATGGCCGCGGCGACGGCTTCATGATCTGGAGCCCGGACCTGGCCGGGCCCAACGGCAATGCCTTTCCGCCGGCGAACGTGCTGAACGGTTTCGGCTGCACCGGGGCCAATGTGTCACCTGCGTTGAAGTGGCGCAACCTGCCGGTGGGCACGCGTTCACTGGCGCTGCAGGTCCACGATCGTGACGCCCCGACCGGTGCCGGCTTCTGGCATTGGGCCGTGTACGACCTACCTCCGACTGCGATGGGCCTCGCGCGCGGCGCGGGCAATCACGCGGTTTCATTGCCCCGTGGCGCATACGGCGGCAACACCGATTTCATGGACACCGGTGCGACGGGCGAGAACGGCAACTATGGCGGCCCCTGCCCGCCTGCCGGCGACGTGCAGCACCACTACACCTTCACGCTGTATGCCCTGGCGGTCGATCATGTCGCTACGGCCGGCGGCATCCCCAGGAGCGGCAGCGCCTCTCTTTACAGCTTCGTGCTGAACAAGGGCCTCGGCAGCGCGCTACTCGGCCAAGCCTCCTTCTCGGCGACCTACGCTCGCTGAACTGGTCCGTTGCCAACGCGCCAGCCAGCCAATGCGAGGCGTAGGTGGCTGACGCCGGCGTACGGGCTGACGAGGCCGCCAATACATCGGCGTGCACCGGAGCCGACTGACAGCCAAGGGTCGATTGCCGGCCCGCACGACTGACCGCTGACCGGCATCCTATTTTTCTGGCTCTGGCGCTCTGGTCCTGCCCTTAGGTGACCGGCAGCTTCCCGTCTGGTCCTGTCGCTCAGTTGGCGAGGTCGAACGTCGGCAGATGGCACGATCCTTTCAGTCGCAAAAACTTAGCTCCCGGGCTGTCAGCGCGTTACCCATTGTTGCCCGTCGCCGCGCGATGTGATGCGACTGCCTCACGCGTTGGCCGCCGAAAGAGACGATTGGCAGAAGTTCTCGCTGGTGTTGAAGATCGAGGCGTCGGCTGTGGTTGCGAGCTTGCCGGAGATCTTGGTCCAGGCCGCTTCACGCCAGCCTACGGCAATCATTGATTGCCAGGGGCGACCTGGCTGTCGAGATAGCCTTTTGGCCGGACCGCAGAAATGCAGGAGGAAATCCTCTGGCTGGCCGAAGCGGCGCATTCAGCGGTGATCTCGGCGAAACAGGTGCTCGAGCAACTGGTCAGTAAAGGGACTCCGGCGCGTAGCTGCTCGGCTTATCTTTTCAATCGGTCTGCCGACAAGCCGTGAATGCAATTCGAACAGTCTCGATACCTCGCCTACAAGCGCAAACTGATCGTCGGCTTTGTATTGTTGCTTACGGTTCTCGTGCTCGCTTTGAGCTGGAAGTTGCGAGCGTCGTATCTCAACGACCGGCGGACGGCCGAGGTACAAACAAAGAACTTCGTCCAGGCGATGGACGCGCATGTTGTAAATGTGATAGAGATCGTCGATGCCGCGCTGATGCGGTCGGCTGATGCCTTGGCGATGCTCGAGCAGGACCAGCTCAGGAATCCAAATGCCGTTCGTCAGTCCCTCGCGGCCTCGGGACGTTCGCCAGATACGAACTACTGGCTGATCTTCCTTGACGCCGACGGTAACGGCGTGGTGGCGTCTAACGGTCTTCCGATCGCTGGCATTTCCTATTCGGATCGACCGTACTTTACCGCTCATGCGAAGGGCGCCGACACGGGGCTCTTCGTGGGTGAGCCGCATGTCGGCAAGGTGTCTCAGCGACGTATTTTCTTCGTCAGCCGAGCCGTTCGGTCGTCGACCGGACGCTTGCTCGGAGTCATCGCCGCACCGATCGACGCGGCTGTGCTTGCAGGCGTTTTTCAAAATGCACTGTTCGAGCCAGGACTGACGGTCACGCTCGCTCATACAGATGGAAAGGTCATTGCGAGGGCGCCACGCTTCGAGGAATCGTTTGGTTCGGACATCACGACCTCGCCACTGTTCGATCAGTTGAAGAATGGACCGAGCGGGACTTACGAAGCAACGAGCATCATCGACGGTACAAGACGGATGTTCTCGTATCGAAGCTTGGTCGGCTTGCCCCTGGTCATCTCCGTCGGGATGGCGAGCGAAGCATGGACCGCCGGTCTCATCGACGACCTCCTTGTCGCAGCCGTCGCTCTTGGCGTCATCCTTTTGATCCTCCTGGTCAGCGGACGGTTCGCCCTAAGCAGTTTTCGCCGCATCAATGCAAGCGAAGCCGAGTATCGGCTGCTCGCTGGCGATCTGCGTGCGGCGCGCGAGGAGCTGGCCCACCGCGAAGAGCGAATGCGTCTGGTCACGGATCACGTGCCGGCACTCGTCTCTTACATCGATGTAGGACAGCGATATGTGTTCGGCAACGCCGCGCACGCGCAGATCGAGGGAATCGATTTCAGGACGATGGTCGGGAAGACCGTGCGGCAGGTGCATGGCGATGCGGCTTACCACCTTGTCGTCGACGAGATGGATCAGGCCCTGCGGGGCGAGCCGGTCGTGTTCGAACGGGCGGTCGACGTCGCGGGTGTGACCCATCACTGGAAATTCGCATACACACCAGACTTTGTGAACGGAAAGGTAGTCGGCCTGTATTCCGTTGTGACGGACATGACCAACCGGCGGCGGGTCGAACAAAACCTCCGTTCGCAAGCCCGTGCTGATGCATTAACTGGGTTGCCGAACCGGGCTGCGTTGTATGAGCGATTGGAGCAGGCTATCCAGCGATGTTTTCGACACTCGGCGAAGCTTGCGTGCCTGTATCTGGACATCGACCACCTCAAGCAGGTCAACGACTCGCTGGGGCATGCGTCGGGGGACACGCTGCTGCGCCAGTTTGGCGCCCGACTTCAAGCATGCGTCCGGGCGACCGATCTGGTTGCGCGGCTTGCTGGCGATGAGTTCGTCGTGGTGATCGAAGGCGTAACAAATGCGTCCGATGCTGAGAACGTCGCAACGAAAATTGTCGACGCGATGCAAGTCCCGTTCACGATCGATGGCGACGTACGAGTGGTTACCGCCAGCATTGGCGTCATCGTCTCCGACGGTCGCGACGAAGACCCTGACTCGGTGCTCAAGAAAGCAGACAGTCAACTTTATCTTGCGAAAGAGCTGGCCCCGCTGATCTGAACAGATCCGATCGATTTATAAGTGGACGCTGCGGGGTTCAGGCTGCCAGTTCCAGAGTCTGCGGCAGTCCTGCGAAGTACACCACGTCGGGCGTGCGGGCCTGGT
>Ga0209724_1000138_pt1 | contig 89311 bp, 74 predicted proteins | sample grotaG_FD_184143 | JGI IMG/M metagenome (GOLD analysis project Ga0209724, IMG submission 184143) | Glacier valley bacterial and archeal communities from Borup Fiord, Nunavut, Canada, to study Microbial Dark Matter (Phase II) -... | ecosystem: Environmental > Aquatic > Freshwater > Ice > Glacier ...
GTTCCTGTGGTTCCGACCGACTAAAGTGTCGTCCGATGCGCTCCGCCATCCTGTTAAATTTCTCTCGCCAACTGCTGATGAGGTCGTCTTCCGTCTCTGTGTCCATGCCCACCCTTTCTTATCATTTCAAAGGGTCGCGCCTTTATTGCTAAGGGTCGCTGTAGTACTAGCGAAGGCTTGATCAACGCCGTCTTAAAAATATTCAACATTGGCCCCTTTCAATGGCTGGACAGCCCCATGTCGGCACTGCCCGCGATCATGCTCATGTCGATCTGGCAGGGCGTCGGCTTTCAAATGGTGATCTATCTGGCTGGACTGCAAGATATTTCGGACGAACTGTATGAGGCGAGTTCGATCGATGGGGCGGGACGTTTGCAGCAGTTCCGCTTCATTACGCTGCCGAATTTGTGCAATACTACTGTGTTCATCGCCATCAGCACCACCATCTTATCGTTCAAGCTGTTCACGCAGGTGCAGGTCATGACATCGGGCACGGGCGGGCCAGAAAATAGCACAGTGACCATGATGCTGCATCTGGTTGAAGAAGGTTTCAAAACGCAGCGAGTGGGCTACGCTTCCGGGATCGCCGTGATCTTCATCATCATTGTACTGAGCATTGCGTTAGTTCAGCGCCGCATTTTTCGCGAACAATAGAGATAATAGAAAGGGTTATTGCAATGAGCGCAATTCAGGTACTCGACAAAACAGCGCTGCAGCCCGTTACGCGCCGCATCCGTTGGCGACGCGGGGTTTTCCTTGCCCTGGATTACGGACTCATGATCGGGTTGGCGCTGTTTTTCATCTTTCCAGTCGTCGTCATGGTCAATGCATCATTCAAGCCGGAGCAATACGTGCAAGCGGATATGCACACCTTGTATGCTTTTGCGCCACGACAAATCACCTTGCAGAATTATACGTGCCCCAATTATCAGAACAAAGCGAATTGGTGTACCATGCCCGGCATTTTCGAGCTGGTCCCATTCGGACATATTCTGTTCAACTCGTTATTCGTGGCGACGTGCGGCGTACTGGCCGGGCTGCTCGTCAACAGTCTGGCCGCTTATGCGCTGGCACGGCTGCGCTGGCGTGGTCGCACATTGGCGCTGAGCGTCATTATTGCACTGATCATCATTCCGTTCGAGACGTTGGCGATTCCGCTGCTCCTATTGGTGAATTCCCTGCCCTGGATTGATGGTCGCACCACCTGGATCGACAGTTATCACGTTCAGATCATCCCGTTTGTGGCCGACGCCTTTTCCATTTTTCTGTTCTATCAATTCTTCATCGGCATCCCAAAAGATTTTGACGACGCGGCCAAAGTGGACGGCGCTAACCAATGGATGATCTATTGGCGGATCATCGTGCCATTATCACGCCCGATCTTTGCGACCGTCGCGATTTTGCAGTTTCTCGGCTTTTGGGGCGGCTTCTTGTGGCCGCTGATGGTCACGCGCGGCGCAGAGTTCCGCCCGCTGACAATCGCAATGGGCGTTCTGTTCACTACCAATCCGCGCCAATGGGGTGACATCATGGCGTATGCCTCGCTGGTGACGGTGCCTGTGCTGATCGTCTTTTTGATCTTTCAAAAGTGGTTCATTCAAAGCGTGGCATCCAGTGGGATCAAGGGCTAATCATGCGCGTTCAACCCCTAATTACTGATACTGAGAAACGCTGATACTGAAAACGTTGCTGAATCCTAAAATCCAAAAACTTCATATGATCGGCAACGTGTACATGGAACATACACGTCACCTGGGGTACACTTCAGCGGTCGGTTCATGAATCCAAACAATCAGTATGTTAGCGATTAAAGGGTACTTTATGCGCCGGTTAGCCATTAGTTGCGTGTCGATCATCGTCGTAATATTGTTTATCTCTGGAATCGCAAAACAGGCTGCTGCGGCAACCCCAACACTCATCAACACGGCTACCGCTTCGCCAACACGGACATCAGTTCCGCTCCCGGTCGATGTAACGGTATCTGGCACCTACTTTCACCCAAGTGGAATTTTTTCGGTGCCATTGGTGAATGGGTGGGATTTAATACCCAACTTTGAAAATCAGATCGTGCCAACGATTTTTGACAATTACGCCGAGGTTGACACAACCTTTCTTAACCGTACCGATAGCTCAGTTGTGTCGATTATTATTGAAAAGGTAAGTAGTGTCAAGTTAAATAGCATACAAGATGCTAACGCGTACCTTACTAACCGTTATTTTAGCGATGCATGGGCAAATTATTCAGGTGGCTTCAGCGAAACTGCCCGACGTGTCGAGCGCGACCGATTGATCATCGACTTTAAGGTGCGCGATCGAGGAGAAGATTATCTTTCGCGGCAAGTGTCACGGGTGAACAAAGGGTGGCTAATCACCATACGCATCGTTGTGCCAGGTAATGACCCAGAACTCCTCAATCGCCTGGATCAGAAATTGACGCCGGGCTTGACATTTTATCCCGATCTAGCAGCGGTACCCTTGGAATGGGTGATGCTGCGCGATACGAGCACGACAGCGCCAGCTTATTTTGTAAAATACCCGGCGCAGTGGGTATTCAACCCAACGTTGAACACTGTTGACAGCGTTCTTTCTGGCGCAACCGTCTCCCTCAATGTCACAACCGAACTCAATAAGGCGGCGCGTACTGTCCAGAGCGCACGGGCATGGGTTACCGCAGCACAGGCCAATGCCAAAATATTGACTGTCAAAGCAGAGACGCGCGGCACAGTGACTGGCTTCAGCGTTTCCTACCAGTATGCAAATCCAGAAGGTACGCCGCAAAATGCGGTTGCGACCCTATTGAATAGTGCGAATAACACGCTGTACACGCTGACCATTAAACTCTCGGCAGGGAACGTGGATTTGCTTAGTCCGGCAGCAGATTTCCTACTACCCGATCTGACCCGCGTGCGCAGCACTTTTACGCTGCTACCGCCTGGTTCCTATTTGTCGCTGCCACGCCCTAAAGGACAAGCCACCAGCGGCCCGACTAATACTCCGGCACCAAACCCGCTTGCTTTTGATATGAAGACCGCTCAAATTTACCGTTCACCTGATCGCGTCCTGGAAATGAAATTGCCCATCGGTTGGACACCTCGCACAGCAAGCGAATTCAAAGAATATACGTTTGTCGTTAAGCCAAATGGCGACACTAACATTAGCGTCAGCATTGATACACTTGCGGACATTTATCAATCGTTAACCGATGACGGAAGCATCTCCAAGGTGTTAGACGCCGACACGTTATCTGCCGAAACGTTACTCAAAGCACTTCGGGATGAAGTGGCATATCCAGATGCATCATATTACACAGATGTTCACCCCATAAAGGTTGGCACTTTGCCGGGATTTGCCTTTTCTTATAAAGTCGCATCCCGCAAACCCAATGTGCTTGTCTTTTATGAGGTGCGGATTGCAGCCCTTCCAGATGGAGAGGTCGTATATGTGGCAGCATCCGCCTACAATAACGATCCTGAAAAAGTCGCACCAGTGATCACCACCATGCTCGACAGCCTGGTCATCAATTCTGAGCGCATCCCGACACCGACCATTACGCCGACGCCGTACCCGCTGCTGTTAACGGCGACCGCGTTGCAACAAAAAATTCATGCACTTACAGGTACTCCTAACTCCCAGATAAGCGCGACTGCCACACCAACCAGTACAGCGACTTTATCATTGACGGCTAGACCCACTCAGACGATGACGGTTAGTGTCACGCCGAGTATTACGCCGACGGTCAGGCCCATCATCACGAGCACACCAAGCCGCAGCGCAACGCGTACGCCGACGACAACCCCGGTCGAGATGATCGGTTCAACACTATAATGATCAATTAACAGAAACAGAGGCATCCATGCATCCACTACGCTCGAAAGCAGTACCTTTGTTGATCATGTTGGCGTTTCTCAGCGCTGCGCTGCCTGTACGCGCTGCTCAGATGCCGCTTGATCAACTGACCGCGCCGTCGTCCAGCCGTCTTATTCTGACTTACTGCCGTTTTAGTGTCGGGTCTGGTGTGATGATGCGCTATGTCGATGCAAAATGCGGCGTGCTGCACGTTCCCGAAAATCCGGCGCTTCCGGCGGGACGCAAAATCGACCTGCAAATTTATGTACTGCCAGCCCTCAACCCGGACACGAAAGGTCTACCGATATTTCACCTGGAAGGCGGACCTGGCGCGTCGGCGATTCAAGGGTTTGGTCGCGTCTGGTACGATGCGTATGCAGAAATCCGCAAGACGCATCCGATCGTATTGATCGATCAACGCGGGACAGGACATTCGCAGCCGCTCAACTGTATCGAGATAAGCAGCCAAACGGTGAGCGATCTGAGCAAAGTGCTCTCACCAAAAGAAGATCAGGCAAACGAACTGATCCGCCTCCAAGATTGTTATAAACGATTGTCGGTCACGGCTGATTTACACTTCTATACCTCGATAGAACTTGCTGATGATACCGACGCCGTGCGCGATGCGCTTGGTTATGATCAGATTGAACTTTTTGGTAATTCCTATGGGACATCGCTTGCGCAAATTTATCTCAAGCGACACGGCGATCATGTTGCGGGCGCTGTACTGGATAGCGTGACGGGACCCTGGAACTATCCATTTCTGGATGCGCCGAACGATGGTCAAGCATCGCTTACCAAAGTGTTTGCGCTGTGCGCCGCCGACGCAAGCTGCAATAAGAAATATCCACAATTGGACGCACAGCTCAAAAAAGTTTTGGCTAGCTTGACCGCCAACCCCATCACGCAAACCGCTACCAATAGCCAAACAAAACAACCGCGAGTGGTGTTGATCACTGCTGGACGGATCGAGTCAGTTTTGTTTGAATTGCTGTATAACATGACTGGCATTACCGAAATTCCATTGTTGATCAGCCAAATGGCAGCCGGAAATTACACGACGATCGCGCGCTCCTTAGCCCAAGCGAGTGACAGCGATCCCATCGCACTCGGCCTTTATATGAGTGTGACTTGTGCCGAAAATGCGGCGTTTTACACCGATGCTGTGCTCAAAACGCACCGACAAGTCAGTGTTTTTTCGGGAACCGATTTGAAGGCTTTATGCAAGGTATGGCCCAGCGCTGCATTAACCGCTGCCGATGTTGCGCCAGTGCGCTCCAACCGTCCGGTGTTGATCCTCTCCGGCGGTTTCGATCCGATCACGCCGGTACGCTTTGGCACGGAAACGCACACGCGTTTCCCGCACAGTAGTCTCGTCGTGTTTCCAAATCAAGGGCATGGGATCATTCCTGTCAGTAAATGCGCGCAGACGATCGTGGAAACATTCTTTTCCAGCCCAAATCAAGCAGTTAACAGTATATGCGCCGTCAAAGATCTGAAACCCCTCTTTGTGGGTGCTTATTCGGTTGAGCTGATACCCTTCAGGAGCGACTCGGCCTCATTCGTGGGCGAAATTCCACGTGGCTGGAAAACTGAGCAAGACGACGCAATCACTTTTATGAGTAGCCCGGATGGGTTGCAGTTTGCGGGCGCAGGTATTTACCGTTTTCAGAAGCCGGACCTTGTGAAAGACGCCTTGTTAGCGCAAATCGAGAAACGCTTTGGAACAGTAGAAATCAAGGAACAGCAGACGATCAGCCTACTCTTTACATCGCAAGTTACGCTGGCTTTTACGCTTAATCGCCCTGATCAACTTTATTATGGTTTGATTGTTCTACAGGCACGCGGTGATAATACTTATGCGATCTGGCAGGCGGCACCATTCAATTGGTTCAGCGCGTCAGTGGCTGCGATCACGCCTGGAATGTTCACAGCCATGCATGAAGCAAATTAGCTCTCCTTGCGGTGGTGATCGCAGATAGTTTTTATGGCGAACATAGAGGTCTCACGCAGTGGTTGCGGGCTGAACAAATTCCGTTCGTCTTGGCACTCAAACCCAGCCATGAAATTATTGTTTGCTGCAATTGCAATAGTTTGTGCTGCGCTCGCGTTAGACTAAGTCTCGAACGTTCCCCTAATTTCGTCACCGGGGTTATTTGTGAGCGCCGGCGGCTTTTCAGAAGCCAACTTTTTCTGTGAGTGGATAGGATGTTGAAGAGGGGCTGCCCACAACAATCATCTTTCGATTGAAAAAGACCATGGTCGGATTGAGATCCGGGAGTGTTGGACGTTGTATATACATCTTCTTTTCCCTTTTTTCAGTTGAATTCAGCGCACTCCAATGGGGCGTGCATTCCGAATCACATCATCGACACCAAATGAATTTAACATATCAATCTAGCTGAGAATCGCTGTGGTGTGGCAAAATATCGCCTCTTTGTTTGGTTGGACAATGAAACACTTTCTGATCACCAGTTGATTGTTTTTGCCCGCGACGATGATTATTTCTTTGGCGCACTGCACAGCTACGCGCGCGAGTGCTGATCAGTCACTGCGCATGGGAACATCACTTGAGGATCGTCCGCGCTACACGCCGACCACCACTTTCGAGACGTTCCCGTTTCCGTGGCCGCCGGGCAAAGAATTCAAAGACGATCCGTGCGTGCTGGCGATTGCAGCAGCGGCCAAAGCACTTGACACAGAGCGCGCCGCGTGGCTCAACCCGCCGGAGTTGGCCGGATCGCTGCTGAAGAATCGCACGCTCACGAATTTATACAACGCGCTCGAAAAGTTCCGCGCGAGTCAAAAGGCGGGCAAACCGTGGCTGGTCACCGATAGCAAGCCGGGCACAAAGTTCGCGGCGCGGCTGGCGACGTTACACAGCGCGCTCGACTCGGCGGTGCTGGCGGCTTACGACTGGTCTGATCTGGCCGATCAGTTGCGCTCCGCTGCGGGCGATGAGGAACTGCTGCGGCGCTTGCTGGCGTTGAATCAGGCACGCGTGGCGCTGTAAACTCATTTGCCGCCATCAATCGTAGACGCCACCTTGATCGATTACTCGCCCTGTTGCGTACAGCCCGCCAGGTGACGCATTACTAGTCGGCCACGTTGAATGTGGAGGGTTGCGGACACGGCAGGCTGTGTCCCTACCGGCAATCCGGCGTCCCGGCGTATTCCTGAAATCTACTGTGGCGGTCTACTCGTTGGGTTCGCAGTTGGTGCGCCGAATGCTGGTATAGTTGGCCTGTATTGTGAACTGGCGGCGGATCGAGCTGTCGCTGCGCAGTATGCTGATCAGGGTACTATGCGTGGTTGCATCTTCGCTGCTCAACGTCATTTCACCGTCGGGCGAATAATCGATCAAGGTGGCGTCTACGATTGATGGCGGCAAATGAAAGTTGTGAAAAGTACCGTCGTCCAGCGAGAGAACGTGATAATCACTGTTTATTTTTTTGAGCGAGTACGTTTCCAGACCCCCTACGAAGCGTTTATCAGCGGTAAATGATGCTGCCAAATGTTGACTTTGCTCAGTCTGAGTAGGAAAGGCAGGCAGCAGCGGACGTTGGACACCCGTTCGGAGGTTGACTGCCCAAATGTCCACGTCATCCTCAGCAACAATCAGCCAGCCGCTCTGTGGCGCATACTCAGCAGAAGCTCGTTCATAAAACTGACCATCTGTCGCATGATACAGCGAATCCAGCGTAGTAATGCGCAATAGCGTCGTGGTGTCGATAATGTCAAATTTTCGATTAGTGCCGTCAGCCCATAGCGCGACGACGTACTGGTGATCGGCGGTTACATATAAGTTCAGGTAAATATTGGCACGCAGGGGCAGCACTTGCTTACGATCAAGATTGAATGCAACAAGATCGCTATGCAGACCGTCGAAAGAAGCTGGCGCTTCCGGGTAGATCAAAGAGCGGCTATCTGCCGACCATATGAATTGATCAATGTTCCAAGGCGCCGGGTAAAGTATTGAAGGGATAGCGTTATCACTCACGGTATAAAATATACTTCCGTCGATCCCAAAAATATCCACTCCCCATTCAATAGCAAGTTGCTCCTGCCGAACTGCCTTAGGGGAAAGTACTGCAATATGCTTTCCATCAGGCGACCATAGTACCTGAGGTTGGAATCTGGGGTCAGTCAGACCTGAAGTATCAGCCGTCAGCATTTGGCCGGTACTGGGTGAGTACAGCGTTAAAGTGTCGTGTTCATCCGGTTTGCCCGTCAGATAATCCAGCCAATCGCCGGATGTGCCCCATTGCACCATCTCGTAAGGATCAACGACGTCACGCCCCATATTGCGCGGCAGCATATTGGAAGTCAGCAATGGCGTTTCTACTGGTTGTAAATCCGGTGCTGACAGAATGTAGATGCTTGTTAGTGGCGTCGGATCATCAGGTGCTTTGCTGTCAGTATGATAACTTACGGCGAGGTATCTACCATCAGCAGACCAACCATGCAAGCTCACTTTAGTATGTTCAGGCGCATGAGCGAGCACGCGCCGCGCAGTTTGATTTCCGGCTATATCGCTTATGGCGACGTATTGCGTCCCGTCCCCAGAAATCCAACGATATGCGATTAAGTGCCCATCTGGTGACCATCGCATATCTCTGGAATCATAAGAGCCATGCTCATCGACGTCGTTCTGCAAAAGGCGCGCGGTATGATTGGAAGCTCCAACGGACTTGAGAAACAATGAAAGCCCTGTATCAGTTTGCTCCAGATACACAAGGTAATGCGCGTCCGGTGAAACCAGAATGTTTATGTAATCTGCTGACACGAAAGGGGTCAACAGCCGATTGCCTGTAATCACATCATAGTAGCTGCGATTAGTAAACGCATCTTCAACTTGAATGCAATCACGTGTGGCTGCTTGAACGCGACCACCATTGAGTGATGTCACGCTGAGCAGCGCCGCTAAGAGCGCGGATAGTACTGTCGACCACCGTGAGGAATAAGATATAGAAAGCACCGTTGAACCGAGGCGTATTTGTTTTTTCATAACATCAGTATACGCCTTTACGCAATGTTGCAGCGGCTCCCACCTGAAATGCGCTGTAAATCCTTAAATTCGTGTCTGATTTGGGTCTGCCACTGGTATAATTCAGCCTGATGCATAGTTTCCGTCTGTTGGTCGTTGATGCATAACTATGCATATACTCCGACACATTTAAGCTACTAAATGCTAACCGAAGCTAACATCGTTTGCCTATGCACGTTGGCGATCGTCTGCCAACGAGGAGGTGTCTCTCAAAGTAGTCAGCCGAAGCCAACTACGCTTACGGTGCGTGTGAAGCGACCGTCCGGCTCATCGTCATGCAAGCTTGGTTATCGCTCAGTGACGATAAGCGTGCAACCGTCGTTAAGATGTTTCAAGTCTTACGTGGCAGACTTCCTACCACAGCCCAAAAACTTGAAGTTGTTAAAGTGCGGTGCAATGGATTTAGTATGGCACAAACAAAAAAACCGCAAACCTGACACGGATGGAACATTTTGTCATGAATATCAGGATTTGTAATGTGAACGAGTACTATTTGTCAACCTCCTTACCCGCCTTGCCCCAAAGTGTCGGTGCGTGAATTCCGTAGTGAGGAAGGAATTTAGAGCGGGGGAAATGGGAGATCATTCTGCATCATTAGCAATCGGTACGGAAAACATGCGACAATCAGTGCAAAGTCTGAACACTGCTAAAAAGGAAAATCTCTATGACCAATAAACCACTCAACAGCTTGACGCTTGTTGTCGCGGGCGCAGCCAATGAACTCGGCTGCGAAACGACTCGCCAGTTGGCAGCGCGCGGCCACCGCGTGATCGGGCTGATCGAAAAAGAACAGGACGCCGAAAAGGTGCGCAGCAGTGGCGGCACGCCAGATACGGTTGTGTTCTCCGATGTGGCAACGCTCACCGACAGCTTGCGCCGCCATGCACCGTTTGCCATTTTGAATTTGATTCCGCAGGCTGCCAATACCACGCTCAGCGATGGTCACGCCTGGAAAGGGCTGGATTGGCAGCTTCCGGCGACCACTGCGGCGCTCAGCACGGCTGCCGAAAAAGCGCAAATCGGCTATATGATCCAGACCAGCTACGCATTTTTGTATGGCGCTGCTCAGAACGCAACGGAAAGCACACCGCTCAACGTGCCGAATAAAGACCCGATCTTCAAAGCGGCGATCAATGCCGATGAAGCGGCACAGCGCGCCACCTTGCCGACCTGCGTTTTGCGACTCGGCTACCTGTATGGGCCGCAATCGCATGACTTGCTGGCCTATTGGAAAGCGTTCAAGTGGCATCGTGGGTACTACGCCGGACAGCCTGATTTGCTGCAAAACTTTTTACATTTCGACGATGCCGCCCGCGCGCTGGTAGCGGTGGCTGAAGGTGGCGTTCAGGGACACGCGGACGTATACAATGTGGTAGACGGATCGCCGGTGTGGTTCGGCAAGTTCATGGACGATTTCGCTCAGCAGCTTGGCTTTGGCAAAGCGCTGCACATTCCGCCATTTGCCGCGCCGTTCATCCAGTTCCTGATCGCCCGCCCGCATTCGGAACTGCTGGAATTTTCCACGACGGTCAACAGTGACAAGTTCCGCCATGCCTTTAACTGGTCACCGTTGTACCCAACCTACACGGAAGGGCTGACCGAAACGATCGCGACATGGCGTAAAAACGGCACAACGCCGTAGCAAACACAGCAGTATTGCAAGTCAAATCAAGTGAGTGAAATAATCTACCCCTATGCCTTCTGCCGTTTATGATCAGGTCATTGCCGCTCAATTGCAAGTGCGTCCGGCACAGGTTGCTGCCACCATCGAACTGTTGGATGGTGGCAATACGCTGCCGTTTATCGCGCGTTATCGCAAAGAAGTCACCGGTAATCTTGATGAAGAACAAATCCGCGCGCTGAGCGAAGCACTGGATCGGCTGCGGGCACTGGATGATCGCCGCCGAAGTATCCTTGATTCGCTCACCGCGCAGGGGCAGCTCACGCCCGATTTGCAAGCACAGCTCAGCACGGCGTCCACGCTGACCGCGCTTGAAGACTTGTATCAGCCGTACAAACCCAAGCGCCGAACCCGTGCTGGCATTGCGCGTGAAAAGGGTTTGCAAGGGTTGGCTGATTTAATTGTCAGCCAAATGCGCAGCCCGCAAAGTGCGTCCGCATTGGCAGGCACATACCTCAACGATCAGGTGCCGGATGTGGCAGCGGCATTGGACGGCGCACGTGACATCGTGGCTGAGCTGATCAGCGATCATGCCGAAGTACGCGGCCAGGTGCGTGAACGTGCGCAGCGTTTCGGCGCACTGCGCAGCGCTAAGATCGAGTCTGCGGACGATGCAAAGAAGGTGTATGAAACTTATTACGCCTTTGATTTTCGAGTTGATCGGGTCAAGCCGCATCAGGTATTGGCGATCAATCGAGGTGAGGCCGAACATGTGCTGCGCGTTTCGTTGGACGTGGCCGAACGAGATTGGCAGCAGCCGATCAGTAACCTGTTCCGCCCTGATCCGCGATCGCCGTTTGCCGAACAGTTGACGCTGGCGATCGATGAAGCTGCTCAGCGGCTTCTGCTGCCATCGGTGGAACGGGACGTGCGGCGTATCCTGACCGAATACGCCGAAGCACACGCCATTCATATTTTTGCGATGAACTTGCAAGGACTGCTGACACAACCGCCGCTCGCCAATCAGACTGTACTTGGAATCGATCCGGGCTTTCGGTCGGGTTGCAAAGTGGCCGTAATCGATCCGACGGGCAAAGTGCTGGCGACCGCAACGATCTACCCACATGAGCCGCAAGGTCACCGTGATGCCGCCTTACGTGAACTGCGCCAATTGATCGAACGCTATGTCGTCACCTTGATCGCCATCGGCAACGGAACGGCTTCACGCGAAACCGAAACGCTTGCTGCCGAACTGACGCGCGCTATGCCGTTGCTGCATTACGTGATGGTCAACGAAGCGGGTGCCAGCGTGTACAGCGCCAGCACATTGGCGCGTGCCGAACTGCCGGATCTGGATGTAACTTTGCGCGGAGCGGTGTCGATTGCGCGCCGCCTGCAAGAACCATTGGCTGAATTGGTCAAGATCGATCCGCAGTCAATCGGTGTGGGCATGTATCAGCACGATGTGAATCAAAAGCAACTGGTTTCAGCGCTGGAGAACGTCGTCGAAAGCGTTGTAAATCGCGTTGGCGTCGATCTGAATACTGCATCCGCCGCGTTGCTGACGCATGTAGCGGGGATCGGCCCAAAGTTGGCGGGGAATATTGTCAGCTATCGAGAGAACAACGGCGCGTTCCCTGATCGTAAGGCGCTGCGTAAAGTGACGGGGTTAGGACCAAAAGCCTTTGAGCAAGCGGCGGGCTTTTTACGCGTTCGTGACGGCGATAATCCGTTGGACGCCAGCGCTATTCACCCGGAAAGCTATGCAGTTGCCACGGCGATTCTGAAGCGCGTTGCGATCAAAGCTGAGTCGCCGCTTGCCATTCGTGAAGCCGCGATTGCAACGCTGCGCGCCGCACAACCTGTGGATATGCTGGCTGCCGAATTGGGGACGGGCGTTCCGACGCTGACCGACATTCTGGAGCAGCTCGTCAGGCCAGGGCGCGATCCGCGTGAAGGGTTGCCCGCGCCACTGCTGCGCCGCGATGTGCTATCCATGAGCGATTTACAGACGGGGATGCGCTTGAGCGGCACGGTGCGCAATGTGGTGGATTTCGGCGCGTTCGTGGATATTGGCGTCAAGCAAGATGGCTTGTTGCATCGCAGCCAGACGCCGCGTGGCGAACTGTTGAGCGTGGGCAGCGTAATTCAGGTCGAGATTCTCAGCATTGAGCCGGAGCGTGGCCGGATCAGCTTGGGGTGGGCAGAAGGCGCGTCGTAAAGGTTCACGCGGCGGGCAGCAAAATGATCTTTTGTGCGCGCGCAAAGTACGTTATGCTTCTGCAAAGCCTCACTTGATCTCACTTTACTTGGCAAACACAGACTTTGCCCTTTGGCAGGGCTTATTGAAAGGATTTACAATTTTGGACTCGATTCGCATCACGGTATGGGGCGAATTCCGCCACGAAAAGCGCAATCCCGCTGTTGCCGCGATCTACCCGGATGGGATGCACAACGCGATCGCTAATGCCCTGAAAGCGCACAGCGATTTTTCAGTGCGGACGGCCACGCTGGATGAGCCGGAACACGGCCTCACCGCTGAAGTGCTCGACAATACCGACGTGTTGACCTGGTGGGGACACCTGGCGCATGGCGAAGTGAACGACGCAGTGGTGGCGCACGTCAAACAGCGCGTGCTGGACGGCATGGGCTTGATTGTGCTGCATTCGGCGCATTTCTCAAAAATTTTCAAGACGCTCATGGGCACAAGCTGCGATCTGAAATGGCGCGAAGCCAACGATCATGAGCGTATCTGGGTGCTTGAGCCGGGTCACCCGATCGCCGCCGGGTTGGGCGAAACGATCGAGCTTGACAAGGAAGAAATGTACGGCGAACGGTTCGATATTCCGCAGCCTGATGAATTGATTTTCGTGAGCTGGTTCACGGGTGGTGAAGTGTTCCGCAGCGGCTGCACTTATCATCGCGGCGCGGGCAAGATATTTTACTTTCGCCCCGGTCATGAAACGTACCCGACCTACCATCATCCCGATGTGCAGCGCGTGATCGCTAATGCCGTCCGTTGGGCAGCGCCTGTTGCCGGACCAAAAGTCGTGTTCGGCAATGCCAAAGCGCGCGAAACGCTTGTTAAATCCTGATCGCGCGATACTAACGTGATCACGCTGCGCGCGCTGAGCGCTGACGACATCCCGAACTTGCCGCAAATTCGGCCTACCTATCGATCGGCCACGATTTTGCAGGTCGATCGGGTGGGCAGCGGCTTTGAGGTGGGTTGGCAGTTGATCGAACATGCATTGGATAAGCCGTTCGACAAGGGCGCGGGTTATGACTTCACGCCGGAAGTGCAGGATATCATCCGCGAAAGGTTGACGCGCCCGGACGATGTGCATCAGCAGGTGGCGGAAACGAACGGTAAACTGGTCGCGTTTGTAGAAGTCGAGTTGCAGGCGTGGAATAATACGGCGGCACTCTGGAATTTGATGATCGATCTCAGCTATCGCGGGCAAGGGCTTGGTCGGCGCTTGTGGTATCGAGCGCTGGCCTTCGCCAAAGAGTCGGACGTGCGTGCCATCGTGATCGAAACGCAGAATACAAATGTGGCGGCCTGCCATTTTTACGCGCACATGGGCTGCCATTTAGTCGGCTTGCACGACTCGTTTTACGATGGCAGCGATGAAACTGCGCTGTTCTGGTTGTATCCGATCCGCGCGTGATGTGCAGCCTGCGAACCAAAACACCTTATACTACGAAGGAACCCTTTTCACGATGAACCCACAAGAAGCCCGCGACGCGATCCGCCGCTACGTGACCGCCGACCTGATGCGCAAGCCGAATTATAAGCTGGACGACAACGCCAAATTGATCAGCGGCGGCTTGATCGATTCGTTTTCGCTGGCATCATTGGCGATGTTCTTAGAAGAAACGTTCAACGTCAATCCCGATAACACCGATCTGAACGCCGAGCATATGGACAGCGTGACGATGATCGCGGAGTACGTGGCGGCGCATGGCGGCTGATCCGATCGTCCCACCACCCGCGCAATCATTGCTCGATCGGGTGCAGCGCCATTATAACGATCAGCCGGACGCAGCCGCGCTGATCTTTATAGCGCCGGATGGCAGCGAACAGGTGATCAGTACGCGCCAGTTTTTCGATCATGCCGCGCGCTATGCCAACGCGCTGCGCAGTGCTGGAGTCGCGCCGCGCCAAGTGGTGATCCTGGTGATGGAGCATAATACGGCGCTGTTGTATGCTTTTTGGGGCGCGCTCATGATCGACGCGATCCCGTCGATCTTCCCGTTTCTATCCGATAAGCTCGACTCGGCGCTGTATTTTGCGCGCGTCAAACTGCTGGTAACCCATTCGGGCGCGTCCGCTGTGATCGCGTCGGAAGCGTTCGCGGCACAGCTTGCTGTGCTGCTTGCGGATCATGAGGCCGTACGCGTGCTCAGCGAAGCGCAGTTGCAACCGACCGATAGTGATCCGCATTTTGCGACCGACATTCGCACAGATCATAATGCAGACAGCATCGCGTTTTTGCAGCATTCATCGGGCACCACCGGCTTACAAAAAGGCGTCGCTTTATCACACCGTGCCGTCCTCAATCAGCTCGACTCATACAGTGCCGCGATCCGCCTGAGCAGCACCGACAAAATCGCATCGTGGCTGCCGCTTTATCATGATATGGGCTTGATCGCGGGCTTTGTGCTGCCGATCACGCAAGGCGTCCCGCTGATTTTGATGTCGCCTTTTCATTGGGTGCGCGACCCGAAGAGTCTGTTGGCAGCGATCGATCGACATCGTGCGACGTTGTGTTGGCTGCCCAATTTTGCGTACAACTTCATGGCGATGCGTATCTCAGCGACTGCGGCGAAAACATTTGATTTGTCCAGTATGCGCGCGTTCGTGAATTGTTCCGAGCCGATGAGCGCCGACAGTCACCGCCGCTTTGCCGCCCGCTTCCCGACCCTCAACCCTGCCGCGCTGACTACCTGTTACGCGATGGCCGAAAACACGTTCGCGGTGACGCAAGGCGGTATCGATCGGCCAGTGACGATCGATGTGATCAGCCGCCCCGAACTGAACGATCGACAGCGCGCCGAACCGATCGCCGCCAGTGATTCATTGCCAGAAACCGCATCGCTTGAAATGTTATCTTGTGGAACGCCGATCGCTGGCTGCACAGTGCGAATCGTGGGTGAGGACGGCAGCGCGTACCCTGAACGGCATATCGGCGAAGTGGCGATCCAAAGTAACAGCTTGCTGAGCGGCTACTATCGGCGCGACGATCTGAGCGCGCAAGCGATTCGCGACGGCTGGTACTTCACGGGCGATCTTGGCTACCTGGCAAATGGCGAACTGTTCATCACCGGACGCAAGAAAGATTTGATCATCGTCGGTGGCAAGAATCTGTATCCGCACGATTTGGAAGCGATCGCGGGCGGTGTCGCGGGCGTCCACGGTGGGCGCGTGGTGGCATTCGGCGTGCCGGATGAGCGGCTCGGCACAGAGGAAATTGTAATCGTGTGCGAAGTCGATAGCGATAATCCCGACGAACGCGCTATGATCGAACAGCAAATCCGTGCGCGTGTCGCTCAGCAAGCCGACAGCAGCGTCCGCGATGTGTTGCTAGTTGGGGCGCGTTGGCTGATCAAAACGAGCAGCGGAAAATTAGCGCGCGCGGCTAATCGCGAAAAATATTTGCGCCACCTTATCACTGAAAGTATGTCATGATTGAAAGCACTTTATGACTGATAATACAACCAATACAACCGGACTCGCCGACTTTATTTTTGGCACGCTCGCCACCACCGCCGATCGCATTACGGCGGTCACCGAAGCGCGGCGCGCTTTATCAATCCCGGAAGTGGAAGTCGTAGAAGGCGCTGTTTATGTGCGCCTCACCGCCGGACCGGATGCACCTGTTGCGCAAATGATGCTGTATTTCACGACCGACGGCAGCGATCCGCAGCCCGATCAATCGGGCACCTTTGCGCGCGTATTTCGTGAGTACCCCCCCGAATGGAATACCATCATCTGGGGCTATGTGCGCCGTTTCGAGCTGACGCTGCCCGCCTCGCTGCTCACCACACAGCATACGGCGGGCGGTTTGATTCGCTATCGGGTGGCAGGGCGCACGCACACTGGCGCAATACTCACGCCTGACGGGACGCGCCGCTTTTCGCATTTACTGATGCGCTACCCGGATGTGTCGTGGCTGCGCGATGCAGTGATATACCATATTTTTGTCGATCGATTTGCAACGGAACGTGGCAAGGCGTTTGCGACGCATGATGATCTGGCAGGATTTTATGGCGGCACATTGCGCGGGATCATCGAAAAGCTGGATTATCTGAGCGAGTTAGGTGTCAGCGTGTTGTGGCTGTCACCGATCTTTCCGTCGCCGTCGCATCATGGCTACGACTCGACCGATTTCCGTACGATTGAGCCACGGTTGGGCACACAAGAAGATTTGCGCGAGTTGATCAACGCCGCTCACACGCGCGGCCTGCGCATTTTGCTGGATTTTGTGCCGAACCACGTCTCGGATACACATCCCTACTTTCAGGACGCGATCAGCAATCCAGACTCGCCGTACCGTGAATATTTCACGTTCACGCATTGGCCGGACACTTATGAGTCGTTTTTTGGCGTCAAGTCGCTGCCGCAGCTCAACAATGATAACCCCGCCGCGCGCGAATACGTGATCAGCAGCGCTGCGTATTGGCTGAGCGGATTTGGCGTGGACGGCTTTCGGCTGGATTACGCTTACGGGCCGAGTCAGGACTTTTGGGCGGATTATTACGCGGCGGTCAAGGGCATCAACCCGCAAAGTTTTCACGTTGGCGAGATTGTCGAAACGCCTGAAATGCTGCGCAGTTTTGCAGGGCGTATGGACGGCGCGCTCGATTTTCATTTTGTGCAGGCCATCCGTAAAGCGTTCGCCTATGATACGCTGACAATCGAACAGTTCGACAATTGGCTGACCAACCATCAGGCGTATTTTTATGCGCGGCGGAATGGCAGCGCGCGTCCGTTTGCCCTGCCGACGTTTTTGGATAATCATGACATGAATCGCTTTTTGTGGGCAGCGCGCGGCGATGTTCGGCGGCTGAAGCTGGCGGCGTTGGTGCAATTCACGCTGCCCGCCCCGCCGATTATCTATTATGGGACAGAAACGGGGCTGAGCCAGCTTCGCGATACGCGGCAAGGCGAGCTAGGCATCCTTGAGGAGTCGCGGCTGCCCATGAATTGGGACGCGATCGCTGAGTCGGCCAACGCTGATCTGTTGGCTTTTTACAAGCGGCTAATCGCGATTCGGCGCAGTATCGGTGACGCGCTGAACGGCTCACGGGTGACCCTGATCGCGGACGCCGTACATTACGCCTACGGCTATTACGCGGCGGCGGGCGACCGTTTCGACGGTGAGTTGGCGCTGTTGGTGTTGATCAATCATGCCCCGGAATCGCACACTTTTTCGCTGGATGTAGCGGGCGGTTGGCACGATTTGTTCAGCGCTAATCGCTACAAGGAAGGTCAGGCGCTTAACATTCGGCTCGCTCCGTATGGTGGAACGGTGCTGCTGCGATCGCTGGAAACTTAACCCGGTACAACGCAATAGTGACTCAAGTTTTTGGCAGTCAGCCTATGAACATCGTACAATCTGCACAGGTAAAACCGACAGATTAGATCATGTGATTATGAGGGGTTGCTCGTGGCTGAACATCGCGAAATTCCATTGTTTCCGCTGAATACCGTGCTGTTTCCGGGCATGTCGCTCTCACTGCACATTTTTGAAGAACGCTACAAGCTGATGATCGCCAACTGCATTAAAAACGCGCAGCCGTTCGGCGTCGTGCTGATCCGCACTGGCGAAGAAGTTGGCGACAACGAAGTATTACTGCATAGTATTGGCACCACTGCGCATATCACGCAGGTGGAGCGGCTGCCGGAAGGCCGCATGAACATCGCCACATTAGGTTATCGGCGCTTCAAAGTCAAAGAAGTGCGTCAGGATAAACCCTATCTCGTCGGCGTGATTGAAGATTATCCGCTGGATAGTTCAGATAGCCCGGCAGCGCGCCAACTTGCTACATCCGTTTCGCCCATGCTGCATCGCTATCTGGAATTTTTCGCGGCGCTCGGCAACGTTGAGCTTGAAATGGAAACGCTGCCGGATGATCCGGTGACGCTGGCATTCTTGACCGCGATCATCCTGCGCACGCCGATGAAGGACAAGCAAGATCTGCTCAACGTGCCGGACGTACTGACTTTGCTGCGTCATGAACGCCGGATTTTGCATCGTGAGGCGCAACTGCTGAAGCTGCTCGTTGAAAATGGCATGGCGCATCGTGACGATTTGAAGCCTTTTTCGCTGAATTAGCGCGATCAAGTACAATCGTCTAAAGTAGATGCTTTAGCCAACTCGTAGGACAGAATATGCGAATTGTATTAGATGCGATGGGCAGCGATAACTGCCCGATCCCCGATGTGGAGGGTGCTGTGCTGGCCGCCCGTGAAAGTGGCGATACGATCGTGCTGGTCGGTGACGAAAGCGCCGTCAGGGCTGAGCTTGCCAAACATGCCACCGCTGGCCTACCGCTTGAAGTGGTACACGCGCCGCAAGCGATCACCATGCATGACAAGCCGAGTCAAGTGAGCCGCACTAAAAAAGACTCGTCAATGGCGATCGGCATGGGGTTAGTGCGTGACGGCAAAGCGGACGCATTTGTAACCGTTGGCAACACCGGCGCGGCGTTGGCGCTGGCTACTTTAAGCGTCTTGCATCGGATTCCGGGCGTCAAGCGTCCCGCGCTCACGTCGTTGATCACGCTCGGCGGTAAAACGGTGATTCTGCTTGATCTTGGCGCTAACGCCGACTCGCGCCCTGAGTGGTTGGTGCAGTTCGGCATGATGGGCAGCCTGTATGTCGAGCGCGTGTTGGGCATCCCATCGCCACGAGTTGCGCTGCTGTCGAATGGCGAAGAAGAAGGCAAAGGCAGCGAACTGGTACGGGCGGCGGCGGTATTGTTGGCAGATAGCGGCCTGAACTTCGTGGGCAATGTCGAGCCGAAAGAAATGATCGCAGGCGCAGCGGACGTGATCGTGGCGGATGGATTCGTCGGCAATATCGCGCTCAAGTCGATGGAAGCGCTCGGCGATGCGCTGTTCAGGCTGATGCGCGATGAATTCAAAGGTCGCCCGTTGGTATCGATCGGGGCGCTGCTGGTACGTCCGGCTTTACGCGCGGTCTATCGGCAGGTCGATCCGTTCGAGACCGGCGGCGCGCCACTGCTCGGCGTGAACGGTGTGGTGGTCGTCGGGCATGGCCGCACTAATGCGAAAGGCGTCAAAAATGCGATCGGGCAGGCGCATAAAGCCGTGCAAGGCGGGATTATCGAGGCGCTGCAAACGGGCATGGCACGTTATAAGGAAGCGGACGCGGCGGACATTGTGCCGAGCCAATGATTTATAACCTGATCGTTTCAGCAAGGTTAGCATTTCAAAAGGAAAAGTCGAACTCGTATCGCTAAATTGGTAGAATTGTATTGTAGGATAAAGGATCAATTTTATGGACGTTACCGTGCGTATCCGGCGCTTCAACCCGGAACTTGATAAGAAGCCCCATTGGGAAACTTACACGCTGCATGACGCGCGTAACACCGATCGCGTGCTGGATATGCTTAACCGCATTAAGTGGGAGATCGACGGTACGCTCACCTTCCGCCGATCGTGTGCGCAAGGCATTTGCGGCTCGGACGCGATGCGGATCAATGGTCGTAATCAGCTCGCCTGTAAAGTGCTGCTGAGCAACTTCAAAGAGGGCGTCCCTATTCAGGTTGAACCGCTGCTTGGCCTCACCATGATCAAGGATTTAGTGGTGGATATGGAGCCGTTTTTTGCGCATTATCGTTCGGTCATGCCGTACATGGTCAACGATAATCCGGTGCCCGTGGATGAACTTGGCCGCCAGCGTGAACGCTTGCAAACCATCACCGATCGCGAACGTTTCGATGATACGACCAAGTGCATTCTGTGCGCGGCGTGTACCACGAGCTGCCCTAGCTTTTGGGCGAATGGCGAATACATCGGCCCGGCAGCGATCGTGCAAGCGCATCGTTTCATCTTCGACTCGCGCGATCAGATTACGACCGATCGACTCAGCGTGATGGCCGACCCGGATGGTGTCTGGCGCTGCCGCACGATCTACAACTGTACGCCCGCCTGCCCGCGTGGGATCGAAGTCACCCGCGCGATCGGTGAAGTGAAGCTGGCGATTCAAAAGGGCAGCCGCGATTAAGTAATGCTCACAGCCGCGATCAATCTTCCGCTGACGTTCAACCTAAGCGCCATTGAAGCCATGATTGAAAGCTGCTGTGAGGCGGAAGGCTTACGGGTTACGCTCAAAGGCACGCTGGTAAGTTACGTTGGCTGTGTGCACTGGCATCTCAAAAAAGGCAGCCAACGCGGTACGCTGGAAATCACTTTCTGGCCTAAGACGCATCAATTTTGGTTCAAGGTCAACGCAGGTCGAATGGGCATTTGGACTGAGAATAGCATTACGCGACTGACAGCGTGCCTTTCAAAGTAAAAACAAAAAACCCGCTGTGCGCAGGTTAATCGTGTAGAAAGTTGCTCCCGAAGTAAGACTCGAACTTACAACCGATCGGTTAACAGCCGATTGCTCTGCCATTGAGCTATTCGGGAAGATCAATTACATGAACTGTATGTTACCAAAACTACGGAAGGCTGTCAAGGATAGATTTTATGGTCAAATTGATACTGCTGTTTCGCCAACCGCCCGATGAACAAGCCTTTGAGCTGCATTATTCGACTAATCTACCCATGCTCGAAAAGATGCCAGGGGTACACCGTCGGCAGGCGTGCTTGGTATGGGGCGCGCCAGGGGGTCAATCACCCTATTACCGCGTCACCGAATTTTATTTTGACGATCGCGAAACGCTCGACGCCGCACTGCTGTCACCGGAAGGGATAGCGGCGGGCAAAGATCTGATGTCCTTTGCAGGGCGCGGCGTCGAGTTGGTGTTTTGCGACGTGTTCGAGGAATAAGCCAAACTCAGTAGGGCATTGCCAGCAGGATCGTTTCCATCTCCTGAGCGGATAAGCCGCCGTGCATCCCTAAAGAGCGCTGTTCGGTTTTGCCCTTCTCGTACCACCAAACCGTCTCGTGCGCATAGGGTAAAATCACCACGTTCCCGACACGCGATAAAAAGGTGGCCGACGGCGGGCTTGATCCGAACATGCCTTGCGCGATCAGGTCTTCGGTCAGGAACACTTCGGCACGACCGCTCAACTGCTCACGCAGCAGATTGACTGCTTCGCTCACATGATCGTCCTGAATGTACAAGAACATATCGCGCGCCGATCCCGCTGGCACCAGCAGATCGCCGCGCTGATTCGTTTTGATGAACGGCGCGATCGTTTGCGGAAACTGATTCAAGTACAGCGTCGTTTTAGGCGACACTTCGGTATGACCATGATCGGCGGTGACCAGCAGCAGCGTATCCGATGCCGCGCCCGCCAGCCGCTGATGCAGCAGACGTTCGAGCATGATCATGGTAATATCGACTTCTGCGTCGAACTGGCGCGAACCCGGTCCGTAGCGATGTGACATGGTATCGATCGTGTCGATGTACAAATAGAAATAGGCCGGACCCTTTTCAGCCAGGACGGCTTCGACCAGATTAGTTAGACCTTCCGGGATCGTTTTGAAGGCAGAGATATTCGCGCCCCGCAAAGTCGCATCCGAGAACGGTGACGGCGTATATTCGCGGCTCTGAAAAGCATATGACGAAATGCCGCGCGCTTTCAAACGCTCGTGAAATGTCTCCCATTGGAACAAGTCGGCAGCTGTGACGCCCGCTTTGAGCAGTGTGTTCCGCTCAAAATCACCCATGAATGAAAAGTTGAGCGGCGCAATGATTCGATCCAAGGTTGGCTCGTAATAGAACCACTCAAACACGCCGCTCTGACCGACGGTTAAGCCGGTGTGGATCGTCGTGGTATGCGCCGCTGTGGTAGACGGGAACTGCGTGGTCAGCTTCGAGGCGACTCCCTGCTCAAGCAAGCGCGTCAGAAACGGATACTGCGCCTGATATTGCTCCAGGAAGCGCCAACCGAACGCATCAAGGTACAACAGGATCACCTTGTCGTAACGGCGCGGAAACTCGCCAAGCACGCTGGCGGGCAAGCCTTGATCGCCGTCACCGGTGAGCAGATGATAGATCGTCTGTGGAATCTGCGAAAAGCAGTAGGAGTCGTACAAGGGTTTGCCAAACTGCGCATTGAGTCGTGAGGCACTCACTGCATCAACTGAATCAAGGTTAATCATTGCGGGTGATCATCGTATTGGACGCTTGCCGATCTCGATTACGCACGCTTCATCACCGAGCGCAATACAGCTTGTTTCCACGACGTTGAACTCTTTACCGCCGCTCGTCCACATCAAACCCTCTTGCAAAATGCCGACGGCCATATGGCAGCATGGCGCGTCGGTGCGGCGTCCCCAACATACCGGACAGCGTTCGATCTCCCAACGGTAGCTTTTATCATCTTCGCCAAGCGTCACGACCTGATTGGTGAAGCGATTGAAGACCATCGCGAACATGTCGAAGCCAACATGCAGCTTCATGCCCAATGGCAGCATCCGCACAGGCAAATCCGCAATGCCCACCAGCGGGTTGAACTCACGCAGGCCGCCCGATAAACACCCGCGTCCCACCTTACGGTTGAACTCACGTCCAGCTTCCGCGCCGTAAATAGTTTCAGCCGCACCTTGTAAACTGCTGACTTGCTCGAATGGAAATTCCAGCTCCAGATCACCAGACGGCAAATGTTGTTCAAATTGCAATAGTCCCGCCGCTTCAAGCATGGCGTGGTACTCTGCTGGCGTCGATAAATCCCGCATGGTGTGCAAGATGATTCGCCCCATTTTATTGGGGTAGAAGTATTGAGTGAGTAGGTGGCTATCGCTTTGCTCAGACATGTTGACTCCTTGACTTTAAGCATCATGCAGTATAGCAGACTCCGTAAAATTTGTGGGTCGGCTTCTGATCTCTATTCAGCAGATTTAACTTGTGGCAGGCGAAAAACTGGTAGAATAGCACCAGCTCAACAGGATAATCCTTTTTATGCAAGCAGCTCTCCGGCGCTGGCTCGTGCCGCGTACCACGCGCGACGATCTGATCATACGTGAGCAAAACTTGCGCGTCATGCTGCTGGTGCTGCTCCCTCTGGCAATCCTGGCACTACTTTCGCAGCTCACTGAATGGGTAGTGTCGGGGATCATCTTCATAGGCGTGCCGATCAGTGCGTTTTCATGTGTGGCGCTGCTCCTGCTGATAGCTTTGACGCATAATCAACGTCCCGTGTTGGCTCAATGGCTGCTCGTGCTGATGCTCGTACCGATTGCCGGTTTGACCACATTCGCCGAAGGATTCACTGAAGCGTACAACATTTTAGAGGTGGTCATTGCGGTAACGCTTAGCGCCATTCTGTTGGCACGTTGGGCGATTTTTATTACGTTTGCACTCACTTTTGGCGCTGTCGCTGGTGTTGGACTGCTGTTGACAAAAAATTTACCCCCTACGAGTGGTCCGGTCGTGTTGGTTTTGTTCGCTTACAGCGCCATCACCATTCCATTGGTGATGCTGGTTTATTATTTGCGCTTATTGTTCGACCGTCAGATTTCTCTGCTGCAATCAGCCAATCAGCAAACGCGTATCGCAGGCGCGTTTTCTGGCTACGATGAGTCATGAATTGCGGACGCCATTAAATGCCATTCGGGGCAATACCGATCTGCTGGTATATGGATACTACGAGGATGGCGCGCCTGCGGTAGGTAAAACGCTTGACCTGCTGCACACCATTCAGCGCAGCAATACGCGTTTATTGACGCTGATCAACGAAGTTTTGGATGTTGCTCGGTTGGAAGCCGGTCGTGAAGTGCTGCAACTTTCTACGGTTGACGTGGTGGCGTTGATCAGCGAAACACTTGAGGCACAACGCGTCACGGCACAGAGCAAGAACGTGGCGCTGCGCTTTACAATCGGCGAGCGTGCATCGCATAGGATTACGTCAGATATGCCAAAGCTCGGCAAAATTATTAACAACCTGATCGCCAACGCGGTCAAGTTTACGCTCAGCGGATCAGTGCATGTTACATTCGATGGGTTGAATGCAGCACAATGGCAGTTCACCGTCCAGGACAGCGGCATTGGTATCGCGCCGGATCAACTGTCAAAGATTTTTGAACGCTTTTATCAGGTGGACAGCAGCGAAACCCGGCAATATAAAGGATCAGGTTTAGGATTAGCGATTGTCAAAGAGACGGTTGCGTGTTTAGGTGGCACGATTTCTGTAGAGAGTCAACAAAAACAAGGGACACTTTTCGTGGTGACACTTCCATATCACTACGCAGATGCAAAACATGATGACTGACTTGAAAACTTTAAGGGTGTTAATCGTCGATGACGAGCCAGATAATTTGATGCTGTTGCAAACACTGTTCAAACACTTCAAAGCACAGGTGAGCACGGCAGCAGACGGCGTACATGGTATGAAGCGGTTTGCAGAAAATCGCTTTGATCTGATCTTGCTGGATATTCAAATGCCAGTAACTTCCGGCGAAACGATATTACAATCAATCCGCTCGCACAGTGATCCGCTTAAACGCACAGTGCCCGTGATCGCAGTGACTGCGCACGCAATGGCTGGCGACCGTGAACGGCTCTTAAGAGTCGGCTTCAACGATTATATTTCAAAGCCGATCGATGTGCAGGTGGCGCTTGAGATTGCTCAAAAGTGTATCAAAGTGAACGGCGCTTAATGGTAAGGTGTTCCAGCACTCCTGACAACTCAATTGTCGAATATGCTACCGTGTGCGATTTTTGCGCATTGGCGGGATATTGCACTTAGGCTATACTGATTTTCCTGGAATATTCACCAAATATTCTAAACCTTTTTGAGCACCAGCGCCCTCAAAAAGTTGTTTGCTTTTTTCAGTATAAGGAATATCAAATGTCACGTCACAGCCGTCTACTATGTTTTGCTTTGCTGCTCTGCCTCACCGGCTACGGCGCATCGTACCGCCCTGCTTATGCGCAAACCGTCGTGGCCGCCGCGCCAACTTGCCCCGAAGACGCCAAACTTCAAGCGTCACAGGAATCAGATATTGTCACAGCAGTGAACAACGCGCGGATCGCTGCCAACTTAAATCCAGTGCAAATCAATAAGCTGCTTGATGTTGCAGCGCAGCGCCAAAGCGATGATATGGCCGCTAAAGATTTTCTTGATCATACTGGCTCAGATGGTTCAGATGTTGGTGCGCGCGTTACGGCAACAGGTTACGCGTGGGGCAATCTTGGCGAAAACATTTTGTTTCGCATGGACATGAGTGCAGCGGGCGCGTATGATCAATGGTGGAACAGCCCAGGCCATAAAGCGAATATGATGAACCCGGCTTTCACCGAGATTGGGGTGACTTTCTCCTGCACCGTACCCACCGCCAAATATTACTATGCGATGGTGTTGGCTGCTCCACTTGGCGGCGCGCCAGCAGCGAACGGCAGTAATGCCACGTCAGGCGATAATTCATCACAGCCCACTGCGGCAGCAACCAGTGATATGGCAACAGGGGATGCCGCAACCCCTGCTCAGTAGGACTACGCTGCAAAATTAAATTGGTGGCACGGGTGGTGCATGATTTAACACAAAGAGCGGAACTATTCGGCTGGCGTTGCTTGTGGTAATGACTTCATGCTCTGGCAGTCGAAAAGTTTTTTCAGAGCGAGCAATAGCAGGTATGAAAATCGAGGCACAAATCGATAGCGCCATCAGGGATAACGCAACTGGATAACCAATTAGCCGATATATCGTGAAAGAAAAGGGAACCATTCAACGCAGTTTTGCCCCGTTTTTTGTCACAATAGCGCATGAACCAGGACGCTTGCTGCGAATTCACCGATGCTCATTGGCTTCGTTTTCGATTTTTGTATTTGCAAAATACAGTTATATTTTGCAAAATATGTTTATCAGTTGATAAGGATTGTACTGTCCAATACTCCTTCAAAAAACAGCAGCGATGATCGTGCCGAAACGCGTAAAGTTGTCTTGCAGGCGGCGCGTCGCCTGTTTCTTGAATTTGGCTTCCACGCAGTCTCCACGCGCCAAATCGCTGAGGCGTGTGGACTGACTCAACCTGCGCTTTACCATCATTTTGCCAACAAATAGGAATTGTATTTAGCTGTTCATCGTGAAACATTAGTCGAGACTCGACAAGATTTAGACCACATTGTGCGACGTGGGGACGGCTTACAAGACAGCGAGCGCCGTTAATCGAGGCATTCTACAGGAGGTCGCTTGTGATGGCGGCGTTTCGCCCACCGTGGCGACCTACGTGCTGTTGAGTATCGTTCAGAGGCCATTTTGAAAGTAGAAGCAACCGCGTTAAGTTGGCCGAATGAGTAGAAAACAAACGTTGCACGAGCGACCTGACGGATGGCGAATGAGCAGTCCTTGAAGCGCTCATTCCAGCAGCAAAACGGGGCGGATGACCGCGTACTTACCCACCTTGCCCAAAAGTGTCGGTGCGTGAACTCCTTGTGGGGAGGGGTTTAAGGTGGGAAAATTGGTAATGTAAGAACGATTTTGCACGCGCCCTGCTAACTTGCCCTTGCGATCCAGCGTGCGTAAGTGAATAATCTTGCAAACGTTTTGATTCAATTTGATTCAGTCTGACAACGACTCTCAGGAAAGCTCCACATGCCTTCTTTTATGAAACCGCAGCTACCCAAAGGGATGCGCGACTTTTTGCCCGGCGATATGCTGCGCCGCCAATACGTGACCGATACAGTGACCGACGTGTTCGAGACGTTCGGCTTTGAACCGATCCAGACGCCCGTGCTCGAAATGTATGACACGCTCATGGGCAAATATGGCGAAGACGCTGAAAACCTGATCTTCACCGCACAGCACGCTGAGGGCAAATCCGAGCTTGCCTTGCGCTACGATTTGACTGTGCCGCTGACGCGCTTTTTCAGTATGCACGAGAACGAGCTGCCGCTGCCCTTCAAGCGTTATCACATTGCCCCGGTATGGCGCGCAGAGCGTCCACAGCGCGGGCGGTATCGCGAGTTCTATCAGTGCGACGCCGACATCATCGGTATTCCTGGCATGGAAGCCGATGCCGAAGTGCTCAGTGTGACGGCCACCGCCATTGAGCGGCTCGGCTTTCACGATTTCGTGATCAAGATCAACAATCGCAAGCTGCTGACGGGTATCGGCCAATATGCAGGACTCAGCGGCGACGCACTGAACAGCTTGTATCGCACAATCGACAAGACCGACAAAATCGGGCTGGACGGCGTGCGCGCGGAGTTCAGCAAGAATGGGCTGCCCGACTCGGTGATCGACAAAATGATCCCGCTGCTGGCGTCGGCGCAGAATATCAAGGGACTGGCGGCGGGTGCGCGCATGATCGGCAGCTTGCGCGAAACGTTGGAAGCCTTCCCAACCGCCATGGAAGGACTCAACGAACTGGAAACGCTGGCGCAAAATCTGGAGGCGAGCGGCGTTCCTGGCGATAACGTTGGGCTGGACTTTACGATGGTGCGCGGCCTGAGTTATTATACGGCGACCATTTTCGAGACTGGCCTCGTCAGCGATGATCCCGAAGAAAGCGTAGGCAGCGTGAACGGCGGTGGCCGTTACGATGATCTGATCGGCCTGTTCCGCAAAGAATCGCTGCCAACGGTGGGCACCAGTTTGGGCATTGAGCGGCTGATGTACCTGATGGAGCGCCGCGATATGTATCCGGCTACACTCAGCAAAACGGTCGTGCAAGTGCTGGTGACTGTTTTTTCAGCGGAGACGCGCCGCGCTTCGATGATGTTGGCGGCGACGTTGCGTCGCGCTGGAATCCGTACCGAGCTGTACATGCAGGATAAGCAAGTCGGTAAACAAGTCGGCTATGCGGACAAAAAGGGCATTCCGCTCGTGACGATTATGGGGCCGGACGAAGTGAGCGCTGATCAGGTCAAGCTGAAGAATCTGCTTGACGGCAGCGAGATCACCGTGCCAACCGATGAAACCGTACTCAAGATCAAGGCGTTATTAGAACAGCGCCCGTAGCATTCGCGAGTCGATTGGCCTGGTACCAGTTACAAATATCGGTAAGCGGGCACTTTTCGCAGCGCGGCTTGCCCCAGATGCAGATTTGTTGACCGTGCTTCAAATTGGCAATGTGAAAGTTGTACAACACATAAGCGTCCGGCAGAAACAGCGCCAACAGCAGCGGATGCGCCGCCGTCGGGTTGACCTTGCCCCCGATCAAGCCAACGCGCTGGCTGACACGGTGAACGTGCGTATCGACAGGCAGCACGGGCTTCGCAAAGCAAAACAACAGCACCAATGTAGCCGTCTTGATGCCGACACCGGGCAGCGCCATGAGCCATTTCAATGCATCGTCGGTCGGCCAATCGCGTAAAAAGTCGATCGATGGTTCACCCCGTTCCGCGATGATCTGCGTCAGCACGCCTTTGATGTACGGCGCTTTGACTTCAGGAAAGGTGCTCGGCGCGAGCGTTTCGGTCAGTTCGGCTAACGGCGCATCGCGGATCGCTTCCCACGATCCGAAACGTGCCCACATATTGCGGTAGGCTTCCGACTCGTTTTTGCCCGTGGTGCGGTGCGAAAGAATCGTCGAGATCAGCTCATGCAGCGGTTCGCGACGCGCGTTGAGCGGGCGTTCGCCATGCAAAGCAATCAACCGCTCATAAACGATCATGGCTTTGGCGCGTAAGGCTTCGTCAGGGATAAGTGGGGTGGGTGGTGGCATAAATTAAGTGTGTCCTTTGATTTACCCAGGTAAGCAAATCCCATTCCAGGCAAACTTATAAACCGTCATGTGAATCGGGGAGTCAGGCGCAGGCGTCGTATACAATACGCACAAACGCGGATCGCTGCTGACGGTCGGGAGCTGCGGCGGTGAGGCCATCATATAGCGCACGCCGCGCGCCTGCATCGCACGCATGAGCGCCGCCGGATCAAGAATGATCGGCACCACTTCAGGACTCACTAATCCTGCCAGATCGAATAACGGACGCGGCGCAAAATAGCCCACAGCGCCAATATCGTGAACTGCCAGCGGCGCATCGACGGGCACATTTTGCGCGATCCATTGCGCCGCCGTCACCATATCGCCTTCGATTTGTCGCACATCGCGTGCATACGTGCTGCCACCTAACAGCCAGAACAGCGCAAATAATAACGCCGCCGTGATCGTCAACACTTGCGTCAACACCCGCTGCGATACAACCCTCCGCACATTCACAGCCAGCATCAGTGTGCCCGTACCGCCGATCAGGATGAACGCGGGCAGCGCCGGAATCACGTAGCGCCCATGCTGATACGGCGCGGGCAGCCGCCACGCATACAGCACGATCAGCGTGATCACCCACAATGGCGCGATCCAATAGACTAACAGCCGCCGATCTTTACGCGCCCGCCGTCCCAATTCAAGCAAGGCGTAGATGAAGCCGGGGATCAATAAAAGCTGGCCGCCCGCGCTCAACGGAGTCAGTATACTGAGCAGGCGATCCCAAATGGGGGGAATCAACAGCGGCGCATTTTCCGCTTGTTTCGCCGCCGATGTGTTCGGCAGCAGCGATCCGTTCAGGTGATAGTTCAGCAGCAGATCGGGCGCAACCGTGATCGCCCATCCGAGGATCACGCCGATCGCCCATCCGCCATACTCGCGCCATGTTTTTTGTGGACGCGCGATCAACATCAGCAGGCCGCACAAGCCCACCAGGATCGCGCCTTCAGGTCGTGCCAACGTCAGCAAGCCACCCACCACGCCCACGATCGCGCCGCGCCCCACCGCCGGACGCACTCCCGCTGCGATCGAAGTGTCCGCCGTCTCGCGCCAGGTGAACCCGATCACGGCGAGGCCGAGCGCACAGAACAGCGCCGTTTCCATGCCGGACGCCGCCGCCCATACCAAATGCCACGCGCCCACGATCATGAGTCCCGTGAATAATCCGACGTTCGGCGTTTCGGGAAAGAGCTGCTCGGCTAAGCGCGCCCCGATCAAACCGCACGCCGCCAACGCCGCCGCGCCGAGCGCATACGCCCATATCAGATACGGCGCACGCACCGCATAGCCGATCGCTAGCAGCACCGTATACAGCGGCGAAGTCGATCCGGCGCTCGGCACATTCGGCACAAACGCCCATTGTCCGCTTTGGGCAAGATTGCGCCCATACGTCTGATGAATCCACGAATCATCTAACGGAAAGCCCGCGCCGCCCGCCCTGATCGCGATCAGCACATACGCGATCACGCCGATGCAAGCCGCCGCAATGAGCAGTGCGTCACGCTGTCGAACTTTGAAGCGTGTGGTCAAGCCGCTTACCTCACAATCTCGAAAATACGCACACCGTCGTGATCATAGATCAGCTTCAAAAAGGCTGGAAAGGTGCTGCCAAAATACAGATCGTTCATAGGGACAGTGCGGTTGACATCCAAAATCAGGTGCGTAACGCCATATTTTGCCGCCAACGTTGGAATCATGTCCGGCGGATTATCAGGCACAACGATCGCCGCTAAGCCAGTCTGATAATAAAAAGCGGGCGGATCGTTGACCATCACCACGGCATTCGCGGGCAACTGTCCTGCAAGCTGCCGATACAGTGCGCCGTTGGCGTTCCAGCCCGCGAACTGGCGTGACGCAACTATGCCGCTGAGCACGATTGCATAGCCGATCAACGCCGCGCCGAACACCGTTTTGGATTGCGTAAGCGGCCAATGTCGCCGCCGTGCTGCCCAACTGATCGCGCCGTCCAACCCGATCGCGCCGAGCGCCGCCCAAAATGGCAGCAGTGCCGTTGCCGAATGGAATAAGGCACCGCGTTCGCCCGGAAACGCGAATATCAGCGTCATGGCCGCGTGCAAGCCGATCGCGTACAGGATGAACGCGCTCAGAAATGGATCGGCACGCCGCCGCCACAAGGCAAACAACATGAACGGCGTCAGCACGATCCAACCCTCGACCGCGATCAGTGTTTGCGCGCCAAGGGTGAGCGCCTGTATCCGCGATCCCACAATATTGCTGATGCCCCACGCCCAAAAGTCATTGAGCGATACGCCGGGCGGATACCCATCGATCTGATCATAGCTGCGCATCCATGCGGTTTGAATACCACCAACGGGCAAGATCGATCCGACGGCACTCAGATTGCGAATGAACCACGGCGTCATGACTAACCCATAGGCGATCAGCCCGATCGCCGCCGCCCGGATCGCTTTGGTTCGACTCATGCGCGGTCGCTGCGGCCACAGTGAGCTGATCAGCAATATGCCGATCAACAATAAGCCGTCGGCGCGCGTCAAATGAGCCAAGCCGCTGAGCACGCCCGCCAACGCCCACCAGCCGATCTTGCCATAGGTGCGGCCTAAGCCCATCGCTACCAGCGCGCCCGCCCCGATCACGCCGTACAGCGCGAATGTGTCGGTGTTGAACCACCACGGAAAGTAAAAGCCGCTGAACAAGGTGAGCAGTCCGGCAAGCCACGCTGTGCGCTGTGTGCGACCGATCAACCAACCGACGATCGACGCCAACGCCACGAGTCCCGCAAAGCACATCAACATCACCAACTTTGCGCCGCCGAATGTCAAGCCGAGCGGCGACTCGATCAGCGAGGCGAGCGGCATCCAATATAGATGGCTCGGCGTGGGCAGTGTGGATAAATTGGTGGGCAGCCCGAAATACGTCCACAGCGCCGCATCGGTCAGCCCTTTGCCCTGCGCGATCCGCTGCGCTGCGTTGAAATAATAATAAGCGTCGGTATAGCCCGGCTGTCGCAAGAATGAGCCGACGACCAACCCGATCGCGATGGTTAGCGTTGCAAGCAAGGCGCTTATGCGTAGGATCGGCGTATTAGATACCGCTGCTACTGGCTGCATGTAGCCGCCTTTGCCAGAGCATCCGGCTGATCAAATCCGTAGATCAGCAGATCGTTGAAGCTCATCACGCTTTCGCGCTGATAATGAGCGTCCAGCCACGGCAAATCACTGATCGGCTGCCGATCGAAGATCACGTACCACAGACGCGCCGCGCCGTTCGCCGCCGCACTGATGCATACATCCGCTGGCAAGCCGAGCACCTGCTGAGTCGGCAGCGCGAGTGTGTCCGTGCCTGAGCCGGGAGTATCGCGCACGTAATGTTGCGGCAATTGGCGATCGTAATAGATCATCGAAAGCGCCGTGATTTTGTTGGCGTGAATGATCTGTGCACCTATACCGTCTATGCTGTATTGATCGACATAGGCATCTGCCCGATCGAACGGCGCGCGCGGAAAAGTGTTCCAGCTATAAAACGCGAACAAGCCGCTGATCACCGACGCCGCACCCGCGATCAGCAGCACGCCGCGAATGACAGCGGGCAAACGTGCGCGCGTGAACAGCCAGCCCACCGCCGCATAGGCCATCAGCGCCGATGGGAACAGCGCACGATTTAAGTACATGGGCTGCCACTGCGAAACCAGCCACATCGCCCCGATCGGCACGGCGCTCAACCACAGCAGCAGCGCCAACCCATCCCGATCGCGATTCGGACGGCGCAAAATAGGCACAGCGCGGTAGATCAGGAATGTGCTGATCAGCACCACTGCCAACAGCGACACGATCAACGCAAACGCGCTGCTCACGTCCATCTCGACAAAGGCGAACGAACGCGCCGTTAGCAATAGCTGCGCAAGGCCGGGCTTATCGATCCAATAAGCGCGCAGCTTTCCGAGCTGCGACGGCAATTGCAGCAGCCACGACAGATAGATCAACAGCGCGCCGCCCGCCGCCATGCTCACGCGAATGATCAACGCGCGCCGTCTGGATAACAGCGCCGCCGTGCCGATCGCGATCAAATAAAAGGCGGCTAACTGCTGTGTGTACATGCTCAGCCCGGCGCACACTGCAAAGCCTATCCACCAACCGACGCCCGCTCGTTTTGCGCTGATACCACGCGAGCCGCGCACATAACACCACGTTGCCAGCGTCAGCAGCAAGCCGAGCAAGCTGTACATGCGCGCTTCCTGCGCATATTGCACGGCAAACGGCGCGATCGTCGTGATCAACAGCGCGGCAATTGCAGTCTGCTGATCGAACACATCGCGGACGAGCGCGTACAAGATGCACAGCGTGATCAAGCTGAACAGCACACTCAGCAGGCGCACCGCTAACGGGCTTTCGCCTGCAAAGTGCATCCAACCGCCGAGCAAGGCATAATATAACAATGGATGCACATCCGCTGCCGATCCGTTGACCGGGGTGAGCGTGCCGTACAACATCGCGCTGACGCCTTTTTCGCTGAACAGCACCGCAAACGCCTCATCGTACCACAGCGCGCGCGTCTCAATGGCGATCACGCGCAAGCCGAATGCCAGCAGCAAGACTCCGCTCAACGAAAATAACGCGGCACGTTTCACAACGTTTCAGCCGCTCGTGATAGGCGCAGTTGGCGGTACAGCGCCACCGCAAAGCCGATCAAAATACCCGTGCGCGCAAGGATCAACAGCGTATAAATCGGCAGCTGCGCCGCGCTGATCACGCCGCCCGTATCGCCTGTGCGCGCGAACAGCGTCGGATATTCGGCAAAGCTGATCAATTCCAGCATCAGGCAGATCAGCACGCCGCTCGGTGTCGGAAAGCTGAGCAAGATCAACGGCAGTAGCGTAACTTGCCACTGCGGACTCCACCCTTGCGCCCATAGAAAAAAGATCGTGACCGTGATCGCGGCAAAGGCCAATATACCGCGTCCATCGAAGCGGCGCGTCCGTATAAAGACGAACACGCCGATCGCGCCGAACACGATCGCGCGCAGCCAGGCCGGGATCACCGCCGGATTGCCCTGTAAATCATAAGCGCGCGCCGGATCGAAGTGATCGCTGATGGGGCCGAAGTTGCCCGTCTTGTAATTGTGATCGATCAACGCCCACACCGATTCATAAGACGCTTTATTGAACTGCGCCACCAATGACGGCACGCCAAACCGTCCGCCAACGGCTAACAGCGCCGCCAACCCGATCGCGGTTATGATGAGCGCCACCGCCGCATAACGCAGCGCGCCGCGCACATCGCGAAAGCGCACGGCTACCGCGATCGTGATCAGCGGAAATAATTTAGTCAGCGCGCCAACCGCTGTCACCACCGCCGATCGAGTATCGTGCCGCTCGATCAACGACGCGATTGCCAATAAAAAGCAGAATGCGACGATCGGCTCGAACGACCACCAGCTAAAGATCAACGGCGCAGCAAGTAACGCGTAAATCCAGCCGAGCGCGCCCCCCGGATTATGATCGCTGCTGCCCGCGTACAGCCGATTACCGATGCGGATTACCAATAACAAATTGCCAACATCGAAAATGGTCATCAGCAGGCCGAGCAGTGTGGCGTAAGCGGTAAAATCCGGCGCGCCGCGTGCGCTCGACAGCGCGTACACGCTCAGCGACAAAATCGGAAAGACGGGCGGAAACTCGTACCAGTAATCGCGATACGGGAGCTTGCCATCACTGCTCAGCTTTGCCAGATTGAAATAGTGCTGAAAATCGCCAAAAGTGGTGAGACCGCGCTCTACATTGTTGATCAGGTACGGTTGATAGACGAGCATCAGCATCAGCCGAAAGCCGATGAACAGATACAACAGCGTGCGAGTTTCGCGCAAAGCAGATAGGTTCATAGCGTTAGTTTCAGCTTCCGCCGCTTATGGGTTGCAGCGCTTGCGCCTCAAAGATGGACGCTTGCGAATCTGCATAGCTTTCTTGCCAACCCGACTCCTTGCGCAAGATGCCAGCCAGCGCCGAATCATGTTCGATCACGACTAGCCGGATTTTCCACTGATCAAAAAGCGCCCGCCAACTCGGATCGCCCAAAATGGCGGCGCGCCACGGCACTAAAATCGCGTCACCGTACAAGTCAGTGCGCCCGTCCACGAAAATCGGATAGGACGGCGTGGCGAACAGCAAATAGCCGCCCCAGTTGTAAGTGTTGAACAGCGGCCCCGGCAGGTTGTGTGCGTTGAGATAGGCGGCGGCGCGCACAGGCAGCAGATCACTTTGCGCTTTAGCGACGATCGGCGGCGCGAGCACGGCCACGATCTTGATCAGCGCGCCCGCCAACACTAAAATGAGGATCGCCCAATTGAGCGCAACCGCAATGCCGCGCGGTGGTGCTGACCGAGCGAGTCGCCAGCCCGCGTTATCCAGGATCGCGTTCAGATGGCGTGCCAGCACTGGCGCTGCCACCACTGCGAACACGGCAAAGTTGCGCTGCCATAAAAGCGCCATGAACGCTGTGCCGCCCGTCAGCACGAGATCCGTCCAATCCCAACCGCGTTTGGATAAGCCCGCTGCTGCCAGAATGCCGAACAACATCACCAGAAACGGCCAGGTTTCGTGTCCGTGAAAATTCGGTGATGCCCATTCCTGAATGTACTGCTCTAACGCGCCGATGCCCGCCGTTTGGAAAGGATACGTCAGCATTTTCACGGTGTACGGGTTGATCAGCAGTGCCACGCCGCTGATCGCCGTGATGAGCACCAACTTACGGATCGCGATCCACGATAGCACATCCGGCTCGGCGCGCTTGAATACGCGATTTAATATTTCACCTGCGATCGCGCCACCTAAGAAAATGAAGCCGATCGCGAAACCGCTGTGCAGATTGACCCACAACGCCATGATCGGCGGGATCAGCCACAACCGATCGACGTGTCGCTTTTTATAAGTGTACAGCAAGTATAAAATGACCGTGCTCAACAAAAAAGAAGCCATTTGCGGACGCGCTGACCAGAATACCGCCGCCGTTGATGCCGTCAGCACCATGATGAACGCGCGCAAGAAAACGTTGCCGTCACAAATCGCGAAGATGAACGCCATGCCCGCCGTTGCCAGAATCGCGGTATACAGCGCCAGGCCGACGCTGCCACCTAAGCCGCGATAAAAAGCGACCATCACGATCTGCGACAGCCAGCTTTGATCGATCCACGGTTGGCCGCCGCGCGTCAGCGAAAACGGATCGGTTTGCGGCACGCTGCCATGTGACAGGATGTATTCGCCGCTGCGCAAGTGCCACCACGTATCCGTATCGACCGGAATACGCACCGCCAGCGCGAACAATAACAGGAACAACGTGGCGACGAGCAAGCGCTGCGTGGTGAGCGCGGACAGCCGAAATGAGCGTATTGCACTTTGAGCTGCCGGACGGGTTACTGACAAATACGTTTCCTTTCGCAACTAACGCTATAATAGCGTCAAACTGTACTTTTACGAAACGTTTGTATGCAGCGGTCGCACTTGTTTTCCGGTTCATGCTCATTTCGCAACACGGCGCAGCAACGACGTTACAAGCTGCACTCTGTAATACTGTCACAAGGGAACGCATTCATGGCTTTTTTAGATAATCTGACCAATCAGGCCACTCCGCAAGAGGCCGCCGTCACTTCAGGCGTGGCGATTTTGACGCTCAGCGGTGGCTTCACTGATCTTGAACGTCGCTTGATCTCGATCTTTCGCGACGAGTTTCCACTCTTGAGTCGCCTTCAGGAAGTGGTCTTTGCGCAGCTTGTCGAGCGGGCGATCGATCTGGTGCAAAAGCAAGGCGCCGCAGCGGATGTACACGGCTTCGTTCAGCGTTACATTGCGCCGGCCATTCCACATCCGCAAGATCGGATCGCGACCTACCGCTATGCCTATGCGTTGGCAATGGCGAACCTGAATGTCGACAGCGGCGAGCAAGCCTTGCTCGATGCGCTCAAATCCGACTTGAGCCTTGATCCTGCCGCCTGTGAGCAAGCCGAGGCCGCCTCACAAGCTGAGTTTGCCGCCTTGCACAGCGCTTTAGCCGCTACTGCGCTCGGCTTTATCGTGGTGGCTGCCGACGGCGTTGTCCAGCAAAGCGAACTGGACAATGTGAAAGCGGCGCGTAACCTGTTCGCGCCGATCGCGCGGCTGGATGATACGCAGTTCGCGCTGATCTACGATTTGGGTGTCAGCATTTACAATCGCTTTTTGACCGATCCAAACAATCGGCGCGTGTTTCTCTACCAGATTTTGATCCCGTACTTCAATACGCCCGAACTGCGCACGCAAGCTTTTCATTACGCCGCCAGCATTTGTACCAGCGATGGTGACATTGCGCGCGCCGAAATCGATACGCTGAAGGATGTGCTGACCGCTTTACAGCTTGACGACGCGACGGGCGAGCAAATCTTTAGCAGCTACATGGCGAACGTCAAGACGATCGACGGCAAGCCGAACCCGCCGCCACAGTAGCCATCAGTAGTTATTATAGAGTGAGCGACGCACAGCGCAATCGATCGAATACACCTACCCGCCCGCCGTCCAGTTCATCAGCGGCGCAGGATGCTAACAACCGCTTGCGCCCGTGGATGGTCGTGCTGGCCGTTTGCCTGCTCTACTTAGCGGCGGTCGGCATTGCTTACGGTAACGTGCTGGAATTCGTGAAGATCGGCTCGCGCTATGATGTACTCGATTTCTCGCGCGATGTGGACGGCTACGACGGCCAGTTTTCGTATTACATTGCGCGCGATCCGCTGAGTGCGCCGCAGCATATGGACGTGCCAGCCTATCGCTATCAGCGGATTTTGTATCCGGCGTTGGCGCGCATCCTGTCATTGGGGCAGCTTCCGTTGATCCCATGGGCGCTGCTGTTGATCAACGTGGTGGCGCTGGCGGGTGGCACGGCGCTTTTAGAGGTGCTCCTCAATGCCGAACGGGTGAGCCGCTGGTACGCGCTGACTTATGGATTGTTTTCGGGCGTATTGGTGGCCGTGCGCGCTTGCACCAACGAGCCGCTCGCTTACGGGTTGGTGATCGCCGCTATTGTCGCCATGCAGCACGCCGAAACGCTCCGGCAAGCCGCTAAATCAGCCGCCAGCCGAGTCGCATTGTGGCAAGCTGGCGCGATCGGTTTGCTGGCATTGGCAGCATTGACCAAAGAAACGACGCTCTTTTTCGCAGCAGGCTATACGATTTATTACTTGACCCAACGCTATTGGCGATCGGCACTGATGGTTGCGATCGGCGCACTGCTGCCCTTTGCACTGTGGCAGGTGTATTTGCATAGCTGGCTCGGTGCGTGGGGCATCGGGTCGGGCGGGGCAGGCGCGACGCCATTCGAGATCATCCCTTTCAACGGCATCTGGCGTATCGGGGAAGGCGGGTTGATCGTGTTCGTACTGTTCGGCGTGCTGGTCATTCCGGCAGCGCTGGTGCCAACGGTATGGGCGCTCTGGCAAACGATCCGCGATGTGCTGCGGCGGCGTTGGCATCCGTATGTTTTCTTGCTGCTGGCAAATGCATCAATTATGCCGTTTGTGCCCTTTTCGACGTACCGCGAGCCGCTCGGCATCTTCCGCTTCATGGTGGGGCTGGTGATCAGCGTGGTACTGTACGCGGGGCTGCGCAAGGCACGACGCGCGCTCAACTATAGTACGCTGTGGATCGTGTTCGGCGCGCGTGTGTGGGGTTGATCTTGAAACGGCGGCTGGCTCTATTACTTGTATTGACCGTGCTTGCGGGTTGGCTGCGCGTGTGGAACATTGGGAATCAAAGCCTGTGGTTCGATGAAGTTTTCTCGCGCAACGTGGCGATTGAGCCGAATTTGTGGGCGATCGCGCAAAATGGCGTGGCGGGCGATGTACATCCGCCGTTGTACTTCATGCTGCTCAACGGTTGGGAACACCTGACCGGGCAAAGCGAAGTTGCGCTGCGGATGCTCAGCGCGTTGATCGCGATGTTGGGGGTGCCTGCTTTTTATCATTTTGCGCGGCTGCTGTTCGACGAACGAGTCGGGCTGGTGGCGCTGGCATTGGGCGTGATCGCGCCGTTTCAGGTGTATTACGCGCAAGAAGCACGCCAATACGCGCTCAGCATCACCTGCGCGACGTGGGCAATGGTAGGCCTGCTGGCTTTGTTACAAGGCAAACGTTACGGCTGGCGCTTGTACGTGATCGCGGGTGTGGCCGGATTATATACGCATTACTTCAGCGTCCTGATGCTGATCGCCGTTCACGCGTGGTTAGTGGCTTACCCTCCGGCGCGGCAGCAATGGCGGCGTTGGCTGTCCGCCGATGTCCTGATCGGGCTGTTGTTTGTGCCGCAGGTGTTCATCTTTCTGAGTCAGACGCAAGCGGTGTTCGGCGGTTTCTGGATCACGCGCCCTATCCTGACAGCGCCATTGGTAACGCTCACTTATTTGCTTTTTTCAACGACGTTAGCGCCGCTGCCACCGCTGCTGGCGATCCTCGTGGAAGGACTGTTGATCGCCACATTAGCCGTTGCCGCGCTGGATATATTCGGCAAAGCGCCGCGCAAAATGCGCCCCTATTGGCTGTTGTGCATGATCGTGTTGATCGGCGTGTTGATCCCGTCACTGCTTATATCGCTGGTCGCCACCCCGATTTATCTGGATCGTTCGTTCGGGATGCTGTCGCCATTTTTATTAGCGGCACTGGCTGCTGCTTTCGTAACGGCTCGCGCTCCGTCACCGACACGCATTCTGATCGGCATATTGGCCGTGCTGATGTGTGGCGGAACTATACTTCACGCGCTGACGCCTGATCCGGCTAAACCCCCTTATCGGCAGATCGCGGCGGATTTGCTTAACACGCCGGATGCCGAGGTTGTGCCCGTGCTCACATTGAGCGACAGCGCCTATTTGCCGTTGACGTATTATGCACCGACGCTTGAGCAGCAGTTGGTGGACGTGGGCGAGAAAAGCTGGCTGTTTCCCAAAACGTGGCAGTTATTCAACGTACAACGCCTGACTCGCGATCAGTTGGCGGAATGGCTGCGCACCTATCGCGGCAAGTTGCGCGTGATCGAGCCAAACACGATCGATAAGCCGGAGCTGGCAACGCTGCATGATCTTGAACGAAACGCCTGCACTAAAACTGGCAAGACTTATAACCAGATCGTGATTGTCTATGAATTCACGTTAGGGCCGTGTCTGGCATGGCGTCCGCCTATGTGAGAGGCTGCGCCTACGTGGATTCAACTTGCAACAAATATGCTTGTATGGCTTTGCTGGAATTAGCAGCAAAACTGATGTGAATCAATTCGTCGTTTGGCACCCATCTAAAAGCATCGTGTTCATCGCTGATTTTGACTGTTTCCTCTGAAGTTGTGCATAAATAAGCAATCAAAATCACGCGAACGTTGAGCATTCTACTATCACGAAAGGTGAAGGGATCAACCTGAGCATCCCAGGCGGCTACGATTTTTCCTACAGAAACGGCTAGTCCTGTTTCTTCAAGTACCTCTCTTATCAAGCCGTCAGTGAGCGGCTCGTCCATTTCTAATAGACCACCCGGCAGTTCCCATTGATCCGCAGTGCCCGCAATCCGCAGAATAAGCGTTGCGCCATTCAAGGTTATGATGGCCTTCAAACTTATCAGAAAAGCCCGTGAAACCTCTAAATTGTAGTAATCCATCGCTCGTTTCCTGGCCGTTCATCACGGCCTGTGATTGGGATGACCCTGATACACGGCGTCTGCGAACACCTGGCGTGCGCCCGTATCCACATAGCCTAATCCATTCGCCAGCGCGACCGACGCTTCATTGTTCGGCTCGACCAGATAGATCGGAATGCGTCCGCTCTGCAGGACGCGCGCAGTGCAGGCCGCGACGACGCTACGCCCCCAACCCTTCTGGCGCGCATCAGGATCGGTATGCACGTAGATTTCCGCGAAGCCGGGCGATTGCCAGTTCAGCCCGGCTACCGCCTGTACCCCGCTATTTTGAATTTCGCAGCGCGGCGTACCGTCGGGCGCTGTCTTGTTGATCACCAGCACGTTGATTTCCGGCTTGAAGCGCGTCCGATCGAGCGCATAAATCGACAAGATGCGCTCGCTCGAAAGGGTCAGGCTGCCACCTACCAGCGCCAATTGATTCAGGTTTGCGAAGAACAAGTACGGTCGGCCAACCGTCAGCGCCTCAGCCAGTAAATCGGCGGCGGGTTCGGCGTGCAGGCAGCGCATACACACCACAGGCCGGAACAGATCGACGCCTGTACGAAAGCGCCCGACGAAGCCCTCAGCGGCACGTGTGAACAACTCCGTGCGCTTCGGATCGTGATACAGGCCGTAATAAGCGGTCGGCGCATCGGCGGAGCTGTTCGTATCTACAAAAGTTGCGATCAAGTCGCGTTGTTCACGCAAAGTTGGCATTGGTTAGGGGTACAGCCGCTTGAGCATCCGTGCATACGGGATCGTCTCGCGAATGTGCGGCAATCCGCAAATCCAGGCGACTGTCCGCTCCACACCGAGGCCAAAACCAGCGTGCGGCACTGAGCCGAATTTGCGCAAGTCCAGATACCAGGCGTAAGCCTCACGCGGCAAACCGATGTGAGCGACGCGCTGTTCGATCAAATCTTTATCGTAGATGCGTTCGCTGCCGCCTGTGATCTCACCGTAGCCTTCCGGCGCGAGCAAATCGACGCTGCGGCACACTTCCGGGCGACCGGGCACGGGCTGCATATAGAACGCTTTTACGGCGGTCGGGTAGTTGTACACGAATACTGGACGATCGAACTGCTGTGTCAGCGCGGTTTCATGCGGCGACCCAAAATCGTTGCCCCATTCGATGCTCAACAGCGCTTTTTGTTCGGGATCGTCGAGTCCGGCCACGATGGTATGCAGCCGCTCGACCGCTTCATCGTAGCTGATGCGCGGAAACGGCGCGATCGCCCGTTCCAGGGGGGACAGATCGCGTTCGATCACGGCCAGCTCGTTCGCGTTCGTTTCGAGCACGCGCTGCACAATATAGCTGATGAATTCCTCCTGCATATCCATCAGATTTTCAAGCGTGAAGTATGCCATTTCCGGCTCGACCATCCAGAATTCGGTCAGGTGGCGGCGCGTCTTACTCTTTTCAGCGCGGAAGGTCGGACCGAAAGCGTACACTTTGCCAAAGGCCATCATGTTCGCTTCGTTATACAGTTGACCCGTTTGTGCCAGATAAGCCGTTTGTTCATCGAAGTAGTTGATGGAAAAGAGTTCAGTGGTCGACTCGCCAGCGGCAGGCGTCAGGATCGGCGTATCGACGTTCAGATAGCCGTGCTCATCCAACCAGTTGCGGATCGCTCGCGTGATAGTGGCACGAATGCGCAAGATAGCCCATTGGCGGGATGAGCGTACCCACAAATGGCGGTTGTCCATCAGAAATTCGACGCCATGCTCTTTAGGCGAGATCGGATATTCTTCGCTGACGCTGACGACGGTGAGTTCTTTAATGCCGATCTCGAAACCGCCCGGAATGCCCGGCGCGCGTGCGTCAGTGCGGACGCTGCCCGTGATGATCAGCGACGACTCTTGTGTCAGGGTACGCGCCGCCTCGAATTGATCGGCGGCCAATTCTTTTTGAAAGGCCACGCACTGCGCAATGCCAGTACCGTCGCGCACCTGCAAAAATTGCAGCTTACCTTTATCGGTACGATTGTAAACCCAGCCGTGTACAGTCACTTCCTGGCCGACGTACTGAGCGATATTTGAAAGAGAAATGGGGATCGCCACGTATAAAATCCTTATGATCAGGTAATGTGATCAAGTAAAAGAGCAAAAGGCAAAAAGAGTGTGGCTATTTTACCGTTCGCGGGCGACGGCGCAAGCTATAAAAAGGTGGCGTTCTGATTTTATATATGCCGCGTAACGCTTGCCAAAACTGCCGTTGACGTGTGCCGCCGCCTGCTCTATAATTTGTCGCATGATTAAACTTACGCTTGGCAAAGTAACCAAAAAGACAACTCGATCACCATCACTGCTCGCCTTGTAATCGAAGCCCTCAAAAAGTCAAAACCCCACCACAGACCTGCTCACCAACATCTGAATCACTTGAAATCACCGTCAGCTTGTCAAATTAAACTGACGGTTTGAATTTCACTTCGATTTTATGGATCGTATTGGGTAGCTCAATAGGCTGCGGCGCCCCCAGAGTGGAAAGCGTCATGAGTGAATCCTCGCTGTTAAGCAGTGCGCGTCGGGAAGTTTGTCGTGAATATTCATGCTAATGGACGCCGTGACGGGATGCTGTCGAGAATGCGTTGAATACAAGGAGCCAGTTCCATTATATCGAACGGTTTTGAGATATAGCCGTCGAAACCTGCCGCCAACACGCGCGCCTCGTCCCCATCCATGGCGTGAGCGGTCAACGCGATCACCGGAATGCTCGCCGTGTCCGGGTTTTGACGGATCAGGCGGTGCATTTCCCAACCATCCATTTTAGGCATCGACAGATCAAGCAAGATGAAGGTGGGGTGCGTGGTCGTGATCAGTGCTAAGCCTTCTTCGGCGTTATCGATGGTATGGACGAGCGCGCCCTGATGTTTCAGCGCAATACTTGCCACGATCAGGTTATCAAATTCATCATCGACGATCAAAACGACCCAATTTTTCAGGTTATCGCGCAGCGTAACGCCGGACGCAGCACGATTTCGATAATTGAACTGAGGGGTTTGCATGAGCTTATCTTTCTGCTGTTTCAGCAACGATGGGAACAATTGGAAGCGTAACGGTAAACGAGCTGCCTTGACCAATTTCGCTGGCAACATGAATGCTGCCGCGCATCATCAACACCAAACGGCGCACGATCGCCAGCCCAAGCCCTGTCCCCGCATATTGACGAGTCGAGCTGCTGTCCACCTGGCGGAATTCGTCGAAGATGGTGGCGTGCATATGCGTCGGAATGCCGATGCCGGTATCCGTGACGATCAGCTGCCAGCTTGCTTCATCAGCGCTTTGCGAGCTGACTGGATGAGCGGTGAGACGGACGCTGCCCGTCGCTGTGAATTTGACCGCGTTGGACAGCAGATTGAGCACGATCTGCTTAAGGCGCGACACATCGCCAATGAGCATATCCGGCAGTCCGGCGTCGATCATCAGCGCGACTGACAAATTTTTAGCATCAGCCAATACCTGACTTTGCGCCACGGCTTCATGCAGACAGTGCCGCACGTTGAAAGGCCGAGCGGCCAGTTCCACACGACCCGCTTCAATCTTAGACAAATCAAGCACTTCGTTGATCATTTCCAAGAGATGCTGCGCATTGACCAGAATGCGCTCCTGATGGTCGGCTTGCTCCTGACTTATATCACCCGCCATGCCCGCGAGCTGAAGCTGCGCATAGCCGATAATCGCGTTGAGTGGTGTTCGCAGTTCGTGCGACATGGTGGCAAGAAACTGGCTCTTGAGTTTGTTGGCCGCTTCAGCCTGCTTACGCGCGATGGCAAGTTCACCATTTGCCTTGAGCAGCGATTCGTTTTGAAGCCGGATTTGGTTGGTTGCCTGACGGTAATCGGTCACATCCTGTGAAGTGCCGATCACTTGCAGAGGGTTTCCATCGGCGTCCCGTATCACTTTGCCAAGCGTGTAAAGATTGACCGTTTTACCGTTACGATGCAGGACGCGTGCTTCAAACTCATAGCTTTCAGCGCCAGCGCGAACCGCGTTCAGTGCGATCTGCTGCACCGCCTCTCGATCATCTGGATGCGTGCAGCTAAGGAAAAAGCCGAACGAGGGGATGCTGTCGCGCGGCACATCCAACAAATCGAACATCAGATCGCTCCATGTCGTTTCGCTGCTGCTCATGTCCAAAGTCCAGTAGCCCACTCGTGCCACGTTTTGCACCTTCATGAGCCATTCCTGGTTGGCGCGGAGCGCTTCACCCGCACGCTTATAGTCGGTAACGTCCAGCATGATGCCGTTGAACACAACCTCGCCGTCGGGCGTCATATGAGGTACAGATGTGGCTTGCCACCAACGCAGCTCACCGGACGGTTTGATCGAACGCCCCTCAAATTTCCAGAACTGCATCGCTGTTCGTGCGGTAGCACCGCTGTTGATGAACGGTGTCACATCGTCTGGATGAAGGCCGCTCACCAGTACGCCCAGATTTTCAACGATTGCCTCAGCTGAAACGCCCGTAATATCGATCACATTAGGGCTGATATAGTTCATACGCCAGCCTGCCTGGCCCACCGCTGCCTGGTAAATTACGCCGGGCATAGTCTCTACAATGTCGCGAAAGCGTGCCTCGCTGATTGCCAGCTGGTGTTCGATCTCTTTACGGGCGCTGACATCGATCGCAACGCCAATATAACCGACGGTCACACGATCGGCGTCACGAATAGGCGTGATCGACAAGCGCACCTGAAAACGGCTGCCGTCTTTAGCAACGTGCGTCCATTCATTCTGATCGAGCAGCACATGTTTTGCCCTTGCCGTGACAGTCGCAAAGCCCGGTTCGATGTTTTGGCCTAATTCCGCCGACAGCAGTTCAGCCCGCTGCAAAATCTCACGCGAGTCATAGAACTGTTCTGGAGTCGCCTTGCCGATCACCTCAGCCGCTGTGTAACCGAGCTTCTGTTCGGCAGCCGCATTGAATATATTGATCAAGCCGCTCGTATCAGTGCCGATGAGCAGGACGCCTTCCGTGTCGAACATGGCTTGCTGCACTTGCGCAAGTTTAAGCGCCTCACTTTGGGACTGCCGATGTTGGTCGATCTCCGCTTGCAAACGGGCTTGTAGGTGTGCAGCCTGCATGAAGTTCAGCTCATCTTCGGCAAGCGCTGCTAGATCAGCGAATGCCGCCAGATCGTCCGCATTGATCTGGCGCGGCTGCGTATCCAATACACATAACGTGCCGATCACATAGCCATCACTGCTGCGCAGCGGTTGGGCAGCATAGAAGCGCAAGTTCGGCGCATCTATCACCCGTGGATTGCCTGAAAAGCGTGCATCTTGCCACATATCCCCAAATGGTACTGTTATTGGCTCGAACAAACTGCTCGCCGAGCAAACGTGATTCGTTAAATCGCGTAGTCCCTGTTTAAGGGGATAGTTAAAAAACCTTTGACGACAAATTAAGCAGGTGGCTGTTCCAGCGCTCATTTTATCTGGGGCGTTGTCTCGCTCCTCACATGGTCAATAGCCGAATCAAAATCGCCTGAGTGCTTTCAATATTCAGGCGACTTTGCTTTTCCTATAGCGGAGAAACGCCATTTGCACAGTTTACTGCCACACCACATTTGAGCGTCACTGCCAACATGTCAAGTCACTTTTTACGGCCTTTGGGCAGCCTTGCAATTTCGAACGTGACAGAGAATAATCCCCGGAACCGAAGCATTCCCTCTCCTCTGGGAAAGGGACTTAGGGTGAGGGCGTGTTCACCCGTCCAATGGCACTGGTAATGGCACTGACGTAACGCGCTTTCGCAGCAGCGCGGGCAGCTCCAGAAATTCGCGAGTGCGCAGCGCGATCGCCACAGCAAAAAAGACGATCACGCCGATCCCGATCTTGATGATCGCTTGCACTAAACCGGACGCGTGTCCATTCAACAGCACGCCGATCAACACAATGGCGGCGCTCATGGCGAGGCTGGCCGCCAGCGTTTTGGCGATTGTGGTGATCAGCACAGCGCCGTTGATGCCTTGCCAGCGTTGGCGCAAAATAAGCAGCAAAACCAGCACTTCAACCGATACGGCGACCGTATTTGCCACCGCTAATCCGTTGACCCCTGCATAGCTGAACGGCCACATCCCAAACGCGAACACGGATGTGACGTTCGAGAAGCGCACCGCATTCGCGCCTAACAGACCGGGCAAAGTCAACGCCAATGCAAAATTGATCACAGCGGACAGCAGCGCTACATATAAGGGCGTCACCGTATCCTTATCGGCGTAAAAGCTGCGCGCGACGATCTCCACACAGCTATGCACGATCAAGCCGAACGCGAACGCTTGCAACACCACATACACCGCATCAGCGCCGGATGCACTGAACGCGCCACCCTGCAAAATACCGATGAGCGGACGCCCAACGAGTACCATCAGAAACGCCGCCGGAATAGTGCCGATCAAAATGAAGCGTAACGCGCCGCTCATGGCTGCCCGCTTGCCCACCCGATCGCCCGCCGCGCTGAGCGTTGCCAGCGTCGGGAAAATGACCACGCCCATCGCAGTGCCGATCAACGTTTCGGGGAGCTGCATCAGCGCCCACCCCCAGTTATACGCGGACGCCGCGCCAGTCCCTAATTGCGATGCCAGACTGATCGCGACCAGCAGATTAATATTGAGCAGCCCTAAACCGATCGCGCGCGGGATCATCAGCCGGATCACGCCGCGCAGATCGGGATCGCGTAGATCGAGCCGTGGTCGCCACTGCATCCCGTAAGCGATCAACCCCGGCACTTGAATCAGTAAATGCGCCGCCGCACCGATCACTGCGCCATAAGCGATCCCGTACACGCCGAAGCGCCGCGTCAGGAATGCCGCCCCGAATAATACGCCCAAATCATACACAATTGGTGACAGCGCGGGTAGCAAAAAGTGCTGATGGGTTTGCAGAATGCCGCTTGCCAGCCCGCTGAGCGAGAAGATCAGCAAACTGATCAGCAAAACGCGCATCAGTCCAGCGGTTTGCGCGGCGCTGTCCGGTGAAAAACCCGGCGCAACCACATGCGTTACCAGCCACGGCGCAGCTATGAATACCACCACGCTAACCGCCAATGCCACCACGAAAACGGTGTTCATCACGTTAGAAACGAGCCGCCATGCCGCTTTATGATCGCCGCGCGTGAGCATCCCGCCGAAGACCGGAATGAACGCATAGGTCAGCGCGCCGCCCGCGATCAGGCTGAAAAGCTGTTCGGGCACTTGATTCGCCGCTACGAATGTATCCCATTCCGCGCCGACGCCGAAACGCCGCACGATGATCAGCTTTTGCACCAGCGCGATCATTTTGGCGACCGATAACAGTACCATCACGATCGCCGTAGAACGCGCAATCCGGGCGATGGGCGGCGTGCGTGACGCGTCTTTCATCACAACAGCGGCGGCATCCGTCATTTGGCAGCGTCCGGGGACACTGGCGGGATGAAGTTACCGGCTTTGACGCGCGCTAACGCATCAGCGGCGGCTGAAAATCCCGGATTGAAAGCGAGTACCGCGTTAAAATCCTTGATCGCCAAATCTTTCTGATTTTTGGCGGCTTCGACCATCCCGCGCCAATACCAGCTCTCCTCGAAGTATGGTCCTGGAGCTAGTGTGGCTTGCACCAACGCCAGCACATTGTTGTAATCGCCCGCATTGTAATAGGCGTCGTAGGGTGTGAACTGGTACCACAACATGCGCCACGGAACCTGCGTTCCTGTATTGCGCGATTTATCGAAAGCGGTAGTCGCTTTTTGATATTCACCGAGTAAATCCAAGCTGCTGCCGATGTTGAACCACGCGAACGGATTATCAGGCTTGGCGGCGGCTTCTTTTTGGGCAACGGCTAACGCGTGTTGCTTGTTATATTGCGGATCGGCATCCGGTCCGAGCAGCGCGGCCAGTTCGGATTCGCGTTCACGTGGATAGGTCACCATGTATTGACGATTGAACTCTTGCCAGCGCGCATCAAGATCGTCGTAATCTTCATGTTGGCCGAGACCGTCCGCGCCAAAGCCAAGGTTCGAGTCGCCGCCGAGCAAGATATGCTGAGTGTCGTCATAGCCGAGCACAGTCAAATAGTGCCCTGCCCACCCTTCGCCCGCCACGATGTAGCCGGTCTCCATGATCACGGCAAATTTAGCCGCGACTAGCCGCTTGATCAGCGTCAAATCGCCCGCGACTCGGCTCAGCGAACGGACGCCCGTATGATCGTTGATGAAACGCACAATTTCCCATGGGCTGACGTTGCGATCTTCATAGTTCGGCTTGAGTGCTTTAACAGCTTCCTCTTGCGTGCCGCTCCAACCGTAATATTGCAGCACTTGCATCGTATTGGCGGGCCCGCAATCATTCCAGCCCTGCGCAACCCGCTTAATGCCCGTCAAATGATACACTGACGGGATCGGCAGATCGGTTGCGGTGGGCTGATCAGTCGGTAAATCAGTGGGCAGCGAAGTTGGGCTAGGCCGTAATGTGGCGCTCGGTACAATATTCACCGCCGCGCCGATAGGCGTTGAAGTGACCAGCACGGAAGTCATGACAGGCGCTTGTTGGGTTGGCGTGTGCGTGTGCGTGGGTAGTGACGTTGGCGTTCCCGTCGGCACAATCACGAGCAGCGCCATCGCCGCGCCATTGTTGACGGATGAAACGGTTGGCAAAGTATCCGGCGCATAGGCGCGCGTCGGCACAAATGCGGCCATAAACGGCGCGTGCTTCATCACTTGATATTGCTGTTCGGATGACAGGCTGCGGAAGGCGATCGGCATGACGATCAACGCCAGCATGACCGTCCCGGTAAACAGCAGCATCCCCACCCCAACGCATCCTAGCGACCATTTGAGCACATTGACGCCGCGTGTTGTCGGCATTTCGGGCGTGATAGGCGCCGCTGCTGGACGCGCATTGATGGTATCGGACATCAGCTTCTCTCCAACTTTTAGATACGGGGCAGCAATAGTAGCGTGCTTCGGCGCGTCTGTCGAATGAGCGTAGCCTGAGCGGTGGGTGGGTACAAGGCTAGTGCTGGTAATTTGGGTGTTCAGTTGTGCCTAGGCGCGCATCACTAAGAATAAGGCACATGTGAAATGATTGCCTCGGTCATTCCTGTAAACGCATCACTTTGTCCAAATACTGCATTTCTTGAAAACGTTTATTGGGCAAATAGGCAACGCCTTGCGGAAAACTGACATCTTGAGCGGTTGAAGGATGAACAACTATCTCAACACATCCGTCTAACAATTTTAATTGTCTGGAAAATGTTTCAGGGCTAGTTCCTAACCAGAGTATGATCGGCACAAGATAATCCGGTTGGAAACTTCTGGGAGATAGTTCTTGTTTATTATTTCGGTGTCCACGACGAAGTAATGGATTGAACGGTAACGCTGTAGAGGTAAAACGGTGAGTTCTTATCCATTCTACATTAAACTTTTGAGCAAGTCGGAAAATCATGGAGCGCAGTATAGGAACCATATGAAAATGCAAATGAGTTGTCAAATGATGCAATGTTAACCTGGAGTGTAGAAAGTGTTCAATTTGTGCCGTAAGTTCAGCTTCCACAAGTTGTATAAAGGAAGGTGTTGGATATAAGGCTTGAACAAATAAAGCCACTCTAGACCTAAAGTGTCCATTTGCTAGTGTTAAAGGCGATGGTGATGAAATCTTCCTAAGAGGATAGCCCTCCGTTAGATTTAGATGCACCCCACATTCTAAGGATGAGTATTGAGCAAACAACTTATAAGCGTGATACGTTGCTGGAAAGTTAGTAAGTATGCTGGCAGCGGTGGCGATATGTCTTTGATAAAGACTGATTGTGGCATCATTGATCCCTTCGGACAAACCACAATCGTCACAAGTAACAATTAATTTTCTCACCATAAATTTTAAGTACCTGAGTTGATCAGCATCATTCGGTTATTATACTATAAATGCACTTCAAAATTTGCGCTTTACGATATAAATTTAGGCTGAGGTTCATTGGTTGAACAACAATTTGGCGTGTGTGAACGTCAGCGATAGGGCGAGTGCGCTATAATCCGCCTTGAGCTTCATCAACGGATTACCTTCAGGGCAAGAATTGACTCATGGCGACACTTTCCTTTCAAGATGTGATCATGGCACTGCATCGCTTTTGGGCGGAACAGGGCTGTTTACTTTGGCAACCGTACAATATTCAGGTCGGCGCGGGCACCAGCAATCCGGCCACCCTGTTACGCGTGCTCGGCCCGGAGCCATGGCGCGTGGCGTATGTCGAGCCGAGCGTGCGGCCTGACGATGGCCGTTATGCCGAGAATCCGAATCGGCTGCAAACGTTTTATCAATATCAAGTCGTGCTCAAGCCCGATCCGGGCAACCCGCAAGAATTGTATCTGCAAAGTTTGCAGGCAATCGGCATTGATCCGCAGCAGCACGATATTCGCTTTGTCGAGGATAACTGGGAAAACCCGACGATCGGCGCATGGGGACTCGGTTGGGAAGTGTGGCTGGATGGTCAGGAGATCACGCAGTTCACGTACTTTCAGGCGGCTGGCGGCTTGCCACTGGATAAAGTCGCGATCGAGATCACCTACGGATTAGAACGCATCGTCCTGGCGCTGCAAAATAAAAACGCAGCGTGGGAGATCGAGTGGACGCCGGGAGTCCTATACGCCGACGTGTTCAAGCGCAGCGAATGGGAATATAGCACCTACTATTTTGAGCTGGCGGATATTGAGTCGCTCAAAAAAGTGTACGACACTTACGAGCACGAAAGTCACCGTGCGCTTGCTGACGGGTTGGTGCTGCCCGCTTACGATTATATTTTGAAGTGCAGCCACCTGTTCAATGTGCTGGATACGCGCGGTGCGATCGGCGTAACGGAACGCGCCAGCTATTTCCGGCGAATGCGCGATATGACGCGCGCCGTCGCCAAAGCCTACGCCGAACAGCGCAAAGCATTGAATTATCCACTGAACGAAAATGGCAAATCGTGGCAGATTGCCGCACCGCTCGCGCCCATTGATATTAGCGGCGAGTCAAAAGCTGCGCCAGACAGCGCTGCCGATGTGCTGCTCGAAATCGGCACGGAGGAACTGCCGCCGGGCGATCTGGGTGATGCGCTTGCTCATTTGAAGTCGGTCGTGCCTGCGCTGTTCAATACGCTCAGCCTGGCGCACGGCGCAATCGACATTATGGGTACGCCGCGCCGTCTGGTGATCATGGTGCATGGCGTCGCGCCGATGCAGCCCGATCGCGAAGAAGTGGTGCGCGGCCCATCGGCAAGCGTTGCGTTCAATGCCGAAGGCAAACCGACGAAAGCGGCGGAAGGCTTCGCCAAAAAGCAGGGCGTATCTGTCGAGTCGCTGGAAAAGCAAACCATTGACGGCGGCGAATACGTGACCGCTCACGTCAAGACTCCCGGCACACCCGCGTTGCAGGCGTTGAGTAAGGCGCTGCCTGAGTTGATCGGCGGCATTAAATTCGTCAAATCGATGCGCTGGAATCATACGAACGTACAATTTTCGCGGCCTATCCGCTGGATCACTGCGATGCTTGGCGGCGCGCTGATTCCGTTCGAGTACGCGGAGATTCCGGCCTGCAATCAAACGCGCGGCACTCGTCCCGAAGGCTCACCGGCACTGCGGATCAACGATGCGGCGCACTATCTGACTACGTTGGCCGAGCGTGGCATTATTTTATCGCATGAAGCGCGCCGTGAAAAAATCTGGACAGACGCGCAGCAGTTGGCGGCGGAAGTCGGTGGCGTGTTGATCCGCGATGAAAGTTTGCTGGCGGAAGTTGCCAATCTGGTTGAGCAGCCGACCGCCTTACGCGGCACCTTCGACTCCAAATTTCTGGATTTGCCGTTGGAAGTGCTGGTGACGGTCATGCGCAAACATCAGCGCTATTTTGCCGTGACTGCGCCCGATGGTAAGCTGCTCCCGTATTTCATCGCGATCCGTAACGGCGGCTCGCAACATCTCGACGAAGTGATCAAGGGTAACGAGCATGTGTTGATCGCTCGTTTCAGTGACGCCGATTTCTTCTTCCGTGACGATCGGCAGCACAAACTGATCGACTTTTTGCCACGTCTGCAAACGCTCATTGTGCAGGATAAGCTCGGATCGATGTATGACAAAAATACGCGCCTGGTAACACTGGTCACGCCACTGAGCAGTCTGTTACACTTGAGCGACGCCGATCAACAGATCGCGCATGAGGCGGCGCGCGTCGCCAAAGCTGATCTGGCAACGCGCATGGTGGTCGAAATGACGGCGCTGCAAGGTATCATGGGACGCGAATATGCCACGCGTGAAGGCTATGCCCCGGCGGTTGCGCAGGCCATTTTTGAGGGCAACTTGCCGCGCACGGCGGGCGATCAGCTTCCGCAAAGCAGCGCAGGCGTCTTGATCGCGTTGGCCGATCGGCTGGATAGCCTCGTCGGATTGTTCGCGGCGGGCTTGATTCCAACTGCCAGCGCCGATCCGTATGGCTTGCGGCGGGCAGCGCTCGGCATTGTGCAGATTTTGCTCGATCGCTCGCTTGACGTTGATCTGCGCACCTTGATCGATCAGGTGGCGGAAAAGCTGCCGCTCTCGGTATCGCCGTCAGTGCGCGCCGAAGCATTGGCGTTCATCGCCGGACGCTTGCGTATCTGGCTGTTGGAAGAGGAAAAATTGCCTTTCGATGCGGTCGAAGCGGTGTTAGCCGAACAAGCGCACAACCCGTATCGCGCGTTGCAAGGCGCTCGCGAGTTGGCGGCGTGGGTTGCGCACGCGGATTGGCCGCAAACGTTGGATGCCTACGCGCGTTGTGTGCGGATCACGCGCAAAGAGCCGGAAACGTACACGCTCGAACCGCTGCATTTGACGCCTGCCGAGTCGCTCAATCTGTACATGGCAGCCGCCGCTGTACAACTCAGTCCGGCGGATAACGTCGATGTTTTTTTGCGCACCTTTCAGCCCATGATTCCGGCCATTACCGCGTTTTTTGATAACGTGCTGGTCATGGATGACGATATGGCAATCCGCCAAAATCGGCTGGCACTGCTGCAATATGTGGCAGGGCTGGCAAAAGGACGCGCCGATCTGAGCAAGCTGAACGGTTTTTAAGCGCTAGAAGCCCTGGCCTTCCGCTCATTTTTCGCTAATTGCGCGCCCGCTAGCTATACTTGGGCGCGCGATTTTTATGGGCGAAGGGTGATAAACGGCTTGCTAACGTTATCGGTGATCATTCCCTGTTACAACGAAATAACTACGATTGAGGAAATTGTCGCGGCAGTGAAAGCTGTTGACATTGTCTACGAGATCATCATCGTGGACGATGGTTCAACCGACGGCACCCGCGATATTCTGCCACGCTTTGACGGTGACCCGATGGTACACGTCATTTATCACGACCACAATCAGGGCAAAGGCGCTGCCGTTCGCACGGGCTTCAAAGCTGCTAAAGGCGAGGTCATGCTGATTCAGGATGCTGACCTGGAATACGACCCGCGCGAATACCCATCACTGCTCAAGCCGCTTGAAGAAGGCAAAGTCAAAGTTGTCTACGGATCGCGTTTTTTAGGTGGGCCGCGCAAGACGATGTTCTTCTGGAACATGGTCGCCAACCGTGGCCTGACCATGATCACGAACATCCTGTACAACGCGATTCTGAGCGATATGGAAACGTGTTACAAAGTGTTCCGCCGTGAAGTGGTCAACGATCTGCACCTACGGTCGCGCCGCTTCGAGTTCGAGCCGGAAATCACGGCCAAAGTGCTCAAGCGTGGCTACCGCATTTACGAAGTGCCGATCTCCTACAATGGCCGTGAGTGGAACGAAGGCAAAAAGATCAAGTGGACAGATGCGCCGATTGCCGCCTGGACGCTGATCCGTTACCGATTCACCGACTAAATGCGCCACCGCTGATCTGGACGCCGCTTCTATTGTTGTTAGGAGCGGCCTTGCGCCTACCGTTGTTGGTGCGCAATGTACGCTTGCAGCCAGACGAAGCGCTGTATGCCACGTTTGCCCGACACGTTGCAGCGGGCGATTGGTTCTTGAGCGGCATTGCGCTGGACAAGCCGCCGCTGCTGTTCTGGATGATGGGCGGCGCGTTTAAGCTGTTCGGTGCTGCTGAATTTGCTGCACGCCTGCCGAACGTGATAGTCAGCGTGATCACGCTGGCGCTTGTATATGCGTTGGCAAAACGCTTATACGATCGGCGGGTGGCACTGATCGCGATGCTGCTTTTGGCGGTATCGCCTTTTGATCGCGCGTTTGCGGCAAGCGCTTTCACCGATCCGCTGTTGACGTTATGGGTGGTCGCAAGCAGTTTGGCGGCGGTATGTGGACGTTGGCGGTTGAGCGGCATTTGTCTGGCGCTGGCATTGTTCGCTAAACCGAGCGCACTACAATCGATTCCTCTGGTGCTTGCATTAGGAATAGCACAAAGCGCGGGCGGCGCGCAATATAACCGAATTATTGTGCGAATGATACGGCGTTTTGCGATTGGTTTTGGGGCGGGCGCTGCGCTGCTAATCGGGTGGAGCGCAGCGCGCGCAGCTATCCCTGACTTCTGGACGCTCAATGCCTACAATAACACCCCCGGACGCTTGATCCGCGCCAACGAATGGCTGCCCCGACTCACAAGGTGGACGGCAGTATTTGGCACGATCGCGCCGCTGCCGAGCGTGGGCTGGCTGGCCGTCCTGATTCGCCGCCGAACCTATACGCGCCACACCTTGATCGACCTGATCCTGACCGCTTACAGCGTGGCAACATTGGCGGCGCTTTGGCTGATCGCGTTCAACACCTACGATCGTTATCTGCACACGCTCGCGCCGTTCGCGTTGATTTTACTCGCGCGCGTGTACGCCTTCGCGTTCGATGCCGTACGGCAGCGATTCAGCCAACCCGACTTGAATAGTCAGGCGATGTTTTTAACGTTTGTGGTGTTGATTGGCTGTGCGGCACCGCTGTTTACCAGTCACACTCCGATCGGTGGTGACGCGAACGAGTATGCGGGCATCGATCAGCTTGCGACGGCGCTCAATCGGCTGCCAGCGGGCACTATCGTTTACGATCATTGGTTGGGTTGGGAGCTTGGCTTTTATCTGGGCGATCAGCCTGCCGTGCAAATCATCTGGCAGCCGACGATGGATGATTTGATCGCGGCACATTCGGCGGGTTATTTTGTCGCGCCACTGAATGAGGCGTCACCGTGGATCAATGCGTTACAAATGGCGGGCTATACCGTACGCATGGTCGAAACGGATGCTCATTTTGTGCTGTATCGCATCGACCCGGCGTGAAGCTGCCGATTATTTTTTCCGCGCGGCATTCTGCATCGCTTCAAGCAGCACTTGTAACTGCTGTTCGCGCTGTTTGATCTGTTCATAACGCAAGTTGGCGAGCGCTACGTTTGGCGATAAAGTATCTTGTTTATGTATGCTGAAATTCTTGATAGCATTGAAAGCGCCATCCATCATCGTAAAAACCAGTTGGCTTTCTTCGGCAGCACACGCCGGAATCGGAATGATGCTGAGCGGCGTTCGATAAATGGCGAGCTGTGTCATGACGTGATCGGTTTGTTCAGGCGTGATATTCGCAGAGGCGTCTACATATTGAATAAATAAGCGCGTATCAGCGGTGCTGTACAGCAGCCAACGACTCAATTGATCGATTGGGCAGTTCGGGTCACCATTGGCTGCGGCAAGCGGGGTGAGCGTAGTGGGGTCGGTGTCCATCATGGTAACGGGGATCGGCACGAGCGTTGCTGATCGCATGTTGGTCACGGAAACCGATGCACCCGCTGATCCGCTTGCGACACCAGAACAGGCCGTCATGACCACGCTCAACAGCGCACCGCTTAGCAATATCACCGATCGGAAATTAGCGCGCATAGGTTCGTCTCCTGCTCAATGCTGAAACGATACCCTACGCGCGGCGGTTGTGCAATCCGACGACAAATTACTGCCAGGGCGCGTGCAAAGTCGTTGACCCATCCCTGATTATAGGGCGGGACTTTCATACACTACGACTTGACTCCCTTCTCCTGTACACGGGGGAAGGGCTGGGGTTAGGGGTCAATAACTTTACAACAGCCCTGATGCTACACCAAGCAACTTAAACTCAAAAACGCTTACAGCCGTCGCCAGTGGCGACCATCGCGCTCGATCCATTTGTCGGCCTCTTCCGGCCCCCAGGTGCCCGCCGCGTATTGTGGCAGTTGGTGGACGCCTTCTTTTGCCCAACCCTTCAGGAAGTTGGTCATGAGCGCCCAGGCCGTCTCGACTTCATCGTTACGCGCAAACAGCTTGCTATCACCGAGCATGGCGTCCAGCAGCAGCCGCTCGTAGGCTTCAGGTGTCGGCACACCGAACGACGTACCATAGCGAAAATCCATGCTCACTTCGCGCAATTTGACCGCTTGACCGGGCAGCTTGGCGTCAAAGCGCAGCGTGATTCCTTCGTCCGGCTGGATGCGCAGGATCAGACGGTTTGGCGCAAGTGACTCGGCTTCCGCGCCGAACAACGAGAGCGGCGTCCGTTTGAATTCAATCGAGATTTCGGTCACGCGCTTGGGCAGGACTTTGCCCGTGCGCAAGTAAAACGGCACGCCTGCCCAACGCCAATTGTCGATCAACAGCTTGAACGCTACATACGTTTCGGTCGTGCTGTCTTTGGTGATCTCGTCGGTTTCCAGATAGCCTTTGACCTGTTCACCGGCAACCGTGCCCGCTGAATACTGCGCACGAACGCTGTATTGTTCGGCATCTTCTGGCTTGATCGGGCGGATTGAGCGCAGTACCTTCACTTTTTCGTCGCGGATCGCGTCAGCGTCCCAGGCAACAGGCGGCTCCATCGCCATGAGCGTCAGCACTTGCATGACGTGATTCTGGATAATATCGCGCATAGCGCCTGATTTGTCGTAGTAGCCACCGCGTGATCCTACGCCGACTGTCTCCGCAACCGCGATCTGAACGTGATCGATGTGATCGCGATTCCAGAGCGGCTCGAAAATGCTGTTTGCAAAGCGAAAGACCAGGATATTCTGAACGGTCTCTTTGCCCAGATAATGATCGATGCGGTAAATCTGATCCTCGCTGTACACTTTGCGCAGATCGGTATTCAGACCGCGCGCCGTGTCCAGATCGATACCGAACGGCTTTTCGACGATGATGCGCGTATAACCGGCGCTTTTGTTCAGGTTGGCCGCGCCCAGATTGGCGGCAACTTCGCTGTACAAATCCGGCGGGATCGACAGATAAAACAGCCGATTGCCACGCGTGGCGCGCGCTTGCTCTAACTCACCAAGTTTGACGCCAAGTTTGTTGTAGTCGTCTACTTTGTCGAAAGCGACCTGCGCGTAGAACATCGACTCCGAAAAACTTTTCCAGACCGTTTCGTTGATCGCTGAGCGCGAAAACTTCTCGACGTTTTTGCGCATTTCAGTTCGCAGGAAGTCGTCCGTCCAATCACGCCGACCAACGCCGACCACCGTAAAGGGCGTCGGCAAAAAGCCATCGGCAGCCAAATTATACAGTGCCGCGATCAACTTGCGTGCCGCCAGATCGCCCGTAATCCCGAAGATCACGACAGTAGCCGGATCGGGCATGTTGGGCGAGTCGAGTCCTTCGCTGAGCGGATTCACGGCATACGCATCGTTTGTCGCATCTTTTTTGGGGGCGTCTTTGGGCGTATCTTTTTGCGCAGCATCCGGTTGTGCTGCGCCATTCTGTGCCACATCTTTTTCTTTTACAGCATCACTCATGCTTAGAACCTCCATCAGCAGCGGTTGGTGTAGGGGTGGGCGCCATTTTCTGTGAGTCAAGAGCGCCAGACTCTGTCTTGACGGCATGACCGCCGAATTCGTTACGGATCATGGCGATCACTTTGGCGCTGTACGATTCGTCCTGACGCGACACGAAACGCTGCAACAATGACAGCGTGATCACGGGCGCTGGAATATCCAGATCGATCGCTTCTTGCACCGTCCAACGGCCTTCGCCGCTATCAGCCACCCACCCGCGAATGCCTGCCAGATCGTTGCCCTTTTCGCTGAACGCGCGCTCAGCCAATTCAAGCATCCACGAACGGACGACGCTCCCGTTATTCCACAGCGCGGCCAGTTGATGCAAATCAAAGCCGAGCGGCGCTTTCTTCAAAATCTCGAAACCTTCGGCATACGCTTGCAGCATTCCATATTCAATGCCGTTGTGTACCATTTTTGAATAATGGCCTGCGCCCAATGGCCCGACATGTGCGTAACCGTGCGCCTGTGCCAACGCCTCGAAAATCGGCTGCACGTAATCATACGCTTCCTGATCGCCGCCAACCATCAGGTTGAAGCCGTTTTCAAGCCCCCAAATGCCGCCGCTGACGCCGCAATCCAAAAAATGAATGCCCTTCTCTTTGAGCATTTCGCCATGCCGGATCGAGTCTTTGTAGTTGGAATTGCCGCCGTCAATAATCACGTCACCGGCGTCCAGGTGTGCCATGACTTTGTGAATCGAGTCTTCGGTGGGCACGCCAGACGGCACCATGATCCATACCGCGCGGCGTGGCGTCAGTTTCGCTGCCAGTTCGTCCAGACCGTTAGCGGGTGTGGCGCCTTGTTCAGCGATATGCTTGACGGCCTCAGCGTTCAAGTCGAATGCGACCAATTGATGTCCATGCGCCATTAAACGCAGCGTCATGTTGTAGCCCATGCGCCCCAAACCGACCATTCCGAGTTGCATTGTGATCTCCTGAAATTTTAAGCCAAAACACTGAGCCAAAATACATCGAACAAAGTCCTTCCACCACCAAAGGCGGAAGGATTCAGGGTGAGGGACTCGCTACTTTTGTTTCTCTTCGGCGGCGTTGATCGCTTCTTCGATCTTCTTCAAGCCGACGTTCACATCTCCGGTGAGGTGCAAGCGCACCACGCGCCGCCCATGCTGTTGCAGCGACAGAATATCACCCGCCGCCTGCGCCTGCTTGAGCGTGCTGAAGCCATACGTTGCCTGCGGAATCTGTGGATCAGCGTGATCCGCTACCGTGATTTGCACGAATACGCCGTTATTCGCGCCGCCTTTGTGGAGCTGTCCGGTGGAGTGCAAAAAGCGTGGTCCGAAGCCGAGCGTTACCGCACGTTTGAAGGTGTGGCGCACGCGCTGCCGGATCGTTTCGAGCACGGCTTTATGTTCCGGTGTCTGCGTCAGATAAGCCATGAACGCGATGTATTCGCCGGAATGCGCCAAGCCCAGGAACGCCGCCAGATCGCCCGTTAGTTGCGAGCCGCTGTATGCGCGCTGCTGGCGAATCTCATCCAACATTTTAGCGGTGGCCGGGTCTGCATACAGGCTCACGTTGTCCTCGGTAAAGACGGGCGTTTCTTGTGGCAGGTGGCCGTTCTTGTTGTATTCCTCCAGCAAGCGACTGGTGTTGTTCTTGCTTTCGGTCACGTTCGGCTCATCGAACGGGTTGATGTTCAGCAGTTGACCGGCAATGGCTGTCGCAAACTCCCAACGGAAGAACTCGCCTGCAATGTCGAACTTGTCGCGCAGACGCAGCGTGACCACCGGGTGACCCGCTTCGATCAACGTGCGCACGCCTTCATCCGGGTTGTTGGCGCTGCCGTCCAATGACAGATACACGAACAGGCGATCGTCGTCGAAGTCGTGCGGGTGACCGACACTCGCGCCCGCCACTGGCACCAATCCGCGCCCTTCTTTACCCGTCGATTCAGCGATCAGTTGTTCCGCCCAATCGCCAAACGAGATCAATTCCGGGCCGCTCAGGATCGTCACTTTGTCGCGACCTTTCAAGCCGAGCGTGCCCATCACTGCGCCAAGCCATAGGCCGGGGTTATTATTACTGGCGATGCTCACATCACAGCTTTGCTGCATTTGCTGCGCCGCGTCAAGCAGCTTGACCAGATCAACGCCGAGCAAGGCGGCGGGCACCAACCCAAAATAGCTGAGCGCTGAATAACGCCCGCCAATATCGTCCGGGTTGAGGAAAGTATGCGCAAACTGTAACTCTTTTGCCCATCCTTCGAGCTTTGAGCCGGGGTCAGTGATCGCGATGAAGTGATCGCCAGGATTGCTCTTGTACATCGGATAGAAGTAGCGCTGCATCGACAGCGTTTCCAGCGTTCCGCCTGACTTTGAAGCGACGATGAATACTGTCTTTTCAAGATCGACTGTCTTTTCGACATGTTCGATCGCTTCCGGGTCGGTGCTGTCCAGCACGATCAATTCCGGGTAGCCCGCCGCCACGCCGAACGTGCGCGATAGGACTTCCGGCGCCAGGCTGCTGCCACCCATGCCGAGCAGCACGACATGTTTCCAGCCTTTGGTTTTGGATTCAGTCTGCAAGTCAGCCAGCCGCTTGCGATCGACGCGGCCATCGGTTACGACGGTGAGCCAGCCCAGGCGCGTGTTGATGCTGTGCATGGCATCGGCGTCGCTTTTCCAGAACGTTGCATCGTGATCCCAGATGCGCTTGACGGCTTTTTCGTCGTCCAGCTTCTTGATCGCGGCGTCCACGTCCGATTGATAAGCGCCGAGTACCAGCGTTTGGCGATTCATGACGCCGCTTTTGAGCAGCTTCACTTTGCCTTGCACGCCTTCGATCAGCTTGCGGAATGACTCAAGGAACAGTTCTACGCCGTCTTCCTGCAACTGCTGCGTGATCATCTTCATGTCCACGCCAACTTCGGCCAACTTGTCGAGCGTCACCTGCGCATCGTCCAAATTCTTGTCGAGCGTAGGCGCTGCCGTCCCGTGATCCTTGAAAGCAACCAACGTGGCGGGCGGCACGGTGTTCACCGTATCAGCGCCAATGAGACTATCTACATACAGCGTATCCGGGTATGCCGGATTTTTGGTGCCGGTGCTGGCCCACAATGGACGCTGCACATGACCACCTGCCGCGCGCAATTTGGCAAAGCGTTCGCCATAGAACAGTTCTTTGAAGCGTTTGTAAGCCACTTTGGCGTTGGCAATGGCAGCTTTGCCGAGCAGCTCGCTGTTGGCGGTCACGCGGTCAATATCGCGACCTTGCGCGGCGCGAATGTTATTTTCCAACTGCTTATCGACGAGCACATCGATACGGCTCAAAAAGAAGCTGGCAACGCTCGCAATATGATCGATCGGCAAGCCCGCTTCCACCCGACGCTCTAACGCGCGAATGTAGCGCTCCATCACTTCGATGTGATTTTCGACGGCGAACAACAGCGTCACGTTGACGTTGATGCCCGCGAACAACGTCTCTTCAATGGCAGGCAAACCAGCAGGCGTACCCGGAATCTTGATCATCACGTTCGGGCGACCAACAGCCTCGAATAAGCGCTTGGCCTCTACGATCGTCTTTTCGGTTTCACTGGCGAGCAGCGGCGGCACTTCCAGACTGATGTAGCCGTCCACGCCGTGCGTGCGCTCAAAAACCGGTCGCAGCAAATCGGCGGCGTGCTGAATATCCTCAATTGCCAGCGAGTCGAAGATCAATTCAGCATCGCGATCGACCATCGTGCGGATCGCGTTGTCGTAGGCGGTGCCGTGTCCGATCGCCTTCTCGAAAATGGTCGGGTTGGAGGTCATGCCGACGACGCCGAACTCGTCCAGCAGCTTTTTCAATTCGCCGGACTGGATCATTTCGCGGCTGATGTTGTCGTACCAAATGCTCTGGCCGTACTGCTGAACATCTACAGGAGGATTGCCCGTCATGAAACTGACTCCTTATGGTCTGAATTCTCGGCTTCAATTGCCTTCATTTTGCTGACGCGCCGCACATGGCGTTCTTCGCCGCTAAAGCGCGCTGCCAGGAATGTCTTGACGATCTCACGCGCCAATTCTACCCCGATGATGCGCGAGCCGATGCAAATCACGTTCATATTGTCGTGCTCGACGCCCTGATGTGCCGAATAGGTGTCGTGACACAAGCCAGCGTAGATGCCGTGAATTTTGTTGGCAGCCACGCACACGCCGACGCCACTTCCACATACAAGCACACCCCGTTCTACTTGTCCGCTGAGCAGTGCTTGTCCGATTGCCTGCGCAAAATCCGGGTAATCGGACGGGATTTCGCTGCTCATGGCGCCCAAATCGATCACTTCATAACCGTTCTTGGTCAGGAAGGGCAGCAGCGCCTGCTTCATATCGAATCCGGCGTGATCATTGGCGATTGCAATTTTCACAGAATGACTCCTTTTAAGACAGGCTGCTCATCCGGTTGCTTACCAGCACACCGCACAGCCGATCTCGCAACGGTGTCAATTATACTGCTTACGCGGCGCGTTTGCTTTTGTTTTTATAACGTGCGGCTAACCTGATTTGAATGACATAGGGTATAAGCAGTTCATTCTTCAAGCATCAATTTGGACAAATCCCTGATAATGTGATTATTTTGTTAGATGTGCTGGGCCAGGTGCTCGTTCTGTTGAAGAATTTCGGGTGTATGATTACCGAACAACCTATTTTCTCTTGAGGCATCCATGTCAACCGAACCATTGAACGCTGACGCTCTGTACACGGATGAAGTGCAGACAGATTCTTTTTACGATCAAGCGCAGACGCATGAGCAGTTGCAACTCAATACGCTCAATGGCCTACGCAAGCAAGCTGACCGGACTGCGCTGACCAACCGGATCACCACTGCGCTGATTCAGGCAACCGACGAACCCTCCATTTTAGGCGTGCTGTCGGATTTAGTCCGACAGTACAAATCAAACATATGCGCGCTCACCTACTTTGAAGTTGACGCAGAAGGTCAGATAGAGACCGCACAGGTGGCGGCGGTATTGAACGAACATGCGGAATTTACTGCGCTGAATGAACCCCTGGCACGGCGTTTCCGAGCGCAAGATTTCGCAGCACTGCCGATCCTCCAGGGCAGCCCTGATCAGACGATCTTCATTGAAAATACCGCTACCGACTTGCGAGTCGTACGAAGATACGCTGGCCCATTTGCTCAACAGTCCAGCAATACGGCGGCTCTTATTTTCATGCCGTTGCGGGTCGGTCAGCAGTGGCAGGGGCTTATCACGTTCAACTGGACAACTGCACAACAATTCGACCCGGATATGCGCGCTTTGTTCGAGTCGATCCGTCCGTATATGGCATCAGTCGTCGCGAATCGCCGTCTGCTGTTGGCCGAACAAGCCGCCCGCGCCGAAACAGAAGTCCTGTATCGCATCGGTGAGGCACTCAATGCAGCGACCACATTTGACGAGATTGTGACTGCGGTAGCCGCTAATACCACGCTGCACAGCACCAGTACTTCGTTAACTATGTACGAACATTATGACGCTGAAACGGCATCTTATGCTGAATTAGTAGCTAATTATGGCGAGCTGCGCGGACCAATGCATTTGCGATTGCCAAGAATATACTTTTCCGATATTGAAGTGGTACGCGCACTGCAAATTGCCAGCGATGTAGAGGATCGGAGCCAAGTTTCCGAAGTGATTGCTGAAGGCGTCAAGGCGTTTGGCTTTCGGGCATTTGCAACGGTGCCGCTCTCTTTGGGTACGTGCGTCTTAGGGGTACTCAACTTTTTCAGTGATAACGTCCGCCTGTTTACTGATCAGGATCGGCGGCTTCTAATGGGTATTGGGCGGCTGGCAGGCGGCGCGATGGAACGTGGCCGCTTGCGTGCCGAATCTGACGCCGCCCGCGAACGTGCCGAACTGCTTTCGCACACCAATTCGGCGCTGTCACAGGCAGCCGACGAACCAGCGATTCTGAGTGCCCTGAGTGGCATTGTGCAGCGTTTCGGTGCGACGTTGAGCGCCTTGGTTTACATCGATAGAGATGCAACTGGTAAGCCACTTACATTGGAAATGGCCGCAGTAGCGGATGGTAGTGGGGACGCGCTGCCGCCGAATACCATGCGCTTTACACACCTGACGATTGAGCAATCGCCACTGCTAACCGCTATTGATAGTGACCAGAATACGCCCATATTCTGGGAAAACATCAGCACCGATCCGAGTTGCAGCGAAAGAATACGGCAGTACGCCCAAACGATTGACATGGCGGCGTTTATCATTATTCCTCTACACGTTGGCGATACTAAACGGCAGGGAATGCTGTGGTTGGGCTGGAGCAGCGTGCAGCAGTTCTCGCCAGAGCTGCGTGAAATGGTCAGCGCACTGCAACCGACGGTCGCTGCCATCGTGGCCTCGCACCGCCTGTTGAAGCAAACCACAACGCGCTATCAATCTTCGGAACGGCAGCTCAAAACGGTGATCAATAGTGCGCCGTTGGTCTTATACGTGATCGATAAAAACGGCATTTTCACGCTGTCGGAAGGCAAGGGATTGCAAGCGTTGGGGCTGCAAGCGGGGCAGGTGGTTGGCTTATCGGCATTCGAGATTTATAAAGACGTACCGAACATTGTCCAGTCTTTGCGCAACGCGCTGAACGGGCAAAGCATCACCGACTTTACGCGGGTTGGGGATATTTATTATCAGAACTGGTATACGCCCTTGCGCGACTCGGCAAACAATATCGAGGGCGTTATCGGCGTCGCGATCGATATTTCGGCGCGTCGTCTGGCCGAAATTGAACGCGAAACGCTGCTCAAAAGCGAGCAGTTGGCACGTCGCGAAGCGCAAGACGCAGTACGCCTGAAAGACTTGTTTTTGGCGACGATGAGTCACGAACTGCGTACCCCGCTGAATGCCATGATCGGCTTCCAGAACTTGATGCTGCTCAGCGGTGAACTCGATGATGATAACGCGCACATGGCGGAACGTTCGCTCGCCAACAGCCACCGCTTATTGAACCTGATCAATAACGTGTTGGATATTTCGCGTATGGCATCCGGCGGCATGAAGATTGTGCCGATCCTGTTTTCGCCGCGCGTCCTGGCAAAGAACCTGTATGGCGATATGAATTTGCTGGCGCTGGATAAGCAAATCACCTTGAACTTTGAGATTGACGAGGCGCTGCCCGAACGGATCTATCACGACGAAGAACGTATCGCGCAAATCGTATTGAACCTGGTCGGTAATGCGATCAAATTCACAGAGCGTGGCACGGTTACTGCTGCATTCATTCGTCAGGACGAGCGCTTGATCATCCGTGTGACCGACAGTGGGATCGGGATGCCACCCTCACGCCAGCATGTCATTTTCGATGATTTCGTTCAGCTTGATAACAGCTCCACGCGTAAGCATCAGGGCGCGGGTTTGGGATTATCGATTGTGAAGCGCCTGCTTTTGCTAATGAAAGGCACGATCTCACTGACGAGTGAAGTCGAAAAAGGGAGCGTCTTTACGGTTGATCTACCGCTTGAACTTCCACACGAACTGCCGCTTGGGGCGATTGTAACTGAACCGCATTCTATGTCGAGTGAGGGATAAAGATAACATCATGACACGCATACCACGCTTGCTGGAAGGCTGGACGGTGCTCATTGTTGACGATGAAGTTGACAGCCTGGAAGTTGCGAGACGGCTGATCACTATGGCAGGCGCGCAAACGCTGACGGCAGATAGTGGCCGCTCGGCACTCGAACTGCTCAAACATACCTCGCCACATTTCATCCTATCCGATCTCTCCATGCCGGATATGGACGGATGGGAGCTGGCGCATTTGCTTAAACGCGATCGGCGCACGCTGGAAATTCCAGTCATTGCGCTGACCGCTCATGCGATGTCCGGCGATCGTGATCGTGCCATTGCGGCTGGCTTTCATAACCACATTGCCAAGCCGCTTGATCCGCTGAAATTCGTTGGACAACTGCTGAACATCCTGGTGGATGTTCCTAACCTGGCCGATATGATCATTAATGTGGACGAAAGGCGCTGATGTCATGGATGTAATGCCAATTCTGGTGGTCGAAGACGAGCCAGATGGTCAAGAGCTGATAGCACGGCTGTTGGCTCAAGTGAATGTGACAGTAGAAGTCGTTGGTAACGCTGAGGACGCCTGGACGATGCTCAATGTCAAGCCTTACCGTGGCGCGATCATCGATCTCGCGCTGCCTGGTAAGGACGGCTTTGAATTGCTACGCGCCATTCGTGCCGATACAGATTTGCGAGCGCTGCCTTGCGTGGCGATCACCGCTTTTCATACCCCTGAACTGAAGCAGCAAGCGTTACAAGAGACATTTGACGCCTACTTTGCCAAACCGCTGGATCGGACGCGCTTTCTAGGCGAACTTGATCGCATTTTCGCCCACTTGATATAGACTGCTTGAATTTGGCTGCGATCAAGACTGGCTTACATCGTTTTGGTAAAAAGCCGATGCTCACTCAGTAAATTTCGAGGGGTTGACAAATAGTAGTCATTAGAATTACAAATCTTTCTATACACGCCGATTTCCCTTCATCCTTAACAGACCCCCATTTTCCTTTTTTGTGTGTTATACTAAGCGTCGTGTGTCGTACTTGAATAACTTCAAATTTGGCGGCTGTGTAGCATAGTGCTGCACGTAAGATTTGAAACGCTTTCAGTCACGGCGCGCACTGCGTGGCGCTAGGCGATAACCAAGCCTGAACGACACTCAGTGGCGCAGTTGGCTTCGGCTGACTGCTTTGAGAGACACCTCCTCGTTGACAGACGATCGTCAACGTGCATAGGCAAAGGATGTTAGCTTTGGTTAGCATTTAGTAGCTTAAATGTGTCGGTAAATCAAACAGCATCAAACTTCCAGTGTGTGCAAAATCGACCGGAAACGTGCATGTTTGGTCGGATACGCGCCCGCTCCCAACCGCTAACCCATTAAACGTCCCACTCAAACACTCATAACGGATCTGTATCTTGGCGCTGCCAGCGTTTTGACAAATAGCTCCGCTGTCAGGTTTGACCGCCACTGCACGAAGTTTGTCTCGCGACCGCGCCTCAGGCCGCTCAGGTCTAGCAATTCCTGCAAACAATTCGTTATTTTGCTACACTGTTGAGCGGACATGGTATGCCTTTCGTTGTGGTTAACAATAAAACATACTCTGTCTTTTCCTTACCTTCACGCTTATGCTGTTGACTCCCCTTCCCTGCGCAGTGGGGGGCGGGGGGCTGTCGATTGATCAGAAAAATGTGTAATGACTGACGACTCGCTGTCCGAACTGCTGGCGATCTTTACCGTCGAGGCGGCGGAGCACCTGGCAACGTTGAATCAAACGCTGCTGATGCTCGAAACTACCTCGGAGTCGGACGATGGCGCGCGCCGTGGGCAAATTGAGCTGTTGGAACGCGCCGCGCACAGCCTCAAAGGTGCCGCGCGTGGGGTAGGCATAGCCACCGTTGAAACGATCGCGCATCGGTTGGAGAGCGTGTTCGAGGCGGTGCGCGATCATAAAATGACGCTCAGCCCGAACGCCGCCGATACGCTGTACGATGCGTTCGACACCTTGCAAGCGGTGCTCGATAACGCTGAGCCTGAAACGATCGACAACGAACCCGTGCTCGCTGCGTTGGACGCACTGCTTAACATGCCGAACAGCGTACCGAGCGCCATGATCCGCGCCGCGCCGCGTGCTGTTCAAGAGACGCAGCAAGCGCCACTATTTGATCCACTTGATCCACTTGATCTACCCACAACCGCCGACGCTGAACCGTCACCCGCTCCACAAAATGCGCGCGCCGACGAAACGATCCGGGTGGCCGTTGCGCGTCTGGATAGCCTGATGGCCGATGCCAGCGATCTGTTGGTCGAACGGGGGAGCATTGAACAGCGCGTCAGCGACATTAGAGTGCTGCGCAAAGCCCATCAGCGCTGGCAAAAAGATTGGCGGCGCGTGCGGACGGCGTACATTCGAGCCGTGCGTGCAGCACAGACTGAATGGCCGACGCTGCTTGAATTCCTGAACAGCACACAGCGTTACATGCGCGCATCCGGCCAGCAGTTGACCTTGCTTGAACGCGCATTGACACAAGATAGCCTCCGACTTGGCTTGATTGCCGACTCGCTGCAAGACAGCACTCGCCGTGTGCGCCTTGTGCCGTTCGAAACGCATGTCGCCCTGTTGCAGCGCACCGTTCGCGATGTGGCGCGCCAGGAGAATAAAGAAGTGCTGTTGCAGATCAGTGGCGGCGTTCTGGAACTTGATAAGCGCGTGTTGGAAGCGATCAAAGACCCGCTGATTCACTTGCTGCGTAACGCGGTCGATCATGGCATTGAGCCACCTGATGAACGTGTCCGGCTCGGCAAATCGCGCGTGGGCTTGATCCTGTTAGTGGTGGCGCAGCGCGGCGGTGATGTGACGCTGCTCGTGTGTGATGACGGCGCTGGAATCGATGTAGCCGCCGTTCGGCAGCGCGCGCGCCGGTTCCGTTCTGCCGCCGAGATCGACGCACTCAGCGATTCGGAAGCGCTGATGCTGACGCTCATGCCCGGCCTCAGCACCAGTCAGCAGGTGACCACCATTTCGGGGCGCGGCATTGGGCTGGACATTGTGCGCGAAAATATTGAAGCGATGCAAGGCCGCATCGTGATCGAAAGCGCAAAGAATCAGGGCACTACCTTCCGCCTGACACTGCCCAGTTCACTCAGTACATTACGCTGTATGCTGGTACGCATCGGTGCGGAAACGTATGCCATTCCGACGACGGCGATTGAACAGATCGTACATATTTCGGCGGACGATACCTTCATGGCGGGTGGGCGGGCCATGCTGCGGGTGGGAGGACAACCGATCGGTTTGGTTTCACTGTGTGAGGTGATCGAGCGACCGGGCAGCGAACATCCGACCTATGCGCTGATCCTGGCAATGGCGGAGCGGCGAATGGCTTTTCGGGTGGACGATGTGATCACCGAGCAGGAAACGGTCGTCAAAACGCTCAACCCTGAACTGACCGATGTGCCGCATGTGGCGGGCGCTACCTTGCTCGGCACGGGTGAAGTGGTGATCATTCTGAATGTCAGCGATTTGTTCAAAACCGCTCAAGGAGCCGCTGTTCAGCGCCGCACCGCACCAATCACTGCGCCCGCAGCGGAGGTGACGCGTATCCTGATCGTAGACGACTCGATTACCACGCGCACACTGGAAAAGAATATACTGGAAGCAGCAGGCTATGACGTGTTGACCGCTACCAATGGCCTTGAGGCGTTCGACTTGTTGGCAACTGCGCCGTGTGATTTGATCGTGTCGGACGTGGAGATGCCGTATATGGATGGTTTCGAGTTAACGCGGCGTATTCGGCACAGCGATCGGTTTGCGCGCCTACCGATCATCCTGGTCACGTCGCTCGACTCGCTGGAGCAGCGTGAGCGCGGCTTACAAGTGGGCGCTGATCACTACATCGTCAAAGGTGGCTTCGATCAGCAGGAGTTACTTGCAACGATCCGGCAGTTGCTCGGATGACGAATTAGCATGAAGGGCGATACGATGAGGGTCACGCGCGTTTTGATCGTGGAAGACAGCCCTACACAGCGCTTTTTGCTGGCACGCTTGCTGGAAACTGAGCGCGATCTGTTGGTGGTGGGTCAGGCTAAAGACGGACTCGAAGCGGTCGAGATGGTCGAGCGGCTGCGCCCGGACGTGATCAGCATGGACATGCGAATGCCCCGGCTGGACGGTCTGAACGCGACGCGCCACATCATGAACATGTGCCCAACGCCGATCGTAGTGGTCAGTGAGGCAGGCAAGAGTCAAGCCGCGATGGAGCTTTTGCAGGCGGGCGCGTTGGCGGCGGTTGAAAAGCCACCCGCCCCGACCGATCCGCGCTATGCCGAACGGCGCGACGAACTGCTCAAAATGCTGCGCTTAATGGCGGGCGTGCGCGTGATCCGGCATTGGCAGCCGGACGCGATCAACAGCGCGATCAACAATGGCGGAAGCAGCAGTCGTCCATCGCCGCGCACCGAGTCCACTGAAACGCTCATCCTGCGCATGAAACATGACGACGCTCAACTGCCGATGATCGTCGGGATTGGTGCCAGCGCAGGGGGCCCCGGCGCGCTGATCAAGTTGTTGGGTGGACTGCCTGCCGATTTTCCGCTGCCGATCGTGTTAGTGCAGCATCTTTCGGCGGAATTCATGCCGGGGCTGGCGCAGTGGCTGAATCGGTCGTGCGCGCTGACGGTGCGGCTGGCTGAAATGAACGAGCTGCCACACGCGGGCATTATCTATGTGGCGCCTGGCAATACGCACTTGCGCGTAAGCGCGGATAAGCGGCTTGTGTTAGACTCGCAACCGGGGCGCTATCGGCACTGGCCCGCCGTGGATGCGCTGTTTACATCGTTGGCGGAAGCGTATGGGGCGCGTGCGATCGGTGTGGTGCTCACCGGCATGGGCGAAGATGGGGCAGACGGCTTGCGTACGATGCGCAATGCGGGTGCGCGCACGATCGCGCAGAACGAAGAAACGTGCGTGGTGTTCGGGATGCCCGCCGCCGCGATCGCATTAGGCGGTGCGGAGTACGTGCTGCCCTTGCCTGCGATTGGTGCGGCACTGTTGACTTTAGCAGGAACAGGCAAACCGCTTGTGCGCAGTGAGCATTAATATGATTTTAGAGATGGATGGTAGCAATATGACAATCAATGTACTGTTAGTCGAAGATAGTCCAACACAAGCGAAACAGATCAAAGACACGCTGGAATCGGTCGGGCTGACAGTGCTGGTCGTGGGCGATGGCCCGGAAGCGCTCCGTGAAGCGATCGCCAACCCGCCCGCGCTGATCGTGCTGGATGTCAAGCTGCCGTCGATGGATGGTTACCAAGTTTGCCGCCGTCTGAAGCGTGCCGAAGAAACTAAACATGTGCCGATCATCATGCTGACCGACAAAATGGGCGCCAGAGAAACCATGACCGGGCTGCGTGCTGGCGCTGACGATTACATCCCCAAAGATATTTTTGCCGCCGAACACCTGATGGATACGTTACGCGAATTGGGCGTACTGGAGTAAATCGCGCATGACCACACCCGGCAGTTCTTCTCGCGTTGTGATCCCCCCGGTGATGGGTATTCACGTTCAGGACTCGATGGACGTCATGATCGCTCGCAACACTGCCCGACGGACGGCGGCGCTGCTTGGCTTCTCATCGACGAATCGCGCTCAAATCGCGTCGGCGGTGGCAGTGCTGGCCGATATCATCGTAAACGCCGAACAACCGCAAACCATTCATCTGAACGGCCTGCGCAACGGTGCTCAAACGGGCATTCAGATTTCATGCAGCGCGCCGTGGCTGGCAGGCGCAAACCCGGATGATGCACTCTTTGTGCTGCGTGGAAAGCTCGGCGATATGATGGACGAAGTGAGCATCGATTCAGGAGAACTGCCCAAAATATCGATGATCCTATGGCTGTCGGCGGCGCGCACCACGCAGGAAGTCAACGCCGTATGAAAGTCGTTCAATTTTATCTGGACGATCAAGCGTTTGCGCTGGCGGTGGACAGCGTGCGCGAGGTGCAGCGGTTAGTCGCGATCACAACCGTAGTCGGCTTGCCCGCCGAAATTCTGGGCGTGATCACCGTGCACGGCTTGATCGTGCCGGTGCTTGATCTGCGAATGCGGCTCGGTTTGCCTGCTGCGTCGCAAGCCGCCACGCCTGCCAGCGCGCTGTTGATCGTCCACTGTCGTAAGCATATATTGGCGCTGCTGGCCGATCGCGTACAGGGCGTGCTGACCTTTGCAGATAGTATCGCTAATAGGGTGGCAGACAAGCCGGAAGTCGCCTGGGATTGTGTGCGCGGCTTATTTCGCGCTGACGATCAGTTGATCACCGCGCTTGACGCGGACATGCTGCTCACCTTGGCGTTGGAGCCGCTGCTGCTCATGCAATCATCCGAGATCGAACGTCGCTAGGATTAGTCTAGCTTTAGAGAGACAGGCCAGGTACATCGTGAAAGATCGCATTCTAATCGCCGCGAAAGACAGCGAACTTAAAACAAAACTGCTCGACATGTTGGAGTCCACGGGTGATTACCTGACCATTGGCGTCAGCACCTTTGAAGAAGCGCTCAGCGAAATTCTGCTGGCGGAATTTGCATTGATCGTCGCTGAAACCGAACTCAGCGAACGGCTCAGCGGGATGGATTTGCTGGCCGTGATTGGTGGCTTGCGCCCCGGTACGCCCGTGTTCATCATTGATGACGACCTATCCGCAAAATCGGCGGTGGCGGCGATGCGGCTCGGCGCTTGCGACTATATGCACAAGCCGATCAACATGCACTTTCTGCTGATGCAGATCGAGCGTCAGATTGAAGCGCGGCGTGCCATTGCACTCAGCAAAAAGGAGCAATCGCGCAAGCCGGTTCATAAGGAACTGCCACCTCCGCGCGATCGCGAACGGATGCTGAACCCGGCCACCCGGCCAACCGCAATGCTCATCCGACGCGAACAATTCACGCTGATCAATCAGGAATTGCAGCGCTTGTTAGGGCACATCAAAGCCGCTTTTGTCGGGTTGGTGGATGCGGACGGTAACCTGGTGGGCGCGGCGGGTACTATCGAAGAATACGATCTGGTGCTGCTGACGCAAGCGCTGTCGATCGATCACAACGCGACCAGCACGCTGGCGTCCATCCTTGAGGAAAGCCAATTTCACAGCACGTATCTTGAAGGCGACAACAGCGGCGTATACATCGTGGAAATCGAAAAGCCGTACTTGTTTTCGCTGGCAGTTATTTGTTCGTCGGAAGTGAAGCCGGGCATGGTTTGGCTGTATACTAAACGGACGGCTGAAACCATCAGCAGCACGCTGCGCGCCATGCCGCAGCCATCACAAACCGCCATGTTGGGCAGTTGAGGAATCCGGTAACCTACAATATGACCGAAAACGCGTATGACCAATAATACACCCAATACCACATCTACAGACAGCCCGACCGACGCGCCGACGCCCGCCATTTCCGCTGAAACGCTCAGCGCCGCTGAAACCGTGATCGGCCTGCACTTTACCGATAGCGAGTGGACGTTGGCGTTGGAAGGCGTCAATGAGCAGCGCGGTAACTATGAAAAGCTGCGCGCCGTGCCGTTGGATAACAGCGTGCCGCCTGCTTTCGCCTTCGATCCGCGCGTGCCTGGGCTGAGCGTCGACGCGCCCGCGCCGCGTCAGGTGATCACGCTGAATGGGGCGGAAGTGCCGCCGCTGCCCACCAATTTTGAGCATGATCCTGAACAGATCGCTTTTTGGCCGCTGGCACATCTGGCGCATTTGATTCAGACGCGACAAGTGACTTCGGTCGCCTTGACGACGATGTACCTGGGACGCTTGAAACGCTACGATCCGCTGCTGCACTGTGTGGTCACGCTGACTGAAGCACTCGCCATGCAGCAAGCGCAGCGCGCCGACGCTGAGATCGCCGCCGGACACTATCGCGGCGTCCTGCATGGCATTCCGTGGGGCGCTAAAGATTTGCTGGCAACGAGCGGCATCCGCACGACGTGGGGCGCAGCACCTTACGCCGATCAGGTGCTCGATTATAACGCGACCGTGGTCGATCGGCTGGATGAGGCGGGCGCAGTGTTGATCGCCAAATTGACGCTCGGTGAGCTGGCAATGGATGATGTGTGGTTCGGCGGCATGACGCGCACGCCGTGGGACGTTGAACGCGGCTCCAGCGGATCGTCGGCGGGGTCGGGATCAGCGACGGCAGCCGGATTAGTTGGCTTTGCGATCGGCACGGAAACGCACGGCTCGATCGTATCGCCTGCGACGCGCTGCCGGGTAAGCGGACTCCGTCCGACAGCGGGGCGCGTCAGCAAACACGGCGCGATGATGCTGGCCTGGACGATGGACAAGATCGGACCGATGGGGCGCACCGTTGAGGATTGCGCGCTGGTTTTCAACGCCATTTATGGGCCGGACGGCAAAGATTTGACGGTGGCAGATGTGCCGTTCCAATGGATGCCCGACAAGTCTATCGACAGCCTCAAAGTTGGCTATCTGAAAAGCACGTTCGATGAAGAAAACGAACACAGCGCGCAAAATCAGCATGGCCTGAATATCTTGCGCGGTTTGGGTATTGAGTTAATACCGATCGAGCTGCCCGATTATCCCGTGAATGATATTGGCTTTTTGCTATTGGCCGAAGCTGCTGCAAGTTTCGATGATCTGACGCGCACTGATCGCGATGATTTATTAGCGCGTCAGGCGAAAGATTCGTGGCCGAGTCTGTTTCGGCAGGCGCGCTTAATTCCGGCAGTCGAGTATATTCAGGCGCAGCGCGTCCGCACGTTGATCATGCGCGAAATGGTCACGCTGATGCAACAAATTGATGTGTATGTCGCGCCGTCCTTTGGCGGGACAACGCTCCTGCTCACCAACTTGACGGGTAATCCGGCGGTAGTTGTGCCGAACGGCGTCACCGATAAAGGCGAGCCGAGCAGCCTCACTTTCACTGGCAAGCTATATGGTGAGGCGGATACGTTGTTAGTGGCGCGTGCTTATCAGAATGCCACGGATTATCATTTGCAGCATCCACCGCTGCCCTGACCTGCGCTTGAATTACAAGCGTCGTCCGACTCCCTTCCCCCGTATACGGGGGAAGGGCGGGGGTTAGGGGTCAATGGCTTCGGCGGGGGTTTAGGGGTCAACTGCTATCGCTTAAACGCAGCCGTGCCGCTCGGCTTCACCTTTGATGATCCCGATCACCTGCTGAATCGCGTCGGCTAACAGCGTGTTGGTCACGCGATACTCACAGCGTGCGGCAAATTCCAGCTCAATGGGCGCGCGCGCCAGCCGTGTTGCGATCTCCTGTTCGCTCATCTGGCCGCGCATATGCAGCCGCTCGTTGAGCACTTCTAATGTAGGTGGCTGCACGAAGATCAGAATAACGCTTTCAGTTAGCGCCTCTTTGAGTTTGGAAGCGCCCACGTAATCAATATCCGCAATAAGAAGCTGATGATCGCGATGCAGTGCTTCTTCAATTTGCTGGCGCGGCGTCCCATAGAATTTGCCGGGGTACACTTCTTCGTATTCGATCAGGTCACGATTCGCGATCATTTGCTGAAACGTTTCAGGCGTGACAAACCAATGTTCGCGCCCTTGCTGTTCGGTGCTGCGAATCGCGCGGGTAGTCGCGGTCGGCATTTGGCGCACGGTGGAAAATGTGTCCAGGACGCCATGCATGATCGAATTTTTGCCGACGCCCGCTGGTCCCACCAATATAAACAGCAAGCCTTGACAGAGGGGTAACGTGTTTGCCGATGCGCTCAAATGGTTAGTGTGTAAGTCTCTCATATGGCTAGTGTAGCACTCTATTCTTGCAATTGATAGCGTTGACTAACATTATTGCTCAGCAAATCCCGAACCCTCAAGGTTACTCTACGGCAAACAACATAGCGTTTGCCACTTAGCAGGGCTACAGCGGCGTCGGATCGAACAGCGAGCCTTGCAGCGGCTTGCCATCGTATGGAATGCTCAGGTGATCGTAGGCGCGGCGGGTTGCCATGCGTCCGCGCGGGGTACGTTCCAAAAAGCCGAGCTGCAACAGGTACGGCTCGTACACATCTTCGATCGTGTCGGCGTCTTCACCGATCGACGCGGCGATCGTTTCCAAACCGACCGGCCCCCCGTCGAACTTTTCGATGATTGCGCGCATCACGCGGCGGTCGATATCATCCAAGCCGAGCAAGTCGATTCCGGCCAGATCGAGCGCACTTTTGGCAACCGCGCCGTCAATCTTACCCTGCGCGCGCACCTGTGCATAATCCCGCACACGCTTGAGCAGCCGCAGCGCGATACGCGGCGTACCCCGCCCGCGATAGGCGATCTCGTGTGCGCCTTCCGCATCAATTCCGACGCCGAGCACACGCGCCGCCCGAATCACGATAATCTGCATCGCTTCGGGGCTGTACAGGTCAAGCCGATAGACGCCTACGAAGCGGGTTTGCAGCGCCGTCGTCAGCAGCGATAAACGGGTGGTTGCGCCGATTGCCGTGAATTTTGGCAGATGCAAGCGCAGGTTTTTAGCGCCAGGGCCTTTGCCTGTTACGATGTCCAGCGCATAATCTTCCATCGCCGGATACAGGATTTCTTCAACGGCTTTGCCCAAACGGTGGATTTCATCGATGAATAGAATATCGCCTTCGCGCAAGTGAGTCAGGATCGCGGCAAGGTCGCCCGCTCGCTCGATCGATGGCCCGGCGGTAATCCGCAGATTGACGCCCATCTCGTTCGCCATAACGTGCGAAAGGGTCGTTTTGCCGAGTCCCGGCGGCCCATAAAACAGCAGGTGATCCAACGGTTCCTTGCGCCCTTTCGCTGCATCGACCGCGATCTTCAAGCTCTCGATGATCCGATCCTGACCGATGATGTCTTTCAGGCGACTAGGGCGTATATTGCTATCGGGGTCTTCGGGGAGTTTGGCGGGCGTCACCACGCGCTTATCTGTCATATTCCGTCACTCATTCGCTCATTTGTGCGGTTATTATAGCCAGATCAGGCAGCGCGGGGCAATAATTCGGTGAAGCCGATGCGCTATAATCACGGCAAATTGAAGTTCATACGGGGAGTTTGTAGACATGTTACCGCCTTTCAAAAATGAACCGCTCACCGATTTTTCCGATTCGGCGAATCAGGCCGCATTTCAGCACGCGATCGATCTGGTGCGGTCGCAGCTAGGTCGCCGCTACCCATTGCACATCGGCGGCGAGGAAGTCTGGACGGACGCCACCTTCGACTCGATCAATCCATCGCGTCCGGCAGAAGTGATCGGCACTTTCGCCAAGGGTCGCAAGGAAGATGCGGAGCGCGCCGTAGCCGCTGCGAGCGCTGCCTTTCAGCAGTGGCGTTTTGTCGCGCCGACTGAACGCGCCCGCTATTTAATTCACGCCGCCAACGAGATGCGCCGCCGCAAGCATGAATTCAATGCCTGGATGGTATTCGAGATCGGCAAGTCATGGGCAGAAGCGGACGCCGATACCGCCGAAACGATCGATTTCCTGGAATATTACGCGCGCCTGATGATCAAGCTGAGCGACTCCGATCATCTATTGACGGCCTACCCCGGCGAACAAAATGCGCTGGAATATATTCCGCTTGGCGTGGGTGTGGTGATCCCGCCGTGGAACTTTCCGAACGCGATCATGGCGGGCATGAGCAGTGCCGCAATTGTGGCAGGTAACGCGATCGTGTTGAAGCCTGCCAGCATCACGCCGGTGATCGCCTATAAATTCTGCGAACTGCTGTGGGAGCAGGGCTTACCGCCCGGCGTGCTCAATTTCTGCCCTGGCCCCGGCGGCGCGATCGGCGATACGCTGGTCGATCATCCGCAGACGCGCTTCATCGCTTTTACAGGCAGTAAAGAAGTCGGCATTCGCATTTTCGGGCGTGCAAGCGTGGTACATCCCGGTCAAAAATGGCTCAAGCGAACGGTGCTCGAAATGGGCGGCAAGGATGCGATCGTAGTCGATGAAACCGCCGATATAGACGCTGCTGCGGACGGCATTGTGACCAGCGCATTCGGCTTTCAGGGGCAAAAGTGCAGCGCCGGATCGCGCGCCATCATCGTGGACAGCGTATACGATGCGATCGTTGATCGGGTGGTGGTGCGTGCCAGTAAGCTGACACAAGGCGCGCCGGATACCAGCGCGACGATTCATCAGGGGCCGGTGGCTGATAGAGGTGCCATGAAAACGATCATGGATTACATTGAAATTGGGACGCAAGAGGGTAAATTGCTGCTCGGCGGTCAAACGGTCGTGACCCCTGACGGCGGCTATTTCATCCAGCCGACGATTTTTGGCGATGTGGCGGGTGATGCACGCATTGCGCAAGAGGAAATCTTCGGGCCAGTGCTGGCGATCATTCGGGCACGCGATTTTGACGACGCCTTGCGAATCGCGAACAGCACCGAATTCGGCCTGACGGGTTCGGTGTACAGCCGCAATCGCAGCCGCCTGGAAAAGGCGCGGCGCGAATATCATGTGGGCAATTTGTATTTCAATCGCAAGAGCACTGGCGCGCTGGTGGGTGTGCATCCGTTCGGCGGCTTCAATATGTCCGGCACAGACTCCAAGGCGGGCGGCCCGGACTATCTGAGCTTATTCACAGAAGCTAAAAGCATCGCGGAAAAACTGTAGCAAGAAGTGAAGCATTTGAAGCCAGCAAATTAAACGGTTTGCTTGTATGATGATATGGAAGCTAACCACTATCCACAAGGAACAACAATCGTGAAACCATTCTCTAAAGCGACTGCCGCCATATTCGCTCTGCTCATTGCGTTCGTGCTGATCGCCACGCCTGCCAGTGTTACGCAAGCTGCGACCACCAAAACGATCAAATTCAGCGAGTCGGAAATCAACTTCATCATGGCTGTTTACCCGACGCCTGCGCAGATAAAATCACCCTATTATTCGCTGCAACAGGGGTACGTAGCTGCAACCTTCAAAATCACCGAGTCAACAGGCATTACCTACAATGCCGTGCTCAATGCAGCGCCGCAAATCGTGAATGGTAAAGTGCTCATGCACATTACCAAATACACCTGGAATGTACGCGCTGTACCGGGTTATGAACTACAAGAGTTCAATGACGCGTTGCCCACCTTGAACGCGTATATCGATCAAGCCCTGAAAACGCTGATCGGCGCAAACTACAAAGTCCAGAAAGTAACGATCACACGCGGCTTGATCACGATCACGGCTGCCATCTAATTCAGCTCAACCTACGCGGCGTCCCAAAAAGCGCCGCGCTTCTGCCACTCTAACCGCTGTCAATCGCACCTTGTGACGCGCCTCCAAAGCCTGTACAATAAGCTCAATCTAACAAACGTTTGTTAAGTCCTGCAAAATGGCAAACATAGAGTTTGCCAAGTAAAAATGAGGAGACTCGATGGCGCCCCAGTTTGCTTTCTTTGAAGGTCGCATTGTCCCAATCGAACAGGCCAAGATCAGCGTCATGACGCACGCGCTCAACTATGGTACGGCAGCCTTCGGTGGCATTCGCGCTTATTGGAACGATGACGAACATCAATTGTTCGTGTTTCGCCCGCTCGATCATTTCGATCGCTTGCTGCGTTCCGCGCGTATTCTGATGATGGACTTTGCCTATACGCCCGAATCACTGCGCGATCTGCTGCTGGATTTGCTGCGCCGCGAAGATTATCGGCAAGACGTGTATATCCGCCCGCTGGTCTACAAAGCAACCGAAGGGATCGGCGTGCGCTTGCATGATCTGAAGGATGAGTTCACCATGTTCGCGCTGCCTCATAGCGATTATCTGACCAAACAAGAGGGCATTCGGGTCGCGGTATCGTCCTGGCGGCGCGTGGATGACAACTCGATTCCGGCGCGTGGCAAGATCAGCGGCGCATATGTCAATTCGGCGCTGGTCAAGACGGAAGCGGTGCTCAATGGCTATGAAGAAGCGATCGTGCTGAGTCAGGATGGGCATGTGGCCGAAGGCAGCGCCGAAAATTTCTTCATGGTGCGTAACGGGATCGTGATCACGCCGCCGATCAACGCTGACATTCTGGAAGGGATTACGCGCCGCACGGTCATGACGCTGCTTACTGAAGTGATGGGCGTGCAAGTGGTGGAACGCACTATCGATCGTACCGAACTGTACATCGCGGAAGAAGCGTTCTTTTGTGGTACGGGCGTTCAGATCGTATCGATCGGTGAAATCGATCATCGCACGGTTGGCACCGGCACGACGGGTCCGATCGTGCGCCAGTTACGCGCGCTGTTCTTCGATGTGGTACGCGGCAAGATTCCGCAGTATCGCCAATGGAATCAGCCGGTGTATGTAGATGAGCACGCCGTAATATCCTCAGCTCGCTAATCCGAGTTAGTTTCTTCTGTATAAGCCCCGGTTTCAGGCCGGGGCAATCCGTTATTGAACAAAGCAAACTTAAAAATAGATTCATGACCACCACTCCGAATCGGATTCGCGGAAATCTGGCTTATTTGCAGGAAGAGTCGGTCGTTATCGTGGCCGTCCTTGCAAGCGTTATTGGCTACGTCTGGCTGTGGATCAACATGTGGCCGATCACTGGCGAACGGCTGCCCATCAGTTCGTGGCTCGGCGGCAGCGTGCTGTTCGTTGGCGCTGTCCTGGGCTATGGCTGGCGGCAGCGACGGCCTCATTTGGCTGCTTATATTCTGGCGTTCAGCCTTTTGCTTGGCACTACCTGTGCCATCCTCAGCTTCAACAACCCGGCGCTGATCTATCTTTTTATTTTGCCGATCGTTTTTGCCGGTGTATTGCTCAGCCAGCGTGGTATTTTTTTAATAGCGGCGTTGGTAGGTCTCATTGTGTTAACGGTGCAGCTTTCGCGTAACTCAGGCGAACTCATGCTGCCGCTCGTCGTCTTATTCTGTCTGACCGTCACTTCGTGGCTGTCCGGGCGCAACTTACATACAACGCTGGACTGGTTCGGGCAGGCTTATCGCAGTGCCTACCAGAACGAACAGATTGCGCGTCAACATGAAGCGGAACTGCGTCTCGCCCTGCAATCATTGGATGAAATGGCCTCACGGCTGGAACGTGCCAATTACACACTGACCCTGGAACGCAACCATGCTCAGGAAGCGCGGCGCTTGAAACAGCAATTTGCGCAGACGATCAGCCACGAACTGCGGACACCCCTCAATATTGTCCTGGCTTTTGCCGACTTGATGGCACAATCCCCTGAATATTATGGGATGCCATTGCCAGCGCCGTATATGCGCGATCTCAGCATTATTCATCGCAACGCCCAACATCTGCAAATGCTGGTCAATGATGTGCTTGATCTGGCGCGAATTGAAGTTGCGCAAATGACCATTGTGCCTGAAGAAAGCAATCCCGCCGATTTGATTCAGGATGCTGTACAGACCGTTCGCAGTTTAGTTGAAATGCACGGATTGAGTCTGAACGTTCAGGTAGCGGCTGATTTGCCTACGCTGTGGGTTGATACGACACGCATTCGCCAGGTGTTATTCAACTTGCTGAATAATGCGGCACGCTTCACTGAAAGCGGGAGTATCACCGTACAGGTGGCGCGTCAGGCGGAGGAAGTTGTGTTCTCGATCAAGGATACAGGTGCTGGTATCGCGCCCGAAGACATTCCGCGCCTGTTTGTCGAATTTCAGCAGCTTGATAGCGGAACCCATCGCACCCATAATGGAGCCGGGTTAGGTCTGGCGATCAGCCGACGCTTTGTCGAACTCCATAATGGGCGCATATGGGCGGAAAGCACATTGGGACAAGGGAGTACTTTTTCTTTCAGTCTGCCAATTACCACAGAACGCGTTCGGATACCGCTGGAAACGTCGGAATGGACGACAACCAATACGATAGCAGCGCCGGACAAAGATCAGCGTACAGTGATTGTAATCACCCGCAGCCCATCCGCAGCGACCCTGTTATCACGACATCTGAGTGGGTGTCAAACGATTGTCGTTCAAACGTTCGAGGACGCGCGCCAGATGATACAACGTGTTCAGCCGCAGTGCCTGGTCATCGACACCGCACATGATGAATTAGTTGCGGAGACGTTTCAAACGCTGGCAAAAAGTTGGGGACTGCATAACAGTCCGCTCATTGCCTGCCCGCTGCCTGGCGAAGATTTAATGCGACAGCAGTTGGGTATCGATGGTTACCTGGTGAAGCCCGTTTCGGCGCAAACGATTCAGGATATTTTGCGCCAATTCAGCCACGAAATCACCTGCATCCTGGTGATCGACGATAACCATGATTTTACGCTGCTTCTGACCCGCTTATTGAACCGCCCACTGCATCCGTATAAAGTCGTCAGTGCCCATAGCGCTGCCGAGGGACTGGCGTTGTTAGCCTACCATCGACCCGACTTGATTTTCCTCGATCTGCAACTGCCGGATGTGAACGGAATTCAGTTGATCGAAAAAATTCGTGCGCAGCCGGATTCGACGCACATCCCCATTGTGGTCGTTACTGGCGAAGATAAAGTTGAACGGGACGGCATCCTGACGGGCAAACCGCTCATGCTCATCAGAGAAAACGGCGTGACCCCCGGCGATGCGATTCATATCATCCAGAGCGCTCTCGAAAGGCTGAGTCCACACAGCTTGACATAGCCGCCGTTTGATAAGAAGCTGCACAAAAATCGTTATGTACTTGTGGTAAGCAAATCGTGGCTTGCCGAAACTGTTTTACAGGCTGAATGTTTGGAGATATTGCAATGAATAACGCACTTTGGATCGTACAAATCTTATTGGCGCTCATGTTCACCGCCACCGGTCTTGTAAAGCTCACGCAGCCGCGCGAAAAGATGCTCAGGCATGTAAGATGGGTTGCTGGCTTTCCAACAGCGAGTATTCGTCTGATCGGCTTTTTAGAGCTGTTAGCAGTCATCGGCCTTATTTTGCCGCCGCTAACGCACATCATGGTTTGGCTCACCCCCTTGGCGGCAGTCGGTTTAGTGTTGACAATGATCGGCGCGGCGATCGTTCATATGCGTTATGCTGAATATCCGAATATTATTCCCAATGTGGTACTGCTGATTTTGGCGGCGTTCGTCGCTTATGAGCGGTTTGGTCCGACACCGTTTTAGCGGGTTACAGATGGATGGCGCACAGCACGCCACCATGAACCAGCCAGACAATGCACAAATGAAATTTTTAAGTTTGTGAGGTTGTTTCCGAATAGCGGTAGGCCAGCAAAATCGGGATCACCGTGATCGCAATGACAATGATAGCGGCCACATTGGTCACAGGTCGATCGCGTGGCCTGGCAAGTTGGCTGAAAATCCAGATGGGCAGTGTCGGTGGGAGCTGCGGACTGGAGGTAAAAGTGGTCACGATGACTTCATCGAATGACAGCGCAAAAGCGAGCATTCCGCCTGCGAGCAGCGCTGTTGCGACATTTGGAAATACTACATGGAGAAACGTCTGCCAGTTCGACGCACCCAAATCGAGCGATGCTTCAATTTGTGAGTAGGCGGTGCGCCGCAAACGCGCCACGACGTTATTGTAGACGGTGACAATGCAAAAAGTGGTGTGCCCAATCACGATCGTCCAGAAGCTGAAATCGACACCGAGTAAGCGAATGCCCGATCGCAGCGCGATGCCCGTGACGATACCGGGCAGGGCAATTGGCAGCAGCACAAGCAGCGTGATCACGTCTTTGCCAAAAAAGCGCGAACGATACATTGCCAGGGCGATCAGTGTGCCTAATAACAAGGCTAGCAGCGTTGCTGCTGCTGCGACTTGCAGGGACAAACGAAGTGCATTCCAAAAGTCGGCGCGATTAAAGATTTCGCTGAACCATTGTAAGGTCAAACCCGGCGGCGGAAACAAATAGGTTTGGCGCTCAGTCGTGAATGCATACAGCACCACGATTAACAGCGGAAAATACAAAAAGATCAACCCGCCGAACGTTGCCAACCGAACGCCGCGCGAAGCTCGCTCGAAATTTGGCACCCCTTCAACAAGACGGTTAGAGCGCATCAAAAGCCCCCAATCGGCGCGCCAGCAGCAGATAGCCGCCCATAATCACGATCGGTACCACGGTGAGCGCAGCAGCCAGCGGAATGTTGCCGGTAGTACCTTGCAAAGTAAGCACTGCGGGGCCAATAAAAAAGCTCGAATTGCCAATGACCGTGGGGATGATGAAATCACCTAAAGTCAGTGAAAATGTGAAGATTGATCCAGCGACTACGCCCGGAAAAGCCAATGGCAAAATGACATACCGAAAAGTATGGCCGGGCGACGCGCCAAGGTCGCCGGATGCCTCGATCACCGAGCGAGGCACCCGTTCCAATGCTGCATTGATCGGCAAAATCATGTAGGGCAGCCACACGTATAAAAAGACGAAGAACATCCCCAGGTACGAAAACGCCAACGACGGCCCACCGATGATCGGCAAACTGAGCACCCAATCGCGCACGCCGCTCAGGTGCAGCCCGGTTAGCAACCAGTTGAGCACACCTTCGTTCGCAAGGATCAACTTCCACGAAAATACGCGCACCAGATAGCTCGACCATAACGGCAGCAGCACAGCGACATAAAGCACACTTTTAACGCGGCCTTTGGCATAACGCGCCATATAATACGCCAGCGGGAATGCCAACAGTGCGGCGGCCAGCGTCACAAGCGCGGCCATGAGCGCCGTGCGGCCTACGATGTCCATATAGGAGCGCGTTAACAGCGATTGATAAGTTTGTAGCGACAGCTCGCGGACAATATCCCCTGACAGATCGTCTACATAGAAGAAGCTCTGTATCAGCAGCGCCAACAGCGATCCCACATAAAAAATGCCAAGCCATATGAGGGGCAGTGCTAACAACAGCATAATGCTAAGCCAGGGACGCCGAAAAAACAAAGCCGTGATCGCATTGGGACGGGTTGCGACAGGTGCAGCGGCATTCGGCGGCACAGGTGTTATGAAAGGGGGGATTGATGCAGCCATCTCGTTAATTAATCGCCTTTGACAAGTTCAGCGTGCGTGTGAACTCTTTTTTCCAGATCGCATTCACCCGCCGACCCCGTACCGTTTGCACATCGGTTGCGCCAACGCCCAGGTTTTGACCGACTACGATCAGGTCGCCGCCGTCATCCAATTCGACAATATAGCGCGTATTGACGCCCAAATAGATAACATCGCGGATAAAACCCGCCGCGCAATATGAGTCAGTTGGAACTGCCGCATTCCCCATTTCAAGTGTGACTTTTTCAGGGCGCACCGCAAATAATCCATCCTGACCCATAATCCGCCGCGCTTGCTCACCTGAAAACATGTTCGATGTACCCACGAATCCGGCCACAAACGCCGTTTCAGGCATCTCGTAAATTTCGGCGGGCGTGCCGAGTTGTTCGATTTTGCCCTGATTGAAAACTGCGATTCGATCGCTCATTGTGAGCGCTTCTTCTTGATCGTGCGTCACGAAAATAAACGTAATGCCGAGCCGAGCCTGAATTGTTTTCAGCTCAATCTGCATTTGTTGGCGCAGTTTCAAATCGAGCGCGCCGAGTGGTTCATCCAACAGCAGCACGCGTGGTCTGTTGATCAGCGCACGTGCTAATGCTACCCGCTGTCGCTGGCCGCCCGATAATTGTGATGGCTTACGATCGACAATATCAGGAAGCTGCACCATGTCCAGCATCTCTTGTACCAGACGCTGCCGCTCAAACTTTGGCACTTTTTTGATCATCAGTCCATAGCTGATGTTGTCACCCACCGTCATGTGCGGAAACAGCGCGTAATCCTGAAAAACGGTGTTCACATCGCGCAGAAACGGCGGTACCCCGGATACTTCCTGGCCGTACAATGTGATGCTGCCCGATGTCGGCTGCTCAAAGCCTGCGATCAACCGTAAGCAAGTGGTTTTGCCGGAGCCGGATGGGCCAAGCATTGAAAAGAATTCACCATCATAAATATCAAGATCGACGTGATCGACCGCTTTTACATTGCCAAAAAAACGACATACCTGTGAAAAGCGGATCGCCACAGCGGGGTTGGCAACGGGTGGTGGTTTGATGTACGGTGTGAAGCTGCTCATAAAACTATGGGTGGTCTCTTTTGGCTAGTTTTTGATCATGACGTGCTTGGTAATGCGATAATCTGAAACCGCTTCAGCCGATAGATCTTTGCCAAAGCCCGATTGTTTGAAGCCACCATGCGGCGTCTCTGAAGCAAGCGGGATGTGATCGTTGATCCACACCGTGCCGAACTCCAGATCACGCGCAACCTGCATTGCCCGCGCAACATCGCGCGTCCACACGGACGCTGCCAACCCGTAGGGAACATCGTTCGCCAGTTGCACCGCATCGGCTGCATCTTTGAACGTGCTCACTGTCAGCACTGGCCCAAAAATTTCGCTCTGGATCACTTCCGAACGTTGGTCGGCGTCCGCGATCACGGTTGGCTCGAAATAATAGCCGCGCTCGGAGTCACGCGGAATGCCGCCGCCAGTCAGGATCTTTGCGCCATCCGCCTTGGCACGCGCGATAAAACCTTCGACGCGATCGCGCTGTGCTGCCGAAATAAGCGGACCCATTTGCACATCGTCAGTGAACGGGCTGCCAATTTTGACGCCGCGCATGGCTTCCACGAGCGCCTCGCTGACTTGATCGACCTGCGCCTGCTGAACGTAAATGCGCGTAGCAGCGGTGCAATCCTGTCCGGTGTTGAACGTTGCAGCTAAAGTTGCGGTGGCAGCAACGACTGCCGGATCAGCATCCTCGAATACGATGAACGGCGCCTTGCCACCCAACTCCAAATGGACGCGCTTGAGCGTGTCGGCAGCAGTTTTCATGATCTTCTTGCCTGTGCCGACTGAACCCGTCAGGCTCACCATACGCACCAATGGATGCTCAACCAGTGCTTGCCCCGCATCATTGCCGCCGCTGATCACGTTCAGCACTCCCGGCGGAATGCCCGCTTCGGCACTGAGTTCAGCCAGCATGAGGGCTGTAAGCGGCGTCCCTGGCGCGGGTTTCAGTACAACCGTACAACCTGCCGCCAATGCCGGGCCAATCTTCCAAACTGCCATCATCAGCGGATAATTCCAGGGTGCCACCTGCCCAACAACGCCGACTGGTTCACGGCGGTACATAGACGTAAAGCCTTTTGCATATTCGCCTGCCGCGTAGCCGTGCGTATCACGCGCTGCTGAAGCGAAAAAACGCAGATTGTCGATCGTGAATGGCAAATCAGCGCCCAGGCTGACAAATTTGTAAGGTTTGCCTGTATTTTCCGACTCGACTTTCGCAAATTCGTCGGCGTGCGCGGCGAGCAGATCGGCCAGACGCCACAATACCAGCGAGCGTTCAGCAGGCGTCAGGCGTGACCAGCGTCCATCGTAAAACGCGGTATGCGCCGCTTGCACTGCTCGATCGACATCGGCACGGCTGGCGTCAGGCACTTCAGCCAGCGTTTCACGAGTGGCCGGATTCTCGATAGTCAGTACACCGCCGCCGTGCGAATCGGCCCATTCGCCATTGATCCAGAGTTTATAAGTCATGTTTTCAAAACCTTTTAATGCTGTTTACTGGCTGAACAATGCCCGCTCTCAAGAATGAATGAGAGCAGGCAAAACTACCGTAAACAGATGTTATTGGCCGCCGATAACCGCAATGTAGTCGGTCACCCACTTGCGATAGGGAATGCACGTCTTGCCGCGCGCATCACCACAATCAGCGGAGGGCGTGCGCCAGAACTTGATTTTGTCGAAATTCTCGAAGCCATTGGTGGTACAGCCGTCTTTGCCGAGCAGATCGCTGGCCGTGCAAGCGGTGGGCACCGCTGGTACTGAGCCGAACCACGCCGCAACATCGCCCTGTACTTTCGGATCGAGCGAGTGCTGCATCCACAGATAAGCGCAGTTCGGGTGTGCTGCGTTAGCGCTGAGCATGGTGGTATCTGCCCATCCCGTTGCACCTTCTTGCGGGATCGTACTGGCGATCGGCGCTGGTGTTTTAGCGTTGACCAACGCGTTCACCTGATACGGCCACGATGCCGAAGCCGCTAGCCCTTCGTTAGTGAAATTGTCTACCTGTGCCGAAGCATTTTGCCAATAACTGGCGACGAGTGGGCGTTGTGCGCGCAGCACTGCCAGCACCGCATCGTATTGCTTTTGATCCAACTCATAGGGGTCTTTAATGCCTAAAGCGGGGTTTTTGGAAGCCAGATACAGCGCAGCATCGGCCATATAGATCGGGCCCGCATAGGCTTGTAAACGACCTTTGTTAGATTTTCCGTCAGGCAGTGTCTGTTCCTCGAAAACAACGCTCCAGCTTGTTGGCGGCTTGGGAAATACTTTGGTGTTGTACATCAGCACGTTAGCGCCCCACTGATACGGCACACCATACGACTTGCCATCGACCGTGTACCAATTGCCGCTTTGTAAGCGCTTATCAACAGTCTGATATGCAGCAACACGGCTCAAATCAACAGGCTGAACGCGCTTGGCCGCGATCAAACGCAAGCTGGCATCGCCCGATGCGGTGACCAGATCATAATTTCCTTCGCTCATGAGCGTGAACATTTCGTCGGACGTATCCGCGATTTCTACATTGACTTTACAGCCCGTGTCCTTCTCAAAGCCGGTCACCCAATCATACGCCTTATCTGACTCGCCGCGCTCGATGTAACCAGCCCAGGCGACAATATCCACCTGTCCTTCACCTTTCGCCTGACGGTTTGCTGCCCCTTGGGCGCTACCGAACGGAATGGCCGCAGTGATCAGCATTGCAGCGGTAAGTAATAACTTTTTGAGCATTTCTAACCTCACTTAGTTGGCACAATTTTCCACAAGCCAGATTATACGGCAAGTTGTAGAAAAAGGGACGCCTGCCGAGAAGTAAGGGTTCGTAAAAGTATAAAATCCCGCATCCATAAGGTAAACTAGCGCCATCTAAAAATAAGTGGGATGAATAGGATGGCGCGTGAAGTTCATCAGTGCCAGTGTGCGGTATGCGCTGCGGGTGAAGACGGGGTAACACAGGCGGCACATCGACAAATTAATGTGCTGCTGAGTCAATTGAACGAAGTACAACGGCGGTGGTATGGCGGGTCGT
>Ga0209724_1000142_pt1 | contig 87177 bp, 56 predicted proteins | sample grotaG_FD_184143 | JGI IMG/M metagenome (GOLD analysis project Ga0209724, IMG submission 184143) | Glacier valley bacterial and archeal communities from Borup Fiord, Nunavut, Canada, to study Microbial Dark Matter (Phase II) -... | ecosystem: Environmental > Aquatic > Freshwater > Ice > Glacier ...
AGAACTTCCTGTAATTACCTGATGTAGTTACTGATTTATTATCGAGAAGAATGATCGTTTGTAAAGTTTCACCGGCTACATTATTTCCTTCTGTTGGTTTGTCAACACCGATCCGCCAGAAATCACCCTTCGGATTTTTCCCTTTTGTTCTTACTTCACCACCAATCTCCACCATGAAATTTTCGATTCCAAGCGACTCTAAGTAACGGTAAACCACATCTACACAATAACCTTGTGCAATGGAATTGACGTCAATTTTGATTCCCGGAAGATCTTTAACCAACTTCCGGCCTTCGAGCCTGATCTTTTCCATTCCTACATATTGGAGCAAACTGTCAATTTTTGAAGAGTCAATTTTTACCTTTTTCTCAGGTCCGAACCCCCAGGCATTTACGAGCGGACCAACGGTAAGATCAAAAGCACCATTGGTTTCCTTATTGATCTCTACCGATTTATTATAAACCTCAACAAACATATCATCCAGCCGAACCGTCGAATCGTTTTGGTTAATCCGCGATACAATCGAGTTGGGAATATATTCGGAAAAGGTGAGGTCGAAAGCTCTGAATATGGAATCAACCGATCCCGAAAGGTCCTTATCCGCTTTGTCTTCGTAGGTGATATGAAAAGTGGTACCCTGGGTCATACCTGCAATTTTCCGGTAAGGAGCAGGTTTGTTGGTGCCACAACCTATTAAAGTCAATATCAAAAGGGTATAAAGAGAAAGAGTTCGCATTTTCGGAGAATTAATACAAAATATTTTAACGACTCAAAGATAAAAAGTTTGGAGAAAAGTTAAAGAGTTGAAAAATAATTAAGATGATAATACCGAAGGCATGATAGGATTGTAGCTAAGTCGGATGAAAAAGCATTACAACCCTTGATTCGCATTGATCATTTAATTTCTCATTCTTTCTCACTATTTATCAATTGGGCTGCATTACTTTCATGCGCAGCCAAACGTGCCTGATGCAACTTTTCCTGCCTGAATACGGAGATCTTGTAGGTTACTGCGGCCATTAAAAAGTAGACAATCATCTGGATCATCAGAAATGTAAATTCAGGTCGAACATCATTGATCGATACGCCCATTGATCTGATCCGCAGAAATGCCGGGATCATTGATGTACTTGGAAACAGGTGCGAAAATTGGTATAGCAAAGATGGAATTGAGGTTTCAGGCCACGACAATCCACTAACAAACAATACAATAGGAGATACAAAAACAAGTGTCATAATGGAATGTTCGCGGCGACGAAACAGCATCGAGATCATTAACCCGAGGAAGATCACCGAAAAAAGATAGGGAACCAATAAAATACAAACATCTGTAAAGCTCCCTTTGTCGGGAAAGCCGAACCATTTGGAGAGATAGATTAACGTAAAAGCAATATTTGCCAGGTAGATCGTAAAATAAGCCAATCCTTTACCAAAAACCACAGAAAACATCCCCTGCTTTACTCTGATTCCAGGCTTAACGACCTGGTTGTTTCGCCGCTCCTTCCCTGCCCCACCAATCATACCAATTCCGATCAAAAGGGTCTGTTGCAGAATAATCAAAATAATCCCCGGCATCACATACGAACCGTAGGAACCTGACGGATTGTAAAGATTGTAAAATTTTGCAGGCATCGGATCACGTTGCTGCATCGCCTGTTCTTCGCCATTTCCACTTGCCATCAGCCTTTTAATCTCTACACCGGCAGATAATGTGCCGGTCGCCTGTATCGTTGCACTAAGCGTTTCCTTATAAATCAGAAAATAGCTTGCATCGCAATAGACACTTACCGATGTTTGGTATCCTCTGAGCAGTTCCTTTTCAAATCCTTCTGGTATAAGGACAATCCCTTTTGAATTATCATCCCAGAATAGCTGACGTGCTTCGTGAAGACTGCCCACTTCCTGTGCTACTGAAACCTCTTTCGTCGCACCAAGCATCCTGATCATTTGCCGGCTTGAAGCGGAATTATCGAGATCAACTACAGTTACAGGAATATCGCGGACAACGTTGTTCTGATATGCTATCGAGTATATCAACGGATAAGCGAAAACAGCAAGGAAAAAGATAAGCATTGCCCCCTTGTCTTTAAAGATGGTCTTCAACTCATCGACGAACGAGAACCAGGTAAGGTCAAGCCCTAAAACAACAGCTTTCGGAATATTAAATAATCGCATTGTTCATTTTTTAAATCAAATTAATCGCCGCATGGAAATCACATTGATTTTCACCACTACTGGCGAAACCAATATTTGTGATACGTGAGTTTCCGTTTCATTCCCGGAAATGCCAGAATTCCTCCCAGAATAAACGGGATGAAGGCCAGAAAAGGGATCACGACTTCTGAAATTGGTTCGCCTCTTAAAGTTTGGCTCATAAAAATCTGAAGCCAGAACGTATAGGGAAAGATCAACGAGAACAGTTTTGCAATCAATGGCATGGCAATTGAGGGGAAAGTTAATCCGGAGAATGTGAGCGCCATCATTGTATAAGCGCTTCCAAGCGATAGCGATAGCCGCAGGTTAGCCGTAATTTTCAGGAACAGGATAGCCAGTAGCTGGTACGAAATAATCAGCAGGATCTCCGATATCAGGATAAGGAACAAACTACCGTGGACAGGTGTCCCTAATGTCTTTATCAGGATGATATTCATAACCATCATATCCATAAAGAACAAGAAGGTATAAGGAAGCATCTTCCCTGCCAACGCAACTGTCACATTATTTTTGGCCAGCGAGATGAGTTCACCGGCTGTTCCCTCCTTTAATTCCATACCCAACGCATACACAGATCCAAGAAAGATGAAAACGATAGCCAGAATGGGTAATAATCCAAGAACCAAAAAGTAAGAGTAATTGCCAAACGGATTAAAAAGCAGGTGAGCATTCACTTTTACAGGCCGGGCCTTTTCGATGGCCTGAGCGGTCGTTTGCCCTTTTTTGATGGCTACCTGCACTTTAACTCCGGCAGAAATCGTCGAAAGTGTAGTATACAATCCCGATTTCAAAGCACCACCTTTCACGACATTTGAATTGTTGATATAAACAGCAATTGCCGGAGATCCGTTGTTCAACACTTTACGTTCCAGGTCAGTTGGTAACACAACAATCGCATCAATTTTACCGCCGTCCATCATTTGCTTCGCCTCTTCAACTGAGCTAAGCCTCCACATCACATTACAAACAGGAGTTGCATCCACCATCCGTGTGACCTTTGAGGAAAATGAAGTGTGATCCATATCAACCACAGCAACAGGCAAATCCCTGACAACACCGTCAGAAAATAGCCAGATGATGATCAGAAAAGCGGCGACAGGGGCAATCATCGTTGTAAATACCAATACCCAACTGTCGGCTATTCGTCTCGTTTCGCGCCGTATTACCTTAAAAAGCGCTGTATTCATTAACTTATTTAGCATGTTCTTTGGCCGTTCATTATCGTTTTTAGCGTTGCATTGGATTATAAAGTTAGCAGCTGGCAACTACCTACTAGCGGCTTGCTGCTATTTCCCAGTTGCAGTTTTTCTCACCTCGTCCCAGTTGACCAATGCAGACATACCAGGTCGTAAACCGTCAATCTTTTCAACCGGAACCGCATGAACTTCGAATGTTTTCATATCGAAATCGCCCGATGTTTTTGTTGCATTCCATGTTGCAAATTCACCCAGTGCATTAATGTAATTCACTTTCAGCAAAACCTCTTTCATGCCAAGCGCCGGAAAACGGGCTTTGAAAGTTGATCCTTTCTGAACAGCAGCGAGTAAATCTTCGCGTAAGTTGAACGTTACCCAGACATCGGCTAAATCGACGATTGTAATAACGGGGTATCCTGCCGGAACAAGCTCACCGCGTTCGGCGATTATATTGGCGATTTCACCTTTAATCGGTGCGTATATTCTTGTTTCACTCAGGTACGAATTTACTTCTGTCAGTACCCCATCGGCCTGCATCACAAGGGCACCGGCCGATTTTTTATCTTCGTAACGGGCACCTTTCTTTGCCTTGTCATATAATGAACGGGCTGCTTTCTCCGTTTCGATGGCAGCTTTCATACGTGTTTCAGCTTCATCTTTTTGTTGTTCAGCCACAACGCCCGATTTAAACAGGTTATCTACGCGTTGAAAAGTTTTCTTTGCAAAATCGGCAGCGGCCAAAGCTGTCTGCCACGAATTGAAGGCAGCCTGAATATCTTCTTTCTGAGCACCATTGTCCGCCTTTTCTTTTTGAGCTCCCGCAGCCACTCTAACGGCAGATGCCTGCAAAAACTTCGCATCCAATTCCGGACTGCTAAGCGTAAAAAGGAGCGTACCAGTCTGCACATCATCACCTTTGTGAACCAAAAGGCTGTCGATCCGTCCAATCAGTTTTGAAGCGACCTTCACTTGCGTCGCCTCTACTTCACCCTGAACTTCGAGCGGAATCGGCTTCGCAACAACCCATATGGCGTATCCGATAAAAATGATCACTGCAACAATGGCACCTGCAATCACATAATGTTTAGTCTTATTCATAATCTATATATCTCTGTTTATTTAATTTTTCGTTGACTTCTGTCGCTCTATTTCTCCCCGTCTCTAAGTCTCCCCGTCTTTTCGTCTCCCCCTCACTAAGTCTCTTCTCTTAATATCTTCCCTGTTTCGCGACCGGATTATTCATATAACTGACATACTTATCAGACATTCCTGAATAATACAGCAATTTCGACAATGCAACGTCCCAGGCATAAATCGCCTGCAACCTTTCGATTTTTGCTTTCGCCACCGCCAGATTTGCATCAGATACCTGTGTAGTGGTGGCCATACCTTCCGAAAATGCCTTTTCCCTTGCACGTGAATATTCGGCTGTAAAAGCCATTGCAGCATCAAGTTCGTTGATTTGCTCCAGGTACATATACAGCTCCTGGTAGTATTTTGTGATGGCAGAATAGATATCCGATTCAGCTTTTGCATAAAAATCATCCGCCTGCATCGCCTGCAACTTTGCAGCTTTCACCTTTCGGTTACGGGCCAATCCGTCGAAAAGACTCCACTGCAATCCAACACCCACCATATAATCAGGAAGATAGGGTGACAGGTCTTTATTCACAATATCATATGTTCCAGTGGCAGCAATCGTTGGTAAATAAGCCGATTGCTCAACCTTAATACCTTGTGCTGCCAACTCTTTCTTCTTATTGACCTGCCCCAGTAAAGGGCTGTTTTCCTTTGATTTTACTTTATAGAAATCAAGTGACTCGATATTTTCGATATAGAATAGCTCCGATAACGGATTGATTTTGGAATTCTCCGAATCTGCAACGGTGTTTAAAACCGCTTCGTTCAATATTTCAACCTGACGGTCCGATTTCTTCAGTTCGCGGTCAGCCTCTGCAAAGTAGACTTTCGCATTTAAGACTTCGACCTGGGCAATCATCCCCTCCTTCGCAAGTTTCTGTGCATCCTCGAAATGCTTTTGCATCCCGGTCATCACTTCCTGCCGGACTTTCACCGCCTGGTTCGCAAGGATTAATCCAAAGTAACGCTCTACCAGTTCACTTGTAAGTTCATGCGACTTTTGTATCGTCTCTATTTCAGATTCTTCAAACTTTATTTTGGCTGCCTTGTTTGCCGCATTTATCTTACCCCCGGTATAAAGTGGCATTACAAACCCTGCATTTACCATCCCGAATTTTTTCTCCTGAATTGTCTTGATCCATTCGCCATTGTTGACTGTTTCGAGTCCTTCGAGCATTTTTCCGCGAACAACAGCCGTAGAAACATCATCCGGCAGGTATGGCATTATACTATTGGTTTTGGGATCGGGATTCGGAACTCCGCTAAACTTGCCATAATGACCCAATGTACTGTAAAGCGGGGTGATTGCATCCCGCACAGGCGTAAGATCAAGCTCCAGGTTGTCTGACATATAAATATAGGAAGCACTCAGTGAGATGCGCGGAAGATGCAACCCTTTGGCCGCTTTTACCTCCTGCTCCATCTGAAGCGACTTATTATTGCTTTGTTTGATCAAATGGTTATTTTGAAGAGAAAGACTCAGCGCCTCTTCGAAGGTGAGGTTTTTCGACACTCCGGGGCTGTTCTGCCCACAAAGCGAAAAACCCGTCATTAAAAACAATACTATTAATACATTCGCTCTCATTCGTATCTATTTTAAGGCGTTGATTGAAAATTCTGCTACACGTATTTGATCTTCACTTGTCCAGGAGGTGCTTCCGAAAAATCCTTTCATCCGAAGATTAATAAATTCGATGGGATAAATAACTACGATTCCAAAAGCCTCTTCGGGCGAGATGTTCCTGCTAACCTCTCCGTTGTCGATCCCAATTCGTATTACTCTTTCGCATAGACTCTTAATATGCAGGCGTTGCTCGTCCGATACCTGGAAATTATAATCGTGCATCAGCACATGAATAAATTTGATTTCTTCAGGAGATTCGGAGGCTGTTTTAAAGAGATCACCGATCAACTGTTTGATAACCTGTGTAATACGCGTGCAAGAAGTCAATAAAAACTCAAGTTTTTCGATAATTTGGGCAACCTTTGTATAAAGCAGTTCAGTAACAAGTTCCTGTTTCCCCTTGTAAAAACGATAAAGGTATCCCTCAGCAACACCGGCGCGACGTGCAATTGAAGAAATTGCGGCTCCGCCATACCCATTCTGAACGACCAGTGCAATTGTTGCCTCCCTGATTCGCTGAATTTTACCATCGTCAATTAACCGTGCCATTCAAATTAATAATTAATGAATGATTATTCATTCATATTCTGATGCGAAAGTATATAAACAATTTAAGTTACAAAACAGGTGGTTAAATAATTTACAATTCTTTAATACACAGTGACCGGTTTAATGACAAGCAAATTTGATTTTCAGAAGTTGATTCTTTTTTTGATGTTAAATAAATTAGGTATTGAAGGAATCAATCAGTATCTTTACAATTAAAGTAATTATATAATTTTATATCTATGAGAAATACTATTCTATATTTATTTAATTTGGGTTTAAGGCAATACGATTCGATTCCGGTCATGCGTCTGGAAACCGACTGCAATAGTCTCACGACGTACTTCAACTTTAGTAAATTGAAATTAATCTTCCCGAATTATTAAGTACCCGCGAGTGTGCTTATAAAAATCCTATCAATTTTATTCGAACACCAACAACGCGCTATCTCATATAGAGCGCGTTACTCGCTGAATAAAATTTCGTCATTGCAGAAATAGGATTCCGGTTATTATGTAATAATATTTAAACCATTTAAAACATTCGACGATGGACAAGGGAAATAATATGAAAATTTCAACAACAGATCATAAAGAAAAGAAACAAGAAAAAGCATTAAGAAAGTTGGAAGATAAAATGAATAAACAACGTAAACCGAAAGCTTAAAAAGGTTTACCTTTTATTTTTATGTATTGTCTGCGGGTCTTTAAGGAAAACTTTAAGGACCCGTATTTATTTAAAGTAAATCGAAAGTACCACAAACAAAATTGGGTTCGTTGCGCTGATCACTTCGGTTCATCATACAAAGCAGGTTTTCGTCCCAATCGTTGATTTGATAACTTTTACAAATTTTGCAGAGATCCGGAATGGGTATGTTTTGAAGATCAATTTTGTTTCCGTCATCGTCGAAAAAACCATTTAAATCTTCAAAATAAGGAAGTTCATCTTCCGGAAAACCGGAAGCAAGATGCCCGGTTTCTTCATCTGATTTCATTTGTGCGGCAACTTCTTTGCATGTAGTACAATAACCCGGAAACGGGCACTCATCTTCGTTCATATCACAAAATTCGATGTGAGAATCGCCAAACGACAAGGGCACATGTTCTTCATTCCATATCTTTAGGATAAACGGATAGCGTAAATCCGCAGGGTAGTTCTCTGGAAAATCGAGTGTGAAATGGAATATTTGCAACAATTTTTCCAGCTCGGCAGCCAAACGAGCCTGTTGCTGAGAAGTTAATTTACTGGAAGGCGGAAGCAATTCGAAATCAATCCCTGTAATTTTTGAAATCCTTTTTTCCATGCCATACAGATTTTTTTCTGCAAAGGCCATATCTTCCAATTCAAGTTCATTGTCGGGGTCAGCTTTTGATAGTGGCCAAATCTCGTGCGGTGGCCTGATATTCCAGGTTGCTTTGTGAATATCATCAATTAGTTGTTCGATGTATCGTTCCATAAATTGAATATTGAAATTAGAGAATAACTTTAGTGCTTCACGGTTTAATTTCTATATCGAAATAGTCAGCTAAATATCCGATTCTGGAAAATGAAAACGAATCTTCAACTATTTTGGAAATCTCTTCAGGAAGATCAAACTCATCAAGTACAAGATAGAATGCTTCCATTTTATTGGCATTTTCTTCGAAAGACACTACATTCGAAATAAACATCAGGTAATAAAACATTTCCAAATAATGGAGGGAATTGCGACCGGGGAAAAGTGTATCCAAATCGAAGGTCTTATTTGCAATTTCTTCCGGAACATCTTCTGATGAATAAATATCGTTGAGCCTTAACAAAGTGAACAGCGAATAATCGGGATATGCCCTTGCGTATTTTTGGAGTGTTTCGGCATATTTATCCGAACTTTCTTTTTGGAGAATTAACAGTTCGAGAAATGCAACAGCCGGTATTTCTCCTGCTTCTTTTCGGAGCATTTCCAAACCTGTATGTGCTTTTTTCAGATTCCTGTGAATATTCCCAAAAACAGACATAAACAACTGGTTCAATTCGTCATAGAATTGAATTTCAGGTTCTATTCCAGGAAATTCTTTAATGATCTCATCTGATTCCACATCAATAGAAAGCAGATCAAATAACTCATCGTAATATTGATCAACCAATTCATTATCTGTTAATTCGATGAACAGCACATTTGTAACTTTTGTAAGCCTGTCCAGATCGTTTGGGTCATCAGAATCGACTAAACCACTGTACAGATTAATAAAAATCTCCCTGTTTTCTTCGAATGTATTTTGGGTGTAAATGTCTTCCTCATTATCGAAATCATCGTCGAAATCAACATTCTCATCACCTAAATCGTCTTCATCCATAAGTGTATAGTTGTCAGGTCCGGCCGTACGCTCAAGGTGTGCGATCATTCTGTTTTTTTCGTGAGCCGAAGTGGTTGATGAGCTGTAAAGGTAAACTGGCAACCCATCATCACCGCCACATTCAATCTCCATTAATTCGATATCATCATTATCTTCTTCAAGAAAATATTGTGTGATCGTGGTGAAATCCTTGCAAGGTTTAAATTCATACGCTTCAGCATATTCAATTCCGGCATGGATAACATTATGCACCAATGCATAATCAACGAGCTCAGACGAAATATCCTCTTCCGTCTGAGCCAGGAAATCGTTGTATTGCGACAGGGGCACATTGAATACAAAATGGGTATTTTTCACCCCCTGGCAAAGTAGATCAACTAAATAAAAACAATAAGTAACATTCCCATTACTATGTTTACGCGAAACAATACAACTGGCCAGGTTAACCTCTTCCCAATCAGTATTGATCAGGCACTCAAAAAGAGGCAATGTACGCGACTTTGTACGGATATAATTTTCGGGAGACAACATTTGAATAACTTTTCCACTGTTTTTCTTCGCCATATTCTTAATAGTTTTTGCGGATAAAGATAAATGTGATAAACTTTCCTTTTTCGAGTGGCGGTTCCAGTTTTGACATCGCGTAACAGTTTGAATTTCATAAATTAATCCTTTATGCTTAAGACCTGTCAGATCATCCTGCTGATTATTTAAAATGCTTCAGTAATTTATTCACTTCATCAATGTCAAAACTATTGGCATCCCAATCCTCATCTTCATCGAGGCCGAGCCACTCTTTCATATCCTCGTGCTCCTCGTGTTTGGGATCGGCAAGAATTGCTTTCAGGTTTTCGTAGCCCCACGAACCACCACAATCTTCGGGCGGACAGGCGCCTTTCCCATTCAGACAAACCGGACTTTTTATGTCATCGGGCACTAATTTTTCAAGGGTAATTTTATGGGACCAATCATCGCCAAAATCGTAGAGGTAGTTAAAGGTTTGTTTTTCGTGCGTGAAAACCTTGTTTAATTTGGTTTTCATCGCATTCATGTCGGTTTCCTCCCAATCTTCTTTCGAAGGTATTGCGATGGTCGGATGTGAGCCGTAACCCTTCGGGCTGAACTGGTAAAGATGGCCACCTTCCCAGCCAAAAACATGTTGTATCAGCTGGTGCAGGTCGTTAAAAGTAATCTTTTCGGGAACCTGGATTTGACGCCAAACCGGTGGTTTGGCCACGTTCATTAGTTGAATTTTAAATTGAAATGCCATATTTCTTGTTTTAAATTACAAAATGCAATCAACGCTAAAATTGAGAAAATCAAATTGAATTACAAACATATTTCAGAGAATTAGATAAATATTTTTTTAAACTATTTTCTCATAATATCTCCTGAATATTGCTTAACTTTAAAGTGTTATCGGTTACGCATCAATCTAACGCACCGTTGCCGGGAAATCGATCCGGAATCACAACTTAAGAACGGAGGGAAGCATTATGAGAACAACAAATTATTGGGTTTGACTCCTGGAATTCAAAAAAACATCATAGAATCTGAATATAGCGTAAGACTATCTTAATATCAGTTTGAAGATTTTTTAACCGACTTTAAATATACTATTATGAAAACAATGAAAATCATGAGCCCTTTTATGATTGTAATTATGTTTGGATTTCTTACAAGCAGTGCTTTCGCACAGACCGATGCTGAAAACCATGCTAAGTTTTCGAATCTAAACAAGGAAATTGTGCAGCATACCAATGCCATTGCTACTGGGGAGGCGAAAACAAAGAATGAACAGATTACACATTATAACGAAGCCAGGAAGAGTTTTATTGAGGCAAAAAAAACAAATTCACTATTGAAAAAGGTGATCCCTGAAAATGCCAAATCGGAAGCAGTCGTACATCACGACAACATTGACAAGTTTTATTCAGCTGCATTACCCCATGTTAATGTGATGCTTGAAGAGTTGAAAAATGAAAAATCGGACGATGCAAAGCTGAAGGATCATGCAAAAAAAATTCACGACAACATTGAATTGGCAGAAAAAGAGCACCAGTTATTATTAAGAGATACCCAATAGATCGCATAAAAAAAGAGCCGGAAATTAATCTGACTCTTTCATCAACAAGAGCGGAAAACGAGACTCGAACTCGCGACCCCCAGCTTGGGAAGCTAATGCTCTACCAACTGAGCTATTTCCGCTTTTTTAATTGGTGACGCAAAATTAGAATAATTTTTCAAAGATTCAAGAGACTTAAAATCGGTTTCTACTTTATTTCATTATCGAGATATGGCATGTTTGACTTTTAAATATTCAAATTGATGTAGCTATAAAAACACGAAATTCAAGAAAAGCCCATCCGGATTACTTTCTGAAAAGACGTTCAATTGCATTTATTGCATCCTCGAAATTGGCATATTGCAAACGATAGAAACTGATTTCATCAAACCAGTCAAAAAACTTCGCTACATTCTCAGGGTCAGGATTCACCCATGTTTCGGGTAAAAGCGTCTGAATGGCTTCCCGCTTTTCAACTTCTTCAAAAATAAAAGGATCTGCTTCTGAATACTTTACAAATACAAATGCTTTTACCGGAAATGCCATAGCTGATCCGGTCTTGTTATTCTCCACGGGCAAATGGCGGACGATCTTGCCGGTCGCGGCTTTTTCGGGAACAATTCCTGCCAGTTCAGGATAAAACGGTGCAAGTGTCTGAAGAGATCCTTCTTTAACAGATATTGCCAACGGAAGACGATACACAAATCCGTTATTCCGGTTAATGGCATTGAAATCGTCGGAAAGGACTGTAAAGCCATGTGCCTGCAAAAGTGCCGACAAAGTACTCTTCCCGTTTCCCGCCTGGGCCGGGAAAATAATAGCGGAACGCCCGTCCGAAACAGCTGCTGAATGCAGTGTAACCATCCATTCCTGATCAGCAACACCATAAAGAACGCCAAACAATTTTTGCGAGACGGCACCCCTGAGATAATGGCTGTTTTCGAAACTGAACGCTTCGATTGCCTTCCCGTTATACCTAAATATCAGCAGATCTTCCAATTCAAAAACTTCAAAAAGATGATCTTTTGCCGTGGTACTGGCTTCGAGATGCGCCATGGTAGGATGGAAACAATTCATCAGCCACTCGCTTCCATACCTGAAAAAGATAGATTGATTTCCAATTAAATAGTGTCTTTCTGAAAATAAAGGAAATGCGCAATCATCAAATCCGATGCGCAATTCGGGCGAATGATAGACTTCGTTTGCAGGATCATTCAACTGGTCAACCCAGGTAATAATATCATTTACAAATTGTTGAATTTCCTCTTCGGACAGAGCGTAGGACAAGCTTAAAAAATCGACAATCTCCTGTACTGTAAGATCATGAATATATTTGTCGAACACCTCCCATGCCGGTTTTTCGAAAAGGACAAATGACCGTGACGCAGCAAACCAGACAGCCGTCGAATCTCCAATTTTTTTGCTAACCGTTATACCTTTCGTGTTACTTTTCAAACTAACCTGATTTAATACAAAATTCGCAGGGCAAATTGCGGCTGTGAGAATTACAAAAGTAAGAAACGAACAGGCATTAGCAAATGTATATAGCTTCATAATAACACCTCAAGCGAAAGCTTCACATTAATTTATAATTTAAAAAGATCAATCTCAATTTTATTACCTTCGAATCTGAAACTTACACTTGGTTGAAATCATTAAAAACAAAAAAGATGGCAGATATTACTTCGAAAATCAGAGAATTTGTTTTGAAAAACCTGGATGAGAAGCCTTTTGGCGGGATCGAAGATCCTTTCTGGCAGTCCTTGCGCAATACCGGAACGGAGCTTTGGCTCGATACAGGTGATATGGATGAAGCGGAAGCAAACTGGTCGGCAGAAATGAGCGCGCTTACAACAAACAACACACTTCTCAATAACGAGATTCAAAAAGGCATCTACGACAACTTTATTGCAGAGGCCAAAAATATTGTAAAAGATCTGCCTGCGGACGAGCAGGTTAAAGAGATCGCTTTCATTCTGAATGCACGGCATGGCCTGAGGCTTGCTAAACGATTTGGCGGATTTGTAAGTGTGGAACTTCATACAGCTACCGCTTACGACTTAAAGGCGATCGATTATTATGGGAAAAGATACTATGAGATTTGCCCCGATCAGTTTATTGTGAAAGTTCCTTATACAGCCGAAGGTCTTCTGGGAGCAAGACGATTGAAAGATGCCGGCATCCGTATTAATTTTACGCTTGAATTCAGTGCACGCGAGAATGTAATCGTAACCAGGGTGGCACGTCCCGATTATTTAAATGTTTTTCTTGGAAGAGTCGGAGCTTATATGATTAATAATAAGTTGGGCGATGGCTCAGGTGCCGGAGAAAAGGCGGTTATTGCCTCCCAGAAGTGGGTTACTGAATTATCGGCAAAGAATCCATGGCGGACAAGATTGATAGCCGCAAGCCTGCGTAGCCACAGTCAACTTGAACTTCTTGCAGGAACCGATGTCTTTACGATGCCGCCAAAAGTCGCTGCATCAGGGCATGCAACCCTTTCGGGAAAATTCACTTCCATGATTCATGAAAACTACGAAGTAAGCCAGTTTGAATCGGCCAAAGGGTCGGGAATCGAAAAGTTTTGGGAGGTTGATGACAAAGTTCTTCATCTTGCCGAAAGACTTGCCATCCAGGTTCCATCCACAGGTGCCGAGCTGATTCACATTGCAGAGGAAGAAGGTTGCAGAGATATGTTCCCAATATTGACGACAGAGGAGATGAGCTTTATCGCTTCTGACGGTAAAATACCGGTGCATTCAAGATGGGAGAAAAAGATTCATAGCGGTGAAATTGCGCCCGACACTTTGCTTACGTTGGCAGGGTTGGCTTCATTTACGGCCGACCAGGAGATGCTCGATCAGCGGATCAGAAATATAATTGGATGATTCGGTTTTCGTAAAAAACGAATCGGAATAAACAAAACCTGCTGACAATCGGCAGGTTTTGTTTATTTATATCAATCAACAGACAAGTTAGTTGAGATGAATGCCGTTGCAGTCATTCGCCAAACGCCCAGAGTAAAAAAACACAAGAACCATTGGCATTTTAAAGTAATATGCGAATGATGTAACTCTTTTTAAAAATTGTGTAACATTTATGGGATTAAAAGAGCTCACCTTTGACCTATTAATTAACGAGTAAAAAATAAAATTTAGCGTAATATGAAAGCTTTAAAATTAGTCGCATTGGGAATTGTCCTGCTTTGTGCAGGTGCAGCTCAGGCGCAATTATCTGTTCGTTTTAACGTTGGTGTACAGCCGCAGTGGGCTCCGGTAGGTTACGAAGATTCGCGTTATTACTATTTGCCGGATGTGGAGGCCTATTATGATGTTGATAACTCCATGTTTATTTATTACGAAGGAAATTCATGGATTCACCGGAGTTACCTTCCCAGCCGTTACAGAAATTATGACCTGTACAATGGATACAAAGTAGGGATGAGGGATTATCGTGGAAACACGCCTTATTATAATCATCGTGAATACAGAACCCGGTACGCACATGGCCGTAACAGGACAATTCAAAGAACGATTGGTAATCGTCCGGGAAGAGACTACTACCGTGGAGCCGACCGCGAAAGGAACCAGGTTAACAGAGGCCGTTACAATCGGATTAGCGGAAATGACGGACGTGGTGACAGGGGTTATGACAGACATGGTTCTGAAAGAAAACAAATTATGGAACGTGGACGTAACAGCAGAAGCGATAACAGGCAAAATGATCATGGACGCGAAAACAACGAAGGGCGTGGTCGTCATTGAGACGGTAAGAAAAGATAAATAATCGTTTTAATCGAAATATGAAGAGGTTATCCTAAAGGCAAAGTTGGGATGGCCTCTTTTTTTGTAGTAATAGGAACCATTAAAGAATGAGATACACAATCATGATACTCCAGGGCATAAAGTACAGAAATACAACACCTTCACTTTCTAACCGCTGTATATACCATATGCACCATGTGCTTAAAAACGACTTTTGTTTCAGCCATGAAATAAAAAAACTCCGATAAAACCTTATATTTCAAAGGATTATCGAAGCTAATAAGTACCCGGGGCGGGAATTACAACTATTATTCTCTATTATTTAAAACTGTATTTAAAACATCTGTATATCAGGTATTTTCAGTGATTAATTGTATGTCATTATTCCCTAATTATGACTATTTTTTACAAATTTCTCTCTTTTATTCTCTCTTTTGATTATTTTTTATTTATCTTTGTTTGGTGTAATTACAAATCAATATGGCAAATATTACCTTTTACATTGATAAAACCAATAGCGACAGGGAGGGCTTTTCACCAATAAAAGCAAATGTCACCATCGACTATAAGAACGTTACTAAAACTGTTGGAAGAATTAAATCCAAACATTGGAATAAAAACAAACAGAGAGTATCTCCGCCACGACAGAACGAAGAGGACAACGGTCATATAGAAATAAACATCCATCTGGACAAATTAAAAACCGATGCAACAAATTATTTCCGGGATTGTACTTTTCAAAACGTTCCTATCACTTTGTCTTTTTTAAAGGACTTTTTTAAAGGTATTGTATTAAAATTTACCCCACCGGATAAAAAGGACTTATGGGATGCTTATGAAGAGTTTTTGAAGTCCGGAGAAATTGAAAGGGCAGTCAATACCAACAAAAACCGGAAAACAATTAAAAACTACCTTAAAAACTTTGAAACTGAGACAGGTTATCTAATGACCTTTGAAAGTATTGACATGATATTTTTCGATCAACTGAAGGAATATGTACTTGTTACCAAAAGTAATGGATACAATTATCTTTCATCAATCAACGACAAATTTAAGGCATTTATGAGCTGGAGTTTGGAAAGAGATTACCATAGTAACACAATATATAAAAAGTTTTCAGCCCCCGAAAAGGAAGGTAGCATCATCCATTTGACGATACAGGAACTCCAGCAGCTTATTAACTTTCCTTTTGAAAATAATAAACTCCAAAAAGCTCGTGATTTTTATTGCTTCGGATGCATGACCGGTTTAAGGTATTGTGATCTTCAGCGATTGACTAAAGATAATATTGCTGACGGAATGATAAAAATGACCACTCAGAAAACAAACCGTGATGTAATGATTCCACTCTTCCCGGGGATTCGAACAATTATTGATCGTTACCCGGAACCACACAAGCTTTTACCCAAATTTTCTAATCAAAAGCTCAATGTGTATATAAAGGAATGTTGCAAAAAGGCCGGTATCAATACTCCTACAGAATATAAATCATTTGAGAAAAATGTTACCAGGACGGAATTTAAGCCAAAACATGAATTGATTGGGACTCATACAGCCAGAAAAACTTTTATCTGTTTGGCTTATGATCGGGGAATCGATATTGAGATGATTAAATCAATTACTGGCATTACGAGGGAGAAGACTCTCAGAAGATATCTTCATGTTTCAAATGATACAAAAAAGGAGAAGCTAACAAAAGCATTTGAGAATCTTTAAGTAATTTTCAGCCTTCAGTTTTATTACTGAAGGAATTCCCCTGTCTGTTCCCAGAAAGATTCAATTGCGTTTTCGACTTGACATTCCCCCTCTACAAGATTTTTAAAATGCGTTTTTAATAGCGCAAAATAGTTCCAAAAATTTATTTCTTGCAGTGAATCAATTATTCCTTTATGTCTTTTAATGCAGTCACTAATTATTTTCTGATAATTGTCAATAAATAAATAACGTATTCGTAAAATTATAGGTTAAATGATCCTGAATACTGATGATCTTTTTCATAAATCCGCTATAACGGTTTTTCAATTACTTTTCAGCTTCCAACTTCTATTTTGAAATTACTGATTTGTATATCGAAAAATTCAATCTCAAATAACCATTCAAAAAAACCGAAAGCTTTAGTTAAGCGCTTGCCTGCTTCAATATACACAATTTGGGGTTTCCGGTTTCAATTTTGGGGAAGATGAATGTTTTTATTCCGTTTGATTCAGTGTCAATCGCTAACTTATTCCTTCTCCCTCCAGTCATTTTGTATTTTTATTTATAGAGATTCTAAATTAAAAAATATTTTTCAGCTATAACAATATAAACATATGTAATTTGATATAAACTAATTAAAACCCATTAAAAATACAGTATCAAATTTAAAAATAGGCATTTGTAATTTTATCTCCGTTTATTTATATTTGTATACTGACTATATTATTGCGAATGTTGATAGATATAAACAGACAATAGTAGATATCAATAGATGTAACTTATATTCTCAAATATTTCCTAAAAATTAGAATTATGGAACAGCTGATTTTTGTAACCAATAGAGATGAATTAAAGGTGACCTTATTGGAAATTCTTCAGGAATTGAGGGAACCAGTTTCGCAAGACTACAAAAATGATGATAAGATGAACAGGCGAAATGCTGCCAAATTCTTGGGTGTATCCTATCAAACCATGTACAACTGGACCAGAGACAGAGTTGTAAAAGAGCACGGTCACGGCAGGAAGAAATTTTATTTGCGATTAGAACTTATTGAGGCAATGAAAAGCAACGGATAATGCAGAATAAATTGCTGAGGACCATAATCCAGTGAAGGATAACTGTACACAGTATGATACAAAATTTATTTTTATCACATTTTTATTGCTTAAATTATGGACTACATTGATGTGGAGCCGATTTTAGATGCTTCCCAACAGGGGCTAACTATCTTTCAATATTATTTTCCGGGTGTTGATTTTCACGATAAGAAGAGTTTTGTAAAGTGCAGGTCAAACGAACGTACGGCATCGGCCAAAGTGTCCTTGTATCAGGGCAAGTGGCATATAACCGATTTTGGCAATCAGTCCGAAATAAATGGAATGACGGCAATCTCTTATGTGATGCATTCTGAAAATCTAATCTTTAATGATGCACTACACTTTATCGAGAAAGTGATTATCAAACATGAGGTTGGTAGTCGAGCGTTTCGCCGTCCCGAGTACAAAGCTGAATACAGTTGGCGCGATGTTGAGCCGGAAGACAAAAAGGACGAATATAAATTTACCTATAAACCTTCACCTACCGATAATGACCTTAAAAGTATTGGCAGGTATGTTACCGTAGAGTTATTGGAGCGGTTCAATTTCAAATCTGTAGAAAAGTACGAAATGGTTGGCTATAGCGAGAAGTTTCGGAAAGATATAGTCCATATTTTCAAATCGACCGACGATTATCCCATCTTTCTTCTCGACGAAGGAAGCTTCAAAAAAATCATTAAGCCTCACGAACTGGAGAAGCGTTACCGATTCCATTATATAGGCAGAAAACCGAATAACTATGTTTTTGGTCTAAAACAGCTCAAAGAACTTGACAATGAGTTTGTGAATCCGGAAACGGGTAAATATGAATATAATGGGCCTGAATGGAAAAAACCAAGGGTAAAGGAATTGATACGTTGCAGCGGTGAGAGCGATGCAATGAACCTGGCCAGTCTTGGTTTTCATGTATATTGGCTAAACAGTGAAACTGCAGAGATGGACCGTGATACCTGGAATGAGCTCGACGGAATGTGCGTGACCCATAATCAGCTGATGGATATTGATGCAACCGGTAAAGAAATGGCCATGAAATTTGCGGACCAGCATATTGACCTGATTACAATCCAGCTTCCAGAATGGCTTAAACTGAAAAAAGACTGGCGCGGAAATGCCTGTAAGGACATTAAAGACTTCATTGGAATCTGTGGTTCAAATCAAGATGAAACACTTCGTGAAGTTCAAGTATTGAAGCGAAAAGCATTTCCGATGAGATTTTGGACAAAAATAACTAAGGGTCAAAAAGGTAAAGATGTAGTTTCACAAAGTATTGATCTTGAAAACTTTTATTATTTTCTTCAATCACATGGCTTCTACGTAATTGATAGTGTTTATCATCAAAAAGCTGGATATTGTTTTGCTCACATCACTGACAAAATAGTAGTGTTGATCAACCCAATGCATATTAAAAAAATCGTAAAGCGGTTTACCAGAGAGTGGATCAGGAGCCAAAATCTATTTGACGAGAATGCAATCCTAAATATGATCAATTCAAGCAACAAGATATCTGAGAACAACCTTCAGGAGCTACAGCAGATCAACCTTGAATTTACCAATCACGATTCCAAAACCGAGTATCTCCATTTCCGCAATGGTAGTATTCGGATTAGAATGGATTCGATTGAGAAAATCAAACATCAGGAGGTTCCAAATTACATTCTTGGCAAACTGGAAATAGGGACAGAAGTGATCAGTCATGTAATCGACAAAAATATCACATTGGGAAAACAACCTTCAATAGAAGTGAACCCCACTCCAGCATACGCTACTTTGCTTGATAAGCTCAACTCTGCCAAAACACCTCAAGAACGTGAGAATATCAATGTTGAACTGGAAAATTTCACAATTCTTGACCGTTTTGTTGTGAAGATAAATGATGAGGATTTCATATTCACTCGTTTTCTTCAGGACCTTTCTTACATCCATTGGAGAAAAGAGTTAGAAAAAAAAGAGACCTTGTCGGTAAATGAAATAAAGGAACAAAACCTTCTGCTGACTAATATAATGTTTATGCTTGGCTACATGGCTTCCCAGTACAAAAATCCAGCTAAACCCTGGCTGGTATTTCTTCAGGACATTAAAATAACGCCTATTGGGCAATCATCTGGACGATCGGGAAAGTCGGTATTATGCAAAGGGCTCTCCTATACTCGTCCCCGCTTTTACATAGATGGCCGCCGTAAAGACATAACTAATAAGACGGATTTTATTTACGATGGTTATACTCGATTCCATAATATCATCGAAGTGGATGATCTTAATGAGTTTGCCGACTTTGATTTTTTCTACGCGCAAATAACCGGAAACCGGGAAGTAAACAGCAAGCATATCTCAAAGCAAATCCTTCCATTCGATTGTTCAGGTAAGATGATTATTAGCTCTAATTACGAGTTACGGAAGGTAGACAGTTCTACTATTGCAAGGATTTTAAATACCGCGGTATCAGATTATTACCATGTAAAAACCAGGTTTAACGATTACAAGGAAACGCGATCCCCGAAGTCCAAATTCGGAAGGTTACTCTATGACGATTTTACAGATGAGGATTGGGGCAAATTTTACAACTTTATGGCTTATTGTATTCAAATAACAATGCGGTTTGACAAGATACAACCGCCCATGGAGAATTTGGAGAAGAGACAGTTGCGCAGGTTGATGACAAATGGGGGATCGAAAAATGAAGAATTTTATAATTGGGCAAATCAATATTTTACGATTTCTCCCGATCCCCGTCCAGAGCTATCTCCTTGTGATGTTGGTTATTTCAACGTCCCCTTCCGAAGAGATAGTGCATTTGAAAATTTTAAGTTAACGCTTAGTTCATCCCAAGTTAATGGATATACAAACAACCAGTTCAAGTCGAATTTGATTCACTGGTGCGAATATCATGGATATGAGCTTAATCCGTTGATAATATGCACCGGTGCTAATGCTGCTGAGGACAGACGGATTATCAAGAAGATAGGCGATAAAACAATTGAATGCTTCTATATATCTACAGCTCCGCTTCATGTAAGCGAAAATAAAAACGATCAAATAGCCTATGATATTAATAACCTTCCGTTCTAAGAACGAAAAAATATTTAAAAAATGACCTTTTGTAATCTGATTTGCTACAGGTCATTTTTCATTTGATAAGGCGAAAAAACCATTTCGACACCAATAATGATTTTCAATTTCGTTCTACTCTAATTATAAATATTACCTATATTCATTAAATTTCGAATATTGAGTTGTAACCTGTAATATTTATAATAATATACAGATTACCAATTGTTTCCACAGTTACAAATATGTTACAAATAAATATTAAAATTGTAACTTTCTTAAACTGCAAATAGTGATTCTTGAAAAATATCATTATTGTAAATTTGGTTACAAAATATTCTTAAATTTTTGCTATTGTATATCAATAAGTTACAAATCAACTAAAATACAATTGTAACCTTTTAACTATTGTGATACAAGTAGTTGCAAGGCAATATATTCCCAGTTACAAAATTTTGCTTATTTTGTGAATATTTTATGCATCGTTATTTTAATAACTAATTTATCTCGATGTAAGCATAAGTCTTCATCGCCGACTTACTTCTATATTTTAGGTAAAATTAAACTTTTGCACGAGACATATATTGCATAATAGTCATTCTCATTTTAGACACCTCCTTTAAAATGTCTGCAATTCCAAATTTTTCGAAAAATGTTTGGCAAAGAAACAATTCCTAAAGTAAAATAGGCGATTTACTTTAAGTAAGGCGGCATTGCACCTCTAAACCGGGCATTGCCCAATGAATAGCGATAAAAAGAGGCCATTAGGCTACCTTTCCCTTGTGGTCTGTTAACTTTATTTATTTTTTTCCTCGGGCGTATTGTAAGCATAAAAAATAGGGCGCCCCTATTCTATTAAAAGCAAGCCATTAGTAAACGGATTCCATCCATGACAAACGCGTTATCGAATTGCTTTCCCACTGATTCAATGAATTAGAAGATATTAAAGTCCTCTAAAACTTAAACCAAAGGTTATTCTATTGCATTTCGTTGGTTTAGAAACCGACTACCGATTTCCATCATGTTCCTAACCTAAATTCAGAAACAATAGTCTGGCACAATCTGAATGACTTTTTCTTTATTGGCATACCTATCGTATCCAGCTCATGACTCAATGGAGGTAGAAATGAGTTTCAGCATCGGTTAAAAAACTTGTACTAATTTTGACTTTGATTTTTTTAGCTGTTCCGGTAACCAAATTTGTATTTATTCCCATGACTCTTGATCAACACGGTTGAACCACAGCTAAGAGACTGCAATTCTTGACTCATATCCTCGATAAACACTTATTTCGGTTAATCAGACGTATTATTACTGAGGTCAATGGCACGGGATACTTTTTTCACTATTATGACGAGGTAAAATTTACTCATTCCATTGCACGCATCAGTGCATGAATTATCTGAAGGTATAATAAAATAAAGGGGCCCATTCTTGCAGGGCTAATTGAGGTCTTACTCTAACAATCCTTGCAAATATGGAACATACTTTTTCGGAATTCCACTTCGAGCCTACCCCAACAGAATAGAGAATAAACACTTATCGTATATCAAAAAATTCAAATGCAATATTATTCAGATAAAAAATAAGTTGATTAAAACTGTTTAATATCTAAATATCAGTTAATTAATAATGATGAGAAAATATGATTTGAAAACATTCATGCATATAATTAGAAATCAGAATTTATACATTATGTCATATATCCTATTTTTTTAAAGTTTTGTAATTACATTTCACTGGCAGGGCGGCTCGGCCACCACTATCACATGCCGAAAATTTTAATTTAAAAATCAGGGCTAATATATTGATAATTAGCGTTTTAAGGTGGCAAAAATCAAAAATATATAGCCAAAGTTGGGCTATAATGCAGAAAGGTTGGATTTTTTCAACTTGAAATATGGGCATTTATGGGCAAAAACAACGCTTTTTTGAAAAAGTTGGCTCATTTTTCAGAAAAGTTGGATGAAAATGATTCCGATTTAATTACACTATTGAACGAGGAAAAAAATAAAGAGTGGCTACTCCCCGAAGGATTGGTCCCCATGTTGTAATTTTGTTTTGCGAAACAATCACAACATGGGTAAAAATACAGAAAAAAATTTTGTCGGACAGCTGATTTTTAAACAAGTGATAAGTCTAATTGATGGCATCAGTTTGACCAGTATAGTAATGATGCACAATGCTGACTATTGCTATAAAGCCTTTAAGGCAAAAACGCAGTTAATCACAATTCTCTTTGGCATACTTTAGTCGATGCGATTCGATGACCGAAATCTGCGAAGGATTGCGGGCAATGGGCGGAAAGCTGAACCATTTGGGGCTTGATTATGATTTTCGACTCTCGCGATTCAACGTTTTAAGAATCTCCACTGTGTCAAATTTAAGTGAACGGCCTATTTGTACGAACGGAATGCGACCACTTTTCTTGTAATTCAATGCTGTAGGTACAGAACAGCCCAGAAAAGAAGCGAGAGCCTTATATGAATATAAATACCTTGATTCACCTGGAGGCTCTGCCTGTTTTTTATTCACAGTTTGTTCCTTCTCCTGTGGTGTAGGGTCTTTCTTCAGCTGTTTTGATTCCCTCACCAATGGGACGACTTCTCTTTCATTTTTTGCAGCAACGCCAATAATGTAATCCATTACTTTACCTGTCCTGTTCAAAATTGATTCCATCTCTTCTTTAACGGCTCTGCGAACAATCTCATCTAATTTTTCTTCATCAATGACTACCATATTCATTTTTTTTATTGGCAAATATTAATGTGTATTTGTGTATTTGTTTTCAATCTATTTGTAATTACAACCTCTATAGCATTTCCACAATATAACTACTGACCCTACGACTGTATGTTTTGTCAATTTCGGATACCTATTCTATTGTAATTTTTTATTTGAAACATTTCTGTATTTAACGTTTAAATATTTGTAAATTCGACAATTAAATGCGTTACAAACATACAAATTAATTCGCCAATATTAAATTTAAATGCAAATTAATTCGCCAATAAAGAAAAGAATTTTCCAATACATCGACACGATTAGTATTAGTATGCGTGATTTTTATTCAAAAACAGGCATTTCAAGGGGAACATTGGAGAGTAATACCGGAATTACAGAAACTACAGTGGCGAAATTTATTGCATCTTATCCTGAGGTTTCACCAACCTGGCTGCTAACTGGCAAAGGAAGTATGTTAGTTTTGGAGGATTTGTCCACTATTTCTGAACACTTAAAAGAGGAATCTAAATTTACCGATACCAAATCGCCCAGTTGTGAAAGATGTAAAATGTATGAAGAGTTAATAGTAAGCTTGCGCCAGCAGATTGAATTACAGACTAAATTGATAAGCCATCTTGAAAAGGTAAAAAGCATGGGAGAATCAGCATCAAAATAAAGTCTTATCTTGGTAGTGTTGTCTTGCATTGTTAATTGAGAAACACAATCTGTTTTCCATACGGATCATGCTTCTTTGAATGATTGCGCACTTTTATATTTGTGTCCAGATGTAGGTAATATGCTTTTGTAACTGTTATTGAACTTTGTTTTCGCTTAGTAGAATTGCGTCGGCTGCACACTTTCCCCGTTTTTTTATTTCTGTCAATAGCTTTTTTGCTTGGACAACCTGATCATCAGTCTTTAATTTAGGATGAAAACTTATGCTATCAAGCCTGTCCTTTTTGCTTGCATCATCAATTTTGACAAAAGGTTTTTCTGTCTCTTCAAGGTATCCGTCAATAGGGCAACCGTTTCGAATATGACGAAAGTATTTCAGTAAAATACTGTCGATTTCTTCATTATGATTGCTCTTTGGATATGCAAAAGATTTAGGGGGAAAATCCCATTTCTTTCATGATTTTTATTGCATGACCAATTTCATCAGAATTGTATTTTTCAATTGAATATTTCTGACAATAATCAATTGCATTAAGATGTCTTAATCCATGACAACCTATGGCATGACAAGCATTTTTCAGATCTTGCAATGCGATTATCTGATCCACTGAAAGCACATTAAAATGATCAATAAAAAATGTTGTGCATCTAAATATTCAAATAACAAAATTTGTTTTTCTTAATTAAGCATATTCATATCATTGAATGTCAGAAGAATACCTGATTATATTGGATTTTCAGTACACTTACCTGCAACGAGTAAGACAGATAACAAAACCATTATTACGCCTTATTTATCAGGTAAGAAAACACTTTTCATCAAATTGTTTTTAATGATTTCTAATTTGTATTCTGCATAAAAGAAGAATCAACCAAATTAATATTTTGTGAAAAATTCAGGGATTATTGCATTGGCAATTGGCTTTATTTTATCAATATTTTCTTTTGGAATTGATTTATACGGCCAACGCAGATATTCGCCTACATCTGCCCACCCGCCAAGCAGGGCCATAAAGCGATCACAAGCATGATTCGGGTAATGAAGTTCTGTAATAAAAGGTGCTATCAGCTGTTCCATAAACTGGTTGATGCGAATTTCCAACTCCAATGCCGCAGGCAAATCTGATTTTATCATATCAAACCATCTTTGTGCTGCAAACGGGTTCAAACATGCCATGTTTGAATAGGCGCCATTCATTCCTGATTTTATTCCTGTAGCCAGCCTATGACCTGGAATAAATACTGAAAGCCCCTCATTATTTTCATTTACACTACGATACCAACCCGCATCTGCATTTTGGTCAAATACTTTCAGACCCATTAACGAAGGAACAGATTTTTTAAGAATGGCCCAGTCTTGCGGTAATAATTGTTTTTTTGCATGAGGCGGATTATAAAGAATCATACTGATACCATTTGCTTCTTCTTCCATTTTTTGCAAAAAATCAACTGCTTCACCGATTGTAACCGGAAACCAGTCGGGTAAAATTACCTGGACTGCGCCGGGTTGCAGATGCCGGATTCTTCGTAGCCGTTCCAAGGAAGTTTGTGCGCTTGTATGGCTGACTCCAATCTGAAAAGCGACACCTGCTTTTTCACACTTTTCAGCCAACATCATATTGACCCTATCAAATTCGTCTTCGGTCTGGGAATAAAATTCCCCTGCGGTCCCATTTGAATAGATGCCGTTAGGCTGGGAAGCTATCAAAACATCAATTTCATCTGAAAGTTTACTAAAGTTAATTGCACCGCCAATATCAGTTGCAAGCAATAAAGTTGCCCAGTTGCCGTAAATTTTATCGAATTTAAGTGATTTCATATTTTAAAATTGCAATTAATTGATTTGTAAAACTTTGAGTTTAGTAATTGGTCATCTATTACCCTAAACGCAAAAAAAATTTAATTATTATAGTATGATTTGGTTATGGAAATCGCTTCATCAAAAGAATCGGCATCATAAACCAACGAAACACCTGTAGGGAAACGTTCTTTTATTTTCCCTGTTATCAATTCATTTTTACCAGGGCGCAACCTGATAATAGGAATTTTATTTTCCCGTGCTATTGGGTATATTGCATCTAAATCATTGAGGTACGACTGACCAAAATCAAAACATTTTATTGACGCAAGTTTATAAATCTCTGGCACATTAAAATCAATCTTTCCACAAGCGTGAATGCCACCTCCATTCAACTCATTAAGAACAAATTCATCGTGAGCAGCTATCTGTTCTACATACATTTCGGGAGATACCATAATGGCAGAATCATTGCGGATTAAAATATTGCCTTTTAACGTCACTGCATGCTGGTGCGAATAACCTCCCGGTCCGTCGGTTGTGAACTGCTGTAAATATTTTGCATAACCTACCTGTGCTTCAGCCATAAGTCGTAAACCATTATCAACCATTTCAGGGTCAAGGATAAAATCGGTATAGATGTTGCTTCCCCTTAAAAGTTCAAGTGTATCCAAAGGTCCCTGAAGATCGGGAAGAACAATTTTTAGACATTTTTGCAAATTTGGATAATCGGCCAATATATCGCGATAAAATTTGTAGCGGGCTGTAACCTGTGGACACTTACCCTGTGAAAAATCGAGCGGATCTTTATCAAATATGGTATTGAAATCTTCCGATGTTTCAAAATGCCTTACCCAAGGTGGGTTATCTCCACGTTGTTCGACATCTCCGCCAAAAAGTGAAGCGATAATTACTGTTCCGAAATTTGCTCTGATTGTAAACGGCAGGTCATCATTTATTTCTGAATGAAGCAGAATACTTGTATCAAAAGCATAAACCAGTTCATTGAAAAGCATTTTTTCAGGGTTGTCAAATGTCTCACGATGCGGAAATGGTTGAAATAAATTGGATTCAGGGTAGGGAAAAGTAACCACAAGAGGCAGATGCTCAACTAATTCCCAATTAAGCGCTTTTTGATGACAATTTTCTATCCTTTTCTGTTGAACAGGATTCAATTTATCTTCTAATAAATGTAATAATGATTTTAATGATTTCATTAACAATTTATGATTACAGGTTTTTCTGATCGATTTTACTGATTTGAAGACATGACATATTTTGATATCAAGTTTATCCAGAGCAGATATCCCTCACTCATTAAATGTAATCCATCATTGGTATAATCAGGATTTAGCTTCTCATCATCTTTGTTTTTAAAGGAACTATATAAGTCAATATAAGTCAATTTCCGATTCTGACAATAGCGTTTAATCTCAGTATTAATGCGAATAATCGCCTCCCCCTTATTTGTATGTTTAGGAAATTTTCCGAATTTGTCATTGACCGGTAAAATACTCTGAATGTATAAAATGGTTTTAGGTGATTCCTCAAAAATTCTGTCTGCAATCCTGATGATATTAATTACAACAGAATCAGGTGTACTGCCATGTTCAAGGTCGTTTACACCGATCATCAAAAATATTTTTTTGGGTTTCCCTGGTAAAATAGTGTTTAAACGAGCATAAATGCCATCCGTTCTATCGCCGCTTATTCCCCTATTCTTTACATGACTATTATTAAAAAATTCACCCCATTCTCCGAAGTTGGTGATGCTGTTTCCCAAAAATACAATATCAGAAGAGTCAACACGAAGGGTTTCAAATATTGATGCTCTTTGATAATAAAATGTGGAGTAAGTTTTTTTTTGCGCGGATAAATCAATAACGAATAATAGTATAAGAGAAATAATAATAAATATTTTTTTCATTTCAGTTTTTACTTTTAATAAATTCCATATAGGGTTGCAGGTGTAATTTAATTGCTCCACGATATCCTTCCATATCTCTGGCTTTGATAAAGGCGAACAAGTCCTGATGAGTCACGATATGCCCTTCATGGAGCAAACGCTGATTGACCGGTTCAAAATAACTTTCGTAATTACTTTTGGCAAACTCAAATACCGGATGGATGATTTTTTGGAACTGTATAATAAAATTGTTTCCGGTTATTTCATATATTTTTTTGTGGAATTCTGTCTCTTGTTCAACTGACAATTGGTATTTAGCGTCATTCTGTGACAAAACAATCTTTTCAATTTCATCGATTTTGTCGTCATCCAGATTCGTAAACAAAAAGTCGGTAATGCCAATCTCTAAAACGATTCGCATTCCCATCATTTCGACAATCGAATTTTCGCTTAAAAGATATGGTTCGATGACTTTTTCAAATCCTGAAAAAAGTGAGGGTTCCTGAATAACAATTCCCCTCTTCGTACGTGATTGTATTAAACCGAGCATCCTAAGCCTGCTCAATGCTTCCCGCAATACATTTCTACTTACTCCCAATTCCGCTGAAAGTACCATTTCATTAGGTAAAGTGTTTCCAGGGATCAATTTTTTTGCTTTTATATACTGGCGAATCGATATTTCAACCTTATCTACCAATGTACTTGTCCGGTTGTCAATTTCAAAGTCCATAACTCAATGGTAATTAAATTACACAATAGTAGTATTTGTAGGACAAATATAAAACAAACTTTAAAAATGAAAAAAAAATGATCATATGTTGTAAAACATGTGATCAAATTATTCATCGTATTTATAAATATTTACATTTGTCCTACAATACTACCATTAGTATAATAGTATATTAATTGAAATATGGATTTTGAAATTGATAATCGATCAAATACGCTTGTTGATAAAGTTGAAGCTTCAATTCTTCAATTTATTAAGGTGAAAAAGCTTATTCCAGGTGATACCTTGCCAAATGAGATGATACTATCGTCAGAATTAGGTATCAGCAGAAATGTTTTACGTGAAGCTCTAAGCAGGTTGCGAATGTTGGGAATTGTCCAATCACGTACGAAGAGGGGCATTGTCATCCAAGAGCCTTCCATGTTATCCAGCTTTGAAAAGGTTATTGAACCTTATTTGTTAGGAGAGAAAGCGATTGTTGATATGATGGGGATGAGAATAGTACTTGAAATCGGGCTTACGGATTTTTTATTTTTAAATCTTACTGACGAAAAAATCGATGAACTTGAAGCAATAGTACGCTCACAGGAAGCTATTAAATATCATTTGACAGTTGAACAGGAAACTGAATTTCATAAATGCATTTATGAAATATCAGGAAACAATTTTATCATTCAATTTCAAAAAATAATTCATCCGGTATTTGAGTTTGCAAAAACAAATTACGATAGCTATTTCGCTCCTGTAAATGAAAGACTATTGAATGAAGGTAAAATAATCACACATCTGGATCTTTTCAATTTCATAAAAAACAGAGAAATGGAAAGCTACAGAACAGCCATCAAAATGCACCTTCAACCCTATTTGGAATTTATGTACCGTAAAGCAGAACAACCGTGAGAATCATCTCTTTTATAATGATTTCAGCTGCAATTTGTACCCAATGCTCAAATAATACTTCAGAAATGGAATTTACAAAATATTCAGTACATAAGATCGGAGAATTGCCTGCCACAAACACTAATGAAAAAAATTCTGGTGTAGCCGGGGCATTCTCAGGAATAATAAATAATAAGCTAATCATCGCCGGAGGGGCTAATTTCATGGACAAAAAACCATGGGAAGGTGGCACAAAAACAATCCATGATAAAATTTATGCATTTGAGTTGAAAAACGATACGCTTAGTACGATTAACATCTCGGTTCCCCTTCCAGAACCTTTAGCATATGGAGCATCTATTTCAATGAAGGACGGCATATTGTGTATCGGCGGTAACAGTATGATCGAATGTTCCTCCAAGGTATTTCTTATCAAATGGGATGAAACGGCCAACGACATTATTATCAATAATTTTCCGGAATTACCTGTTCCTTTAAACTTTTCTACAGCAGTCTTAATGGATGAAGTTGTATACGTTATCGGAGGATCAACATCACCAACCGGAGCGGAAACGGAAAACTATTTCTTTAGGCTTGATTTGTCAAAAAGTAATACACCTGATTTCGTATGGGAAAAACTACCACCATATCCAGGTATTTCAAGGGTATTATGTGTTTCGGTAGCTCAATCGAATGAAACGCGAAAATGTATTTATCTATTTAGCGGTAGAAACGTAAGCAATCCTGATAAACCTGTTGTTTTAAATGATGGGTTAATATACGATCCGGTACTTAAAAAATGGGATGTTGTTCCAATGCCATCTTCATCAAATTTTCCTGTAATGGCGGGTTCGGCTTTCCCAAGTGGAATCAATAACATTGTTTTTGCAGGAGGCGTGGCCGACTCAACATTCTTGAAAGAACAATACCTCAAAATTGAAATCGCAGATGCAATAAAAAGTAAAAACGTGCAAAAATCAGATTCGTTAAAATCTGAACTTATCATGTTTTATAACGAGCACAAAGGTTTCTCGCAAAAAATATTGATTTATAATACGTTATCAAATACAATTTCAGCAGCTGGGAACTTCAATACTTTTTGTCCTGTTACAACCTGTGCAATTTCATTTAAGGATGGTGCAATTGTTGCAAGTGGTGAAATAAAACCTGGCATTCGTACTCCTGACATTTTCATTATTAAACCCTCTCTATAAACATAAGGAGATACCGAAGAAATAGTAAGCCGAATAACAAAGACTTGTATAATAGCCGATGATAAATAGTGATTCACCGACTATATTAAAAATAAAAAATTAACGGAATATAATTTAATAATATAATTAAATAAACGACGATGCAAAAATTGAAAGGGCTCGTAGCAGCCCCATTTACCCCAATGGATAATAATGGAGTACTAAACCTGGGATTAGTGGAAAAGTACGCAAGTAAATTAAAAAAAGACGGAGTAATTGGTGCATTTGTTTGTGGCACCACAGGAGAAGGGATGTTGATGACATCTGAAGAACGTAAAGCCGTAGCTGAGAAATGGATTGAAGAGCAGACTGACAATTTTAAGGTAATTGTTCACGTAGGGACCACCTCGGCGAAACAATCGAAAGATCTTGCCATACATGCCCAACAAGCCGGCGCTTATGCCTGTGGATGCATGGGTCCCATGTTTTTAAAGCCTTCGAGAGTAGAGGATCTGGTTACTTTTTGTGCTCAGGTAGCTTCGGGCGCTCCGGATTTGCCATTCTATTATTATCATATTCCATGTGTCTCAGAAGTAAATCTACCGATGCCTGAGTTTTTAGAAAAAGCTCAGGTTGTTATTCCAAATCTTGCCGGGATCAAGTTTACACATAGAAATATGATGGAGATGCTTCAATGCCTGAAGGCAGATGAAGGGAAATGGGATATTCTGCATGGGTTTGACGAAGAGCTTTTATGCGGATTAAGCCTTGGTGCAAAAGGGGGTGTCGGCAGTACATACAATTATCTTGCACCTCTCTATTTAAAATTATTGAAAGCATTTGAGAATGGTAATTTAGATGAAGCACGTGATTATCAATACAAATCGATAAAATTCATTGAGATCCTTATTCGATTTGGAGGAGGAGTAATCGGAGGGAAACCAATTATGAAATTTGTTGGTTTGGACTGTGGACCATTAAGAACACCAGCCCGCAATTATAACTCAGATGAGTTGGTGAAATACGAAAAAGAGCTGGAGGCTATTGGATTTTTTGAATGGACGAAACCATAATCAGCTGCCAAAACTATTTAACCATTAACGACTAAACAATTTATTTATGAGGAAAATAGGGACGTATTTAATTTGTATCTCTGCATTGTTGACATTTATCTTATTGTCTGGAGGAAAGGCAACAGGTCAGGCTGTAAGTGAACAAACACTTTGGAAAACAGGGGAAGGAAACTACAAAGGTTATCGCATTCCTTCCGTTGTAGTATCTACAAAAGGAACTCTCATTGCCTTTGCCGAAGGCCGGAATGACAATGGCGATAGCGGCGATATTGACCTGGTTCTGAAACGATCGACCAACAATGGCAAAAGCTGGAGCAAGGAAATCCTTGTCTGGAATGATGAGTTGAACACCTGCGGGAATCCCTGCTCTGTAGTTGACAAAGAAACTGGTCGTATTTGGTTGTTTATGACCTGGAATAACGGGGCGGATAGTGAAAGTAAAATAATCAACAAAATCTCTGCATCTTCCCGCATCCCCTATATTTGTTATTCCGATGATGACGGACTCACCTGGTCAAAACCCGTCGATTTGGCTCCAACCTGCAAAGATTCATCATGGGGATGGTATGCTACCGGACCTGGATTTGGTATTCAACTAAAAAACGGAAAGCATCAAGGAAGGCTGGTTATTCCTGCCAACCACACCTATGATGATCCGACAGGAATAGTCCGCAAAGGACCTTATAGTTATGGCGCACATGTCCTGATTTCGGACGATCACGGAAAAACGTGGCGAATGAGTACATCAATCCGTCCAGGATGCAATGAAAGTCAGGTGACAGAGCTGTCCAATGGTACGTTACTGATGAATATGCGCTCCTATAATGGCAGAAGCAGCAGAGCCATATCATTAAGCTCGGATGGCGGTGAAACCTGGAGTGCGATAGAACATGATTACCAGCTTGTTGAATCCATCTGCCAGGCAAGTATATTAAATTACGGAATTTACAAAAGAAAGCCGATTCAATTTTTTTCCAATCCTGCAGTAACTGTCGGCCGGACCCACATGACAATTAAATATAGCGAAAATGACTGTCAAGACTGGGCCGGAAGTACACTGATTGATGCAAATCATTCGGCATATTCTTGCCTGGTGAAACTGCCCAATGGCAATGTCGGAATATTCTATGAAACGGGAATCAAAAAAGCCTACGAATCTATCCGTTTTATGAGTTTTCGTCCGGGCAAATTAGTGAATAAAAAATAATACAATTTCAAATTAAATTTTTTCAAAAAGAAAGGGGGAATGCGACTCCCCCCTTTAAATGCAGAAACTAATAAGTCTACTAATTTATTAATTTAACACTTTACAAAGATGGTAAAAAAGTTTTGTTTCAAAAGCGAGCGTAAGCAATTCGGTTTTCGATTTTTATTTATGATTCTATTTAGCTGTCTGATCCTAACGGCTCATGCACAGGAAAAAAGTATTCTGATCAAGGGTACAGTATCCGATCAGGAAGGCCAGACACTTCCTGGCGTTACCGTTGTCGTCAAAGGTACAACTACAGGAACGATAACAGATAATGACAGTAATTTTTCACTAAAAGTTGACAAAGGAGCTACTTTGGTTATTTCATTTATTGGCTTCCAATCTCAGGAAATTCTAATTCGTGACGGATCGGTACTAAAAATCGTTCTAACTACTGCAACACAAGGACTCGACGAAGTCGTTGTGGTCGGTTACGGCACACAATCGCGCCGTACTGTGACTTCAGCAATTACCAAAGTCAGTGGCGATGTACTAAAAAACATACCAATAAACTCTGTTGGTGATGGATTGAAAGGCAAAATTGCAGGTGCACGTTTATATACCAATAATAGTACTCCAGGTGCCGACCCTGTTATTCGTATTCGGGGAGGTTCCTCCATCAACAAAAGCAACGACCCACTGATTTTAGTGGACGGTATCGAAAGGGCATTTTCCGGCATCAATCCTAATGATATTGAATCAGTTGAAGTATTGAAAGATGCCGCTTCAACAGCCATTTACGGTTCTCGGGCTTCTAATGGAGTGGTCTTGATCACAACAAAAAAAGGAAAAAAAGGCAAGGCTCCAAGAATTACTTTTGATATGAATATTGCGCAACAAGAGGCTGAAACTTTAATTGATTTCATGAATGCGGAAGACTATATCAATACGGTTCGACCAGCAGTTGCCGTCGGACCTAAACCGCAATATAATTCTCTGTCTGGTTATTCTGCAAGTTCAGGCAACGATGCGAATTCAATTTATACAACCCGGTATTTGAATGCAGGAGAAACGGTTCCGGAAGGATATAAATCGATGGCTGATCCTTTGGACCCATCCAAAACATTAATTTTTCAGGACAATAGTTTTCAGGATCTGATTTACCGTAAAGCACTCTGGCAAAATTATTATGTTGGAATTGACGGAGGGAGTGATGCAATCCAATATGCTGCAAGTATCGGATACACCGACGATTTTGGTGTTGCAATAGGCACTGGCTATTCTCGTTTTAGTACACGCGCCAACACCGATATTAAAATTTCACCAAAACTGACGATGACCAGCGGGTTTGACTATTCTCAAACCTTATCTGAAGAATATGACAACCAGATGAATGTTATAGCCCGCGGGTTAGCTTCGCCTCCAACACAACGTGTCCACAATGTTGATGGAAGCCCGACACCTGGATATAATGCAACATCTCCAAATCCAATATGGTATGATCAAACGCGTGACCAATCTGAAAAAAACAATCGTTTAGCTGTTTTTGGAGGATTTAAATACCAAATTATCAGTGGATTGAAAGCTGATATCCAGGTTTCGTCCTTTAACCATGTTTCACAAACGGATTATTTCGAAAAAGCGCATCAGTTCAACGGATTAAGACCAACAAGATCAGGTTTTGGTGAATTGTCAAGAACAAAACTTGATGCCTATGTTTCGTATGTGAAATCGTTTAAAGATGTTCATGCTTTATCCGCAATGCTTGGTTATTCATATCAGGTACGTAATTCTAAATCACTGTCAGCAGCAGTTTCAGGAGCAAGTTCCGACAAAGTACCTACGCTCAGTGCCGGACCAACTAAAACGGATGCAGATAGCAACTTCGAAAAGGAAGTTCTAATCGGTTATTTTGGTCGTTTTACGTATGATTACCTGAAAAAATACATGTTAACTGCAACATTTCGTGAAGATGCATCCTCCTTGTTTTCAGAAGGAAATCAGTGGGGATTTTTTCCGGGTGCTGCCATTGGATGGATGATTTCGGAAGAATCTTTTATGAAAAAGCTTTCAGTGATTAATAATTTAAAACTAAGGGCGAGTTATGGACAAACCGGTAACAACTCCATTGGTTTGTATGATGCACAGGGAAGATATTCAACAGACACAAAATATAATGGAATCGCAGGAATCAGACCTGCAGCCATGCCCAACTCGGAATTAACATGGGAAACCTCAACCCAGTTGGATGCTGGCTTCGATTTAAATATACTAAAGAACCGTATATCCATAAGTGCCGACTATTTCAATAAAATAACTGACAATCTTTTGTTTAGCAAAAGTTTGCCAAATACATCCGGATTCAGTTCTGTGCAAACCAACATCGGAAAAGTTCGTTTCCGCGGATTTGATATGGAACTAACCACTCGCAACATAGAGAGTAAAAACTTTAGTTGGGTGTCGAAGATGACATGGAGTTATGTGAAAAATATGGTGCTTGAGCTACCTGAAAATGGGCGTGACAAAAACCGGATCGGTGGAATTACATTGCCAGACGGAACTGCTTTTGGTGGTACTGCAGAAGGAGAACCATTGTTCAGATATTATGGCTACATGGTCGAAAACATTCTTGAAACACCCGCTGCAGCAGCTGCTGCCCGATATGATGACTTTGCAAAAGGATGGAGTACTACAGACAAAAAGAGTGTGAAGGGAAGGAAATCAGTGGGTGATTACGAATGGTTGGACCGTAGCGGAGATGGTAAAATTAGCAACGTTGACCAATACGAATTGGGTTCAACTGTTCCAACTACAACCGGTGGTTTGAACAACAGTTTCACCTATAAAAATTTCAGTCTAAACATATTTGTTGACTGGGCCTTGGGACATTACATTAACGACAATGCCTATATGCGCTACTTTATGAATACGTTCGCCAATAACTATACACTGGTTGATGAGGTGAAAAAAACCTGGAAACAACCTGGTGATATTACTAAATATGCCCGTTTTACAGCCAATGATCCTGATGATGGGAATGCCAATTATTCGAGAACCTCAAATATTTTTAATTACAAGGGCGATTATCTATGCCTCCGGGAAACAAGTCTTCAATATAATATTCCGCCAAAATTGATCAGTAAGTGGGGAATTTATGGCCTTAGTGTCACGCTTTCGGGAAACAACCTTTACTATTTCACAGCTGTTAAAGGAATTAGTCCCGAAGTAGGTGCTTCAACCACCTATAATTCTTCATATTACAACTATCCGCCGATCCGCAGGTATGCAATTGGTGTGAAAATTACATTTTAAGACATGATTTCCATTTTCAATTTTAGTGAATTCAACATCTGGTATAAACCTTGTCAAAGAAATAATCAAATGAAAATAATAACATTTTTATGCATATTATCGGGGTCTATTTTGCTCTCTTCATGCAATAAAGATCTGAACGTGGTACAAAAAAGTCAAATCACCTCAAATTCGATGTGGACCAATGAAAGCGATGCAAACGCTGCCATGTATGGCATGTACAATAAATTTCGCTCTGCCTTCTCTACCGGATATATCTATTGGGGTGAATACAGGGATGGCATGTGGGGCGAAGGTTTGGCGTCTCAAAGTGATCGGGATAATACCTATTTGAACCGTTTAAGTAGCAGCCATGCCAATTCAAATTGGGGTGATCTTTATACGACAATAAATGATTGCAATCTAATTCTAAAATATACTCCAGGAATTGCATTTTCAAATGAAGCAAACAAAAACAAAGTATTAGCCAATGCTTATTTTGTAAGATCCTTTTGCTATTTCTGGATCGCCAGAATCTGGGGTGATGCACCACTACTATTAAATGGCTTTGAATCAGACAAACAGGACGATTTGTACCCCACCCGGCAACCATCTTCTGAAATTTTTGCCCAGGTCGCTAAGGATTTCAACGAAGCCTTGACTAAAATGCCGTTGAGCGTTACTGACCGAAATCTTGCATCGAAAGCTTCTATTAATATGTTGAAAGCTGATTATTACCTATGGATGAGCAAAGTTAGAAATGGTGGACCTACAGCTTTACAAAATGCCAAAGATGCATTGGCCGAAGTAAAATCAAGCTCGAATTACTTGCTTCTTTCAGACTATTCTAATGTCTTTAAAAACAAATTAAATCAGGAAATTATCTTTGCCTGGAGCTATGTGAAAGATGAATTTACCGGTGGTTATCCTGCCGACTATTTGGTACCATCCCAATACACCTCTACGGCAACAATTGAAAATCCCGTGAAAGTCGGAAGTCATCAACAATGGTGTTTTTATACGCAGGCATACAAGGATTTCCTATCGTCGGAAACCAAAGATACACGTACTAAAGTTAGCTTCGACACATTCTATGATGCACCTAAGAAGCAGACTTTCCAATGGATAAATAAATTTGCAGGAACCTGGGAAAGCGGAACCCGAATTTTTAATTCTGATATAGTAGTTTATCGTTATGCTGATGTGATTTTATTTAATGCTGAAATTGAAAATGCATTAGGTAATACAGGCATAGCGATCACAGAACTCAACAAGATTGCAAAAAGAGCTTATGGAGTTGATAACTATTATCCATCAACCCTTTCGGCCGCTGAAGTGAATAACAAAATTTTGAACGAACGGATGAAAGAGTTTACTGCAGAAGGTAAAATCTGGTGGGACTTTGTCCGTTTTGGAGTTGCTTTCATTAAAGTTCCAAGTTTGGTGGGCCGCGAAACAGAACAGAATATACTGCTTTGGCCAGTCAATTCAGCATCAATTAATGGAAATCCGAATATAACTCAAACACCTGGATATCTTTAAAATACGTAAACTATTGATAATACAATGGATGGCTAAATTTCCATCCATTGTATTTATCTGCTATTTATTTCTTAGTGGATTATGATCTGAAATACTAAAATGAAATATTCATTTGAGGCACCAGCTATGTGCTGTTTGATTCTCTCTACTCTTGCTTTTAGTAAGCCACATGAAAAGCCGAATGTACTATTCATTGCGGTTGATGATCTTCGTCCGAATATTGGTTGTTTTGGGGACATGAATGCAATCACTCCCAATATAGATAATCTCGCAAAGCAAGGTGTCGTTTTTACAAATGCCTATTGCCAACAGGCGATTTGTAACGCGTCAAGGGCTTCAATCATGACGGGTCTGCGCCCCGACAGAATCGGTGTTACCAATCTGGTTAGCCATTTTAGGGAAGCGCTGCCAAATGTTGTTACATTACCACAGGTTTTTATTGCCAACGGCTATGCTGCGGTTGCCATCGGCAAAATATATCATGGGACAAGGAATACCCAAGATGAGGTTTCCTGGACAAAACCTTCCCTTTTAAACTTGTCGGTGAAAACTGATGAATATGTACTTCCTGTGAACAAAACAGGGAAAAAGGCGGCTTCATATGAGTGGTCTGATTTGGAGGAAGAGTCTTATGAAGATGGGCAAATCACCAGAGAAGCAGTCCGGCAGCTTCAAGAATTTAAACAATCCAACAAACCTTTTTTTCTGGCAGTCGGTTTTAAAAAGCCACATCTTCCTTTTTGTGCACCTCGAAAATATTGGGATTTGTATAATTCGTCCGTGTTCAATAACATTCCAAACAATTTGAAACCTGAAAACGCACCCGAGATAGCTTATCATAATTCGCAGGAATTGAGAGGATACAACGATATTTCGCAAATTGGTGAAATTGACCAACAAAAAGCAAAAATGTTGTGGCACGGTTATTATGCCTGTGTCAGTTTTGTGGATTCCCAGATCGGAAAACTGTTAGGCACATTGAAAGAGCTTGGTCTTCAGAAAAATACTATTATAGTTTTTTATGGCGATAACGGGTTTCATCTGGGAGAACAGGAACTTTGGTGCAAATCAACCAATTTTGAACTCGACTGCAGTATTCCCTTGTTGATATCGGTACCCAGTCTATCAAAAATAGCAACAAAGTCGGATGCAATTGTAGAAGCAGTTGACATTTATCCTACTTTGCTGGAATTATGTGGTTTGAAGCCAAAAGGAGAACTGGATGGAGTGAGCCTGAAACCAATACTTATCCAACCTTCAACGGAAATTAAAGATGTAGCGTTCAGTCAGTTTATCAGGCCTTACAGCGCAATAAACGGAAAGCCGGTTACCCATATGGGGTATTCGGTAAGAACCCGAAACTGGAGATACACTGCCTGGTACAACAAGAAAACAGGAATCGTGGATTTTACCGAACTTTATCCGATGAGCAATGGCAGCATAGAAAAAGTAAACTTATCAGGCGAAGAAAAGTATATAGATGATGAAATAAAATTGCAGAAATTGGTACAGGATTATCAGGCAATGAAATATCCAAAGTCAGTTCTTAGAAACATTAAAAAAGAACGAAAATGAACATGTTTATCAAAAGATTTTTGAGAATACTGGTTATACTGTTATTATATACTCCTGCTTTTGCCTGTTCAAATGAGGATGTTGTATTTGCAGACAAACTTGAAGAACAAGGTAAGGTTGTGATAAGTACATCGCAGAAGCAAATTCCAGTGCTTGCATTAAAGGCGGATAATGAGCTGCTACAAATAAAATTACAAGCGGAATCAATCTTCAAATATTCAGTAAAAAAAGTGGAAATCGATCTTAATAGGACTACAGATATTACGGATATTGAGACCATTAAACTAATATATCTGGGAAGCGACCCAAAAGCACAATCGGGTCTTCTTTTTGCTGTGATATCATCTCCGTCTCAGTCGGTTGTATTTAGCGGGAATCTTGAAATCAAATCAAAGGAGGCCTATTTTCGCTTGATCGTGACCGTCAAAAACAAGCCTGATTTGCTTCACAGGATCAATGCGTCGTGCAAATCTGTTGAAACGGATTTTGAAATCATTAAAAATGTAGAAGAGAACAAACCTATAGGATTGCGGATGGGTATAGCGCTCCGGCAGCATGGAGACGACCAGGCGGATACTTACCGCATACCCGGTTTGACAACAAGCAAAATTGGCGCTTTGCTGGCCATTTATGATGTACGAAGAGAAAGTGCGCGCGACCTTCAAGGGAATATTGACATTGGCATAAGCCGAAGCACTGATGGTGGTACTTCGTGGGAACCCATGAAGATCGCGCTCGACCGTGGAGAATGGGGAGAACTGCCCCAAAAATTTAATGGAATTAGCGATGCATGCATACTCGTGAACGAACAAAACAACGATATTTTCATTGCCGGGCTTTGGATGTATGGCGTGTTGGACAAAAATGGAAAATGGATTGAAGGATTAAATGAAAACTCATCCAACTGGGAACATCAATGGAAAGGCTATGGGTCACAACCAGGCTTAGATGTAAAACAAACCTGCCAGTTTCTTGTAACTAAAAGCACCGATGATGGGCGCACCTGGTCGGAACCTATTAATCTTACCCAAATGTGCAAAAAGGAGGAATGGTGGCTTTGGGCCCCTGCACCCGGACATGGGATTACTCTTAATGACGGAACATTGGTCTTTCCGACACAGGGCCGCGATGAGAGCGGCGAAAGTTTTTCAAACATCACCTGGAGTAAAGATGGAGGAACTTCCTGGCATACCAGTAATCCGGCAAGTAAAGGCACCACTGAAAATATGGTTGTACAGCTTGGCGATGGCTCAATTATGCTGAATGCCCGCGATGGGAAAAATAAAGGAAACACATCGTCAACCAATGGTCGTGTTATAAATACAAGTATTGATTTTGGCGAGAATTGGACTGTTCATTCCACATCAAGAGGAGCGCTGATTGAGTCAGGATGCATGGCAAGCTTGCACAAACATGTTTATACAGAGAATGGTGAGAAAAAAAGCATTTTGCTGTTTTCGAACCCAAGCTCTAAGACCGGGAGGAATCATATGACCATTAAAGTAAGTTTTGATGATGGAGCAAGCTGGCCAGAAAAAAACTGGATTACGCTCGATGAAGGTTCTGGCAGGGGATATTCATGCCTGACTTCAATTGATGAAAGGGCAATCGGTATTTTGTATGAAGGAAGCCAGGCAAATATGGTTTTTCAAAAGATTGCCTTGTATGAACTTCTTAAACCTTAAGTGAGATTATTCTTATTTATTTTAATCATGTTATCAAAAAATATTATTTATGACTTTTAAATCAAAATCTATTTATCCTTGGGTGGTTGTAGGACTTTTGTGGGGTGTAGCTCTTCTCAATTATATGGACAGGCAGATGCTTTCGACAATGAAAATTGCGATGATGGGCGACATTCATGAATTGGAAACTGCAGAAAATTTTGGTCGCTTAATGGCAATTTTTCTTTGGATTTACGGATTAATGAGCCCTGTAGCAGGATTAATTGCTGACAGGATAAACCGGAAGTGGTTAATTGTAGGTAGTTTAGCAGTTTGGTCTTCGGTCACTTTAGCTATGGGACTTGCTGAGAACTTCAATCAGTTATACATCTTAAGGGGTATAATGGGAGTAAGTGAAGCACTTTATATCCCTGCCGGATTATCGCTGATAGCTGATTACCATAAAGGAGCCACCCGCTCACTTGCAATAGGTATCCATATGACAGGTTTATACCTGGGACAGGCTTTGGGCGGATTTGGCGCAAATGTAGCGGATCATTGGTCATGGCAGCAGGCTTTTCACATGTTTGGATTGGCTGGGATTATTTATAGCATCGTACTGATCTTATTTTTAAAGGAAAACAGGGAACCTGCAATGACAGTCACTAAAAAAGTTAAAAATAGTGGACTAAGTTCGGTTAAACATAGTTTAGGAATGCTTTTGGGCACCTTCAGCTTCTGGGTTATCCTTTTTTATTTTGCAGTACCAAGTTTTCCGGGATGGGCCATAAAAAATTGGATACCTACCCTTTTTGCTGAGAACCTCAAAATAGACATGACCCTATCAGGACCGCTCTCAACTATAGTCATTGCAGCATCATCTTTTGTCGGAGTTATTTTCGGTGGGATCCTTGCTGACCGATGGATATTACGAAACTTACGCGGACGCATCTTTACTGGTGCCATAGGGCTTAGCCTCACTTTACCTGCTTTATGTCTTCTTGGTTTTGGCCATGGTTTTGTAAGTGTAATAGGAGGTGCAGTTCTATTTGGGATTGGTTTCGGAATGTTTGATGCCAATAATATGCCTATTCTCTGTCAATTTGTATCTCCCCGAAACAGGGCAGCAGGTTACGGATTGATGAATATGACCGGGGTCTTCGGAGGTGCACTGGTAACAAGCTTCCTGGGAAAATCATCTGATTCAGGGAATTTAGGGCAGGATATGGCCTGGCTTGCTATTCCCGTAGCAGTGGCTATAATCTTGCAATTAATCACATTAAAGCCATTAGTTGCGGATAAGCTTGATGATTAATATATTATAAAGACTAAATTTAAAGCCTTCGATCGTCAACAAAGCTTTATCTTTTTATGAAGAAAAGTAAACTTTTTCTTATTTTATTGTTTTTACTTCCCGCCTTATTTTATTGCATTTCATGTAATACGAGAGCAATAAGCAAGAAAAGACTGAATTCTTTTAGTAAAACAATTATTTGGAATACTGAAGAAGAAAATATGTCTGGTTATCGCATACCTGGGATTGTAGTATCAGCCAAAGGTACCGCATTGGCTTTTGCAGAAGCCCGTCCGGAATTTAGTGATGAAGACCCTAAATCAATTGTTCTGAAAAGGAGTGAAGACCGGGGACAAACCTGGTTGAATAACATTTATATTGAAAAATGTGATGGGAGTTACTGGTCTCAATATCCTGATCAAATTGACACTCGCGATGTAACTGATAAGAAAGAAGTATGGACCAATATTGCCCCGTTAGTTGATGCTGAAACAGGAAGAATTTTCTTTTTTTATTCATTAAGCGAAGGAAAAGTCGGAAAGCAAAATCTTCAGCGATATACCAGGGTATTTTATAAATACAGCAATGATGATGGATTAACCTGGTCTGGCCGGAATGAAATTACAGAAGTTCTCAATTCAAAAAAAGATGGCTCTCCAAATAAGGATGAAAGCGGTAATTGGATCACCGATGTAAACGGATTCCCCTGCGATTACGTTGGCAGGGCTTTTCATATGCCAGGCCCTGGGCATGGGCTGCAACTTTCGGGTGGAAGGTTATTGTTACAGATATGGAACAGGACGGCTTTAGGAGTTATTGGTAAAGGGACAATTCCTGTTTCGAAGAGGACATACGGAATTTGCACTGTATATAGTGACGATCATGGAGAAACATGGAATTATGGTTCCGCTTTTGGCCATGAAGGACAAAACATGAATGAGTCAAGAATGGTCGAATTGGAAAACGGTGACATCTATCTGAATGCCAGATACGTTAATAATGCAACTGAAGAAAAGAATAATTACAGGTATACCGCAATTAGTCTTGATAAAGGCATTCATTGGACCGACATTAAGATGGACGAAAACTTTCCACTTTCAAATCCCTGCGATGCAGGATTGATAAGCTTTAAGAAGTACGGGGAGAATAGAAACCTGATTTTATATAGCAAAAATGAATCTAAGGAAGGTAGAAAAAATCTAATACTGAGAATGAGTAATGATGAAGGAATTAGTTGGCATGTCTCGAAAATTATAGATGAAGGGCCAGCAGGGTATAGCGATTTAGCTGTACTTCCAGACAAAACACTACTTCTTGTATATGAAACAGGTGTAAAAAGTCCGGTTTACTGTGCAAGGTTCAGACTTGACTGGTTAAAAAACAAATAGTTATTGCAAATTTTAAAGTGTCGATGGCAATTATTAACGATAAGGTGAAGCATCAAATTAATTTCACTCTCAGATTCAACCAGATTGAAAGATTGGAAAGAAGAAAATGCAGAATATGCCACATGGAACCTTATCGACGATGAATAGGATACCGCCTCTTGATGATCAGAAAAAGCCTCGAAAGGGGCTTTTTTTGTGGCCGTTCAATAAAAACTCAATAGAATTATCAACTCTTTAACTCTTTTCTTTTGGAGCAACCTCCCATTGCCAACACAATGGCAAAAGCAAAAGTGTTATATTTACAACCCAATAAAAGTGTTCACTTGACAAGCAATATTTAAAATTCAGAATGCAAATCATTCATAAAATAGACGACTTCTTATTCACAATTTTCCCAAAACTTATGGGGGGGGGTAATTTATTAATAATCAATACATTAGAAAAGTACTATTCCATTGGGCCTTATAAACCGAAGGTTACAATTGAAAATGATTGGGTAAATATTGAAATTGATGCCCCGACAATTATTTCACAGGAAGCCGATTACAGAAAAACTGTTGCCCTTTGCGAAAAAGGAAAATATTCCGAAGCCAAACCAATTCTCACAAAACTACTTGAAAAAAATCCCACAAATTCGGAATACCACCGGATTATGGGACAGATCCTTTCTGATGAAGGTGATCAGGATGAGGCGATCGGTTGCCTGATAGACGCCCTTCGCTGGGACTCAAAAAACGGGTGGGCTTTAATGATGATGGGAAACATCTTCTCAAAATTCAAAAAAGATGTTCCCACAGCCATGAAGTATTACGACCACGCCCTGGTGGCAAATCCCAACGACTTCATTACCATTAACAATATTGGGGTGAACCTGATGCAGCAAGGTCAGACACAGGAGGCAAGGAAATATTTTCTGGAGGCATTAAAAATTAACGGACAATACGCGAATACGCATCATGCCTTAGGGATGATCGCTGAATTGGGAAATGATTTGCCAGCCGCATTCGACAGCACGATACAAGCAATAAAATTCAATAAGAACAAGGATGTTCTTTATCAGAATTCAGTAAAACTTGCTTTTGAAATTGCCGGACGATTAACAAAATCGAACGCGGGAAAATACATCCTGGAGGAATACAAGGATAAACTGATTGCGGAAGGTGGTACCGAAATAGAGATCATCGAAGATCCCGAAATACAAACCGCTGCAAAATTTGAATTTGCCGAAAATTACAACCGGCAAAAACACATCATCCGGTTTAAACCAAAATATACCGCAACCGAACACCTGATTATTCATGAACTGGTTCATTTGGATTTTGTGATCGAAGCGCGTAAAAAAAACTTAAATCAGATCTTCTTTTCAGACAAAACTCATAAAGCTTTATTTCAAAATGAGTTGGAATCATCCGCCAATAAGCTCCGTAAAATGGAAATTCCGGAGGAATCTATTACAAATTTTTGTAATGGATTATTCAGTATGATTAACAGCCAGATATTTAATACCCCGGTTGACCTATTCATCGAAAACTTCCTGTATCATCAGTATCTGCAACTACGGCCTTACCAATTCCTCTCGCTTATCAGCATGACCGATGAGAGCATGAAAGCAGTAACAGATGAACAGGTGATCAATGTGGCTCCCAAGAACTTTATCTCGAAGAGCAAAATTTACAGTCTCGTAAATGCCATTCAATTGAAGGAGTTATATGGTTTGGACTTTATAAGCGATTTTAAAGCAACTCCAGCCGAACTGACACAGGCGCAGGAGTTTTATGGTGAGTTTGCACAATACAAGGATGACCGGGAACCGGCAGAGGAGTATGAACTGGTAATGAACTGGGCGGAAGATTTAAAACTAAACAAGTTCTTTGAGCTCGAAGGAGAGATACAATACCGGAAACGGGGTGATATGGATACCTTTTTCAAAAGCCTTGAAGAAGATCCATTGGGGATAGATGATCCAGATCCGGTTAAGGAGCGCGAAATGCAGAAATTTCTGAAGAATCATCAGAAAATTGGTATTAATATGGCAGTTGCGATGTTTATGGTGGAGGCGCTCCGCTATTTCGATGAAATGCCAAAACAAAAAATAAAGAAGATTGCTGCCGAAATTGCCCTGCAAGGAACTCAAGGTTATAATCCGGAAAAAAAGGACTATACTATTTCTTCAATACCTGGCAAACTCTTTTCCGGGTTTCATATTTTGGCTTGGTATTACGTCAGTTTTGCAATCGCGCTTCCCGAATTGCTTTCACAACTTCAATTGCCTTATGATGCAGAATACAAGTATGCATTAACTATGACTACTCCCAACTAAGTACATTCCAATTGGTAAATGAATGGCCATAAAAAGACATCAAAACTTTCAAATGATGTTAATTAAGTCATTTTAAATTTCGACAAATTGATTGAAAAAGAATGGATTAAAGCTTCGAACCCATTGTCTGAAGTTTTAAGACTGCTCGTTATCTATCCAGGTGAAAAGCACAATGCCTGAAATTATTGGGCTTAATGAGCTGTATGAATTGATTGGATATAGTAAACCTGCAATTTATAAAAGGACCTCAAAAGGTTTGATTCCACATTTCAGAAGGGACGGAAGATTATTGTTCCGACGAGATGAGATAATAAATTGCATTACTGAACACCATGTTGAAACCCAGGACGAATATATGCGGAGATTGGACGCCAAATTATTAAAAAGAAAAGGTAGAACACAATGAATTATCGAGGAACTAATTAAAAGCAATACGGATCTTGCTTAAGTCATTAAGACAAATGGTCACAAATAAAATCAATAAACAATTTGGTGATTTCAACATCTTTGTAAAGATTTTATTTAAAACTTAAGTATTTCCAACGAAAGAAACGTAAAAAGTGCATATATTTAAAAATTTATGCTTAAAATTGAAATTATTAAAAAATATAGGTAACGGAATCAAAAAGTCCGGTCATATGGCTTATTAATGGATTAATAGTAAATAAAATGATTGAAAAGAATATAAATGAGGTTTCCGTTAAAAGTGAGCCAAGTGCAAGAGCTTTAATTGCTTCACTATTCAGTATAGATAAGATTGAGAATTTTGAGAATGCCGCTGTGTATCATCAATTTCCAATATATCCAAATACATCCAGTAATAACACTATTACTGCGAATGTAATTTTCATGAGTAAATCACATGGAATATTTATATTCCAATGTATTGATTACTCAAGCAGAATTAAAATTGATACTCAAAATTACTCTGAAAGGCTTAGCGAGATTGACAGACTTATTTTTGCTAAAATTCTTAAGGAATCTCCAAAACTTCAATTAAATAGAAGGAGTTTAAAAGTAGAAATAATTCCTGTAATATATATTAATAGTGATGATTTACCGTCTACGATAGCCACCACTTTTGAGTTTGAAGTTGTAAATTCAGAAAAGCAATTACATGACTTAATAATCAAAAATAGAAAGAATGCCTTAAGCGATGCAGAATATCTTGATTTGAAGGCGACTATTGAAGGATCTAAAGGTATTCCGAGAATTAGTGATAGAACATTAAAGGATTCAACGGAACTCAAACACTCAAAAGGGGCGATCTTAACTGCAATAGAAAATGAAATATGCAATTTTGACTTAGAGCAGAAACGAGCTGCACTTTTTATTGTTGATGGAGCTCAAAGAATTAGAGGACTTGCAGGATCAGGGAAAACAATTATCCTTGCAATGAAAGCTGCGATTATTCATTTGCAAAGTCCTGAAGCAAATATTCTATATACATATTATACGAAAAGCCTTAACGATTTAGTAAAGAAATTAATAACAAGGTTTTATAGACAATTTGCAGATCGAGATCCTAATTGGGATCGGATTCAAATCATGCATGCCTGGGGTGGAAAATACTTAGAGGGAGTCTATTATAATACTTGTGGGTTGAACGATGTAATTCCTATAAATTTAACTGAAGCAAAAAGCAAAAATCCTAATGATCCGTTTGAATATGTTTGTAGTCAATTAAATCAATTAAAACTCAAAAAAGAATATGATTATGCATTATTAGACGAAGCACAAGATTTCCCGAGGGATTTTTATAGAGTTTGTCGACAAATTACAAAAAACAATAGAGTAATTTGGGCGTATGATGATTTTCAGAACATTTTGGAAATCAAAATGCAAAATGAGAGGGAAACTTTTGGAAAAGACGAAAAGGGTGAGTATTTCATAGATTTTTCTCGACGAGACGATGAGCTACAAGATATAATATTGCATAGATGTTATCGAAATCCAAGAAAGATTCTTGTATTTGCATTTGCCTTAGGTCTTGGAATATACAATAAAATAGAAGAGAATAAATATCAGGTTATTCAACGCTTAGAGAGTAATGAGCATTGGGAAAGTCTTGGGTTTTGTGTGAAAGTTGGAGATTCAAGCGATAATAATGATATGGTTATAGAGAGGCCTGAGATTAACAGTCTTTCAATTAAGAATGCCTTACTAAGTGAAGATATTATTTTACGAATACAAAAATGTTCCACATTTTCGCAAGAAATTAATTATGTTGTAAGTTCTATTTTAGTCGACCTTGAAAGAGAATTAAAACCAGAAGATATTAGCGTAATATGCATGGATAACCTCAACGCGAAAAGATATTTCCAGCTAATAGCCTCTGAACTTGAAAAACGCAATATTAAATCTTTTAATTTATTAAATGCACCATCAATTAATACATTGTTTAAAGTTAAAGATCATGTTACCTTATCAACAATCTACAATGCAAAGGGAAATGAAGTTGGAAGCGTTTATATTGTAGGAATTGATACAATATTCTCTCAAAAAAATGATATAACCCAAAGGAACAAAATATTTACTGCTTTGACGAGAAGTTTAGCATGGGTAAATATGTCTGGGGTAGGAAATTCTGTGGATTATTGCATTGAGGAGTTAAAAAAATTAATAGAAAATAAATTTGAGCTTAGATTTATTCAGCCAAGTGAAAATGAGGTAAATACAATTCGTCAAGGAATTGATAAAAAGCAAAAGTTACTTAATACTTTTGAACGAATGGCTGATGATCTCGAAAAGGAAATTGGGTTAACAAGAGACGAAATTGTTGAACAATTAAAAATTAAATTCATTAAAAAAGGATGAACATCGCGGACTTTATTATCTCGCTAAGTGAAGTTGAAAAAACCTTAAAAAGTTTTGACCTATTTAGAATGCGTGGCATCAAATCCATTAATGGAGATGGTGTATCACCACAATTCAAATTAGCTTCAATTAAGGATGACTATATAAATGCTTATACAGAAGGACTTAGATACAACGATTACGATTTTTTATTAAACGATCAATCATACTTCCAATTCGAGTTCAAAAAGACAGATAGCTTTATAGATATCAGATATGCATTTTTTCATAATCCAATAAATTACATAACTTATTCTGAATATATTCAAGAACAACTAAAAACTTTTGGCATGATGGAATCTCCAGAAGAGATTGGGACTTTACTTGAAGAAGAGTATAATCAATTTTTGAATGAACAGGATTTAAAGCTAAATTATACAACAATAAGATATGACTCTGATTATGGGAATTACAAACCATTAGTCCATTCTGTATCTCATATTCATATCGGGCATTCAAATAATATGCGCATTCCTATTAACAAAATTATTTCCCCATTAAATTTTGTTCTTTTTACAATTAAACATGTTTATTATCAAGAGTGGAAAGGAAAAGTAAAAACTGATTTAGATTACATTAAAGAAAGAATGGCAATAAGTAAACATGGGGAGCAGAACTTACCAAACCATATCTGGGATGAAATGGAAAAGATTGAATTGTATTTAAATTAAATAGATTCTTTTGGGATTTAAATCAATTGATATTCAGGATTTATTACCTAATTTAGAAATTTTCATTTGAAAAGTCAATCCCGCTGTGGCACAAAAATGATTTGACAAAGTCAACATGCCTTTAATAAGTTTTAGTTTACCGGATGAAAATTTAAATAAGTTATGCCTCATTCAATATCCCTTGCTGTTTAATTTTTATTTCTGAAGAAGTTGGCTTATTTTTGAAGTTGTACTATGAAAGCGACAAATCAAAGAAATACAAAATATTCAGCCGGTTTTACATCGGGAACGGGAGCATTGTTTCACCGCGAGATCAATGCTTTGCTACCTATTCTGCAGGCAGATAATGCAGTTGACCTGTTAAAGCAGGAAATTGCTCAAAACAATGTTTTGTTAATAAACTCCGAGGTTACACGAAAGATGGCGGTCCGGCAAATATCTTCAAGGATAAAGTACGCCTTTCCCGGATTTTGGGAGATCTATGTTGCTTCAACAAATACAGAACAGTCATTAATGTTATTCTCACTGGCATTGAATTCAGTTTCTGTTGTTTATGATTTTCATTTTGATATCACCATTCCGGCATGGAAAGGGAGTTCGAGAACATTTGATTGGTTCAACTATCAAATGAAGTTAGACCAGCTTGGTGACCAATTCGAAGTCGTTGATAAATGGCTTCCTTCAACCCGACACCAGATTATTAAAATTTATAAGCGAATGGTAAAGGAAGCCGGATTTTTGAATGATGAAAATCTGATGCAACCCCGGATGACTGATGAATTCTATTTCCCATTCCTCAAAAACCGCCAGCCCTGGTTCCTCGAAGCTTGTTTTTTGAGTCAGGCTGATTGCGACCGGATTAATAACCTATACTCCCAATCGGTATGACCATCAACGAATTGTACGATCTTCTCAGTAATGAAGATTTTCAGGATCCCAAAACTGGCAACCTGTTTTTCCCGGCATACATGTACATCTACGATCCTGCGAAAGAATATTACATCAGGGAGCAGATTCAGCAGATGAAAGACCGGTTAATTCGTCCAAATACGTATGTCGATGTATTGATCATTAACCTGTTTACTGAGTTTATTGACTTTTTAAAGACAAGGGATTTCGGAGGGAAGACACTTCTTGATACCCTGTTGCAAAAGGAGTTGAAAGATCCGGGCAAAGTCACTGATTCGCTTAAACGGGAAGCCACACGACGCGAATTTTTATCGAGTCTGAACGATAAGATCAAAACACATATTGAGCCATCCGACGAGTTGAAAAAATCGTATGTCTTTGTTCACGGCTTTGGAGAAATCTATCCCTACCTGCGGGCAAGCAAATTTTTAAGCAATTTCGAAAAATACATCACTGGTTACAAGATCATTCTCTTCTATCCAGGAACAGCCAAAGACTATTACAGTATGTTCGATCTGTTGAATGATGAAAACCCATATCGAGCCATTAAACTGATCAACCCTGAAGACCAATTAAAATCTAAATAACATAACTAAAGACTTACCAAATGAAGCTTATTGAGATTTACGAAAAATCAATCGATCGTATCATAAATGCAGCAGTAACCGTCAGTAAACGTGATCCAAAAACCATTGATGCTGAAATCAATGAATATGTATTCACGAACGAGTTGATGGAGAAGCTCTATTCATTTTTGTCAAATGTGATGAATGACAAGAGCAACCGCACTGGTATCTGGATCAATGGATATTACGGGTCGGGTAAATCGCATTTTATCAAATACATCGATTTCTGTCTCTCTGCTTTAACCAAAGAGCGGGCTTTCGATCATTACCTGAAGGTGGTTAAGGAGAGTAACGGCGATCTTTCGGAGGTAACCCCTTCCAATCTGATGAATCTCCGTTCCCAAATTGAAAAATCGAAGGTTGAAACGATCATGTTCAATGTGGAGGACGAAACGGACGATGGCAGTGGTGAACGTTTGAGCCGTATTTTCATCAATATGCTTAACCGTCACCGGGGATACAATTCTGACGATATTCCGTTGGCGATTCTGCTTGAAAAGGAACTCGATAAAAAGGGTGTCTTTGGGAAGTTTCAGGAACTGTTGAAAGAGGAATACAGCTACACCTGGAAAGGAAACGAACAAAATATTGCCAGTTTTGCACTGGAATCGGTATTGGATATTGCCAAAAGGGTTTTACCTGCAATGGATATCAATTCGCTGACCATCAAACTGACCAATCCGGATACTTATAAAGTTGGAATTGCCTCCACGCTGATTCCAGAGTTGAAAGATTACCTGAAAGATAAGGAATCCAGCTTCAGACTTATTTTTCTCGTGGACGAAATATCAGCGTATATTGGAAAGAACAAAGAACTTTTACTCAACTTCCAGAACATCATCGAACGGATTAGTCAGGATTTGAAAAACCAGGTATGGGTGGCTGTTACAGCCCAGCAATCGCTTGACAATGTTACTCATGGGGTTGGAAGTGATGACCCACAGGATGAATTCGGCAAAATCCTGGGACGATTTCCAAACGAGTTTCGTATTTCACTCGAAAGCTCCGACCCTGCCTTCATTACCCAAAAGCGTGTATTGGATAAAAACGCGACCGGTAGAGCGGCCACCGAAACCTTATACAGGGCGAACAAAGACGCTGTTGAGCATCAGTTTAAGATGAACCATGACCTTTACAAAGGCTTTAATTCTGAAAACGATTTTGTGTTATCGTACCCCTTTGTTCCCTACCAGTTCAGGTTGATTGCTGACGTATTCGATTCTTTCCAGGCGCTGCAATTTGTAATCAAGGAAGTAAAAAACAACGAACGGTCGGTTTTGGGGATTACTCACTTTACAGCACAGGAAAATAAAGAACGCGAAGTTGGCTATTTTATCCCTTTTGATGCTTTCTTCAACAAGATGTTCAATACCAACCTGACGCACCGTGGACGAAAAGCGATCAGCCAGGCAACGGAATTGACCTATGTCAAGCATAATCCGTTTGCCAGACGTGTTGTCAATGTGCTGTTTATGATTTCAAACCTTTCGGAGGCAGCAAAACAAACATTCCCTTCTTCCATCGAAAACATGACGCTTCTGTTAATGTCGGACATTGATCAGAATAAACTCCAGCTGCAAAACCAGATTAAGTTAGCGCTCGAAAAGTTGATGGATGAAAATGTCATTCGTGAGGAGAATGGAAAATACTTTTTCTTTAACGAGGATGAAATGGACGTGATGATGCAGATCCAGAATACCGCGTTGAATTATGAAGACAGGCTCGACGAATTTGATAAACTGATCAGGCCAATTTTGAAAGTTGACAGTCGCATACGATATTGTCTGAATGATTTTAAAGTCGCTTACAATGTGGATGATAAAGAATTTCTCCGCAACGGGAATGTGCAGGTTAAAATTCTGATGCTTATCAACGGAAGAGCCGAAGAAAAATCATTTGGCAATCCGAATACGACTTTGCTTTTGTGCATGAACGAATGGCTGCTGAAAGATGAACCTTTACGAAAGGAACTCGATCTTTATTACAAAATTGAGAAATATCTTCGTTTAAATGGAGATGCTTCGGAGGGTACCAGATCACAGACCATCAACAACTTTCGCGAAAGAAATTCTGCGATTAAACAAGTCCTGATTGAAAAATTGAACAGCCGATTCCCGGAAACACGTTTTGTATCGGGGCAGCAAGTTATTGATCCATCGGCAATAAATGGCAATAAAACTACCGACCGGTATCAGAATATTCTTCAAAAACATATGGAGTTGGTTTACCGGAATCTGCCGATGGCTTCCGATTATGCAACTACTGCCGCAGATTTAAAGAATAAACTCCCTTCTATAAAAGCCCAGGTGCTGACGTCTAATGATTTGTCGCAGGCAGAGATTAAAGTCAACGACAAAATTACGACAATGGGTGGTGAAATGACCGTCGATGATTTGATCCGCGAATTTTCGAAGGAGCCTTTTGGATGGAAAGACATTCAGGTTATACACATCCTGGTGATGCTTCACAAGAAAAAAGTCCGTGAATTTACTTACCGCAGTCAACCGAGGTTTCCGATCGATCAATTTGTGGATAAAGCGTTGAATTCTTCCGAACGGATTGCACTGACCGTTAAGCAAGGTGAAGCGATATCGTCGGATTTAATCGAACAGGCACGTCTTCACTTCAACGAAATATTCAATGTGAACCTTGCATTGAAAACTGATGCGGGAGAAGTCTTTGAAGAGATGATGAAGATGGTACGGTCAGTAAGAGGTGTGGCGGCGGGGAAAGCCGAAAATTACCTGCAATTCCCATTCAGGGTTAAATACCATTCCTTTCAAACCCAAATTGAGGCGCTTGAAGAGATACGCGATCCACGGCGCTTTTTCGAATCACTTGGCGCCAAAAAGAGCGAACTTAAATTGACGAGCGACGCCTGTAAGCAGTTGGATACTTTTGTAGATCGGGCATTGCCTGAATATCAAAAAATTAAACAATTCCTTCTCGACAATTACGAAAATCTGGCAGATCTTCCTGATGGAAATTCTGAGAAATTGAACTGGATGAAAGCCTTCTATTTATCCGAAGATCCATCAAATGATATCCGTACAGCCATCAAAACTTTCGACGAGTTAAAAACCGCGTTGAATGAATTAATGAAGTATTACCGTGCTGAAATTGATAAAGTTTACACCGAAGTTTTTGATGCGCTCCAGGCAGAGGTTGCCAAATATAAAGTGGCAGGTTCAACTATTGCCGACCGGAATTTTACGATCGAAAGCCTGAAGAAACAAAAAAGTATCGCTTCGCTGAAGTTAACCATCAGCAATGCAGATCATTTCAGAAGCGGTGAGATTGCCAAAATCATCAAGGCATCCGAGCCGGTAATAATACAAGTACCTGGCACAACGGTAAAGGAACCTACGGCAAAATACAAACCCGGAAAGGCCGGTACATTCCATGTTATCTCAAATGAGACCGAAATGGAAGAATACCTTCAGGCGGTGCGCGAGGATATGGTAAAAATTCTGAAGGACAAAAAGAAAATCATCCTGGAGTAAGGAGCTGTTTAGCGCAGTATCCCCCATTCTGATACAAATTTTACGAATATTTACCGGCATTTTAATACATCGGTGCATCTGACTAACCCTGACCTTTATACACATCATGGAAAAAACAACCCTGACCTTTCTACATAAATCAGGAAAAATAACCCTGACTTTTATACATTTTTGTTTACTTTTATCCCTGACTTTTATACATGCCTAAAATGTTTTACAGGGAAATATTAGATAGATTAAAGGAATGGGCGGGAAGGGATAACCGCAAGCCATTGGTATTGAGGGGTGCCAGACAGGTTGGGAAAACCACAGCGGTAGAAATGTTCTCCAAAGAGTTCGACCAGTACATTGCCCTTAATCTTGAAAAAGAGGAAGAACGGCTGATATTTGAAACATCCTATCCGTTTCAGGATTTGTTGATGGCATTGTTTTTTTATGCAAAAAAGGACCGAAATGGCGGAAGAACCTTAATCTTTATCGACGAAATACAGAATGCTCCAAAGGCAATCGCATTGTTACGCTATTTTAAGGAAGAAGCAGGTGACCTGTTTGTAATATCTGCCGGTTCAATTCTCGAAAGTATATTGGACCGTAAAATATCTTACCCGGTAGGAAGGGTGGAATATATGATGCTGCATCCGGTTTCGTTCCGCGAATTTCTGGCCGCAACCGGCGAAACACAAAGTCTTGATCTGCTTAATAGTAATGAAGTTCCTGCTTTTGCCCACACCCAATTAATGCGGCAATTCAAAAAATACCTGACCATTGGCGGAATGCCACAGGTAGTGGAACAGTATGCCCGCAACAACGATCTTACTGCATTGCAACCCATTTATGAAAGCCTTTTGAAATCGTATATCGAAGATGTGGAGAAATACGCTCCTTCTTTATCGCAGGTGCACTATATCAGACATATACTTACCACTGCTTTTGAGGTAGCCGGAAGTCGTATTACCATCGAAAATTTTGGCGGTTCAACCTATAAGTTCCGCGAAATGAAAGAAGCATTTACAACGCTCGAAAAAACGTTGCTGTTTCAATTGGTTTATCCAACTACTGAAATAGCTATTCCTGCATTGCCAAAACTGAAGTTAAAACCACGTTTGCATACCCTCGACACCGGGCTGATTAATTACGCCACCAATATGGTCAAAGATATACTGTCTACGGAGGATATTGCCGATGTTTACAGGGGAAGGATCGCCGAACACATTACCGGTCAGGAGTTGCTGGCTATGTCGAACAGCATCATGAACAAGCTTCAGTTCTGGGTAAGGGAGAAAAAGCAATCAAGTGCCGAAGTGGATTATATTCTTCCTTACAAAGGGAAAATCATCCCTATCGAAGTAAAATCGGGTAGTATTGGCAAACTGCGGTCTCTGCATCAGTTTATGGATGTAGCACCACACCACCTGGCTGTGCGTGTTTGGCAAGGTCCGTATTCGGTTGAAAAGGCAAAGACCATTGCCGGAACCGAATTTACACTGCTCAACCTGCCTTTTTACCTGGTGCATCGCATAGAGCGGGAACTTGACAAAATATGGGACAAAGCAGAATTGGTCACAAATGAATCAAACAACGATCAACGATAAGACTTAAAACTTACAGCAGAACGCATGAATACCAACAAACTAAAATCCTTTGCTCAAATTGCCCGCCGCATCCTGATGGAAGGCGTTTCACGCCGGATCACCTATTATGGTTTCGATGCCAAAGGGAAGGTGATTGAAGAACCCGTCCCGGTTGCGGGAGGTGTGATCATTCGTGAAGAGATACTCGACGATGCCACAATTCCTGCAAAATGGCAGGCTTTACGGGCAGCGATTCAGCGGCACGGTGTCGAAAGTGTGGTCGAAGAGGCTTCCTACACGTGGTTTAACCGTTTGATGGCAATGCAGATATTGGCTAAGAACAATTATGACCCTACCCAACTCGAATACGAAAGTGCGGGTTCGGTTACTCCCGTGATTCAGGCAAGAGCACGGCGAGGCATGATTTCCTACCTCGACCGGACTGAACAGAAACGGGTGCAACCGCTGTTGGGTGATTACCAGAACGAACAAAAAGCATTTGCGATTTTATTGACCGGATATTGCCACCATCATCAGTTACTCAACCGAATTTTCGGACGACTCGATGACTATACCGAGATTTTACTTCCCGATAATATCCTGGCAGAAAGTGGTTTTATCCACTTGCTCAACACCACCGATGCGATTACCGATGAAGATTACCGGCAGGTTGAACTGATTGGCTGGCTTTACCAGTTTTATATTTCGGAGAAGAAGGACCAGGTATTTGCCAGTTTTAAAAAGAATAAAAAAGCCGAAGCCGAAGATATTCCAGCTGCTACCCAGATTTTTACACCCAACTGGATTGTGAAATATATGGTGCAAAATACCGTAGGTAGGATCTGGCTCGATCATCGCCCAACAAGTCCGCTACGGCAAAAAATGAAATACCTTGTTGAAGCCCCTGACCCCCTACAATCCCCCCAAATGGGGGGAAGGAACCTCCCTCCTTTGGAGGGATTAGAGGGTGGTTTGGGGATTGAGGGGGGTCTCAAGCTCCTCGATCCTGCCTGTGGTTCCGGCCATATCCTTGTGGAAGGATTCTTTCACCTGTATGATATTTACGAAGAAGAGTACTATATGCCAGCCGAAGCGGTTGAGAAGATCTTGCAGCACAACCTTTTTGGGCTTGATATTGACCTGCGTGCTGCCCAACTGGCACAGTTTGCCGTATTGCTCGCAGCAGCCACCAAATACCCCGACATCCTGAAAAAGGAGATCACTCCAAACATTTACACGATGCCCGAAGCAGCCGAGTTTTTCCGCGAGGAGATACTCGATTTTCTGGGAACAGAAGGGATACAGCACGAAAAGGTGCTGACCCATGCTTTGGAGTTGATGCAACAGGCAAAAAACCTGGGTTCGGTAATGCAGTTTAATGTAACTCCGGCTGAACGCCAATTCTTTATACTGCGATTTGAAACCCTGCAAAAAGAAGCCAAAACCAGCCTTTTGGTGCAATCGTTGCTCAATAAAATACAACCTTTCCTGCAAGTATTCTTTATTTTGACTGATCAATATGAAGCAATTGCTGCGAACCCACCGTATATGGGTCAAAGCAATATGAATGATGATTTAAAAGCTTATATCAATGAAAACTATCCGATTTCGAAAAGTGATTTGATGACAGTCTTTATGGAGTCGATTCCTGCTTTGACGAAATCAAATGGTCGTTGGAGCATGATTAATCTTCCTTCCTGGCTGTTTCTTTCGAGTTTTAAGGATTTGCGAAAGGACTATATAAAGAATTACCAAATTGAATCCTTGCTACATATGGGACGTGGAATATTTGGTATTGATTTTGGATCGGTAGTATTTGCAATGCGGAAATCACAAGAAAAAGATACTTCTGGTTCATATTTTAGGTTGCATGAAAGAAATTTTCAACATATTTATTTCGAAGATATTGAGAAATTGTTTTTATATAGCAATGGAAATCCTGATTACAAATATGATTTTGGTTTATATCGTGATGAAGAAGGAATTACAGAAATTCCGAAAGATGGTACGCTTGAAGGAATCAAACTTTTTTATCCCAACATTTCTCAATCCATCTTCTTCAAAATACCTGGAAGTCCAATTGCCTTTTGGGTAAGTACTAAAATTGTAAATATTTTTAGTAGTACACCTGCTATATCTACAAAATATGATGTAAAGACAGGGCTAACTTCGGGCAAAAAGGATAAGCATATTAGGTTTTGGTTTGAACTAAATTATTTCAATCTCAATTTTTCAACAAAAGATCGAACGGAATTTGATAGTGGAAAAAAATGGTTTCCAATCACTTCTGGAGGAGTGTTTCGCAAATGGTACGGAAACCAAGATGATTTTATTAATTGGCAGTACAATGGCCAAGAAGTTCGAAAAACTCCAGGTGCGACAATTCGAAATCCTAATTTTTATTTAAGACCCGGAATTAGTTGGTCAGATGTCTCTTCAGGTAATTTTTCTGCTCGATACTTTCCAGAAGGATTTTTGATCTCTGACGTTGGTCCAATGGCTTATAGCCCAATTGATGATGCATCATTAATGCCACTAATTGCTCATGTAAATACAAAAATTATTAATTCTATAGCAAAAATGCTAAATCCAACAATTCACTTTAAAACAGGGAATTTTGGAGATTTACCATTAATAAACTGTGAAGAATCGGTTCCTATAGTCCAAACGAATATAAGTATGGCAAAATCGGATTGGGACTCTATTGAAACTTCATGGGATTTCCATCAATCTCCTATTATAAATGAGCAACTTTCTATGGATGCTGGATTTCTGATATGGGAAAATAGAGTAACAGCTTATTTTTACCAGCTTCATGCAAATGAAGAGGGGTTAAACCGCGTCTTTATAGATATTTATGGCTTAAATGAAGAGGTTGATCCACTGGTTCCACTCAAAGAAATTACCATTTTACAGGACGAACTCGACCGGAATGCTCTTGAAGAAACCGACAAAGAGTTGCATAAATACAGACAATGGAAATTAGAAGCTGGCAAATGGCAATTGTACGTATACGGTCAACTTCAACCAGAACTGGCAGAAGGTGAACTACCCCAATCCACTGTTCAACCAGACCTTCCAATCAAAAAGAATGTGGTAATGCAACAGTTTATTAGCTACGCGGTGGGTTGCATGATGGGGCGCTATTCGCTCGATGCGCCAGGGTTGATATTGGCAAATCAGGGGGAAACGATCGAAGATTACTTTGAGAAGGTCAGAAGACGGAAGTCGGAAGATCGGAGTAAAGAGTCGGAAGAGGGAAGTTTTTTGCCAGATGATGATGGGATTGTGCCGATGATGGGTTCCAACTGCGGATTCTCAGATGATGCTGTGCTTCGGTTGCGGCAGTTTATCGAAGCGGTCTGGGGCAGCGAGACCCTGACTCAAAACATCAACTTCCTGCAATCGTGTCTCGATATGGAAATCGAAAAATACCTGGTCACCCAGAATAATTTTTGGAAAGACCATTGCAGCCGATACAAAAAGAAACCGATCTACTGGATGTTCAGCTCGAAGAAAGGGGCTTTCCAGGTGTTGGTTTATATGCACCGGATGAACCGTTTTACCGTGCAGCGGATCCGCGAAAGCTATATGTTCAAACATCTCCAATGGCTTGTTAATCAAAAGGCAGAATTGGAGAGAAGAAGTGCCACCCTTTCGCGTGACGAAACCCGCCTGCTCGATAATTGTCGTACCGCGCTGACTGAATGTCAGGAATACGACCTCCAGTTGAAAAACATTGCCGACCAGCAGATTGAATTTGATCTTGATGATGGGGTATCGGTAAATTATGAGAAATTTGAACCGCTGTTGGCTGCGATAAAATAATTTTTAAGACTATGCATGAAAATGAAATTTCTGAAAGGATAATCGGATGTGCCATCGAAGTTCATAAGATTCTTGGACCTGGATTATTAGAAAGCGCATATGAAGAGTGTTTGTTTTATGAAATTTTTCAAACAGGATTAAGAGTCGAAAAACAGAAGCCATTGCCTTTGATTTACAAAGAGATTAAGTTAGAGGTTGGGTACAGGATCGATTTGATTGTGGAGAACAAGGTGATTGTTGAAATAAAATCTGTTGAAGCTTTGAATGATATTCATACTGCACAAGTATTGACTTATCTGAAGTTGTCTGGTTGTAAACTGGGTTTGCTGATGAATTTCAATGTTTTAAGAGTTAAAGATGGAATTAAACGATTGGTAAATAATCTATAAAAAACTTAACCGCGGAGAGCCGCAAAGAAAGACGCGGAGAACCGCAAAGAAAATATAATGAAAATCTCTGCGGTCCTCTGCGTAAAGCTCTGCGTTTCTCTGCGGTAAAAATAAGTGGTAAAAAACTTAACCGCGGAGAGCCGCAAAGAAAGACGCGGAGAACTGCAAAGAAAAATGAACAACTAAAAATAAGGTTTTCAGATTAATCAAAATTTAAAGATGCTCATAGATAAAATCATCAATACCTTAACGAAGTACCCCGAAGTAAGGGTCATTTTCTTTTTCGATCCCGATCGTGATTCGGAAGAGGAGGTATCGCTGTTGAATTCAGACTTGTTCAAGGTAGAACTATTCAGGAACAATCCGTTGAACCTGAAAATGAAATTTCGCGACGAACTGGCTGATGAAAAGGTATTTCTTTACCTTCCAATGAAGCGCCCCGAAACCGTGGAGGAATATCTTCACTTTCCGCTGCTCGATCTGCTTGTCGCCAATCGTGAACTCCGGCTCGATAATGTTGGGGAGTTTATGGATAATTTCAAATTAAAGCCTCACCAGCGTTCGCTTGTTCAAAAATACATCGGCGATCTGAAATCTGAAGCCATCCAAAAAATAGTCGCTTCGGTGCTGAAACCTTCCGTGTTCGAAGAGAAGCCATTACAACGAGCTTTGATCTCGGCATTTCTGCGCTTCCAGAAACCCGAAAGTACCGAGCTCATGCTGGCAAAACTGATCACGCTGGGTTTGGCATCAGAAGAACCAGAGTTGAAACGGATCAGCAATAAAATTACTGTCAATGGGTTGATGCCTGTCCTGGATGATTGGACAACTGAATACTTCGGGGAGCCGGTAAAGGAACTGACTTTGGAGCGTTTGAGTCATCTGGCCTCAAGGTTGAAATACAATGCGATGGTTTCGGAGCTCGAAATCAACGGGAAAAACGATCCGTATGCGACCCTTAAAATAACCGATCCGGGCAAGCTAACCCTGATTACCAACTTGATTGATACAGCAACACGGAACAGTAACTTGCACGATAAGTTTTTGCTTGCACTCGATACGCTGGCATTACAAATCCGAGAACAAAAGCTCGTTGAACTTTATGGGGTCTCCGCATCGTATACCTGGATGAATCAGGCATTGGTGAAACAATTGCAAACCAGTATCGTCCAGCTGTATCTCGATGGAAAAGGTACGAATATCGAAACCCTGCGCCGTATTTCAAATTGGGAAGCACTTGCCGGAAATCTTCCGCCCGTCAATCAATTTTTGATTCATACGCTCGTGTCGCTCGATAAGATGGACCGGGCAGGAACGTCCATTCTGGATAAACCCGAAGAATATATCAGGACGTATTGCGACACATGGTATTCGATTGATACAGAATACCGGAAATCGATCGTTGCCTGGAAAAGCATTGACTTTGCGGAACTTTCCGGACAGGAATCGTTTGAGAAACTTAAAACTAAGCTCGAAAAGCGATATGTTGATTTCCTGGAGGCAACCAACCGCGAATGGCTCAAATGTTTATCTGAAAAAGGATTCGATTACGCCAAACTGAATGTCCCGCTTCAATATAATTTCTACCAATCGGAGCTTGCAAATGTCGATCAAAAGGTGGCTGTCATAGTTTCAGATGGTCTTCGGTATGAAATCGCTGCTGAATTGCTTCGCGAATTAAACCAGGAGACCAAGACGGAGGCGGTTCTTCGGAATTCACTGGCATCGATTCCTTCCGAAACACAGATGGGAATGGCCAACCTGCTTCCGGGCAAAACCTTTGTTTTTGAAGATGGCAAAGTAACCATTGATGGTATTTTGTCCGACGGGCCCAAGAACCGGGAGAAGATCCTTAAAAGTAAAGATCCTGATTCATTGGCTATTTCCTATTCCCAACTTCAGGGATTATCGCAAACTGAAGCACGACAGGTATTCAAATCGAAACTGGTTTATATCTATCACGACGTTGTTGATGCGATTGGTCATAAAAAAGCTTCGGAAAGGAATGTGCTGCTGATGGTGCCAACTGCTATTGAGGATCTTAAGAAGCTGGTTAAATACCTGCATACATCGATGAATGTAAACAGGGTATTGGTAACTGCCGATCATGGATTTATTTATACGGACCAACCCATCAAGGAAAAGGATTTTGAACCCGATATGAAGGGGGATATCAATATTGATACACAGACCAACCGGTATGGGTTCCTCGAAAAAGAGGAAACCCTGGAAAGTGGTCACTGTTTTCATTTCAACAAAACGAGTAAAATGGTTTGCAGCCGGTTTGTGATCATTCCTCCTTCGACAAATCGTTATCACCGGCAGGGGGCAACTGTTCAGTATGTGCATGGCGGAGGAAGTCTCCAGGAGCTGGTAATACCTATCATCGAGAGCAGGTACCGGAAGAACCGTCCCGTTGAAAAAGTAATGCCTATGCTGCTTTCACGAAATCTGAAGGTGGTATCCAACAGCTTAAAGGTTCAGTTCATCCAGGAGAATCCGGTAACAAAAGACCTTAAAGAGCGAACCATTCAGCTGGGATTGTATGACGGGAATGACCTTTCATCCAACCTCGCAGAACTCAAAATGAATAGTACGGCTGAAAATCCATCGCAACGGATGTTTTCTGTCGATCTGTATTTGAATCCGGGCGAGGGATCAAAAACACGGTTCTCCCTTCGGGTGTTCGATCCTGACGATATGCTGAACCGTCTGATTGAAGTTGACGTGACAAATAATACCTTATACGAATCTGATTTTTAATATATATTCTCATGAAGGAGAAAATTCTTAGCAATTTCGAAGGAAAGGTCGTTCGCAAAGACCTGACATCAATGGTCAAAGGCAATTCTGTGGTACCGTCATACGTTCTCGAATACCTGTTGGGTCAGTACTGTGCTGTTGATGACGAAGAGATTATCTCGAATGGGATTGAAAAGGTAAAGGAAATCATCCGGAATAATTTTGTTCAGAAAGCGGATGCAGAAGGGGTCAAAAATTCAATTCGCGATAAAGGAAGTTATAAAATCATTGACAAGGTAAAGGTGGCCTTGAATGAAAAGGATGATTTCTATGAAGCCAGTTTCGAAAATCTTTCCATTTCGAAGGTGTTTGTTGCTGATCAAATCGTTAAAAAACACCCAAAGCTTTTAAGTGGCGAGGGTGTCTGGTGTATCGTGCAATTGGGTTACGATCATTCAGATGGAGCCCGAAGTCGCTGGTTGATAGAAACACTGAAGCCGATCCAGGTTTCGGGCGTTGACCTTGTTGATTTCCGCGAAAAACGTGTGTCATTTACAACCGACGAATGGCTTGATCTGTTGGTACAATCTATCGGCTTGAATCCTGAATACTTTAACCGTCGCGGAAAGATTATCCAGATTTCGAGGCTAATTACCCATGTCGAAAACAATTACAACTTTGTCGAACTGGGTCCGAAAGGCACCGGAAAATCACATATATTTTCAGAGCTTTCTCCTCACGGTGTTTTGGTATCCGGCGGTGATGTAACCAGTGCCCGGCTATTTGTTTCGAATACTGGTAAAGGCAAAGTCGGCCTGGTCGGATACTGGGATGTTGTTTGCCTGGATGAATTTGAGCAGGTGGTAGGCTCAAAACGTTCGGATGGCGACATGGTTAATATCATGCAGAATTACATGGCCAATAAGTCTTTCAACAGGGGAAAGGAATCTGTTCAGGCCTATGCATCGATGGCATTTATTGGTAACACCAAACATTCTGTGCCTTACATGCTCCGGAACTCGCACCTTTTCGAATCGATTCCGCTGGCCTATATCAAAGGGGCTTTTCTCGACCGCATCCATATTTACATCCCCGGATGGGAAGTTAAGATCCTGAAAAATATTGGTCTGTCATCTGATTATGGATTCATCGTTGATTACCTCGCAGAAATCCTGCGCCAACTCCGCAAATTTGATTATTCCAACCTGCTGGATACCTATGTTTCATTGGATCCGACCTATTCCGGACGTGATACCACTTCAGTCAGGAAGACCTTTTCAGGACTTGTTAAGCTCATTTATCCACATTTAAAGATGACAGAGGAAGAGGCGTTAGAACTGATCCATTTTGCCAATGAAGGGAGAAAGCGAGTTAAAGACCAGCTTTATATCTTTGACGAAACATTCCGAAACGAGCCCGTAAATTTCCAGTATACGGTTAAGTCAAACAAAAAAGTGGTTCAGGTTGAGACACTGGAGAATATCAGTTTTGGAGTTCCGAAGACAGTTGAACTTGTAAAAGGTGAGTTGGAAACGGCAGAAGTTCCCGAAGAAGTGAAATCGATGAAACCCACCCTGAATCTGGAAGAAAAGAATGTGATTATACATGATAACCAGACGGGTGTATCCTACAAAAATCTTTTTGGGGATTACCTGGTTGGTGCCTCAAAGGTTCAAATCATTGATCCGTATATCCGATTGCCTTTCCAGGTAAAAAACCTGATTGAATTTTGCCAGGTGCTTGCAGGTATAAAGACACCGGAGGCCGATATCGACCTGCATGTGATTACCTGGAACAAAGATGAATGTATTCCCGATGTCATTGACTGGTTTCTTGAGATACAGGATTCAATCGCGCCTCTGGGGATCAACTTCACCTGGACTTTCGAGGATTTTCATGACCGGAATATCACAACCGATACAGGGTGGAAAATCAAACTTGGTCGTGGGCTTGATATTTTTGAAAAGGTCGAAGGATTCTTCAACACGGCTAACGTCGTTCAGGAATTGCGGTTATGCAAAAACTGCGAGATCACGTATTTGAAGGGTTGATAATCGGAAGAGGGTATAGATGACAAGAGAGAGCCATAGTTCAACGAAAGAATATTAAATTGTACATGCGATGGAAGATTACAAGAAGTTCTATAACAGCGAGAAATACTTATTTACAGTTGTCCATCAGAAATTTCAACTGAATCATTTCCTCAGCGTATTTGATTTTTTCTGTATTGTGATATGGAAGGCCAATCGCGCCAAGAGTAAGGTCGCCAGTCGTATCAGATTAAAGGAGCCGAATCTTGAGAAAGCGGTTTTTGAAATTACTAACGGTTTGTTTTATGCAGCCAGTGATGAGGAGCGACTTCGTATTTTAATGGTTGACTGGAAGCTTCGGCTTCCCATGTCGTCAGCCGTTCTTTCGGTCTTTTACCCTGACAGATTCACCATATATGATTACCGTGTATGCGAGATGCTGGGGAAATTCGATGATCTCGGACAAAAGGTAAAATTTGAATCTATCTGGAATGGTTATTCCCAGTACATCGAAGGTGTTCGACAGTTTGTACCCTCCGAAAAATCACTACGGGATAAAGATAAATACTTATGGGGAAAGTCTTTCTGCGAAGATTTATTGCGGGATATTCAGGATGGTTTTCCGGGAAGATCCACAAAAGACTTAGCTGATGACTGATTATTTGGAATTTGATTATTTTTTGAACGACCAAATTCAATTTGAATACTTTCGGTTGAAATGATAAAGGGTCAGAAGTGCTCTATGTCTGATTATTACACGCTTTTCACCTTAAATAATTTCAAATATTCAGTAATTGCATTTACCGGCAATATACTTCCAACTGACTTGACATTCCGAATAAAAGCATTGCTTACCTGCTCGGAGAGTTATTTTTCTTCCATCGATTTGGTCTGAAAAAAATGAATTTAGAAAGCAATCACAATATTTTAATAATACCAAGTATCACAATATGGGAAGCCATGCTATACTTTTAATGCTTTTATGTTGATTACCAAAACCTAAGATGATTTTTAAGTAACGATTGAATAATCCTGTTCCTATGAAGATCCATTCAATTTAAAATCATAAAACATATTATTTAGAATCAATATGTATTAAGAAGCTTTGATTTTTACAATAGTTTTCTTTTGTTAAAATTCTGTAATTTGTGATGCCTTAATACAATTTATCTTAAATGAAAAAATACCTGCTATCTCTATGCTTTATTGCAAGTTTTGGCCTATGTTATGCACAGGACGAAGCATCCGATTTTACCGGTAAAGATCCTAACGAACGTCCCCAAACCACTCAAGCCGACAGTTACAATTTTGTACCCAACGAAGTACTCGTTAAGTTTAAAGATGAAGTAACCCTGACAGCCGGAACCAAACTGAAATCAGCCGGGATCAGTTCTATTGACAAGATTTTAAAATCTAACGGAGCCGGTTCACTCGAAAAGCTATTCCCGAAAGCAAATAAGTTAAAGAGCGCCAAAACTGTGAAAGACCCCCAGGGAAGGGAGATGAAAATTCCTAACCTCCATAATATTTATAAGATCACGATACCTCAGTTGAAATCAACGGGAGCCGCACCGACTGATATTTATAAAGTTATAGAAGATTTGAAGGCGCTGCCTGAAGTGGAATATGCAGAACCCAATTTTGTTTACAGCATTGGTGATTTTAAACCGGCAGGGCCTGAAATGAGTATGATTGAGGCGATGAACCAACCAGCCAATTCGGAACTACCACCTTCTGCAAGCGGTCTTATTCCCAACGATCCACTCTATAACTCGCAATGGGGCATCCCGGCAACCAAAATTGATGTTGTATGGAACACTACTACTGGTGACTCAACTGCAATTATTGCGATCCTTGATACAGGAGTAGATTGGCAGCATCCTGACCTGGCAGCCAATATGTGGAAAAACAAACAGGAAATCCCAGATAACGTCAGGGATGACGACGGCAACGGCCTGATTGACGATGTTCGCGGATGGGATTATATCAACAATGATAATAATCCGATGGACGATAACTCGCACGGAACCCATGTGGCAGGAATAGCGGCAGCTGTGGGTAACAACAGTATCGGAATAGCGGGTGCCAACTGGAAAGCGAAAATAATGCCAATCAAAGTTTTCCAGTCTTCCGGAAAAGGTGATGCCGCCACGATTGCAAAAGGGGTCACCTATGCTGCCACGAATGGTGCTACCGTTATCAATATGAGTTTTGGCTCTTATGCCGAATCATTAACACTAAAAAATGCACTGGCAAGCGCTTATGCGACTGCAGTTTTGGTGGCCGCGGCTGGAAATGATGCCTTATGTATTGGGCCGGAGCTTTGTCCCGATAAAATTCCTGGTGCACCTATGTACCCAGGAGCATATTCATTTGTTCTGGGAATTGAAGCTAACACAAAGGACAGTCAGGCAGGATTCTCCAACTTTGACCAGGATGGACCGGTTTTTTCCAATTATCCCGACCTGTTTAATTACGAATTAAAGGCTCCAGGGGCAGGTATTCTCTCTTGCGTACCGGGAGGTAATTACCGTGAATACAATGGAACTTCGATGGCCGCTCCACTCGTGGCAGGTGCGGTATCGTTGTACCGTAAACAAAAGCCTACCGAATCACAGGAATTATTATTTGGCAATTTCATCAACTCAATTGGACAGCATATTGATCTGGAAGCAGCGCTCAATATTATTCCCATACCAAAGCTGGATATTGTTTCGTACCTGGTAACAGATACCATTGATGGCGATAAGGATGGACGGCCTGACGTAGGTGAAACCATAGAAATTAAAATAAAAGTCCGCAATACCTGGGGGCAGACTAATGATGTAAAAGTGGGTATTGAATTTGGTAAATTTGAAGACAAGACCACAGCAACAATACAAACTGCCGAAGTAAGTGTTGGAGTAGTTTCTGCTTATGCAACCAAAGAAAATGCTGTTTCCTTAAAATTAAAACTGGCCTCAGACATTAGTGATGGAAGGGATATCGTTTTTAAACTGAAAACCTGGTATGGCGACCATCAGGGACAAAAAGACCAAACCATTACAATTAATATTGAAAATGGGGTGGAATTAAAAGGAATTATCTCCAAAAACATGACTTTGTATCCTAATAAACACTATATCATTACAGATAATATTGCTATTCCTTTAGGAGTTACTATGATCATTAAACCTGGAACGATCTTAAAATTTGCAGATGAAAAAAGAATGGTTATAGCTGGAAAAGTTTATGCTGTTGGAACGCGTGATAGCTTGATAACATTTACGAAAAGAAATAATGGTATAGGTTGGGGCGGCATTCAAACTGGCTCCACTTTTCAAGCTGAATACTCTGTTTTTGAATATACGAATAACGAGAATGCCATAGAATCCGCAAGTAATATTTGCCTTACAAAGATTAAAAATTGTATATTCAAATACAACGATAATGAATATTTATTATTATATGTTGATGTTAAAAATTCAAATATTTATTATAATAAATCATATTTTGATTTAATTTTTACGCATTGTGATTTAATTAATAATAATGTAGTAAATAATACAAATAGTGCTTCATCAAGTTTATTAATTTATGGAGCTGCCATAGAAGTAGAACCACCATATAATCCTTTTTATATGAATAATATTTTTTCTAACATAAATACTAATTCAAATAAAGAGTTAAATGTGTCAACAGGATCAAGTAACTTCTCGATTGTAAAACTCGATTCGCTTTATTTTGGAAGTCAAAATGAGAATAATGTAAATAATTCAGTGTATGATTTTCCTGAGAGAGGAACCGGAACATGGTTTGATATTTCAAAAAAAATGAACCGCCCATCAAGAGAGGCACACGGCATCGTTTGGAAAGTAGTCATTAATGGTAAGGATGCACAGGATGAATATGAACAGTTGGATCCGATCGGAGTCGGAAAGCAAAAATACGAGGTCTATTTTAACCGGGCAATGGACATCAAATTCCCGCCAACAATATCCATGGGAGTGCGTTATCCCTACTCACAAACAGCTATTGCAGAAGAGGGTACCTGGAGTGCTGACTCTACCAGATATACTGTTTATGGAACCGTGAAACTGACAACGGGTGACGGGATCAATACAATCAGGGTGGTAGGGGCAAAAGACAATGATCACTTTGAAATTCCCATTGAAGACCGACGATTCCGGGTGGTTGTGAACGCGGCCAATTCTGCATCGGCTGAGTTTATGGCAACCCCTGACCTGGGCAAGGTAAAAATGGAGTGGAACAACAGCAAACTGTCAGATGGATTGGGATTCAATATGTACCGTATGGAACATATTAACGACACCGTTTTAACCAAACCGGTACTGATCAATAAAACGCTGATTGCTGATACACTTTATACGGACTTTGCCGTAACACCCAATAAGAAGTACTACTACTATTACAAAGTGCTGCGGACCAACCTAACAGAAACCGATTCGTCGAAGGTAGTCAGTGCCATCCCGTTTACGGCAAGCAAAGGTGATGCCAATGGTGACCTGGGGGTGAATGTGCTGGATATTACTACGATCGTTGCTTATCTACTAAACAACAATCCGCAACCTTTTATTACGGAGGCGGCCGATTATAATACTGATGGAAACGTCAATGTGCTCGATATCGTTGGGGTAGTGAACCTTGTGCTTAATGGTGGAATGAAATCAGCAGAAATTGGTTTAAATCAGCAAATCCATTTATACCTGAAAAATGATACTTTGTTTGCAGATGCTCCTATCGCCATTGGAGGTATTCAGTTTGATATCAGTGGCGCAACTGCGGTTGAAGATATCCAGAAACTCAAGGCACTCGAAGGATTTGAATCCGGCTACAGTCCACAAGAAAATGGATTGCGGCTGCTTTATTACAGTATGTCTGGCAAATACATTCCTGCTGGTAACCGTATTCCTTTGCTGAAACTGAAAAAAGGAAGCGGAATTACTACGGCCATTTTTGCCGATAAAACCGGAACATCTTTAGCTGTTGATTTCCTTGTATCGGAAATCGGGAAGCCATTAATGGAAAATCCTAAAAATGTGGTAGCAGAATTAGGACAAAATTTCCCAAACCCGCTGAGCAGGCAAACCACGATTCCTTTCCGGATTTTTGAACCTGTTGATGAAGCAGTCATCCGCATTTTCAATGTAGCTGGTCAGCAATTAAAAATTGTGCGTTTACCAAATCCAATCATTGGCGAACATTTGCTGCAATGGGATGCCGGATATCGTAAAGGGATGTTTATTTACCTGCTCGAAGTGAGGCAGGGAAAAAAACAAATTATCTGTCCGGTAAGAAAAATGATCGTACAATGAAAATTTTTTCTTCTTGTTTTTCTCCGTAGTTCTCTGTTTAACAAATTATGCAACTAACAAAAATAAAATAATGAAAAACCTGTTTGCCCTTTTGCTGCTTCTTTGCACCTTCACGCTTTCGGCACAGCAAGCTGATCGTTTTACGGGGACTATGAACGACCGACCGCGCGACATCCACGCAGATCAGATGAACTTTGTGCCAAACGAAGTGCTTGTCAAATTTAAGGATGAGGTAACCCTGCCAGCCGGAACCAAATTGAAATCTGCAGGGATCAATTCTGTTGACCTGATTTTAAAAGCCAATGGAGCAGGTTCGCTCGAAAAGCTTTTTCCGGCAGCAAAAAAGTTAAAGAACGCTCAAATTGTGAAAGATCCGCAGGGAAGAGAGATGAAAATCCCCAACCTCGACAATATTTATAAGATTACAATTCCACAATTAAAATCGACGGGAGGCGCACCGACTGATATTTACAAATTTATCGAAGAACTCAAGGCTCTGCCTGAAGTGGAATATGCGGAACCCAATTTTATTTACAGCATTGGCGACTTTAAGCCGGCAGGACCTGAGATGAGCATGATAGAGGCGATGAACCAACCTGCTAATTCAGAATTACCACCTTCTGCACTTGGAGTTATTCCCAATGATCCACTCTATAACTCTCAATGGGGCATCCCGGCCACCAAAATTGATGTTGTTTGGAACACTACTACGGGTGATTCGACCGCGATTATTGCAATCCTCGACACAGGAGTTGATTGGCAACACCCAGATCTTGCAGCCAATATCTGGAATAATAAACGGGAAATACCTGGTAATGGCATGGATGACGATGGAAATGGCCTGATTGATGATGTTCGTGGATGGGATTATATTAACAACGATAACAACCCTATGGACGACAACTCGCACGGAACGCATGTGGCAGGTATCGCTGCAGCTGTGGGTAACAACGGGATCGGAATAGCTGGCGCAAACTGGAAAGCCCGGATTATGCCCATTAAAGTGTTTCAATCATCCGGCAGAGGTGATGCAGCCACGATTGCAAAAGGGGTTACCTATTCTGCCACGAATGGCGCCACGGTCATCAATATGAGTTTTGGTTCCTATGCTGAATCGCTTACTTTAAAAAACGCATTGGCCAGCGCCTATGGTACAGCTGTTTTGGTGGCTGCAGCAGGAAATGATGCATTATGCATTGGACCCGGTAAATGTGAGGATGGTCAACCTGGCAAACCTATGTATCCTGGAGCATATTCATTTGTTATGGGAGTGGAAGCTAACACAAAGGATAGTAAGGCAGTATTCTCTACCTTTGACCAGGATGGACCTGCGTTTTCAGAATATGCCGATCTATTAAATTACGAATTAAAAGCCCCAGGAGTTGGTATTCTTTCATGTGTGCCGGGTGGCAACTACCGTGAATATAATGGAACTTCGATGGCTGCTCCACTTGTGGCCGGAGCTGTATCATTGTACCGTAAACAAAAGCCTACCGATTCCCAGGAATTATTATTTGGGAATTTGATTAATACAATGGGGCAGCATATTGACCTTGAAAAAGCATTAAGTATCATTCCTGTACCGAATCTACAGATTGTATCTTATGTGATAAAGGATACTATTGATGGAGATAAGGATGGACGGCCCGATGCAGGCGAAACCATTGAATTGAAAATAAAAGTACGCAATACCTGGGGACAGGCCAACGATGTAAAAGTAGGTATTGAATTTGGCGAATTTGAGGACAATTCAACTGCAACAATTCAAACTGCTGACGCAGCCGTTGGATCAGTTTCTGCTTATGCCACCAAAGAGAATGCTATATACTTGAAAATAAAACTGGCTGCAAATGTTAGCAATGCAAGAGATCTCCTTTTTAACCTGAAAACCTGGTACGGTGATAAATTGGGTGAAAAAAAACAACAAATTGTACTCCCTGTTGATAATGGACAAGAACTTAGTGGAGTAATGGATACGACCTTAACGCTTACGTCAGATAGATTATGGCTTGTAAATCAATCATTTAAAATTGGAAGTAATGGCAAATTAATATTTAAACCTGGAACTAAATTAATTGCCACAAAAAAAATCGTTAATGAGGGCCAAATGATCGGATTAGGAACTAAGGATAGTTTGATTTCCATTGAAGGAATCCTGATCCAAAATGGAAGTTTAAATTTCTCTTATACTGATTTTAAACTTGTCCCAGGATCTCAAGATTGGGCCCCATTTTTAAGTATATCAGGGGTATTTAATTACTGCAATTTCACATTAATTGGAGCATCAAATGCTTTTTGTAATTTTGGTGCTGCATCTAATAATTTGACTTTCACTAATTGTAACTTTAAAATTTCTGCCACATGGGTATTTAGTGGATATAATCCAGTTATTAAATTTTCGAACTTAGATGTTAGCTGTTACGGTTTTCAAACTGTCCCAAGTTTTGAAACTTGCAATTTAATAACAATAAAAAGTCATGATAAAATAAATCCTAATATACTAATCAAATGTAACATATTAGAAAGCGAACCTTCGATTGGTGGGCTTTCCGGGAATTACTTTACTCTTCCACCTAATATTTATTTCGGGACCACTAATCCCAATAAAATAGCTAATAAAATTGTTGATTTTTTTGACGATCCATCACTTGCACAAATAAATTTCAAGCAAAATTTAGTCACATCTCCTTTTGAATCTGCACATTGTATTGTTTGGAAAGTTCTTGTCAATGGCAAGGATGCACAAGACGAAGTGGTTGATCCGGTTGGGGTTGGGAGGCAACGTTTCGATGTTTATTTCAATAGATCAATGAACAAAACTATTACGCCTCAGGTAAGTTTTGGTGTCAGGGATCCTTATGTTCAGCAAGCTATCAATGAGGATGCTTCGTGGTCGAATGATGGTAAAATTTATACAGTGTTCAAAACTATTAAATTGACAACAGGAGATGGTATAAATCGTATACGGGTTGCAGGAGCAAAAGAGACTAATGGTTGGGACTGGGAGATTCCAGTTGAGGATAGACGTTTCGAATTTCTAATCAGCGCCGCAGGCTCGGCATCTGCGGAATTTATGGCCACACCAGGATTAGGGAAAGTGAAAATGGAGTGGAATAACAACACTTTGGCCGATGGATTAGGATTCAATATGTACCGAATGGAACATGTGAATGACACTGTTTTGACATTGCCAATTCTGATCAATTCTTCATTAATTACAGATACCCTTTACACCGACTTTAGCGTACAACCCAACAAAAAATATTATTACTATTACAAAATTCTAAGAACCAATTTTGCCGAAACTGATTCGTCGAAAGTCGTAAGTGCCATCCCATTTACAGCGAGTAAGGGAGATGCCAACGGTGACCTCAATGTGAATGTACTCGATATTACCACCATTGTTGCTTATTTGCTGAATAATGACCCAAAGCCGTTTATTACGGAGGCTGCCGATTATAATGGCGATGGAAACGTCAACGTGCTCGACATTGTTGGGGTGGTGAACCTTGTGCTTTATGGTGGTATGAAATCAGCAGAAATTCCATTGAACCAACAAGTCCATTTATACCTGAAAAATGACACTTTGTTTGCAGACGCTCCGGTTGCCATCGGAGGTATTCAGTTTGATATCAATGGTGCAACCGCCGTTGAAGAGATCAAGAAACTCAAGGCGCTTGAAGGATTTGAATCGGGCTACAGTCAGCAAAAGAATGGTTTGAGGTTACTCTATTACAGTATGTCGGGCAATAATATTCCTGCAGGTGACCATATTCCATTGTTAAAATTGAAAAAAGGAAGTGGAATTACCGAAGCCATTTTTGCAGACAAAATGGGAACGCCAATTGCAGTTGATTTCCTTGTTTCAGAAATCGGGAAAATCCTCGATAATCCGAAAAAGGTGGTTGCAGAATTAGGTCAAAACTTCCCGAATCCATTCAGTAATCTAACGACTATTCCTTACCTGATTTTTGAACCTGTTGATGAAGCGGTCATCCGGGTTTTCAATATCGCTGGCCAGCAATTGAAAATTGTCCGGTTACCAAATCCAATCGTCGGAGAACATCTGCTGCAGTGGGATTCGGGATATCCTAAAGGGATGTTTATCTATCTGCTCGAAGTCAGGCAAGGTAAAAAGCAAATTATCTGTCCGGTAAGAAAAATGATTGTGCAATAAAAAGAAAAACATGATTCATTTCAAAAAACAAAATTTCAAAATAGAAGCAATTCTTTTCTTGATCGGAATATTTTTCTTTCAAGGTCTTTCGGCGACGAATGTCCTAAAAATTGGTCAATACCAGGTCTTGCCAAATACTGAATTTGTGATTCAGCTTGAGGCAGAGAACAGCGATCCGTTCGTAGCATTTCAGGCAGATATTCCAATTCCTGCTGGATTTAGTTATGTTGATGGCTCTGCGCAGCTCAATTCTTCCCGGATTTCAGGGCACAGCCTAAGCGCCAGCGTGGTTACCGGGAATATCCTGCGTCTGATCGGTTATTCAGTTGGCAATACTTCTTTCATGGGAAATAACGGATCATTGGTGAGCTTTAAATTTAAATCGGGAACCATACCTGCCACCTATCAATTCCAAATCAATCAGCCTTTGATCGGGAACAACCTATCGGTCAATATACTAACCAGTTCAATGAACGGAGAAGTGATTGTTTTGGCTCCCAATCTTAAATTGACTGTCGCTGAATTGAATTATGGACGTGTACCGCTTGAAAGTTCAGCGGAGCAGTCATTCCAGATTACCAATGAAGGGAATCGTGACCTCACAATCAGCAGCCTGACTTTTAATGACCCCCAATTTTCGACGACTGTTGCCAATAATTTCACGATCAGTGCCAATAGCAGCCGTTCTATACCCGTAAAATTTTCACCAATAGCCAAAGGTTCCTTTGCTAAAGAATTACAGATCAACAGCAATGACCCTGACCAGCCCATAGTCACAATCACTTTAAATGCTGTGGCGTATCCGGTGAACGAGATCCATACGGGAAACATCTCAGGAGCCTCCTCTTCGACCAAAAAACTCGACTTTACGTTGAATAATATGGAAGCGTTTACGGGGTTTCAGTTTGATATTAATCTGCCACAACCATTGACTTATATTGCCGAAACGGCCCAATTATTCCGTATCCAAGACCATTCAGTAACTGTCAATCAACTGAATGCACAAACTTTGCGAGTATTGATCTTTTCGGCTTCAAATGCAAATTTCACTGGGACAAGTGGTAAGGTACTCAGCCTCGATTTTCTGCTAAAAGCGACATCGAGCTATTACCAGATCAGCATCAGCAATGTAATTATTGCCAATACCTTGGGGGATAATATTTTATCTGCTTCATTTGGTGGTCAATTACAGATCACAGCTCCGGATATTGATACGCCCACCCAAATTAATTTTGGCGATGTATCAGTATTATCCAGGGCAACCGTCCTTCACAGCATTCGCAACTACGGACAAGAGCCGCTGATTATTAGCCAGCTGATGTTCTCGAATGATTACTTTAAGAGTTCACAAATACTTCCAATCACTATCCCTGTATATGGTACTTTTGATTTACCGGTTGATTTTGGAAATCCTGTTAAAGGGGCCACAACAGGAACACTAAAGATAGTCAGTAATGATCCGGATGAAAATCCATTTTCCATTCAGCTATCAGGAAATGCCTTTTCACCCAATTATTTAGTGATCAATACCCAATCGTTAAAGCCGGGAGAAAGTAAGGTAATCCCTGTCAATATTGATAATGAAGAACCTTTTGTGGCTTTTCAATTCGACCTGACCTTTCCGGATGGTTTTACCCCCGATTTGACAGCCATCGCGTTGACCGACCGGAAACAAGATCATGCATTATCCGCTATTTCCTTATCGAAAACGAGCTTACGAATTCTTGTCTACAGCCCTGGGCAAAAAACGTTTACAGGAAATTCAGGTCCTGTGTTGAATATTCCATTTAAAGCCGAAACAAGCCTTTTGCCCGGAGCTTACAGTCTGGCATTTAGTAACACTTTGATTAGCAACTTCAAGTCAGAAAACATTTTATATTCTTCCCAAAACGGAATTTTAAACATTCTGAAACTAAAGAATCCACCCGTTGCAAATGCCGGCGCTGATCAATCAGTTTTCGAAGGAGCGACCATTAGCCTGGATGGTTTAACCTCTTCAGACCCGGATGGAGATCCAATTAATTACAAATGGACTGCTCCTGCCGGGATTATCCTTAGTTCAAATACCATTGCAAAACCCACTTTTATAGCGCCGGAAGTCACATTAAATACAAATTATACTTTAACACTGGTTGTTAATGACGGAAATGAGGATTCGCCTGTTGATCAGGTGATCATTACTGTTAAAAATATAAATAAACTGCCATTAGCCAATGCGGGGATTGATCAGTCTGTCAACGAGGGAACAATGGTTGTTTTGGATGGTTCAGCATCTTCAGATCCTGATACTAATCCTTTGACCTATAAATGGAGTGCACCTGCAGGAATTACGCTAAGTACCTCTACTGCATCAAAGCCAACGTTTACCGCTCCTGAAGTCACCACAAATATAAATTATACTTTCTCATTGGTGGTTAACGACGGAATGGCGGATTCTCCTGCAGACCAAGTGGTGGTAACTATAAAGCAGGTCAATAAACCTCCAGTAGCCAATGCCGGAATTGATCAATTTGTCGACGAAGGGTTAACTGTTACTTTGGATGGTTTAGCATCATCAGATCATGATGGAAATCCGCTCACTTATAGATGGGTTGCTCCTGCAGAAATCACGATTAGTTCAATTAATGCTGTCAATCCGACATTTACTGCTCCTGAAATAGCAGAAAATACAAATTTCACTTTCTCGTTAGTGGTTAATGATGGAATGGTGGATTCTCCTGCAGACCAGGTTGTGGTAACCATAAAGCAGATCAATAAACCTCCGGTAGCCAATGCCGGTACAAGCCAAACTGTTAATAAAAATAGTTTGTGTACACTTGATGGTTCAGGCTCTTCAGATCCAGATAACGATGTTTTGATTTACAAATGGACAGCACCTTCCGGAATTATCCTAAGTTCGACATCCGTTGCAAGACCTACTTATAAAGCTCCTGATGTTACTTTAAACACAAATTACACTTTCTCGCTCGTTGTAAGCGATGGCGAAGCGGATTCGCCGGCAGACGAAGTAGGAATCACCGTTCAGTATATCAATAAATCACCGTTAGCCAATGCTGGAGTAGATCAGTCTGTTAACGAAGGAGGAACGATTACTTTGGATGGCACGGCATCAACAGATCCTGATGGGAATCCGCTTACATATAAATGGAGTACACCTGCAGGGATTTCTCTAAGTTCAACAACGTCAGTGAAACCATCGTTTACCGGACCTGACGTTGCAGTAAACACCAATTATACGTTTACGCTGATTGTTAATGATGGAACGGCTGATTCACCGGCGGATCAGGTGGTGGTAACTATAAAACGGGTGAATAAGGCACCAATAGTCAATGGTGGAATAGATCAATTTGTTTTCGGAGGGGCCGCTGTTGCCCTGGATGGTTCTGCTTCATTTGATCCTGAAGGGAATTCATTGACCTATAAATGGAACGCTCCGGTTGGAATTATCCTTAGTTCAACTTCTAACGCAAAACCGACATTTACAGCGCCAGAAGTTGCAGTAAACACCAATTATACGATTACCTTGATTGTTAATGACGGAATTGCAGATTCACCTGCAGACTCAGTAATCATTACTGTTAAGAATACAAATAAAGTGCCGGTAGCCAATGCGGGGATTGATCAGTCTGTCAACGAGGGAACAATGGTTGTTCTGGATGGTTCAGCATCTTCTGATCCGGATACAAATCCTTTAACCTATAAATGGAATACACCTGCAGGGATTACTTTAAGTTCAACAACGGCCTTGAAACCAACGTTTACCGTACCAGAAGTTGCAGTAAACACCAATTATACGATTACCTTGATTGTTAATGACGGAATTGCAGATTCACCTGAAGACCAGATTATTATAACAGTTAGACAAGTAAACAAAGCTCCTGTTGCCAATTCCGGAGCTGATCAGTCGGTTAACAAAAACAGTCTGAGCACACTTGATGGTTCAGGCTCTGCGGATCCGGATAACGATGCGTTGATGTACAAATGGACAGCTCCGGTGGGAATTACACTGAGTTCTAATTTTGCTATGAAACCTACATTTACGTCGCCCAATGTTCCTGTCAACACAAATTATACATTCTCTCTCGTTGTAAATGATGGCAAGGTGGATTCACCGGCCGACGAAGTGGTAATCACCGTTCAGTATATCAATCAATCACCGTTAGCCAATGCAGGAGTAGATCAGTCTGCTAACGAAGGTGGAACGATTACTTTGGATGGCACGGCATCAACAGATCCTGATGGGAATCCGCTCACATATAAATGGAATCCGCCTGCAGGGATTACTCTAAGTTCAACAACGGCCGTGAAACCAACGTTTACCGCACCTGAAGTTGCAGTAAACACCAATTATACGTTTACATTGATTGTTAATGATGGAATTGCAGATTCGCCAGCAGATGAGATAGTGATTAAAGTTGCAAACGTAGATCATGCTCCCTATGTAAAAAATGTGATGAACGATTTATCAGTTGATAAAAGCGCACCAGATCAGGTAATCGATCTGAAAACTGTGTTTGCAGATGATGATATCAGCGATGTACTTAGCTATTCGGTTACTTCAAATACAAATAATCTGGTATCTGATGCAATAATTACAAATTCTATACTAACACTGAGATTTTCAGCCACAAATGTTGGAACGACTGATATTGTAATTACTGCCAACTCCAACGGAAAGGACATCCAATCAAAATTTAAAGTAGAAGTAAAACTACCAACAGGCATAGATCCAATCATCGAAAATGCCGATGTGTCTATTTATCCAAATCCGACGAAAGGTAAGATTGGGATTAAATTTAATAATTTACCTAAAACTGGATCATGGATCACTTTATATGATTTTTCCGGGAAAATAATTTCAAGGTCAGTGGCTGCAAAAATTGAGGAGCATATAAATCTTGAAGGAAATCCACCTGGATTGTACTTTATAAAGATTGAACATGAAACCACAAAAACTTTCAAGATAATATTAAAGTAACATTCAATCAGCATTGTAGCTTTTGGCTTATTGAATCTGGAAAAATCAATTTCAAAGCATTCATCGAAATATCATTTGGTGGATGCTTTTTAATGAACGTCATCCATTAAATGCTTTTATGTGTACACTTTATAATATAGATAAAGCAATGATTTGTATCCCTCTTTAATCGCAAATTATACCAATTGGATAATCCATCAAGCTCTACTTGTGTCTATGGTAATTGGATTAAAGTAAATGCCTTTTCTCTAATCCTATTGCTAATTTCAAGGAGGATACCAGGAAATGAAACAAACGGAGCATTAAGATTTCAGATGGTTGCTTAGGTAGTTTTAAAAAAATGTTGGAGTTTTATTGAAATACATGTTTCTTTCCCTATTCTTAACCTAAGAACAACAAAATACACTGAAATTCAGTGGGTTTTGTGTAATAGTGGTGCCCAGAACAAGACTATTTATAATTTATTTTTATTTTGTTATTTTAAGTTTCCGAACAATATTAAGAAGTCCCAAATTCCAGACCTAACTTTCAATCCTTTACACAATGAGAAAAAAAATAGGTTTCATTAACTGGCAGATATTCAATAGTTGGTAATTTATTGAATTGATTCTTTTCGAAAAAATAGTGGATTGAGTTTAGCAGAGTGTTACAAGGAAAAAACAGCGTTCTCTCTTTCATTCTCTCTTGTAAAAAATAAAACCGCCTAACTATCAAATAGTTAGACGGTTTCGTAGTACCCGGGGCGGGACTTGAACCCGCACGACCGTAATGGCCATTGGATTTTAAGTCCAACGTGTCTACCATTCCACCACCTGGGCATTACTATGAGCGGGAAACGAGACTCGGACTCGCGACCCCGACCTTGGCAAGGTCGTGCTCTACCAACTGAGCTATTCCCGCTTAAAATGCACCAATATATGAACGTTTGTATAATCTGAGCGGGAAACGAGACTCGGACTCGCGACCCCGACCTTGGCAAGGTCGTGCTCTACCAACTGAGCTATTCCCGCACTAATCTTTTTTGCCAAGCCTTTCCTGTCAACCTCTTTGATCAATTATCAAACAGTATTGTTGTTTCTGCTAAGCGGATGCAAATATAAACGTTTTTTTTTAGTCTGAAAACAGATTAACAAATTATAGGGAATTAAGATCATCTTTTTTAATCCATCAGATATGTATTTGAATTCATGCGATTTAGACGCTATCAATTTCAACGCTGTTTTACAGAAAGTAAAACCAAAAACCGTTCTCTTTTAGGAGACCATATAGCCTAATCCATCATATACCACTAAAGTACAGACCATTAATTCCATCATGCGCATATATCAGATCAAATTCTGAATTTCGGTAACGGAGAACCGGTTCCCTCCGACAGACAATTTAAAGGCAAATTATCAACAGATGAATCATCAGCGAAAATCAGCGAGATCGGCGGGAGATCAAAATAGTCCGCAGATTTCGCTGATTAACGTAGATAACAGAATTAATTTATTTCTTCTTCTCCGCAGTTGCGTCATTCAAAGCTTGCGCCGAATACCGGAAAGTGTATTTTCCCGAACCCAGTTTGAGCTGAAGATCATTATTGTTTTGAACTGATCCTGCCTTAACCGGTTGACCATCCTGTTTCACTTGTTCGGCTTTAGCGAAAGGTAAAGTAACGGTAGCAGAAGTATTTGCAGGAATCACAACTTCATAGACAAAATCCTCGTTTTCGAATTTCCACGATGAACCTACTTTACCGTACATTGTATTGATTTCTGCATTCGCATTTTTAAGGCCACCGCCCGGGTGAGGAGCAAGCAGAATATGTTTATACCCCGGATGATTGGGATCGATGTCAATTCCGGCCACATGCCTGTAAAGCCATTCACCGATTGCCCCGTAAGCGTAATGATTAAAGCTATTCATGCCTACATCCTGGAAAGAACCATCCGGTTTCTGACCGTCCCAACGTTCCCAAATGGTGGTAGCTCCCTGTAAAACAGGATACAGCCACGAAGGATACTTCTTGCTATTCAATAACATAAATGCCAGGTCGTCGCGACCAATTGCAGAGAGCGTTTTGCAAAGTAATGGTGTACCCACAAACCCGGTCGTTAGGTGACCGAACTTTTTCACATCGTTCGCAAAGTATTCTGCCGCTTTTGGAACCAAATTTTCGGGAAGCAGATCAAAAGCCAACGCAAGTGCATATGCAGTCTGGGTATGAGAGACCAAGCGCCCGTTAGGGGTGACAAACTCCTGAATAAAAGCACTTTTGATGTCGGCTGCCTGTTTTTGATATTTTTCAGCATCCTCTTTATTACCAAGAATTGTCGCGATCTTGCCCAGCAATTTGGTTGAATAACAATAATAAGCCGTTGCTATCAGGTCCTTTTCTGTAGTAGCACCCGTATAATCTGAATTTGTAGAAGCAAAAGCGAGCCAATCACCAAAATGACCATCGCCAATCCAGAGATGATTTGCATTTGCCCTGCTCGTCATGTAACCAACCCATGCTTTCATACTTGGATATTGTGTTTCCAATATCCGCTGATCACCATAGGCAAGATAAACAGTCCACGGAACAATGATGGAAGCATCGGCCCATGCAGTTGAGCCACCGCCACCATTTAAAACATCAGGAATTACATGAGGAACTTTTCCTTCAGGTGACTGATCGGCTGTAAAATCGCCCATCCATTTCGTGTAGAATGCTGCAACATCGAAGTTGAAAGCTGCAGTCATGCTAAAAACCTGTGCATCGCCTGTCCATCCAAGCCGCTCGTCGCGTTGCGGACAATCAGTTGGGACATCAAGGAAATTCCCTTTCTGACCCCATTGAATATTGTGCTGAAGTTGATTAATCAAAGTATCGGAGCAACTGAAAGTTCCGGTAGGTTTCATATCGGAGTGAATCACAACTCCCGTGATTTGATCAAGCGTTGGAGCAGTTGACAATCCTTCTATTTTAACAAACCGAAAACCATGGAACGTGAAGTTTGGTTCGTAGATCTCAGTTCCTTCGCCTTTAAGCAGGTAAACATCTGTACATTTTGCAGCGCGAAGATTATCAATGTAAAAGTTGCCGGCTTTATCAAGCACCTCGGCAAATTTCAGCGTTACCTTGTCTCCTTTTTTTCCGGCTACTTTCAATCTGACCCATCCCACCATATTCTGGCCCATGTCGAATACGTTTTCACCCTTTGGTGTGACCAGCAGTTTGATTGGTTTGATCTCCTGAATTGCCTTCACAGGAACGCCCTGAGGTGCAATCAATATATCATTCGACTGACTGAATGCAGCTGCACTCTCCCATTTGGTCATGTCATAACCTGTCTGATCCCATCCTGTTAATTCAAGACGTGCATCATAAAGTTCACCATTATAAATATCAGATTCAATAATCGGTCCATTTGCGGTTACCTTCCAGCTGTTGTCCGAACAAATCGTTTCAGAAGTTCCATCGGTAAAAGTAATCTGCAACTGAAGCAGAAGTCCCAACTTATTTCCGTAATAATCACTTTGTTTTGAGAATCCGATGTTTCCGCGATACCAGCCGTCAGCCAGTACAACACCGATGGCATTCTGCCCTTTGAGCATTGAGGTTACATCGTAAGTCTGGTATTGCAGGCGTTTTTTGTAACTTGTCCAGCCCGGTGTAAAAAGGTCGGAAGTTACGCTGGAGCCATTAATGTGTAATTGATACAAGCCAAGAGCTGTCGCATAAACGCGGGCGGATTTCACCTTTTTAGCAACGGCAAACTCTTTCCTGAAATACTGAGCAGGTTTTGATCCTTTAATTTCTTTTTCGGTGCCGAACGAAATCCAGGAAGCCTTCCAATCTGCAGGTTTAAGAATTCCCATTTCCCAGGATGCCGGTTCACTCCAGGCTGTTGCCTTGTTCTTATTACCCCATATACGAACCTGCCAGTAAAGCTGTTGCATCGAACCCAAAGCAGGTCCGCCGTATACCACACTGACAGATTGCGATCCATTTACTTTACCAGTCGACCAAATCAATTTATTTGAATTCAATTTGGAAGGTGAGTCTGCAACCCTCACTTCATAAGCGGTTTGCATCACATCTTTGTCGCCAGATACCAGCTGCCAGCTGAGCCGGGGTTTGAGTACATCAATACCAAGCGGATTTGTTTTGTATTCGCAAATTAGCTGCTTCACCTCGTTCTTGGCAATCGCAGAAAAAGCAAACCCACTGAATAACACGAAAAGGGTTACGATCCTCAAATAGTTGTTGGTTCGTTTCATAAACTTGATAATTATTGAGTTTGAAAAAATATTAGTTCTTCTTTTTCGGTAAAAACGATTGTGTAACTTCATCCGTATCTTTATATTTCACACGAAGCGCTTTCAGCTTTTTCAGAAGATCCGCCTGAATTTCAGCATAAACAGGATCATTATAGACGCTTTTCATCTCGTGCGGATCTTTCTCAAGATCGTACAATTCCCATTCATCAACATCGTAATAAAAATGAATGAGCTTGTACCACTCTGTCCTAACGCCATAATGACGCTTGACCGCATGAACGCCGGGATATTCATAATAATGGTAATAGATTGCATCCCGCCATTTCATCGATTCACCGCTTAACACCTTTCGAAACGATTCACCCTGCATCTCTTTTTGAGCCTTTACTCCGGCATAGTTTAAAAATGTGGGCGCAAAATCAAGATTTTGAACCATTTGTGTGATAACCGTACCCGGTTTAATTTCCTTCGGATACCTGATTAACAACGGCGTCCGGAACGATTCTTCATACATGAACCGCTTGTCGAACCATCCGTGTTCGCCCAGGTAAAAGCCCTGATCGGAAGTATAAACGACAATTGTATTCTCTGTCAGACCATTTTTATCAAGATAATCAAGCACCTCACCTACCCCATCGTCAACTGATTGAATGACTTTGAGATAATCGCGAATGTACCGCTGGTATTTCCATTTAGCCAAATCGCGGCCTTGAGGCATAACCTTTATAAATTCTTCATTTATAGGATCATATGCCGCACGCCATGCCTTCAGTTGCTGCTCATCCATGCGTTTGATGTCCCTCATAAATTCCGTGGGTTCACCCGTATAAGGATCATTCTCGAACTTCATATCATGCCCCCATGTCATCTCTTTGACGATTCCCATTTCCTGCGTATGCGCCGCGGTTCCGCGACCAGTATAATCATCAAAGAAAGTTTCCGGAAACGGGAAATCGCGATCTTCGTAAAGATTCAGGTATTTTTCCTCGGGCAACCAATTGCGATGAGGTGCTTTTTGATGATACAACAAGCAAAAAGGCTTTGATTTATCGCGCTTTTTATCGAGCCAGTCAAGGGCAAACTGGGTCGTCAATGACGTCACATAACCAGGATATTGCTTACGGACGCCATTTTCGATAAAGTCGGGATTGTAATAATTTCCCTGGCCTGGCAGTACATTCGAATAATCAAATCCTTCAGGGACACCGTCCAGATGGATCTTTCCGATTAAAGCAGTCTGATAACCATTCTGCTGCAATAGCTTAGGGAAAATCATCTGTTTCCAGTTGAAACCACCAACATTATCAGTCTTTCCATTCAGATGGCTGTATTTACCGGTGAGCATCACCGCCCGGCTGGGAGCGCAAATTGAGTTAGTGACAAATGCCCTTGTGAAAATCGCCCCCTCTTTGGCAATCCGATCAATATTCGGAGTTGAATTCAATCCCGATCCATAAGCACTAATCGCCTGATAAGCATGATCATCGCTCATTATAAAAAGGATATTCGGACGATTCTGCTCTTTTGCTTGTCCGAAACTATGAGGGATCAGTCCGGCGGTGCATAGTCCCAGTGATGTCAGTAGCTTTATATTTTTCATTTTTTTAGTTCAAATAAACAGTTTGTTAGTTCCTTGTTAGGATAATCTTTTCAAAGATACATTGAACTTTATTCCCGACAATGGACAAAATGATTCTTGATTTACACAAATTGCACTTATATCTTATAATGCATGATCGATCGGAAAAGATTCACCATCCCACACTTTTCTGGAAGTCCATTTCTCATCTTCACCCTGCCAGAAAGGATCTGTAGCCGGCAATCCGAGCATTAATAATCCTGTCGTGCAGAGGTAAAGGCTTCCAGTGGAGATATACCCCTCGCCTGCCTGAGACTGGTGACCAGCAACGCCAATCGAAAGCCAGCCATTTTCATCGAAAGTTCCGGGTACTTCAATCTGCCTTTTAATCAATGTATAAAGTGCTGCACGTACCTGCTGAGGTGAAACGTTCTCGGGTAAAGCATGTAGCAGTGCCATTTGGGAAAGTACCTGAAATGCGCCGAAGCGATAGGCAATCGACCGTCCCACGATGGGATAGGTTCCCTCGGGAGAGATAAATCGTTCCTGAATAGCAGCATATCTGCGGCTGCGCTGAAGCACAAGATCGAAATTCGCTTCGACAGGATCACCGGCATCCTTAAGGGTCTGAAGAACCTCCAGTAACATAGGTTGTATCACAAAACTATTGTAATAATCAAAATGAAAGTTAGGTCCATCACCATAAAATCCATCGCCTTTGTACCAATTCAGATGTTCCCTGACCGCATAATCGATGCGCATCCGGTCGCACGAACCTGTAAATTTCAACAAAGCTGCCTCAACATCAGCACTAAACAACAACCAATTATTATAACCGGGGGTGATGATCCTTGTTGATTTTAATGCACTAATTACATGTTCTTTATCCAATGCACTTAATCGTCCCCAAAGCTGATTTGGTGCCCGGAGCAAAGCCTGTGACAAAAATGCTGCATCAACAAGCGGTTGACCTCCTTTTGTAAAATTCATGAAATCAACCGATTCAGGATCGGTGGCATTTCGGATACTTTGCAATGCCAGCAATATATATTTTTCGCGTAATTTCCCTTCTGCGGAGTCATCAGGTCCCAATTCGAGCCAGGGAGCCATTCCGGCAAGCGTCCGGCCAAGCGCTTCAAGGTAAGTGTAATTTTTCCTATCAGCCTCCTGGTTCGGAGCAGACTCAACCGGCATCTTCTCTTTTAATTGATTTTTAGCCAGCGCTTCCAGAACCGGATCAGCAATCTTAACCAAGGTATTTACAAGGTATTCGCGCTCAATAAGTCCTGTCTGAACTTTGGGCGGATCTTTCTTTTTTGTTTTGCCGGAAAGATCTGCACTGAAAAACAACGTCAAAATGGCAATCGAAACACATAAAAATTCTTTTCTTAAAATAATCATATTTAAATCTTAGGTAAATAATCGGAAAGAATCAACCGAACACAAAAGGGTCCTGATCGAAAACCCGGTGTAAAAGTACTCACTCCGATTAATTTTGTTTAAACAGATTATAACTTTAATTTTGCCCCATTCGCTTTTAATTAAAAAACATTCATACTACGTTATTTAAAAATTTTAATCACATGAAAACAAATTTTATTAAACCATTGGTAGTTATTGCATTAGTTGCAATTATCATTGGCGGTTTATCACAGTCGTCTTTCGCAAAAAAGAAGAAAGATATTGGTCTTCAGATGTATTCGCTTCGCGATGATCTGAATAAAGACGTTAAAGGTACGATCGAAAAAATGGGGAAAATCGGATACACATCCATGGAAGCTGCCAGTTTTGACA